>Ga0208355_1000093_pt1 | contig 43288 bp, 36 predicted proteins | sample NGESurdeep072012_6_FD_184458 | JGI IMG/M metagenome (GOLD analysis project Ga0208355, IMG submission 184458) | Arctic peat soil microbial communities from Barrow, Alaska - NGEE Surface sample 210-3 deep-072012 (SPAdes) | ecosystem: Environmental > Terrestrial > Soil > Wetlands > Peat ... | reverse complement strand
GCCCTCTCGCGCGGCGACGCCCTGAACGCGCAGTCGGCCGCAAACCGGGTCCTCGAGATCGACCCGCAGTCGAGCGACGCCTACCGCCTCCTCGGAAACGCCTACGCCCTGCGGGGCGAACGAGCCATCGCGAAAGCCAATCTCGAGCAATCGCTCCTGAAGAACGAGAAGAACGAGGGAACGCTCCTCGACCTCTACGAACTTTCGATGGGCGACAAGAACTGGGATGGCGCGCTCCACGCGCTCCGGCGGGCGACCGAAGTGAATCCCGAGAACGGAGCGAAGCTCGTCGTCCTCGGACGCAAGGCCAGCGCGGACGGGGACCTCGTCCACGCGCGACAGGTTTTCGCGACGGCTGCCGTGGCGTCGCCGAAGGACGTCTCCGTCCTGACCGAATACGCGAGCCTTCTCCTCCAGGCGAAGGACCTCGACGCCGCCCTCGAACCCCTCATGAAGGCCGCCGCCGTCGAGCCGGACCGCGAGATCGTGCGCGCGAACCTCGCGTCGACTCTCCGCCTGAAAGGCCTCTGGAAGGATGCCGAGAAGGAATACCGCGAGGCCATTCGCGCGGACCCCGACTACGCCCCCGCCCTGCGCGGCCTCGGCACGCTTCTCCTGGAGCGCGGGCAGGCCGAGCAGGCCATCGAGCCGCTCAAGAAGGCCGTTCTTCGCGACCCGACGAACGCCGAGAGCGCATGGGCGCTCGCGCGGGCGCAGCGCCAGACGGGCGCACTGAAGGACGCCGCCGAGAGCCTCGCCGCGTCCGCCACGCTCGACAAGGCGCCGCTCGACGACGAGGCCGGGGCCGTGGCCTACGAACGCGGACGTTACGAGGAGGCCGTCGGATTCTTCGACCGCGCGCTCGCGAAGGAGCCGGGCTCCGCCGTTTTCAAGGCAAATCGCGAGAAGGCGGCGGCGGCCGCGGCATTCCTCAAGCGGTCGGGGCTCACCGTTCCGGAGAAGTAGAAGCCGTCAGTCCCCGGCGGAAGGCAGTCATGATCGAAGCAGCAGAGGGTGTCCTCGAGACTTGCGGCTGGTGTGGAAAGGCTATCCCCGAAGACACGCCCGTCTATGCCTGCGGCATAAAGGTCAGGGACCCGGGCGCGCTCGCGGGCAAGGTCGGCCAATTCGTGTCCGTAATGATGCTGAACGGCGAGAGGCCCTTCCTTGCCATCGTGCCGTCTGAGGATTCCGCCGCGCGGAAGAAAGGGTACGACGCGGTCGTGATGGTGTGTGGAAAGCGGTGCAGGAATCAGATGAAGAAGGCGGCCACCCTTCCACCCGTCGACCGAAAGAGGGTGTCGCGCAACGCCGTCTAACAGCTCGTTGCAGCGGGCTCGGGTGCCCTCGTCGCGTTTCTTAAAGCTTTGCGGCTCGCCGCTGAACTCGATATCGATAGACGCGTCGAAAAAGAAAGTAACATCTTCTCGTCGTGCCGCCGCTGACCATCACGCTGCTCCGGCAGCTCATCCGATCTCGACGGTACGTCGTCACCACCCACGCGACGGACGAGCTCGAGGACGACGCTCTCTCGGTCCTCGACCTCGAGAACATCATCCTCACCGGCGCCATCATCGAACGTCAACGAGACCGCCTCACCCGCGAGGTCAAGGTTGTCGTTCGCGGCCGTGCACTCTCCGGCCGACCATGCTGCGCGGTCGCCAAGGTCGGCCCGACCGGAAGCGGTATCATCATTACGGTCTATGCGGAAGCCTAAGCCTCAGCCCTGCGCTGTTTGCGCCCGCCTTGGCCTCCTGACGAAGCTCGTCACACGCAGCTTCGGTCGGGGCGCCTCCCTTCTCGTCATCGAGGGCATCCCCCTTCATAGCTGCCCGCACTGTGGCGAGTCATACCTCACCGCCGACACGCTTCACGAGATCGACCGCATTCGGGCACTGCGTAAGGCGGTCTCCGTCGTCCGTCCGGTCTCGGTGGCCACGTTCGCGTAGGCTTATCTGGCGCGCGCCCGCATCCATCCCACCACCGGAGTACAGCCCGCCGACGTGGAGAAGTAACCCTTCGTTTATCCTCCGGCCATGCTGTACCGGCTGGAGAACGTCCGCAAGAGCTTCGGGACGAAGGACGTCCTTCTGGACGCCACGTGGCAGCACGATCCCGGGCGGATCGTGGGCCTCGTGGGGCGGAACGGGGCGGGGAAGACGACCGTCCTGAAAATCGTCCTCTCTCTCGTGGAGCCCGACGGCGGCAAGCTGTACGTCGCGGGCGGCACGACGTTCGCCTCTCTCGATCAGGCGGTCGAGCCCGAAGGCGACGAGCCGCTGCGCGTCTTCGTGGCGCGCGCGCAGGAGCCGCTTCTCGCCCTCGAGCGCGAAATGCGGCGCCTAGAGGAAGAAATCGCCACGCACGGGGCCGACGGCGACCGCGCGGCGCTCGACGCGCTCCTCGCGGAACACGACGAGGTGCGGGAGCACTTCGAGCGCGCGGGCGGATACGAGGCTGACTCGCGCATCGAACGCGTCCTCGACGGCGTCGGGCTTCCGCGCGCCCTCTGGGACCGCCCCGTCGGCGAGCTTTCGGGCGGGCAGAAGCATCGCGCCCAGATCGCCCGCCTCCTCCTGACGGACGCGTCCGTGCTGCTCCTCGACGAGCCCACGAACCATCTCGACGTCGCCGGAATCGAGTTCCTCGAGGGCTGGCTCGTCGAACGGAAGACGAGCGCCGGCCTTTCGGCCCTCGTCGCCTCGCACGACCGCCGGTTCCTCGACGCCGTCGCGGATCGCATCCTCGAGGTCGCCCACGGCCGCCTCGAGGAATATCCGGGCGACTACGCCACGTACCGGAAACTGAAGGCCGAACGGGACCGCCTGCGCGCCAAGGAGGCCGAGAAGCAGCGGCAGATGATCGAGCGGACCGAGGACTTCATCCGCCGCAACATCGCGGGCCAGAAGACGAAGCAGGCGCAGGGGCGGCGGAAGATGCTCGCCCGGATCGAGCGCATCGAGGCGCCGCGGGAGGACGCGAACGACGTCTCGATCCGGTTCGAGGAGGCGCGCGTCTCCGGCGGGCGCGTCCTCGAGGCGAAGAAGATCGTCCCGGGCTACGCGGAAACCGGCCCCCTCATGCAGCCTGTCTCGTTCCTCCTGCGCCGCGGCGACCGGATGGCGCTCTGGGGGCCGAACGGCTGCGGCAAGACGACGCTTCTCAAGAACCTCGCGCGCGTCCTCCCGCCGCTGTCGGGCTCCGCCGTGCCGGGCGCCTCAGTCCTCGTCGGGTATTACGACCAGGAGATGGGCGACCTCGCGCCGAACGCGACGGCGCTCGACGTCGTGATGGACCTCGACCCGACGATGAAGGAGAACGAAGCGCGGGACTTCCTCGCGCTCTTCGACTTCCGGGGCGACGAGGTGTTCCAGAAGATCGCGACGCTTTCCGGAGGCGAGAAGGGCCGCCTGTCGCTCGCGCGCATCGTCTTCGGCGGCGCGAACTTCCTGCTGCTCGACGAGCCCACGAATCATCTCGACCTCGACGCACGCGAGCACCTGGAGGACGCGCTCGCGGATTTCGAAGGCGCGATCGTCTTCGTGTCGCACGACCGCTGGTTCGTGGACCGCATCGCGACGCAGATCCTCGAGATCGGTCCGGGCGGCACGGTCGAAGTGCACGACGGTAACTACTCGGATCTGATAAGAAGAAAGAAGGGCCGGGAGATTTCTTCGAAGGTCAATACGGCATCGGCTACGGGCGAAGCCGCGGCCGTTCGAGTTGCGCAGGCGCCGCTCAACCCTTCTAAGAAATCTTCTTCTTCCTCTTCTGAGCGAACGGCCGAACGGCGGCGGCTCAAGAACGAGAAGATCCTGTCCCTCCTGGAAGAAGAGATCGCGCGTCTCGAAGAAGAGGTGCGAAATCTCGATCTGTCGCTTTCGAATCCCGACGTCTTTCGTGACGGTGAGAAGTCCCGTCAGGTCAAGACGGCGCGCGACAACGCCCGAAGGCTGCTCGAGGCGAAGATGTGGGAGTGGGAGGAGACGTCGCGGAAGGTCCAGGTGGGCGAAGAGGTGACGGCGTGAGCGCCTCAGCGCCTCCCCGGCCTGACACGGCGTCCATCCTGGCGGTCGGGAGCGAGCTTCTCGGCACGACGCGTCTCGACACGAACTCGCTCTATCTCACCGGCCGCCTCGAAGCGCTCGGGATCGGGGTGGTGAGGAAGGCCTGCGTCGGAGACGGCTGGAACGACCTTCTCGCCGAGATTCCCCTCGCGCTCGCGCGCGCGCCGCTTCTCGTCGTGACGGGCGGCCTCGGGCCCACGGACGACGACCGTACGAAGGAGGTCGTCGCCCGGGTGCTCGATCGCGCGCTCGTGCGCGACGAGGCGATCCTCCTCGGTCTGCGGGAACGTTTCCGGCGCCGCGGGATCGAAATGCCGAAGGTGAACGAAAAACAGGCCGACGTGATCGAGGGAGCCGTCGTCCTCGCGAATCCGCGCGGATCGGCTCCGGGATTTCTCGTGACCGCGGGCGGCGGCACCGTCGTCCTCTTGCCCGGGGTTCCGCACGAGATGAAGGGGATGTGGGTGGAAGCCGTCGAGCCGCTCCTCGCGCGTGACGGAACGCCGGGCCTGCACCGGCGCACGCTGAAGGTCGCCGCGATGCCCGAGAGCCTCGTGGAGACGCTCGTCAAGCCCGTTTATGCGGCCTATCCCGACGTGCCCTTCACGATCCTCGCCTCGCCCGGCGAAGTGCAGCTTCAGTTCGCAGCGCGGGGCACGCTCGAAGAGGCGTCCCGCGTCCTCGACGGGATCGAATCCGACTTTCACAAGGCGCTCTCGGGAGAGATCTTCGGCCGCGACGACGACACGCTCGAAGGGGTTGTCGGCGATCTGCTTCGGCTGAAGAGCCAGTCGCTCGCGCTCGCCGAGTCCTGCACGGGGGGGCAGCTCGCGGGCCGCGTGACGGACATTCCGGGCTCGTCGGACTACTTCCTCGGCGCGGCCGTCACATACGCGAACGCGGCGAAGACGGACCTCGTGGGCGTCTCGGCCGGTACGCTCGAACGATTCGGAGCCGTGTCGGAGGAGACCGCGCGCGAAATGGCGCTGGGCGCGCGCAAGCGGTTTGGCGCGACCGTCGGGCTCGCGACGACGGGCATCGCGGGCCCGGGGGGCGGCACGCCGGAGAAACCCGTCGGAACGATCCACATCGCTCTCGACGCGGCGGACGGGACGCGGGTCCACAAGCGGCTCCTCCTGCCGGGCGACCGCGCGCTCATCCGGCGCTGGACGACCTCGACGGCGCTCGGGATGCTCCGCAAGCACCTTCTCGGTGTCCCCGACGGAGGGCGCCGGTGACGCGTGACCTCGTCGCTCTCGCCTCGGCCTATCTGCTTGGCTCGATCTCCTTCGCGGTTGTCCTTGTTCGCGTCTTTCGGGGCGTGGACGTCCGACGGGAGGGCTCGGGCAACGCGGGCGCCACGAACGTGCTTCGCACCTCGGGGAGGGGGCTGGCCGTCCTGACGATGCTCCTCGACGTCGGCAAGGGCGTCGTCGCCGTGCTCCTCATGCAAAGCCTCACATACGAGCCGCGCTGGCTCGGCGGCGCCGCGTGCGCCGCGGTCCTCGGGCACGTCTTCCCGATCTGGTTCGGATTCCAGGGCGGCAAGGGCGTCGCGACGGCCGTCGGCGCGTTTTCCGTGCTGTGCCCGTTCGCGGTGCTCGCGGTCGTGGCCGTCTTCGTCGCCGTGATCGCCGCGACGCGCTTCGTGTCGCTCGGCTCGATCACCGCGGCGTGCCTTCTGCCGCTTGCGATGCGGCTCCTGTTCCACGCGCCCGATCCGGAAGTCGCGGCTGCCTCGGCGGTCACGATCCTCCTCATCGTCTCGCATCGCGCGAACATCCGGCGGCTTCTCGAGGGAACCGAGCTCCGTCTCGGACGGAGGGATTCTTGACCCGACTCGCGATTGTCGGAACCGGCGCCTGGGGCACCGCTCTCGCGGTTCATGGCGCGAACAAGGGGTTGGATGTGGCGCTTCTCGGCCGCCGGCCCGACGTCGTGGCGCGCCTCGCGGAGACGCGCGCCCATCCGGCGCTCCAGGGAGCCCCGCCAATTCCGCCGCGCGTGACGATCACGACGAACGCGCGGGAGGCGTTCGAGGGGGCTGCCGCCGTTCTCTGGTCGGTGTCGGTGCAGGCGACGGCGAAGGAGCTCGAGAGGCTCGCGCCCCTGCTGCCGGACACGCCTCTCGTCGCGACGTCCAAAGGCCTCGAGATCGGATCGCGCCGGAGGACCACCGAGATCATGTCCTTCGTCACCGGGCGGACGGCCGGACTCGCCGCACTCTCCGGCCCGACCTTCGCTGCCGAGGTGGCGCGCGGCCTTCCGGCGGCGGCCGTCGTTGCGAGCGCGGATCCGGATGTCGCGACGGCGCTCCAGGCGCTCCTGTCCTCGCCCACCCTGCGGCTCTATCGCTCGGCCGACGTCCTGGGAGTCGAGATCGCGGGTGCGGCGAAGAACGTCGTCGCGATCGCGGCCGGCCTCGTGGACGGCCTGCGCCTCGGGCACAACACCCGGGCGGCCCTCCTGACGCGCGCCCTCGCCGAGATTCGGCGGCTCGGAACGCGCCTCGGGGGAAGCCCCGAGACGTTCGCGGGGCTTGCGGGCGTTGGGGACCTTATTCTCACCGCCACCGGAGACCTCTCGCGCAACCGCCGTGTCGGTCTCGCCCTGGCGTCCGGAAAGTCGCTTACCGACGCGGTCGCCGCGCTGGGTGGCGAGGTCGCCGAAGGCGTCGCGACGTCGCCGGTGCTCCTCGAGCTCGCGGAAAAGGTGGGTGTCGAAATGCCGATTGCCGCGATGGTCGCGTCGATTCTTTCGGGCCGGACGACCCCGACGGATGCCGTGCGGAATCTGATGACGCGGGCGCTCAAAGAGGAAAAAGTCTGAGCGAGAATGCGACCTCCGTGACCGTGCGCGCGCCCGCCCCGGGCTCCCAGATCGTCGTGCCGCCGGGGCTCGGCCTGTCGTACGTCCGCGTGGACGAGGCGGGCGACGAACCTCCTCCGGAGAGGGGTCTCGTGGACATTGCGGTCCTCGACATGCATCACGGTTACGCGAACCTCGGACATGCCTCGATCGTGGAGAGCCTCCTCAATTACGCGCACGACGCGCGCCAGAAGCATCCCGGGGCCCCGGCGGTCCGGGTGGTGAGCTACGACGTGCGCCTCGGGCTCGCCATTCCGTCTTCTCCCGCTCGCTTTCCGCTCGTCGTGGGCTCGGGCGGTCCTGGAGCCCTGGATCCGCGCGAGAACGATGGCGTCTCGACGCGCTCGCAGGGGATTCTCGAGGATCCCGCATGGGAGGCGCCGCTGTTTCGCTTCTTCGACGGGGTCCTCGCGAGCCCCGCCACGGCGATGCTCGGCATTTGTCATTCATTCGGTGTCCTCGCGCGATGGGCGGGCGTCGCCCGCGCGGCCTTGCGGGGGCCGGAGAGGGGCGGGAAGAGCGCGGGCATCGTGACGAACATCCTCACGGACGACGCGTGGGCGCACCCTTTCTTCGGCGACTACTTCGCCGAGAACGGGAGCCCGGACGTCACGGTGCTCGACAGCCGCCTGTTCGACCTGCTGCCGACAGGAGCGGGAATCGCGCGGCCTCTCGGCTTCGACTGCGACCGGTCGGGGGCGGGACCGGGGCCGGCCGTGACAATGTTCGAGTTCGCGCGGATGGAGGACGGCACACTGCCGCGCATCTGGGGCGTGAACCACCATCCCGAGATCGGCGATCCCTTGCTCCAGCGCGAAAGGCTCGAGCGGGTCTGGGCGAACGGCGGCGTCTCTCAGGCCTGGTATCAGGAGCGACTCGGCGCTCTGGCCGCCTGGCACGCCTCAGCCGCGGCCGAGCAGGGCCTTCGGCGCACGTCGCGCTGGACGTTCGAGAAGCCCCTGCGCCTTCACCTCGAACGGGCTCTGGACCTCTAACCGCTTGCCGTCCTCTTGCCGAATGCCTCGATGGCGTCCTCGAAGACCCGCTCCCGGATCTCGACGCTCACCCAGGCAGCTCCCACGGGTCGAGGACTTCGAGCCCCGGGAAGGAATAGTCCGCTCGGTTGCGGGTCACGAGCCGCAGCCCATGGACAAGCGCGGTCGCGGCGAGGAGCGAGTCGATGGCGGGCAAGGTGCGCCCGGCCGCGGCAAGGAGCCTTCCCCAACGATCGGCGACGGCCGAATCAACCGGCAGCACGCGACCATGGAAGAGCGTCGCCACGTCTCGTTCCAACCACAAACGGAGGCGTTCTCTGCGTGCTCCGGCCGGCAGGCGCTCCGCGCCTTTCCTGATCTCACCCAGCGTGAGAACGCTGACGAAAAGGCCCGCCGCGGGCGCGCTCCGCACCCACTCCGCGACGCGTTCGTCCGCACGCGGCCGCACCAGCTCCGAGAGCACGTTGGTGTCGACCAGATAGCTCAAAGGTCGATGTCTCGAGCCGGGGACTTGTCGCGCTCGAGGTCGAGGTCGACGCCTACGAGTCCCGACCGGCGAACGAACTCGGCGAGCGAGAGCTTCTTCTTTTTCAGCCGCTCGTACTCCTCGACAGACAGTACGACGGCCGCGGGCTCACCACGCACGCTGATCTCCTGCGGCCCTTCCCGGGCCGACTTCACGACTTCGCTGAGCCGGGCCTTCGCTTCCTGGAGCTGCCAACGTCGCATGGATACCTCCGACTAGTCCGTCTAGTCAGAGACTAGCTCGCCACAAAGAAGGCGTCAAGGGAACTTGATCTCAGTCTAAGGTCCTCAGCGCTTCGCGCCGCCCTTTTCGCCCGGCAGGAGGCCGTGCAGATCGCAATGGCCCCCGTGAGGGTGGTGGAGGGCGCCCGCGACGTCGTAGTCAACGTGGTCGCCGTGGGGAACGCCCTCGTGCCCGCAGGAGGGCCCGTGCGTCTCACCGCACTCGACGGGCGCGCAGGCGCCCGGCCGCGTGCGATCCACCTCGAGGCGGTGCTCGTCGAGATGGTTCTCGTGGGGCGCGTGCAGGTGCCCGTCATGGAGGTAGTCCGCGTGGTCGCCGTGTCGCACGGCCTTGTGGCCGCAGCTCGGCCCGTGCTTATGAGCGTGACTCTCGTGCTCGCGGCAGGACACGTCGGGCCTCCTCGCGCATCGTCGCTCTCCTCGACGCGCGGGTCAACCGTGGGATAATTTTTTCCGGATGAGGCGATTTTCACGATTTCTGTTCGTTGCCTGCCTCGGCGCGGCGGCGGGACGGGGAGAGTGCGCTCCCGCGCGGCAGGTCGCCGCGGCGACGATCGCGCCTCTCGCGAGCCTCGCGGCGATGGTGGCCGGCCCGGAGTGGGACGTCCGCACGGTCATTCCGCCGGGCACGTCCCCGCACGTCTTCGAACCGGCGCCGCGCGACGTCCGGCGGTTCGCGCCGGCGCGGCTCGTGGTCACGGTGGGCGCGGGTTACGACGACTGGGCCGGAAGGCTCGTCGCGGCGTGCGCCTCGGGCGCGGTCCTGCACGACGCGGGGCGCTCTGTTGGCGTCGAACGGGGAGACGGCGGGGATCACGACGGGGAACTGGGCCGGGACCCGCACTGGTGGCTCTCCCCGAGGCGCGCGGCGCGCGCGCTGGCGCCCCTCGCCGAGCGGTTTGCCGCGCTCGATCCGCCGCGCGCGGACGGCTATCTACGCCGTGCGCGCGCCGGCGCCGCGGCCCTGCTCGCGCTGGATGCCGAGCTTGCCGCGCTGCTCTTACCGGTGAAGGGAGCGACCGTCGTCGCCGCGCACAACTCCTGGGCATATTTCATCTCCGACTACGGCCTCGTGGACGGCGGCGCGATCGAGACCGCTCCGGGGCGGGAGCCGTCGCCGCGAGACCTCCGAAAGCTCGTCGACCTTGTCCGCGCGCGAAGGGTCCGCGCCGTCTTCGCGGAACCTCAGTTCTCTCCCGCGGCCGCGCGCGTGCTCGCCTCGGACGCGGGAATCCGCGTCGCGTTCGTCGATCCGATCGGCGGGGTACCGGGGCACGCGGACTACGCCGACCTTCTGCGCTACGACGCGCACGCGTTCCGCGACGCGCTCGGAACGCCATCAAAGCCATGAACGTCGGGGTTCGTTTCGAGAGTGTCGGCGTGCGGCTCGGCGGAAAGCCGGTCGTCCAGGACGCCAGCTTCGAGATTCGTCCCGGGGAGCGGACCGCGTTTCTCGGACCGAACGGGGGAGGGAAGACCACGCTCATGCGGGTCCTCCTGGGCCTCCTCAGGCCGGACGCGGGCCGCGTCGTGTTTCTCGACGACGGCCGGGAGATTCCCCGCCCGCGCGTCGGCTACCTCTCACAGCGCTCCACGCTCCACGCGGACGCTCCCCTCTCGGGCGTGGACCTCGTCGCGCTGACGCTCGCGCCCGCGCCTGGATTCCGTGGCCTCGGCCCCGCACGCGCCGAAGCGCGGGTCGCTCTCTCGCGCGCTGGGCTGCCCGCCGACAAGCAGACCTTGCCCGTCGGGCGCCTCTCGGGAGGGCAGCGTCAACGCGTCCTTCTCGCCCGGGCGCTCGCCGGCTCGCCGCCGCTCCTCATTCTCGACGAGCCCGACACAGCTCTCGACGCGGAAGGCCTCGCCACGCTCCGGCGCCTCGTGGCCGAGGAAGTCGCGGCGGGCCGCACCGTCGTCTACGTCACGCACGACAGCGACGCGATGGGAGGGGCCGACGCCGTCTTCAGCGTGGACGGGCGCGTGAGCGCGGGGACGCCCCTCCACTCGCACGGGACGGCCTCGTGACCGAGTTCCTCGGCTATCCGTTCTTCCAGCGGGCGCTCCTCGCGGGCGCGCTCGCGGCGCTCCTCTGCGGCGCGCTTTCGTTCTTTGTCGTCCTGAGGCGCCTCGCGTTCGTGGGCTCAGGCGTCGCGCACGCGGCGTTCGGGGGTGTGGCGCTGGCCACGCTGGCCGGGCTGCCGCCGGGCCTTGGGGGTCTCGTCGCGTCGCTCGCCGTGGCAGTCGCGACGGCCCGGGCGTCGGAGAGCGCGGACGTCACGGAGGACACCGCGGTGGGCGTCTTCACCGTCGCGGCGATGGCCGCGGGCGTCGTGGCGCTCGGCTTCGTGAAGACGAACGTGGATCTCTTCGGTCTCATGTTCGGCAACATCCTGACGGTCGATCCGTCGGACCTCCTGATCCTCGCGGGGGCGACCGCGGGAGTCCTCGTCGCGCTCGCGTTCTTCTTCCGGCCGCTCCTTCTGGCCTCCGTCGACGAGGAAGGCGCGCGCGCGGCCGGGGTCGCCACGGGAGGGATGCGGCTCCTCGTGCTCGCCCTCATCGCCGTCGCCGTCGTCGTCGCCCTGAAGGTCGTCGGCATCCTCCTCGTCTCGGCGCTGCTCGTCCTGCCGGGCGCCACCGCGCGCCTGCTCGCGAGCCGCTGGCCCGGTTTTCTGACGGGCTCGATCGTCGTCGCGCTCATTTCCGTTCTCGGGGGACTGCTCCTCTCCGTGGCGCTCGACCTTGCGCCCGGCGCCGCGATCATCCTGCTCGGGGCCTCCTTGTTCGTCGGCGCGCTGGCCGCGGCGCGGGCCCGTTCGACGTTGCGCTGACGGGTTTATCCTCCCGTCATGACGGCATCCTCAGCAGGCCCGGTCGGGACACTTCCGAACAAGCTCGTCCTCGTCCGACACGGCGAGAGCACGTGGAACCTCGAGAACCGCTTCACCGGATGGGTGGACGTCGGCCTCTCGCCAAAAGGCGTCGAGGAGGCGCACGCCGCCGGACGACTGCTCAAGGCAGAGGGATTCCGCTTCGACCGTCTCTATACCTCTCTCCTGTCGCGCGCGATCCTCACTGCGCAGATCGTCCTCGAGGAGCTCGACCAGCTCTGGATTCCCGTCGAGCGCTCGTGGCGCCTGAACGAGAGGCACTACGGCGCGCTTCAGGGCCTCAACAAGAAGGAGACGGCGCAGAAGTACGGCGACGAGCAGCTCTTCAAGTGGCGGCGCGGCTACGCGATCACGCCGCCGCCCCTCGACGCGCAGGACCCCGGCCATCCGCGCTTCGACCCGCGCTACGCGGGCCTTCCGCCGGAGATCCTCCCGTCCACCGAGAGCCTCGCGATCGTCGTGGACCGCTTCCTCCCGTACTGGTACGACGCGATCGTCCCGCGCCTCGCGCGCGGAGAGCAGGTGCTCGTCGCGGCTCATGGCAACAGCCTGCGCGCGCTCGTGAAGCATCTCGACGGCATTTCGGACGACGAGATCCCAGAGCTGAACATCCCGACGGGTATTCCGCTCGTCTACACGCTCGACGCTTCGTTCCGGAAGGTCGACAGCCGGTATCTCGGCGACCCGGAGGCCGCGAAGAGGGCCGCCGAATCCGTCGCGAAGCAGGCGAAGACCTGAGGTGGCGGTCTGCCGACCGCGCCCGCGCGGAGCGGCTCCCGGACTCCTCGCGGTCACCCTCATCCTGACGTCCCGCGCCGCGGCGCAGACCCCGCGGATCGAGATGACGCTCCAAGAGGCGCTCGGCCGCGCCGAATCCTCGCCGGACGTCATCGTCGCCCGCTCGGCCCAGACGGTCGCGGAGAGGGCGATCGCCGTTGCCCGGGTGCCGCGGCCGCCGACGTTCACGACCTCGACACACTCCGTCACGGCTCGACTCGGACTCTCGCTCTCGGTGCCCCTGCGGTGGGGCGGGCAGCGCGGGACGGCGGTCGACGTGGCGCGGGCGGAGCGGGACGCGGCGGCGGCCGACACGAGCGCGGCCGTGGACCGGGCTCGCGAGGCTGTGACGGCGGCGTGGCTCAGGCTCGAGGCCGACGAGGAGCTCGAGTCCCTCGCGAGGGCCCGTGTGGATCGGCTGGGACGCACGGCGGGTGCGGTGCGGGATCTCTTCGACGCGGGGCGTGTGCCCCGCGTCGACGTCGTCCGTGCCGAGGCGGAGGCCGCGAGCGCGCGCGCAGACGTGTTCACGGCTGCCGCGGAAAGGCGCGCGGCGAGCGCGGCGCTCGCCTTTCTCGTCGGGCTGTCGCCGCAAGCCGAAATCGGCGCGGCGGGCGAGCGTCCCCCTCCCGCGCCTTTGCCCGAGCTGTCGTCGCTTCTCGCGAAGGTGTCGACCTCCGCCGAACTGCGGGCGGCCGACGCCCGCGGACGCGCGGCGGCGGGGCGAGTCCGAAGGACGAGGCGCGAAGGCCTGCCGGCACTGGCGCTCGAAGGCGGCGCCGACATCGACGATCCGACCCAGGAGGGGACCGACAAGCATCTGTCCCTCGGGCTCACGATCCCGATCGGCCCGCGCGCCATGGTTCTCGTTTCGAGCGCCGAAGAGGAGCGCGCCGCGGCCGACCGGGCCCGTCTCGTACGATCGGTCGAAGCGGAGGTCGTCTCGACCTGGAACCGCGCGGAGGCGTCGCGGCAGCGGCTGGAAGTGCTCGACGGCGCCACGATCCCGGCTGCCCGCGAGGCGGCCGAGCTCTCGCGCATCGCCTATCAGGAGGGGCGGCTGGATCTCCTGCGCCTGCTCGAGAGCGAGCGTACTCTCGCCGACATCCGCGCGAATCGAATCGAGACGTGGGTCCTGTGGGGAAGTCAGAGAGCGAGCCTCGAGCGGCTCGTGGGAGGAGTGTTGTGAAATGGCAGGCGGCCGTACTTTTGGGCACGGCTCTGGGCGCGGCGGCTCTCGCGGCGGGCTGTCGCTCGCGCGACGGGACTGAGCCCGCGCCCAAGGCGATCCACGTGCGTGTCACGGCCGCCTTTCTGCACGACTTTACCGTCCGCGCCCGCGTCGCGGGCCGCCTCGTGCCGCCCGTCGACCGCCAAGCCTCGGTTTCGGCGCCCGTTGGCGGGCGGGTCCAGGAGGTGACGGCCCGGGAAGGGCAGCGCGTGAGGCGTGGAGACGTGCTGGCGCGCGTCGACGCGCGGCAACTTGAGGACGCCGAGCGTTCGGCCGAAGCCGCGTTGAAACGTGCGGAGGCCGATCGTGCCTTGAAGGGTGGCGTCGCGAATCGGTCCCGCGAGCTCTACGAGAAGGGTGTCATCGCCCGGCAGGAGGCCGACTCGGATGCCTCGTCCGCCGTCGCCGCGGAGTCCGCGGTCGTCGAAGCGACCGCGAATCTGACGACGGCGCGTCGCAACCGGGGCTATGCCGAGATCGTGGCGCCCTTCGACGGGGTCGTCGTGCGCGTTCTTCGTCATCCTGGCGAGCAGGTGGACGGCACGGCCGCCACGCCGATCGTCGAGGTGGCGGGTCTCCAGGCGCTCGAGGTGACGGCCGACGCGCCCTCCGAGGTCCTGGCGCGGCTCCGCGCAGGAGACGAGGCGGAGGTCACGCTGGGCTCGGGCGAGAAGCTCCCGGCTCGCGTCGCGCGCGTGTCCGGCGCGCTCGACGCGGCATCGGTCGTCGGAGGCATACGCCTCGCGTTCGTCGGCGCCTCGCCGGCGCTGGCGATCGGATCGCCGGTCGACGTGAGTCTCGCGGTGGAGCGCATGAAGAACGTTCTCGCCGTGCCGAAGCGCGCGGTGCGCCGCGGAGCGGAGGGAGGCGCCGAGGTCGTGGCGGTCGTGGAGGGGAAGGCGAAGTCCACTCCTGTCGTCACGGGTCCCGAAGACGGGGACGTGATCGCCATTCGCTCGGGACTGAAGGAGGGGGACGTCGTCGTGGTCGAGGATCCGCTCGGCCTCCCCGATGGTACGGTGCTGGAGATCGCGCGTTGAGGTTCTTCGATCGGCTCGTGCGCCAGCGCGCGCTCGTCTTCGTCGCGACGATCGGCCTCATGCTGGCGGGTCTCGTCGCGGCGGGGAAGCTCGGCACGGGCATCTACCCGGAGATCGAGTTCCCGCGAATCGTCGTCATCGCGCGGACGGCGGATCTTCCGCCCGAGGAGATTCAGGCCGCGGTCGTCCGGCCGCTCGAGGAGTCGCTCGCGACGGTCCTTGGCCTCCGGCGGCTCCGGGTCCGCATCATCCGGGGTGCCGCCGAGCTGTCCCTTCAGTTCGTGGACGGCACGGACATGTGGCGGGCGCTCCAGCTCGTGGATGCCGCGGCCGCGAGCGCCCGGTCGAACCTGCCGCCGGGCGTCGAAATCGAAACGCAGAAGGTCACGCCGGCGGACTTTCCGATCCTCTCGTACAACCTCGTCGGAGGCGACGCGACCGAGCGGCGGGAGGTGGCCGAGCAGGTCGTGCGGCCCGTCTGCGCGCGCGTGCCCGGCGTTGGGCGCGTCGAGATCGTGGGCGGGGATCCCCGCGAGATCGAAGTCGTCATGGACCCGGGACGGCTCGCCGCCGCCGGATTGCGTCCGACGGAGCTCGCGCGCCGGGTGGGGGACGGCCTCGCGCGGCGCGCCGTGGGACGCTTCGACTCGCTTCGACAGACGGCCACCGTTCTCGCGGAGTCGCCTTCGCTGAGCGCCGCGACGCTTCCCGACCTCCCGATCGCCTTGAGCCGGCAGGGGAGCGTCCGCTTGGGCGCGCTGGCGGAGGTGTTCGAAGGAGCGCCGGACCGGGTTCTCGGGGTCCACGGGCCCGAGGGTGACGCGGTGCAGGTCAGCATCTCGCGCATGCTGGGCGCGTCGGCGCCGGACGTGGTGCGGGGCGTCGAAGCCGCGGTGCGTACGTTGCGTCTTCCGCCGGGCATTTCGTTGAAGGAGGTCTACAACCAGGGAGGCCTCATCCACGAGTCCATCCTCGGGATCCGCGACGCGATCGTGATCGGCATCCTTCTCACCGTGGGGGTCCTCGCCTTCTTCCTTCGCGACGCGCGCGCGGGACTTCTCGCGGCTCTCTCGGTTCCGGTGGCGCTCGTCTCGACTTTCTTCGGGATGCAGCTCTTCGGCCAGACCCTGAATCTCATGTCGCTCGGAGGCATGGCAATCGCCATCGGTCTCGTCATCGACGACGCGATCGTGGTCGTGGAGGCGATCGCTCGGCGGCGGGAAGAGGGATCGGACCCCGCGAACGCCGTTGCGGAGGGCCTTCACGAGATGACGTCGCCCGTCGTCGGCACGACGGTCACGACGATCGTCGTCCTCGTTCCCCTTGCGCTCATGACCGGCCTCGTCGGGAGCTTCTTCAAGGCTCTCGCGCTGACCCTTTCCGTGGCGGTCTTCGCGTCGCTGCTTTTCGCGCTCCTCGTTCTCCCTCTCCTGTCGCTGCGCCTTGGCGCGCGTGCGCGGATCCCCGGGGATCGTCTCGAGCGGGGACACGGGGCCGCCCTCGCGATCGCGCGGAGGCACCGCTTCGCCCTCGCCGCCATCACGCTGTCGCTCGTCGTCGCCGGAGCGCTGGTCGCACGGCGCATGCCGTCGGGATTCCTTCCGGAGATGGATGAAGGAGCGTTCGTTCTCGATTACTTCCTGCCGGCGGGAACGTCTCTCGCCGAGACGGAGCGGGCCGCCTTGAAGATCGAGGCGCTGCTCGTCAGGACCCCGGGTATCGACTCCTGGAGCAGGCGGACGGGCGCCGAGCTGGGGCCCGCGACGGCGACGCTCATGAGTCGCGGCGACATCGCGGTCCGCCTGGTCCCCCGCTCTAAGCGAAGGGACGCGGAGGAGATCATTGCCGGCCTGCGCGCGAGAGTCGAAGCGGAGCTGCCGGGGGTGCGCGTGGAGTTCGTGCAGATCCTCGAAGACGTCCTGAACGACCTCTCCGGAGCGCCCCGTCCGCTCGAGGTGAAGCTCTTCGGTCCGGACGAGAAGGTCCTCCGCGGCCTCGCCGGCGCGCTGGCGGCGAGTCTCGCGGACGTGCCGAATCTCGTCGACTACTACGCGGGCGTCGAAGGCCAGGTGCCGATCCGGCGGTTCACGGTCGACACGGAAGCGGCCCTCAGGCTCGGGATGTCGGCGTCGGATGTGTCGGACGATCTTTCGACTGCGCTTCAGGGGCGCGTCGTGGGATCGGTTCCGCGCCTCGACCGGCTCGTGCCGGTGCGGGTGAGGCTCCCGGATTCGGTTCGTTTCGTCCCGGCCTCAGCCGGATCGTTTCCGATATCCGTCAACGGGACGACGCTTCCGGTCTCGCGCCTCGCGCCGTTCGCAGACGGCAGCGGCGCGAGCGTGCTCTATCGCGAGAACCTTTCGCCCGTCGTACCGGCGGCAGCCGACGTCGAGGGGGGCGATCTCGGCGCCGCCGCGCGCGCCGTGTCCAGCCGGCTCGCGAAACTCTCGCTGCCGAGGGGCTATCGCGCGGAGATCGGGGGTCGCGCGGAGAGCCAGGGCCGCGCCTTTCGCGACCTTTCGGAGGTCCTGGGCCTCGGAGTGCTCGCGGTGTTCGCGGTCCTCGTCGCGCAGTTCCGGTCTGTGAAGGCAGCGCTTCTGGTTCTCCTCACGGTTCCTTTGGCGCTCTCGGGCGGGGTCCTCTCGCTCTATGCCTGCCGCGTGCCTTTGAACGTCTCCTCCGTCATGGGGCTCGTCCTTCTCGTGGGCCTCGTCGTGAAAAACGGCATTCTTCTCGTCGAAAAGGCGCAGGAGCTCGTCGCGAAGGGAGACGAGCCCGCTGACGCCCTGATCGCGGCCTCCCGTCGGCGGCTCCGGCCCATCGTGATGACGACCCTCTGCACGGTCTTCGGCCTGCTCCCCCTCGCCTTCGCCTTCGGGGCGGGGTCGGAGCTCCAGCGGCCGCTGGCGATCGGAGTCGTGGGCGGGCTCCTCGTCTCGACGCTCGCGACGCTCGTCGCGCTGCCGCTCCTCGGGCCCCACCTCCTGGAGGCACGGGCGCAGGCCCGCGCCGCCACGCCATCATCGGCGCCGAACCCGCTGTGAACGCTCGACTTGCGCCTCGGCTCGCCATCTGCTAGAGTCACCAGTTCTGTCGAAGGAGTTCGAGATGTCCGGAATCTGTCAGGTCACGGGAAGACGCGCGGTATCGGGAAACAAGGTTTCCCGCGCGAACAACAAGACGAAGCGGCTCTTCAAGCCGAATATCCGCTCGCAGCGGTTCTGGCTGGCCAGCGAAAACCGCTGGGTGCGCCTGCGCGTTTCGACGGCCGCGATGCGGACGATCGACAAGAACGGCATCGACGCCGTCGTCGCCGGGATGCGCCGCGAAGGGAAGAGGGTCTAGTCCATGCGCGAGAAGGTGAAGCTCGTCTCGACCGCGGGCACCGGGTACTTCTACACGATTACGAAGAACAAGAAGATCCATCAGGACAAGATGGAAGTGAAGAAGTACGACCCCAAGATCCGCAAGCACGTCCCCTTCAAAGAGTCGAAGATCTAGCGCGTGGCGAGAATCCTTCTTGCTACGATCCACAAGGAGGATTCATGAAGAAACTCGCTGCCGCCCTTTCCGGCTTCGCCCTCGTCGCGCTCGTCCTCGTCACGGCCTCGCCCGCCGCCGCCGCCGAGCAGACCTGGAAGGACGTGACCGTCATTGACAAGATGTGCTTCGCCAAGTTGAAGGACGCTCCCGAAAAGCACACCAAGGACTGTCTCCAAAAGTGCGAGAGCTCGGGCTATGGCGTCATCACGGCGGACGGGAAGGACAAGAAGTTCGTCAAGTTCGACTCCAAGGGAAACGACCTCACCGTCGCAGCCCTCAAGACCGCGAAGAAGACCGAAGGCCTCAAGGCCACCGTTGTCGGCGAGATGTCCGACGGCATGATAAAGGTCAAGTCGGTCACGTTCGACTGAGCAGATCGCGTTTTTTCCACCCGACCGGGACGGCCCGCCCTCCTTGAGGATCGCGGGCCGTTTCGTTTGCCGGGGAGGATTCCGTGAAAAGGCAGGCTGGTCCTCGGACTCGAGAACAGGAGGAAGAGCCTGTAGAGATCTCTCCGGCCTCTTCTGGGCAGCACGTCGCACCACGAAGCCTCCACGACGACCCCGTGAAGAACGTCCTGAGCAGTTACATCTAGAGGATGGCGGACGGTGCTCGCTTAGGGGCTCTTCGGGTTTCCCCACGTGTCGACTTCGATGGGGGCGGACAGTCCGAGGTTCTTGAGCTGCGGAAGGACCGCGGCCTTGTCTCCCACGAGGACGAGGACGCCGCGGTCGAGCGGGATGGCGGTCTTCGCGGCCGCGTTCAGGGCGGCGGCATCGAGGGAGGATTGCGCCACGAGGTCCGCGCCGAGGGTCTCGAAGGGAGCCCCGAGCTCGGCGTAGTTCGTGGCGGTCGCCAGGATTCCCGAGAGACCCGAGAAGCCCTGCACGGCGCCGTTCTTCACGATGTCCCGGGCCTTTCCGACCTCCTCCGGCGTGACGTCGCCGCGCGAGAGGCGAGAGAACTCGGACAGAAACTCCCGGAGCGACGCGCCGGTCACCTTGGCGGTCACGTCGGCGCCGGCGGTGAACGCGCCGGTCGCGCGGCCGAGGCCGAAACGGGAGGTCGCCCCGTAGGTGTACCCGTTCTTCTCCCGCAGATTCTGGTTCAGCCGGCTCGTGAAGCTACCGCCGAGAATGGTGCCGAGAAGGCGAAGCTTCGGCCGTGCGGGATCCGCGAACACCGGCGCGGGGGCGGCGAACCGCACGACGGTCTGCGGCGCCTCGGGGCGGTCCACGATGAGGAGCCTCTGCCCGCCCGCCCGGGATGGCGTCGCCGGGACCGGGACCACGGGCGGTTTCCCTCCTTCGGCTTTCCAGTCGCCGAGGGCCCTCTCGAGCGCGGCTTTCGTCTCGGAGGCGGAGAGGCTTCCCGCGACGAGGAGGGTCGCGAGGTCGGGCCGGACGAGCGCGGCGCGTTCGACCTTCACGCGCTCGAGCGTGATCGCCTCCACCGAGGCCGGCGTACCGTCGACGGGCCAGGCGTAGGGATGCCCGTCGCCATAGAGCGCGCGGCTCACGACCCGCGCGGCGACTTCGTCCGGTCTCTCGTCGGACTGGGCGAGGTCGTCGAGTAAGAGCCGCTTGACGCGCGCGAAGTCCTTTTCCTCTAGCCTCGGCCGGCGCACGGCATCCGCGAGCAGGGAGGCGCCCTTGTCGAAATTGCGCGAGAGCACGGTCATGCTCACTTCGAGCGCCTCACGGCCGGCCGTGGAGGAGAACCGTCCTCCGAGCGCGGCCACGGCCTCGCCGAAGCGCAACGCGTCGAGATCGCCCGCGCCCTCGTCGAGCATCTGGGCCGTGAGGGATGCGAGGCCCGCGTCGCGGCCGTCCGCGGCCGTCAGCGCGCCGCCCGGCTGGAAGAGGAGCCGGGCAGCCGTCAGCGGCAGCTCGGGCGTGCGCCAGAACTGAACGGGAATCCCGTTCGCGAGCGTGAAGCGCTCGGGCGCGGGCGGGCGGAACGCGGCCGGCGTGCCGTCCTTCGGCCGCGCGTCGCGGGGGCCGGGCCCGCGCCTCGGCTGCTCGGGCAGGACCCGGAAGATGACGCGGGCGTTCTGCGTGATCACGCGCCGCGCGGTCTCGACGACGGCCGCTCTCGTCGCGTTACGATACTGATCGAGATCCCGCTGGAAGCTGTTCGGCTCGCCCCAGAAGAACTCGTACTCGTTTAGGAAGTCGGCGCGCGTTTCGAGGCGCTGCAGCGCCGAGAGCTTCCCGGCCTCGACCGTGGCCTTACGCTCGTCGAGCTCCTTCGCGGTCGGGCCGTCCTTGAGGAAGCGCGCGAGCTCCTCGTCGACGATCTTCTCGACGCGGTCGAGGTCCGCGCCGGGGCGCGTCTGGACGTCGATGCGGAAGACCGAGCCGAGCAGCTGGCTGTTGTTGCTCGCGTTCACCGAGGCCGCGAGCGCTTCGTCCACGATGAGGCGCTTGAAAAGCCGGCTGCTCTTTCCGTCGGCGAGCAGGGCTGCGAGGAGATCCGTCTCCGCGTCGCCGGGGCCAAATCCCTTCGGCGCGTGATAGGCGAGGGTGATCTGGGGGAGCTGGACCTTGTCGAACGCGACGCCGCGCTTCACGCCGTCGAGGGTCGCCGGAGGCACCGGCCGCCGCGGCACCTCGGCGCCGCGCGGCAGGCTGCCGAAGAGCGTCTCGACGAGCGGCCGGATCGCCTTCGGATCGAAGTCGCCCGCCACGACGAGGCTCGCGTTGGACGGCGTGTAGAACGTCGCGAAGAAGTCCTTCACGTCGTTTACCTGCGCCGCCTTGAGGTCGTCCTCAGTGCCGATCGTCGCGAAATGGTACGGGTGCGCGGCGGGGTAGAGCAGATACTGGATGGCGAGCTCGGCGCGGCCATAGGGCTGGTTCTCGTAGCTCTGCCTCAGCTCGTTCAGGACGACGTCCCGCTGCAGGTCCAGCTTCTTCTGGTCCATGGCCCGCGCGAGGTCCTCGAGCCTGTCGGCGTCGAGCCACAGCAGCGTGGGCAGGAGGGAGGCGGGGCCGGAGGAGAAGTAATTCGTCCGGTCGGCGGACGTCGACGCGTTGTTCGAGCCGCCCGCGGCCTCCATGAGCCGGTCGAAGTCGCCGTTCGGGACTCGTTCCGTTCCCATGAACATCAGATGCTCGAAAAGATGCGCGAATCCGCTCCGGTGCGGAAATTCGTCCTTGCTGCCCACGCGGTACCAGAAGTTGACGGAGGCGATCGGAAGAGCATGGTCCGGATAGAGGATCACGGTCATTCCGTTTTTCAACGCGAATTTTTCGACGGCAAGGCTTTGCGCGGGAGCGGAGGCGGCGAGGACGAGGACGAAGGCGAGGGCGATCGGGAATACGCGTCGACTCATACCTGTTAGGATAGTTCCATGAGCGAGAACAGCAACGGCAGCCGCCGCGGTTTCGTCAAGACCGCCGTCCTCGCCGCCGCCGCCCTCGCCGCAAACGACGCGGGCTTTCCCGCGATCGCGAAAGGAGCGTCTCCCATGATTCTTCCGCCGCTTCCCTGGGCCGACAACGCGCTCGAGCCCTTCATCTCGAAGAACACGATCGGTTTCCATTACGGCAAGCATCACAAGACCTACTTCGACAACCTGAACGGTCTCATCGCGGGCAAGCCGGAAGCCGACATGGACCTCGTCGCCATCGTGAAGGGCGCCGCGGGCAAGGCCGACAAGACGGCCATCTTCAACAACGCAGCGCAGGTCTGGAACCACACGTTCTACTGGAACAGCCTGCGCCCGAAGGGCGTCGCGAAGATGCCGAAGGAGATCGCCGACAAGCTCGGCGCGTCCTTCACCGGCGGCATCGAGGGATTCAAGAAGGAGCTCACCGACGCCGCGATGGGGCAGTTCGGAAGCGGCTGGGCGTGGCTCGTGGCCGAGGGCGGGAAGCTCAAGGTCGTCAAGACGCCGAACGCGGAGAACCCGCTGACGACGGCCGCCACGCCGCTCCTCACGCTCGACGTCTGGGAGCATGCGTACTACCTCGACTACCAGAACAAGCGGAAGGACTACGCCACCGCCGTGATCGACAACCTGCTGAACTGGGATTTCGCGGCGAAGAACCTGCCGAAGGGGTGACGTCAGCCGCGCCCGGCTTCGAGACGGCGGACGTACCAGTCGACGCCGTCCTCGAGGCCGACGGGTTTTTTCGCGAAACCTAGCGCCCGGAGACGATCCATTCTCGCCTCGGTGAAGTACTGGTAGCGCTCGCGGATCGCGAGCGGCGTGTCGATGAACGCGACGTTTTCCGGGAGCCCCAGCGACTCGAAGACGGCGCGCGCGAGGTCCAGAAACGTCCGCGCGGCGCCGGTCCCGACGTTGAAGATTCCGGAGCGGATCGGAGCCCCGAGGGCGAACCAGATTGCGTCCACGGCGTCACGCACGTCCACGAAGTCGCGCGTCTGATGGCCGTCGGCCACCCCCGGCTTGTGGCTGCGGAAGAGGCGGATCTCGCCTTTCGCCTTCGCCTGGTCGTACCCGTGAAGCACGACGCTCGCCATGCCGCCCTTGTGACGCTCGCCGAAGCCGTACACGTTGAAGAAGCGGAAGCCCGCCCATGCGGGCGGCGTGCGGCCGGCCGCGGCCTCCTCGAGAGCCCACAGGTCGAAGCGGCGCTTGGATTCGCCGTAGGGGTTCAGCGGACGGAACCGCGGCACGAGCGCGTCGGCGTCGTCGAATCCGAGGCTCCCGTCCCCGTAGACGGCCGCGCTCGAGGCATAGACGCAGGGCACGCCGAGGCGGCGCGCCGCGTTCCAGACCATCTTCGAGTAGTCCACGTTGAAACGCGCGAGGAGCGCCTCGCTGAGCTCGGTCGTCGCGGAGATCGCGCCCATATGCACGATGCCCGCCAGTTTGGGGCGCGGCGCCGAGAGCCAGCTTTCCAGCTCCTCGATGTCGAGAAGGTCTCCGAAGTCGAGGCGCGCATGCTCCGGCCGGGCCTCGAAGGCGTCCTTGCGGTCGACGCTGACGACGGACACGCCGCGGGCGTTGCAGGATTCCACGAAGCGGGCGCCGATGAACCCGGCGGCGCCGGTGACGAGAAGGGTCTCGGATGCGCTCACGCCGCCGATCCTACGGGATCTCGCTTGGCAACTTCACGTCTTCTTCCTATGCTCCGGCCATGACGATCAGCGCATTCGTAAAGCACCACTTCCGCCATTTCAACGCCGCGACTCTCGTGGACGCGGCCGAAGGCTGGAAGACCCATCTCCTAGGCGGCGGAAAGATGTTCCTGACGATGGCCGGGGCGATGTCCACGGCCGAGCTCGGACTCTCCCTCGCCGAGATGATCCGGCAGGGGAAGGTCCACGCCATCACCTGCACGGGAGCGAACCTCGAGGAGGACGTCTTCAACCTCGTGGCGCACGACCACTACGTGCGCATCCCGCACTACCGTGAGCTGAGCCCCGCGGAGGAGACCGCCCTCCACGCGCGGCACCTGAACCGCGTCACGGACACCTGCATTCCCGAGGAGGAAGCGATCCGGCGGATCGAGCGGGCCGTGCTCGACGAGTGGACGACCGCGGACCGCGAGGGCAAGCGGTACTTTCCGCACGAATTCATGTACCGGATCCTCCTTTCCGGGAAACTGAAGGAGCACTACCAGATCGATCCGAAGAACTCGTGGCTCCTCGCGGCGGCGGAGAAGAACCTGCCGATGTTCGTTCCGGGATGGGAAGACTCCACTCTCGGGAACATTTTCGCGGCGCACTGCATCGAGAAGGAGATCAAGAATGTCCACACGGTGCGGACGGGCATCGAGTACATGACGGCCCTCGCCGAGTGGTACACCGCGACGGCGCCGACGTCGCCCGTCGGCTTCTTCCAGATCGGGGGCGGCATCGCGGGCGACTTCCCAATCTGCGTCGTGCCGATGCTCCACCAGGACCTCCGGCGCGAGGGCGTGCCGCTGTGGGCCTACTTCTGCCAGATCAGCGACTCGACGACGAGCCTTGGGAGCTACAGCGGCGCCGTCCCGAACGAGAAGATCACATGGGGGAAGCTCGGGGAGAAGACGCCGCGATTCGTCATCGAGTCGGATGCCACGATCGTGGCGCCGCTCATGTTCGCATACGTCCTCGGATGGTGAGACGGGTGAAGAGAGCCCTTCTCGTCCTCGCGGTACTTGCGTCCACTGCGGTCGTGGCCTGTCGGAAGCCGGTGGCCCCGAAGCCGGCATCCACGGGTCTCGAGAAACCGTATCCGCTCAAGGGCGTCGTCGTCTCGGTGGACCGCGCGGGCGGCAAGGTCACCGTCAAGCACGACGAGGTCCCGGGCTACATGAAAGCCATGACGATGCCCTTCGCCGTCGGCGAGACGAAGATCCTCGACGACCTGAAGCCCGGCGACACGATCGAAGCGAAGCTTCTCGTGGGCGACCGCAGCTCGCATCTCGAAGGAATCATCGTGTCGCGCCCTTCAGGGACGCCGGCCGTCGAGACGATTCCCGCGGCGGGACCCTACGGAAAGCCCGGCGACGCCGCGCCCGCCACGGCTCTCGTGGATCAGGAGGGGAAGGGGTTCTCGCTCGCGGATCTCAAGGGCGAGGCGGTCGGCGTGACCTTCATCTTCACGCGCTGCCCGCTCCCGGACTTCTGCCCGCGCATGAACCTGAACTTCTCGGAAGTGGAACGCCTCCTCGCGGCGGACAAGAAGCTCTACGGCAAGACGAGGCTCCTTTCGGTCAGCTTCGATCCCGCGTACGACACGCCGGCGGTGCTCAAGGCGTTCCGCGACCCGTTTCTGAAGGGCGTGCCGGGAGTCGTGCCCGGGCACTGGCGCTTCGCGACGGGAACGCTCGAGCACATCAAGGAGTTCGCGGGCTTCTTCGGCCTCACCTACCTGAAGACGGGCGAGCGGTTCGTTCACAGCCTCGCGACCGCGGTCATCGCCCCCGACGGAAAGCTCTTTTCGATCCACCGCGGGAACGACTGGGAGGCGAAAGAGCTCGTGGACGATTTGCGCAAGGCCGCGGCGCGCGACTGACGGCCCCTATACTCCGCGCGTGTCGATCCTCGAGGCCCGCGGCCTCACGAAGATCTATCGCCTCGGCGAGGAGCGCGTCGTCGGCGTGTCGGATGCGTCCCTCACCCTTCAGGCCGGCGAATTCGCGGTTCTCGCGGGGCCCTCGGGCAGCGGCAAGACGACCCTTCTGAACCTGCTCGGCCTCCTCGATCTTCCGGACTCGGGAGTCCTGGTCTTCGAGGGGAAGGACGTTTCGGCGCTGGATGAGCGCGGGCGCTCACGCCTCCGGCGCGAGAAGCTCGGCTTCGTCTTTCAGGCGCATCAGCTCGTGCCCGTCCTCTCGGCGGAAGAAAATGTCGCTCTCGCGCTCTGGATTCGCGGGCTCCCCGAAGAGGCCTGCGCCGCGCGTGCCCGCGCCGCTCTCGCCGCCGTGGGCCTCGCGGGGCTCGAGGACAGGCGGCCGGACGCCTTGTCGGGCGGGCAGCGGCAGCGCGTCGCGGTCGCCCGCGCCCTCGTGGGCGAGCCGGTCCTCATCCTCGCGGACGAGCCCACGGCTTCCCTCGACTCCGAGACCGCGAAGCACCTCCTCGACCTCTTCGTGGAGCTCCACCGCGCGCACGGAGTCGCGTTCCTGTTCTCCAGTCACGATCCGCGCATCGTCGAACGGGCCGAACGGCGGATCCGGCTCCTCGACGGACGCGTCGTCGCGGACGAGCGGGCGTCCGTGGGAGCGCTCGCGTGAGCCGGTGGGTCCGCCTCGCCGCGCGAAACCTTCGCCGGCATGCGCGCCGCACGCTCCTCACGGGCTCGATCGTCGTCGTCGGCTTCGTCGCCGTGACGATGACGGCGGGATTCGTCTCGCAGACCTTCACGTCGCTCGGGGCCGCCACGATTCGCGGCACCGGCGGACACCTGAGGCTCCTCGATCCGAAGGCCGCCGGAAAGACGGACGACGAGGCCTCCGCCATTTTTCTCGACGACTGGGAGGGGCTCTCAGCGCTGCTCGGGAAGGATCCCCGCGTCGCGCAGGCCATGCCGAAGCTTTCATTTTTCGGGCTCGTGGTGAAGGGCGACAAGAGCGGCGCCTACCTCGGGACGGGCACGATCCCCGCGCTGGAGCGCGGCGCGTCGCTCGCGTCGGACACGGTCGTCTCCGGTTCGTTCTTTTCGAATCCCGACGCGGAGGACGTCATGCTCGGTTCCGGCCTGGCCCGCGCGATCGGGGCGAAGACGGGAGACCTCGTCACCGTCATGACGACGACTCCGGACGGCGGCCTCAACGCGGTGGATGCCAGTGTGGTGGCGGTCCTGTCGTATCCGATCAAGGAGATCGACGACCGCCTGCTCTTCCTGCCCTATAGCTCCGCGGCGAGGCTCCTGAAGGCCGAAGGCAGGGCGAATACGGTGGTCGTTCTCCTGAAGGACGGCGTCGACCTGGATGCCGCGGCGCGCGACGTCGCCAGCGAGCTTGCGGCCGCGGGCCGGCCCGTCGTCGTGAAGACCTGGCTCGAGACCGCCGCGTTCTACAAGCAGGTCAAACTGCTCTATGTCGCGATCTTTTTCTTCATGGGCCTCGTCCTCTCGACGGTCGTCATTCTCGCGACCGCCAACACGATGACGATGTCGGTCTTCGAGAGGACGCGCGAGATCGGGACGCTCCTCGCGATCGGCATGGAACGCGGACAGATCCGGACGCTCTTCCTGCTCGAGGGTTTCCTCCTCGGAGTCGTCGGCTCGGCCGTCGGCGCGGCCGCGTCGTTCGTCCTGCGGCTGATCCTGAACGCGTCCGGCATCATGCTGCCGCCCCCGCCGGGCGGAACGAGGGGAACCATCCTGCACGTCGACTTCATCCCGCTCGCCTACGGCCTCGGATTCGCGATCATGTCGCTCACGCTCCTCGTAGCGGCCTGGTGGCCCGCGCGCCGCGCGGCGCGGCTGAATCCGGTGGAGGCGCTGGGACATGTTTAGGCCCTCTCTTTTCCTTCTAAGCAGCATTGTCTTTCTCTCCCTTTCGGCGGCGGCCCAAGACCCCGCGGCGCTGCTGCGCCGCGCCGACCGCGTCAAGCAGGCCTGGCCGGAGGTCGTCCTTTCGCTTCGCGTCACGACGACGAAGCCGGGGGCGCCGCCGTTCACGGGGATGTTCGCGGTCGAGGCGAAGGGCCGCGACAAGTCTCGCGTTCGTTTCCTGAACCCTTCCGACGCCGGAAAGTCCGTCGTGCAGGTGGGCGACGACGTGTGGCTTCTCCTGCCGAACACGAAGAACCCGATTCGCGTGCCGAAAAGCCATCGCCTCGAGGGCGGGTTCTCGGCGGCGGACATGTCGCGTACGCGCTTCGCGGATGACTTCGACGCGATCGTGGAACGGACCGACATCCTGAACGGCAGGAACTGCGTCGTCCTCCGCCTCACGGCGAAGCCCGGGAAGAGCCCGTCCTATCCGGTCGTGCGGCTGTGGATCGACGAACCGGAGGGCTTGTACCGCAAGGCCGTGTTCCTCGTCTCATCCGGAAAGACCGCGCGGGAGACGACGTTCGACGAATACCGCCCGTACCACGGCGTCCTGTCGCTCGCGAAGATGACGATCGTGGACACGCTGAGGCCGGGCGTAACCGTCGTCGAGTATCTCGACTACGAGAAGAAGTCCTTGCCGGACACGCTTTTCGAGATCAGGGCGACCCCGCCTCGCTGACGCCGAGCACTCTTCCTTTCTTCGACATCAGCGCGACGTAAAGGCCGCCCGCGACGAAGAAGCCCACGAACCACGCGTAGTTGTAGAGGGGTCGGAGCAATGGGATCACGAGGCTTCCCCACGCGAGGAAGCAGCCCGCGAAGGTCGCGACGACGGCCGCCGGGTTCCAGCCACCGTACGCGCCGTTCGGGAGGTAAAGGCTCTTCAGATCGAGCCTTGTCTTCCGCACGATCCAGTAGTCGGCGATGAGCACGCCCGCGATCGATCCGAGGCCGCCCGAATAACCGAGGAGCCACGTGAAGATGTAACCCTTCGGATCCGCGAGGAGGCGCCAGGGCTGCATCGCGATGCCGATGAGGCCCGTGATGAGGCCGCCCGTCTTGAAGCTGATGTGGCGGGGGAGCAGGTTCGCGAAGTCGTTCGTGGGGGAGACGACGTTCGCCGCGATGTTGACGGCGAGAGTCGCGACGACGACCGAGAACATCGCGACCGCGACGACGAGCGGGTTCGTGAACTTCCCGACGAGCTTGACCGGATCCCAGATCGCCTCGCCGAAGATGATCGCGCTCGCGCTCGTGATGAGAACGCCCATGGCCGCGAACGCGAACATCGTCGTGGGAAGCGCCACGATCTGGCCCACGATCTGCTCTTTCTGGCTCCGCCCGAAGCGCGTGAAATCCGGCATGTTGAGCGACAGCGTGGCCCAGAAGCCGATCATCGCCGTGAGCGACGGGATGAAGACGGGGAAGAACTCCGAGAACGTGCGGAACTTCCCGGGCTGCGCGAGGAGGGGCCCGATGCCCTTCGCCTCCCGGACGGCCCACACGAGAAGGACGAGCGTGACGACGAGCACGTACGGCGCCGCCCAGTTCTCGACTTTGCGGAGGACGTCCATGCCCCGGTAGATCACGAAAATGTTCAGGCCCAGAACATCAGGAACGAGAGCCACTCCGTCGTCGTGTGGCCCGAGAAGCCGGCGCCGAGGAGCGCAGGCCAGCCGGGGAAGACCGCCGCGAAGAACGTGTAGAGGGCCTCGCCGCCGATCCACGCCTGGATGCCGAACCAGCCGCACGCGACGAGGGCGCGCATGAGAGCCGGGAGGTTCGAGCCGGCCGTCCCGTAAGCCGCGCGCGCGAAGACGGGGAACGGGATGCCGTATTTCGTGCCGGGATGGGAATTGAGGAGGATCGGGACGAGGACGATCGTGTTGCCGAGGAGGATCGTGAACAGCGCCTGCTTCCAGTTCATCCCGCTGTTCATGAGGCCCGAGGCCAGCATGTACGTCGGGATGCAGTGCGCCATCGAGATCCACAGCGCCGCGTAGTTGTAGGTCGTCCAGGTGCGCCGGGCGATGGGGATGGGCGCGAGATCTTCGTTATAAAGAGCGCTCCCGAGGACGGCGGATGCGTTCGCCAGCTCGACACGCCCGTCGGCGTGGATAATTTCCCCGGTGTTTCCGTCCATGAAGCCCGGGAATCGTACCGCAGCGGGCCATTCCCTGGCTCGCCTTCATGCGCGAATCGTCCTATCCTGACGGCTCAGCGTCATCGGAGGAGACCACATGAGCGCCGACCTCTCGGTCGTCTTCACCGGCATTCGATTCGAGAATCCGTTCCTTCTTGCGTCGGCTCCGCCGACGGAATCCGACACGAACATCATGCGGGCCTTCGAGGCCGGCTGGGGCGGCGTCGTCACGAAGACGATCGGCCTCCACCCGGTCGCCAACGTCGCGGGCGCGAAGACGAAGTTCCTCAGGGTCGACGTCGACTCGCCGCGCATCTCGATGAAGGCGCGCCCCGAGTCGGTCCTCCACTCCTCGTGGAATTGGGAGCTTATCTCCGACAAGCCGCTCGACTGGTGGGCCGGCCGCCTCTCGAAGATCAAGAAAGCATTCCCGGGGAAGGTCCTCGTCGCCTCGATCATGGCGGGCTCGGGCAACGACAAGGAGCTCCATAACTGGCAGCTGCTCGCGAAGACATGCCAGGACGAGGGCGTGGACGCCCTCGAGCTGAACTTCTCGTGTCCGCACATGGACCGCGACGACATGGGCTCGAACATCGGGAAAAGCAGCGGGCTGACCTCGATCGTCACGAAGGCCGTCAAGGAGGTCGCGAAGGTTCCCGTCTGGACGAAGCTGACGCCCTCGACGACCGACATCGCGGTGGAGGCGGGCGCCGCGTTCCGGGGCGGCGCGGACGCGATCACCTCGTCGAACACGTTTCCGTCGATCCCGCTCATCGACCCCGAGACGCTCGACTTCGAGATGAACGTGGACGGCTACACGTCGAGCGGCGGCCTCGGGGGCCCGGCGATCCTCCCGCTCGCGCTCGCGAAGATGTCGCAGATGACGCACGCGTTCCCCGACAAGGCCTTCTCCGGGATCGGCGGTATCTCGGACTTCTCGCACGCTCTCAACTACTTCCTTCTCGGCTGCGGGACGGTGCAGGTGTGCACGGCTGCGATGCTCGACCACGCGATCGGCCCGAACGTGATCCGGACGCTCAAGGACGGGATGACCGCGTTCCTCGAAAAGAATGCACACCGCGGCTGGAAGTCGCTCGAGAACTTTCGGGGCCTCAGGCGCGACCACGTCGTCCCGCAGTCGCAGATCCGCCGCCCGAACCCCGGCGAGTACCACGGCGGGCACGAGGCCGAGGGCTACGCGGCGCCGGAGCCGGCGCCCATACCGGCGGGATCGCGCGAGAAGTAGCCCGCCCCGCCCTATCCCCGGATCGACAGGTTCTCGTACTGGACGATCGGCTGGCCGAACCCGACGGCGAGGCCTTCGACCTCGGGGCGCGCGAACCTGTAGACCTGCTCGTGGAAGAGCGGAATCAGGAGGGCCTCCTTCGCGACGATTTCCTCGACCTCCCGATAGATCGACTCGCGGGTCCGCGGGTCGATCTCGCTGCGGCCGCGCTCCGTGAGGGCGTCGATCTCGGGCATCCCGCAATAACGGCCGTAGACGCCCTCGCGGGAGTGGAGGACGCCCTGCGCGAAGGTGTCGGCGTCCGGGTAGTCGGCCACCCAGCGCCCGATCATGATATCCGTCCGTGCCGCCGTCGACTGCGCTTCGATGAACTCCGCCACCGTCTTGTTCACGACGCGGATGGAATACCCCATTTCGCGAAATGCCTGCGTGAGCTCCTTCGTGAAGGCGCCGAACTCTCCGAACAGGATGGGATTCGCAAGTGCCGTGACCTCGATCGTCTCGCGGGAGACGGTGTGCGCGCCCGAAGCCTGTTCCGAGGTCTGGGGCCGGCTCCTCGGCTTCGAGACGTAGCCGAGGAGGCCGGGCGGGATGAGGCCGTTGGCCGGAATCGCGTGCCGGCCGAGCGTCCGGCGGACGATGCCGGCGGCGTCGATCCCCTGTGCGACCGCGAGGCGCGCCCGTGCGTCCGCGAAGACTCCCTTGTGGATGTTGAAGACCACGAAGTACGTCACGAGGCTCGGGCTCTCGCGGTACGTCGAGCGGAAGCGCGGGTCCTGGCGCAGGGCTTCGGCGTCGGTCGGAAGGAGATCCGAAGCGAGGGAGAACCGGCCGGCGAGGAACTCGGCGCGGATCTCCTCGGGGGAAACGCCGAAATGGAAGACGACTCCCTCGTTCTTCGGACAGCTTTCACGCCAGTAGGTCGGGTTCCTCTCCAGCTCCAGTCGCCTTCCGGGTTCGAAGCTCGCGACGCGGTACGGCCCCGTGCCGATGCAGCCCTTTCGCCAGCTCTCGCCGAGGACGCCGGTCCCCTCCGGGACGATGCCGGCGCCCGGCCACGACACGAGGACGGGAAAGAAGGCTACGGGCTTTTCCAGCTCGATGACGAACTCCGAGGGCGAGACGATATGGAAGCCCTCGAGATCCGAGGCCTTGCCGTCGATGAGGTTCTGAGCGCCGCGGATCGGGGCGAGGAGGAACCGGCCGACGCTCGTCCCCTCCTGGAGAACGCGCTCGAAGGAGTAACGGACGTCGCGGGCGGAAAGCGCGCGACCGTCGTGGAAACGCAGGCCACGCCGCAGGCGGAAGCGGAAGCGCGCGCCGCCGTCCTCGGGAATCACTTCCGAGGCGAGCCACGGAACGACGCGCCCGCCCTCGAGATCCCGCGTCAGCGTCTCGAAGACGAGGGGCATCGTCTCGGCCTCCTCCTGGAGCGCCATCGATGCCGGATCGAAGCGCTGCACGACGCCGCCGACCGGCACGTGGAGGATGCCTCCACCCCACTCGTGCGAGACGTGAGCCGCCGGCGCCTCCGACTTCCCGATCTCGGGATAGTTGACGAACGGCGGGCTGCTGCGAAGCGCAAGACCGCGCACGCCGGCAGCGGCGATCCGGTAGTCCACCTCGTGAAACAGCGGGATCAGAACCCCGTTCTCGAGGAGAAGGCTCTCGACCTTCCGGTAGAGGCTCTCGCGGACGGCGGGGCGGCTCTCGATACGCGCCTCCTCCGCGAGCCGATCCGTGTCGGGCGACGAAAAGAACGCGCGCATGTTGCCTCCCACGGAGTGGAAGAGGGCGAACGTGAAGTCGTCGGGGTCCTCGTAATCGGCCATCCAGCGGCCGATCAGAAGGTCCGCGCTTCCGTGCGCCTGCGCATCGAGGTAGGACTTCATGTCGGAGGTCACGACCGAGACCTCGACGCCGAGCTCTTTCCACACTGCGAAGAGCGCGGCGGTGAGCGCCTTGTGGCGGTCCTGCAAGATGGGGTGGACGGCCGCGGAGAGCCGAAGGGGCGGGGTGAGGCCGGCCTCTTTCAGCAACGCGAGCGCCTCGTCCCGGGGCAGGAGCGGCCGGCGCCGGCCCGCGTCGTGTCCGAGGATGCCGGGCGGCAGGATTCCGGTGGCCGGGACGGCGAACCTCCCGAGCGCGGCCCACACGAAGTCCTGGCTGCGCGTGACGCCGGAGAGCGCGCGCCTGAAGGCGACGTTCCCGCCGAGGACGCTCGTCGCGTTGAAGAGCGCGAAGTACGTGCCTTTCTTCGGCGTTTCGACGAGGCCCGCGCGGAGGCGAGGCTCTCTGAGGATCGCGTCGAGGTCCTGCGGGGAGAGATCGCGCGCGAGCTCGATCTCTCCGGCGCGCAGCCCCGAGCCGATCGCCGACGCGCTCATCCCGGTCCGGAACTCGATCGAGTCGAGGCGCGCCGGCTCCTTCCAGTGGTGCGGGTTGCGCTCGAGAACGACGCGGTCCGCCGTCCGGCGCGCCACCACGAACGGGCCCGTGCCGATCGCCGTCTTGGCGTCCCCCTCGCCGGGCACGATCCTGACGATCGCCGTCAGGCCGTCCGGAAGGAGAGCAGGGAAGATCGGGAGCGGCTCGACGAACTCGAACTCCAGCCTCTCGTCCGAGACGGCCCGGATGCCGGCGACGTCCGCGGCCTCGTTGTTGCGATATGCCACCGCGCCGCGGACGGCGGCGAGGGCGGCGGGAATGCCGTCCGGCCGGAGGCGGATCGCGCGCTCAAGCGACGCCTTCGCCGCGGCGGCCGTGAGCGGCGAGCCGTCCGAAAAGCGGACCCCGCGCCGCAGCCGCAGCCGGGCGGAGCGGCCTCCGTCGCCGAGGGACCATTCGTCGGAGAGCGCGGGCACGAGCTGGCCGTCGGCGTCCGTCGCAAGGAGCGTCTCGAAAACGGTGGAGAGGACCTCCGTCTCCTCCACGATGTGCCCCATCGCGGGCTCGGCCGCGGCGAGCGGGTTCGTCATGGCGACGACGAGCCGGCCGCCGGAAGCGATGATCTCCGCTCCCCCCTTTGTGTCCCCGCCGAGCCGTTCGAGCTGCGCGCCGTAGGCGGCGGCGCGCGCGTAGTCGCCGCGCAGGTTCGCGACCGTCGCCGCGAGCGAGAGAAGCTTCGGCAGGTGGACCCGGTCCTGCGCGGCGGCCGCCGCTTCGATGCCGCGCTCCACGAGGCGCCGCGCCTCGTCCACTTTCCGGCCGTTCCACGCCGTGTCGGCGGCGAACAGAATCGCCTCGACGGCGCGCGCCGGCTTGTTCTCGCGCTCGAAGATTTTCCCGGCCGCTTCGGCCTCGCGGAGCGCGGCGTCTGCGTGGCCCGACATGCGCGAGGCCTGCGCGAGAAGGAGTCGCGCGTCGCCTTCCAGCGCCTTCTCGCCTTCCCATTCCTCGTCCCCGAGGTAGTCGAGCGCGGTCTTCGCGACGCGCGCCGCCTCCTCCGGGCTGAAGGCGTCAAGGGACTTTTTCGCGAGCTTCAGGCTGTAGTCCACGGCTTTCCCCGGCACGTCGCCCTCCGAGAAGTGGTGGACGAGCTCGGGGTACACGCGGTCGAGCCGGCCCTGGTGCCGCTTCTCGAGGAGATCCGCATAGGTGCGATGGAGCGTGCGGCGCTTCCGCCTCGAGAGGGCGCCGTAGAGAACGTCGCGCACGATGCCGCTCGCGAATGCGAGCCGGTCGCCGCGCGATTCGCGTTCCTCCTCGAGAAGGCCCTCCTTCACGAGCCTGTCGACCGCCTCGTCGAGGCCCTTCGCGTCTTCCGCGACGGACTCGAGGTCCTTGAATTCGAAGCTCTTTCCGAGGACCGACGCGATCGAGAGGACGTCGCGCACGTCCTCCGAGAGCCGCTCGATTCGCGCCTCGACGGCCTGCTGGATCGTCTCCGGCAGCGCGTCGGAGGAGATGCCCGTAACCCCCGAGAGATTCAGCGTGCCCGAGTCGTCCCGCGCGATCCCGCCTGAGTCGAGAAGCGACCGGACGAGCTCCTTCGTGAAGAGGGGGTTCCCTTCGGTGGCCGCGAGAAGCCGCCCGGCGAGGTCGTCCGAGAGCTTGCCGCCGCCGGCCGCGAGCTCCACGAGGGCCCGGTGCTCGGAAGGCGTGAGCGGGCCGAGCGTGAGCGCCGCGAAGCGGGGATCGCCGCGGAACGACTCGAGCATCTTCACGAGGGGATGCCGCTTGTCGACTTCCGTCTGCCGGTAGGTCCCGACGATGAGGGTCGGCGTCGGGCCGAGGCGCCGCGCGACGTATTGGAGCGCCTCGATCGAAAGCTGGGCTCCGTGCAGCTCTTCGAGCGCGAGAAGAAGCGGCTTGCCGCCGGCGATCCGCGTGAGGGTGCGGGCGATGAGCTCGAAGATCGCGATCTTGTCCTCGGCCTTCCGGTCGCCGGCCTTGACGGCTCCCGAATCGCTGCTCGCAGCAGAGCGCAGCTCGCCGATCTCGGAGAGGACGGGGAAGAGGGCGAGGAGATCGCCCGCGAGGTCGGTGAAGTCCGGGTGGGAGGTTTCCGAAAGGCCCGTGTCCTTCGACCGGAAATAGTCCTGGATGAGCTCGCAGAAGCCCTGGTGCGCGAACGCGCGGTCGTGCTCGACGAAGCGTCCCGAGAGGACGCGGATCTTCCGGGCGCGCGCGAGGCTCTTGAGCTCGTCCACGAGCCGGCTCTTGCCGATGCCGGGCTCGCCGGCGAGGACGACGAACTCGCACTCGCCCGCGATGGCGGCATGGAGCCGGCGCTGCAGCTCGGCCATCTCCTTCTCGCGTCCGATGAACGGCGCCGCCGCGGCCGGGCGCGGCAGCATGCGGCTGGCCGTGAAGACGACGGACCGCCCGAAGTCTTCGTCACGGAGCTTGCTCCGGTACCGCCGGAGCGCTTCGGCGAGGTGTCCGGCGCGCTTCGGCCGCTTCTCGGGATCCTTCGCGAGGCACTGGAGAACGGCGGCTTCCAGCTCCTCGCTCACGTCGGCGCCGAGGCTCCGCATCGACTGCGGCAGCTCGTGGACGATGCGATAGAGAACGGCCTGCACCTCGCCCGCGAAGGGCGGCTCGCCCGCGAGGCACTCGTAGAGCACCGTCCCGAGCGCGTAGACGTCCGAGCGCCCGTCGAACGACCGCGACGTGACCTGCTCGGGGCTGAAGTACACGACGGTCCCGACGAGCGTCCCGGTCCTCGTGAGGCGGTCCTCGGTCGTCGCGAGCGCGAGGCCGAAATCCATGACCCGCGCCCGGACGTGGCCCGTGTCATCGCGCGACGTCATGATGTTCTCGGGCTTGATGTCGCGGTGGACGATGTCGCGGGCGTGGCTGTAGTCGAGCGCGTCGGCGACCTGCGTCCCGACGTCGAGGACGTCGCCGAGGCGCAGCGAGCCCTCGCGGAGGAGCTGCCGGAGGTTCGTGTTCGCGAGCACCGGCATGACGAAGAAAAGAGACCCGTCGTGCCGTCCGAGGTCGTAGATCGGCACGATGGAGGGGTGGTCCATCTGCGCGACGATCTGGGCCTCCCGCTGGAAGCGCTCTTCAGCGTCCTTCGTGAGATTCCCGGGCGGGATCAGCTTCACCGCGACGTCGCGGTTCAGAACCGGGTCCTTCGCGCGGTAGACGACGCCCATTCCGCCGCGCCCCAGCTCGGCGAGGATCTCGTAGCGGTCGGCGAGCTTCGTACCGATCACGGGGTGAGGACTCGGGCGCACCGAAGAGATTGTGCGACTGAGTCCTATGATAACCGACGCCGGGCGCGGCGCCAGCTCCAGTTCATGTGGAGCGAATGCTACTCGTACCGGAGGGCCTCGATCGGGTCGAGACGCGAGGCCTTGAGAGCGGGATAAAAGCCGAACGTGACCCCGATGAGCGCCGAGAAGAGGAACGCGAGCGTGATGGCGCTGGGTTGGACGGCCACGGGCCAGCCGGCGAAGCGCGCAACGATGCGCTGGATGCCGAGGCCTACCGCGATGCCCGCCGCGCCGCCCGTCAGGGAGAGCGCGAGCGCCTCCACCAGAAACTGCGCCTGGATGTCCCTGCCCCTCGCGCCGATCGCCATGCGCACGCCGATCTCGCGCGTCCGCTCCGTCACCGAGACCAGCATGATGTTCATGATCCCGATGCCGCCCACGAGCAGGGAGACGCCCGCGATCGACCACAGGAGCGCGCTCATCGTCCGGCTCTGCGCCTCGGCCTGCTGAATCATCTCCGTCTGCGACCGGATGATGAAGTCGTCGTCGGCGGCCTTCGCGATGCGATGCCTCTGCCGGAGCAGCGCGGAGAGCTCCTCTTGCGCGCGCGTCACGAGCTCGTCGGACGCGGCCGACACGAGGATCTGGCCGACCGCGGTCGTGCCCATGATCTTCTTGCGCACCGTCTCGTACGGGGCGACGACGAGGTCGTCCTGGTCCGCGCCCTGAGTGGAGCCGCCCTTCGACTCGAGGACTCCCGTGACCCTGAAGGGAATGTTCTTGATGCGGATCATCTTGCCGACCGGGTCCTCGTCGCCGAAAAGATTCGTCACGACCGTCTGGCCGAGGACGCAGACCTTCGTGGCGGCGTGGTCGTCCTGATCGGTGAAAAACTGACCGGAGGCGAGGTTCCACGAGCGGACGAGCGGCCAGTCCACCTGGGCCCCCTGGATGGACGTCGACCAGTTCTGGTTCCCGTAGATGATCTGCCCGACCGTCCGGATGGACGCCGAGATGTACGAGACGCTCGGGACCTCTCTTCGGATCGCGTCGACGTCGTCCTCGGAGAGCTTCGAGCTCGAGCCGAGACCGGCTCGCGCGCCCGAGGACGTGATCGTGCCCGGCATGACCATGAGGAAGTTCGTCCCGAGGGACTTCAGCCGGTCCTCGGACTGGATGCGCGCGCCTTCGCCGATTCCGACGACCGCGACGACGCAGGCGACGCCGATGATGATGCCGAGCGCCGTCAGGAGCGATCGCAGCTTGTTGCGCGCCAGCGCCCGGAAGGCGACTTTGAGGGTGTTTCCGGTCTTCGTCACGGCCGCGATCCGAGGTCGAGAATCTCAGGCCCAGCCGGCGAGCGACTCGTCGAGTATCTTCAGCGCCTCGTCCACCTCGCCCGCGCTCACGATGAGCGGGGGCGAAATCCGGATGACGTTGCCGTAGAGGCCCCCCTTGCCGATCAGGAGGCCACGCTTCTTCGTCTCCTCGAAGAGGCGGACGGCCTTTTCGGGCGCGGGCGTGCGGTCCTGGACCGTCTCGTCCGCCACCAGCTCGAGGCCCTGCATGAGCCCCATGCCGCGCACGTCGCCGATCGTTTTCGCATACTTCTTCTTCAGTCCGTCGAGGCCGGCGCGCAGGCGCGCGCCCATCTCGGCGGCGCGCTTCGGGGCGTCGATCTCTTCCATGACTTCGATCGTGGCGTTCGCGGCGGCCGAGGAGATCGGGTTCCCGCCGAACGTCGAGATCGTGAGCGCCTTGAACGAGTCCGCGATCTCCGGCGTCGCGATCGTGACACCGAGGGGCATCCCGTTCGCGACGCCCTTGGCCATCGTCATGATCTCGGGCTCGACGTTCCAATGCGAAATGCCGTACCACGCGCCGCCCGTGCGCCCGAAGCCCGTCTGCACCTCGTCGCAAATGAAGACGCCGCCGTATTTCCTGACGATCCCGACCGCGATCTCGAAGTACTCCTTCGGGGGCGTAATGAAGCCGCCGACGCCCTGAATCGGCTCGGCGATGAAGCCCGCGATCTGGCCGGTCGTGGTCGTCCTGATCAGCTCCTCGAGATCCTTCGCGCACGCGACGCCGCAGGACGGGTACGTGAGCTTCAGCGGGCAGCGGTAACAGTATGGCGAGGGCGCGTGCTTGATGGCGGCGATCTGCGTCGGCACGGCGCGCCACGTGGAGTGCGCCGTGAGCGACTGCGCGAGCATCGAGCGGCCCGAGTACCCATGGCGGAGCGCGATGATCTCGAGGCGCCCCGTGTAGACCTGCGCCATCATGACGGCCGTCTCGTCGGCCTCGGTGCCCGAGCACGTGAAGAACGACTTCTGGAGACGGCCCGGCGTGAGGCGCGCGAGCGTCTCGGCGAGCTGGACGATCGGGAGCGTGGGGTAGAGCGTCGAGACGTGGCCGAGCCGGTCCACCTGCGCCTTGATGGCCGCGTTGACCTTGTCGTTCGCGTGCCCGACGGAGATCGTCAGGATGCCGCCGAAGAAGTCGAGATACGTCTTCCCATCCGCGTCCTTGACGTGCATCCCCTTGCCGGACTCGAGGACGACGGACTCCTTGTAGTAGTTCGTGACGGAGGGGAAGAGGAACTCCTTGTGCTTCGCGCGGACGTCGGCGGAAGAAAGAGTCTTTGCTTCGGAAATCGTGCTCATGTGCGTGCCTTTCTCTTGAGGAAGCTTCCTCTTCCGGCCCTGCCGACGAACGTCCCGTTCTCGATGATCACCTCGCCGCGTGAAATGATCGTGTCCGCGGCGCCCTGGACGACGCGGCCTTCGTACGGGGTGTAGTCGACGCGCTGGTGCAGCGTCTTCGCGCTCAGCCTGATTTTGCGGTTCGGGTCGAAGACGACGAGATCGGCGTCCGAGCCTGGCGCTATCGTGCCCTTCTTCGGAAAGAGCCCGAAGATCTTCGCGGGCGACGTGGACGTCAGCTCGACGAAGCGGTTCGGGGAGATGCGGCCCTTCACGACGCCGCCGTCCCAGAGAAGCGACATGCGCGTCTCGATGCCGGGCGCGCCGTTCGGGATCTTCGAGAAGTCGCCCTTGCCGAGCTCCTTCTGCTCCTTCATGCAGAACGGGCAGTGGTCGGTCGACACGGCCTGCAGGTCGTTCATCCTGAGGCCGCGCCAGAGCGCCTCTTCGTTGCCCTTCGCGCGGAGCGGCGGAGACATGACGTACTTCGCGCCCTCGAAACCCGGCTCCTCGTAGTTGTCGTATGAGAGGAACAGGTACTGCGGGCAGGTCTCGGCGTGCATGGGGAGGCCGCGGTCGCGCGCCTCGGCGATCCTCTCGAGCGCCTCGGCGGCGGACAGGTGGACGACGTAGAGCGGCACATTCGCCATCTCGGCGAGGCAGATCGCCCGGTACGTCGCCTCGGCCTCGGCGCGCGGCGGGCGCGTGAGAGCGTGCCACTTCGGGGCCGTGTGTCCCTCGGCGAGCGCGCGCCGCACGAGGACGTCGATCACGTCGCCGTTCTCGGCGTGCATGCAGATCGTGCCGCCGTTCTCGCCCGTGCGGAGGAGTGCGCGGAGGATCGACCCGTCGTCCAGCATGAGAACGCCGCGGTAAGCCATGAAGAGCTTGAACGACGTCACGCCCTCCTGGACCAGGACGTCCATCTCTTTCTCGACGGCGTCGGGAAGGTCCGTGATGATCATGTGGAAGCCGTAGTCGATCGCGGCCTTGCCCTCGGCCTTCTTCATCCATGCGTCCCGCGCCTCGCGGAGCGCCTGGCCTTTGTACTGGATCGCGAAGTCCACGATGGAGGTCGTGCCGCCGTGCGCGGCCGCGATCGTGCCGCTTTCGAAGTCGTCGGCCGACGTCGTCCCGCCGAACGGCATGTCGAGGTGCGTATGCGCGTCGATGCCGCCGGGAATCACGAGCTTGCCGGTAGCGTCGAGGACAGGCGCGTCGATCGAGGGCGCCTGACCATGCGCGAAGATCGCGGCGATCGTCGAGCCCTCGACGAGGACGTCGCCGATGTAATCATCGACAGCGGTGACGATCCTCCCTCCACGAATGAGCAGACGTCTCACAGCGCGACCAGCCGATCGTAGGTCTCCGGCCTTCTGTCCCGGAAGAACTGCCACGTGCGGCGCACCTCCTCGATCATGTCGAGGTCGCACGTCGCGACGACGAGCTCGTCCTTGTCCTCGCTCGCGGTCGCGAGGAAGTTGCCCCGAGGATCGACGATGTAGGACGTGCCGTAGAAGCGCCCGATGTTCCACGGGGCTTCCGTCCCCACGCGGTTGCTCGCGGCGACGAAATAGCCGTTCGCGACCGCGTGCGCGGGCTGCTCGAGCTTCCAGAGGTACTGCGAGAGGCCGGCGACCGTGGCCGACGGATTGAAAACGATCTCTGCGCCGTTCAGGCCCAGCGCCCGCGCCCCCTCGGGGAAGTGGCGGTCGTAGCAGATGTAGACGCCGACCTTCGCGTAGCGCGTCTGGAAGACGGGGTAGCCCATGTTGCCCGGCTTGAAGAAGTACTTTTCCCAGAAGCCCGACGTGTGCGGGATGTGACTCTTCCGGTACTTGCCGAGGTACGTACCGTCCGCGTCGTAGACCGCCGCGGTGTTGTAATAGACGCCCGCGTCCTCGCGCTCGTAAACGGGCACGACCACCGCCATCCGGTACCGCTTCGCGATCTTCGCGATTGCCTCCGTCGTGGGCCCCGGCACGCTCTCGGCGGCGTCGTACCAGCGCGGATCCTGCGACGGGCAGAAGTACGGCCCGTTGAAGATTTCCTGCAGCCCGAGGATCTGGACGCCCTTCTTCCCGGCTTCGTGGATGAGCTTCAGATGCAGGTCCATCGCGGCCTTCTGCACCTTCGCGAGCGGCGCCTTCGGATTGGAAATGGGATTGTGAGCCTGAATCAGGCCAACCGTGACCTTTCGCGGCATCAGAACCACCTCTCGATGACGACCTTCTGCTCCGTGTAGAAGATGACTCCGTCCCGGCCGTGGGCCTTCACGTCGCCGAAGAAGCTCTCCTTCGAGCCTCCGAACGGGAAGAACGACATCGGCGCGGCAACGCCGATGTTGATGCCCACCATTGCGGGAGGCGCCTGCATGGCGAACTCGCGAGCGGCCTTGCCGCTCGACGTGAAGATGGAGGTGGTGTTCGCCTGTGGGTGCGCGTGCAGCAGCTCGAGCGCGGCCGGGAGGTCCGGCACGTTCATGATCGACAGCACCGGCCCGAAGATCTCCTCGCGCCCGATGGACGACTTCGGATCCACCTTGTCGAACACCGTGGGCCCGAGGAAGAAGCCTTTCTCGCGGCCCTTGACGGTGTGGCCGCGCCCATCGAGGAGGAGGTCGGCGCCCTCGGCGATGCCCTTTTCGATGTACGACACGACGCGCTGCCGGGCGCTCTCGCGGATGACGGGGCCCATCGAGACGCCGGCCTCCGCGCCGTCGCCCACGCGGATCGACTTTGCGGCCGCGACGAGGCGCTCTTTCACGTCGCCGTGCGACTTCCCGACCGTCACGACGATCGAGCCCGCGAGACAGCGCTCGCCCGCGCAGCCGTAGCACGACTCCGACACGATGCCGATCGACCTGTCCATGTTCGCGTCCGGCATCACGACGATGAAGTTCTTCGCGCCGCCGAGGGCCTGGACGCGTTTGCCCGCGTTCGTCGCCGTGCGGTAGACGTGCCTCGCGACGGGGGTCGAGCCCACGAAGGAGACCCCGCGGACGTCGGGATGCTCGCAGAACCCATTGACGACGTCCGCTCCGCCGTTCACGACGTTTACGACGCCCGGCGGCACGCAGCTCTCGAGGAGCTCGAAGATGCGCTTCTGAGAGAGCGGCACGAGCTCGGACGGCTTGAGGACGAAGGTGTTTCCCGTCGCCACCGCGAACGGCAGGAACCAGAGCGGCACCATAGCGGGGAAGTTGAACGGCGCGATCGCGGCGAAGACCCCGAGCGGCTGGCGGTGGACGTCGCAGTCGATGCCGCGCGCGATGTCTTCGAGGCCCGAGCCCATCATCAGGGACGGCATGCCACAGGCGACCTCGACGCATTCGATCCCACGCCGCACGGAGCCGCGCGATTCGTCGAGCGTCTTGCCGTGCTCGGTCGTGAGGATCCGGGCCAACTCCTCGAAGTGCTCCTCGAGTCGGTTCTTGAACGCGAACATCGTGCGCGCGCGCTCTACGACCGGGGTCGCCCGCCAGGCCGGAAACGCGGCCTTCGCGGCCCCGACCGCAGCGTCCACGTCGCCGCGGGTCGAGAGCGGCGTCTTCGCGATCACCTTGCCGGTGGCGGGGTTGAAGACGTCGACCGTGCCGGAGGCCCGGGCATCGACCCACATACCCCCGATGAAGTTCGAGAGGACGGGGACGTACGCCGGGTGGGACGCGGACGACGCGCCTCGAGCCGGGCCGGATGCAGCGGCAGGTGGGACCGAAGGAGCCATGCGTCACCTCCAGGAGGGAGCGCGATTCTAAGCCCGGTTTGCGCGAAGACCGTGGCCGCCGTCAGCGCGCGATCGCGACCCCGGCGGTCGCCTTTGGCGAGACGGCGATCGACTGGGGGAGGTGCGCGCCCTCGACCCAGACGATGCGCTGCTCGTCGAGCGCGGCCTCCAGCGACTTCACGGCGGCCCGGAGCGCCGCGCGCGTATGCACGTCCTCGCCCCCTCCCCAATCGAGGGCGGCGACGGGCGCCGCCGTTCCGGCGAGCCACACGACGAGCGGAACGCCCAGGTCCGAGAGATACGCGCGAGCGGCACGCGCGGACAGGGCGCTCGCATCCGGGTTCCCGGTCAGGACGAGGACGACGGCGCGGGGATGGCTGTACTCGGCGGCCGTGAGCGCGGCCGCGACCACGGCGTCCGCGAGGTGCGGGCAGGTCAGTCCGTCCCACGGTGACGCCACTAACCTGGCCGCGAGAACCGACTGGAGCCCCCGCCCCATGGAAGCGGGATACGAGCGCGGAAACACGTCGTAGTCGGTCTGTGACCCAGCGGCGAAGCTGGGGTAGGCGAGCAGCGTCCGCACGGAAGGTTTGCCTCGCCATTTGCCCGTGGCGTCGAGCAACACCCGCGTGCCCCCCATGCGCCGGAACGCGGACT
>Ga0208355_1000092_pt1 | contig 43306 bp, 34 predicted proteins | sample NGESurdeep072012_6_FD_184458 | JGI IMG/M metagenome (GOLD analysis project Ga0208355, IMG submission 184458) | Arctic peat soil microbial communities from Barrow, Alaska - NGEE Surface sample 210-3 deep-072012 (SPAdes) | ecosystem: Environmental > Terrestrial > Soil > Wetlands > Peat ... | reverse complement strand
GGCGCTGCCGCGCCGCCCTGACTGATTTGGGCTGCGCGGCAACGCAGCCCTACCGTTGTTATGCGCCGACGCTGGCCAGTTCCTCGTTGTTTTCCACGTTCACAATCTTGAACTGTTCGGCGTGCATGCCGGTGTCGGCGCGGAACGACCACTGACCAAGTAGCCGCCGACGTCAGTCGGCGCATTCATCCGTTAAATCAGCGCGGACTGACGTCCGCGACTACGTCATCTTTTGAACGAACAAAAACGCCCCGCGATGGCTCGCAGGGCGTTTTTTGATTTTTGTAGGGCGGCGTTGCCTGCTCGCGATCTATCGGAGCTGCGCCGCCCAAATTTTGGGACGCGCGGCAGCGCGTCCCTACCGGAATTATTTCTTCTTCGCCTTCTTGGCGGCTTCTTCTTCCAACGCGGCTTGTGCGGCGGCGAGGCGCGCCACGGGGACGCGATACGGCGAGCAACTCACGTAGGTCAGACCGAGGCGATGGCAGAATTTCACGCTGTCCGGGTCGCCACCGTGTTCACCACAGATGCCGAGCTTGATGTCGGGACGCGTCAGCCTGCCCTTCTCGACCGCGATTTTCATCAACTGGCCAACACCGGTCTGGTCAATCGTGGCGAATGGATTTTTCTTGATGATTTCCTGCTCCTGATACGGCGCGAGGAACGAGCCGGAATCGTCGCGGCTCATGCCGAGGCAGGTTTGGGTGAGGTCGTTGGTGCCGAAGCTGAAGAACTGGGCGGTTTTCGCGATTTCATCGGCCGTCAACGCGCCACGCGGCACTTCGATCATCGTGCCGACGAGATAGTCCAGCTTCACCTTCTTTTCCGCCATGACTTCCTTGGCCACGCGGTGAACGACTTCGACCTGAAGATCCAGTTCCTTCTTGAACCCGACGAGCGGGATCATGACTTCCGGCTTCACCTTGATGCCGGCCTTCTGGACTTCGGCAGCGGCTTCGAAGACGGCGCGGGATTGCATCTCGGAAATTTCCGGATAAACGATGCCGAGACGGCAGCCACGGAAACCGAGCATCGGATTGAACTCGTGCAGTTCCTTCACCCGTTGTTTGATCTTCGCGACGGGCACACCCATTTTGGCAGCGAGATCCTGTTGCGCGGCGTCCTCGTGCGGGAGGAATTCGTGCAACGGCGGGTCGAGGAAACGAATCGTGGCCGGCAGTCCCTTCAATTCCTTGAAGATGCCCACAAAGTCTTCCTTCTGGTAAGGCAGAATCAACGCCAGTGCCTTCTTCCGATCCGCCAGGTTGTCGGCCAGAATCATTTCGCGCATGGCATCAATGCGGTTGCCCTCGAAGAACATGTGCTCGGTGCGGCACAGGCCGATGCCCGTGGCGCCGAACGCGACGGCGTTGGCGGTCTGCTCCGGCGTGTCGGCGTTGGTGCGGACCTGGAGCTTCGTGACCTTGGAACACCAGTTCATCAGCTTGGCGAACATCTGGTAGGTCGCGCTTTCCTCGGGCTTGAGCGATTTTTCGACGAGCACCTGGACAATCTCGGAGGCGGCGGTCGGGAGCTGGCCGGCATAGACATCACCGGCGGTGCCGTTGATGGAGAGGAAGTCGCCTTCCTTGTAGGTCACGCCGTCCACGGTCATGGTCCGGGCGGTGTAATCAATCTGCAACGCAGCCGCACCGCAGACGCAGACCTTGCCCATTTGACGGGCCACCAGTGCCGCGTGCGAACTGACGCCGCCTTTGGCGGTGAGGATGCCTTCGGCGGCGATCATGCCGCGCAGGTCTTCGGGGGAAGTCTCGTTGCGGACGAGGAGCACCTTTTCGCCCTTGGCAGCGGCGGCGTCGGCGCGGTCGGCATTGAGATACATTTTGCCGGAAGCGGCGCCGGGACCGGCGGGCAAACCCTTGGCAATGCACCGGGCGGCCATCATCGCCTTGCGGTCGAACACGGGCGCGAGCACCTGATCCAACTGATCGGCGGGCACGCGGCGGATGGCCGTCTTCCAGTCAATGAGTTTTTCCTTCTCCATCTCGATGGCGAAGCGGACAGCGGCGAGGCCGGTGCGCTTGCCGTTGCGGGTCTGGAGCATGAACAGCTTGCCATCCTGAATCGTGAACTCGAAATCCTGCATGTCTTTGAAGTGCGATTCGAGGGTCTTGCGGACCAGCTCCAACTCGGTGAAGGTCTTCGGGAGAACGGTCTTGAGCTTGGCGACGGGGTCGGGCGTGCGCACGCCGGCGACGACGTCTTCGCCCTGGGCGTTGATGAGGAATTCGCCGTAGAAAACTTTTTCGCCGGTGGCGGGGTCGCGCGTAAACGCGACGCCGGAGCCGGACTGGTCACCGGTGTTGCCATAAACCATCGCCTGGACGCTGACGGCGGTGCCCCACTCGGCGGGAATGCCGTATTTGCGGCGATAGACAATGGCGCGGTCGTTCATCCAGGAACCGAACACGGCGCTCACGGAACCCCAGAGCTGCTTCCACGGGTCCTGCGGAAATTCATTGCCGGTGCGCTTTTTGATCAAAGCCTTGAAGCGATTCACCAGTTCCTTGAGGTCCTTGACGGTCATCTTCGTGTCTTCGATGTCGGCGTGATGACGGTCATGTTTGAGTTCGTGGATGACCACTTCAAACGGTTCGTGATCTTCGTCCTTGCTCTTCTGGACGCCCATGACGACGTCGCCATACATCTGGATGAAACGGCGGTAACAATCCCACGCGAAACGCTCGTTCTTCGTCGCCTTGACGAGGGCGAGGACGGTTGCGTCGTTGAGGCCGAGATTGAGAATGGTGTCCATCATGCCGGGCATGGAATCGCGCGCGCCGGAGCGGACGGAAACGAGCAGCGGCATGGCGGACTGATCGCCGAACTTCGTGCCCATGATTTTCTCAATAAAAGCGATGCCTTCCCGGGCCTGCGCGTCGAGAACCTTCGGGTAGTTCTTCTTGTTCGCGTAATAATAAGTGCAGACCTCGGTGGTGATGGTGAAGCCGGGGGGCACCGGGAGGCCGATGCGGGACATTTCGGCGAGGTTTGCGCCCTTGCCGCCGAGCAGCGGTTTCATGGAGCCGTTGCCGTCGGCCTTTTTGTTGCCAAACAAATAAACGTATTTCGCAGATTTCGATGTTTTAGCCATAAATGTTCAATTCAAAATAATTGCGCTTTCAATTTCGCACGGGGAATTCCACCGAAATAAAGCGATGCGCAATTTAACAAACGCGGGCCCGGTGTCAACGAACGAAGCCCAAAAAGCCAAAATCTGCTGCATCAAAAACAAAAAGTGGTGTTTGGAGGCCGTTGGAAAGCGCCCAAAAACAGCGCGTTTAACCACGGATTGACGCGGATGAACCAAACAAACTGTTTATTTCTCTCTGCTAAGGATCTCAAGTGCCCTGAAAACTACATTGTGATCAACAAAGTAAGCTGTTCGTGACAGAACAGTTCCGCGTAAAATCACGCCTGCGAACCAGTACCTTGTTACTTGGTCATTCTGGAATATTTTGAAAACAGGAGCCCCACTAAAACCATTCAAGTCGGGAACACCATCAAGTTTTGAGAACTCAAATTTGTGAATGTTGGCCTCATGGCCTACTCCCGCGTAGGTTCCGGACCAAGCCACAGCCCCCATTTTTATGATAGCTTTCTCATAATCAATGCCCTTTGCATAATACGGATATCCTTTTGTGCCTAGTCTGTCGCCTGCTATCAAAGACGTTTTCAATTTACTCAATGAGTCAAAATCAAGAAACCATGATGCCGCCTTATCTGAAGTTGATAAAGCGTCTTCACTAAGTTTAATGAAAACCAAATCCGGCCAATCACACGAAGGTCCTTGCGGGTCTTCTATTTCGGAAATCACTTTTACAGGAATAAACGCTTTTCCCTTGGTCGCTGACGGGCGTAATAGTCGGATTGTCTTGTAATCTCTGCCACGCAAACAGTGTTTAGCTGTTATCGCGAAAAATTTCTTGCGAAACGTGACGAAGAAAAACGTGCCGCCACAAGAATATTCGTACCCCTCAAATCCATCTTCAAAGAACATCGGTTGGACACATTGCAATACTTGTCTTAGTGTCATTGCCACTTCAATATCCAATTATTAAAACCCCTTCAACGGGAGTTGGAGCCGGCTGCTGGCATACAAGGTTTCAAAGAAACGTGTCACTTTTTCAAAATCATTTCCTCCCAAGTAGGAATTCCTCACGGCAATGGCTAAATAATTAACGTTGTGCATCATGCAAGCCTCAAAGAGGTCCTTCAAGAACTGGTTATTGACCACTGCCCGGCCCGCCTCCACCTCGATGACGAATCCAGCCTGCTCATGATATGCATCCGCATCAAAGGATTTTTCCGTCTTTCCATCACGGCCAAACAGGACAGGAACGCGGATTTTTTGCTCCACCTTTTTGCCGGACTCCACCACAAACCCGGCAGATCGAAGCCCCGGAGCTACCGCCTTCAAAGCAAAATTGCTGTCGTTCGTCTGGGCGGCCGAATCAATACCCGGCGCGCATTTGAACGCCTTGACAACTTCAAGCGCCAAGTCAGGCGCCTGTGATGATTTCGGAAAATAAATCCAGGTGACCATAATCAATATCAATCAATGGGTGCTTCCAAAGCCCTCTGTATTCTTGCCAGTGTTCGCTCGGGCTGATGCAGCGAATGTTCCCAGATTCTTATCACGTTCCATCCCTCCCTGCGAAGCTTTGCGGTGGTTTTTTTATCCCGGCTTCGGTTACCCTCAAATTTCCGCCGCCAGTATGCGCGATTACTTTTGGGTTTGGTTGCATGCTTCGGGCAGCCGTGCCAGAAGCAGCCGTCCACAAACACCGCGAGCCGAAATTTGGGAAAGATGAAATCAGGTTTGCCAAACACTGGCTGGTTACGTCGCCAGCCTGCGATACAATGCTGCCGGAGTAATTTTGCCAGCGTCAGTTCCGTGTCCTTGTTTCCGCGACTGCGGATACGCGACATCACTTCCGACCGCTTCGCCTTGGTGAAAACGTCAGCCATGACCTTCAGCAATCAGCCACTTCAAACAATTCCATCATCATTCTTTGGTTTCGCCCATGCTGCATAGTAGCTTTATATCGTTTTGGAGTTCCTCTATAAATTTGGGATAAGAATTAGAGGCGACGAGAATCCTTTCCTCTACATCTAACGGTTTGTGGCTGTTAATACATCTAACTAAATCCTCCTGCATCCATGTTTCTCGAGGCGTAGCCTTCATCGGCACTATTGCGATTGAAACTCCTCCCTGAGAGAATTTTAACACTTGCTTGAAAATTGTATATGGTGGGAGACCTGCAGAACGTCGGCAATATTCAAAGCAATGATACTCCTTAAGGCGGATATTAAAGCTATGCGCTCGGTCAACAAGCCACTTAACCACAGCCTGTGAGATGCAGGCCTTAATATCTTTTTTTTGCAAATTCTCGACGTTATGCTCTCGATGACGCTCATAAAATGCATCTCTAACGGCTGGATATTCGCCAATGTTTTTTTGGAGGTTTTCAAACAATTGACCGAGGGCAACTTGTTCCCAATCAGAAGCAACGTTTCGAAACGTTAAAAAGAGAGCCCATGGCAACGGGTATCCCGCCTGCAGCCTTAAAACAGAATTAATGGCCTGCATTGTAGTCGAATATGGCCCCTCATGCTGCGGAGTCAAGCTGGTGGTAAGATCCAAATTAATAATATCAAATGGGAAAAGAGACTGTAGTTCCGAATAGTAACGGTTTTTTGGATCTGTCAGTGCACTCTCAACGGAAGAATTAGCAAGCAACTTAAATTTCGGAAATCTCCCGGATATCCGGCCGAATTTCGACGGGTCTGCTTCAAAGCCGGCGACATAAACGCGATCCGAGTCATTTGGATCGACGGCAAGCAGTCCGTCTCTCAATAAAAGGCCAACGTCGAGACGATTGAATCCTGGCAAGGTAAAATACCTCAGACCTCGGCCATAATACGCTTTCACTTCAGGAGCTAATTCTCGCGCAACTTTTAACCATGCCTTGCTACGCACAAAATGTTTTTCGACGTCCGTATATTCGGTTTCTCGCTCCCGCAATTTATCAGTATTGAGTTCATCGAATAAAAGATCTTGCGACTCAAATACTTTCTCATCTTGCTGTTCCTCTTGAGATAATTGACTTATTAGTGCCTCTACCTGTGGAGACGAATTTCCCAGATCGCTTGAATGATCTTTCGATTCTGAAGGACTAAATTTACCGCTGTCTTCAGTGGCCATGATATCCCATGAACTTTAGTCTTGAACCGCGACCGCTAGAGCTTCCAGCAAAGCGTCAACTTCTTCCGGATTGGCTTCTGAAAGAATTTCACTGGAAATCAAAACCTGCAACACACGGAAAAAACGTTTCTCCGCGTCTCCGGAAAGGTTGCTGCCTTGCGAGAAGGCATCCCATTTTAATTTATCAATGACCAGATTTATGCCATCTATTTCGATCCAAGTTGAAATTGTCGGTTGAGAAACACGCTTGAAGGAAATCTTTCCAGTAAGCGGAGCAGAAAGTTTTGAAAGTTTTTCTTCAAAAAGGCTTTGATGCTTCGACGCCTCCGTATTTTGATTTTCCTCTCGAAACTTTTTTGACCTCGATTTGAATTCCGGAAAAACTTGCTTTCGCAGAAGTTCCCAAACATATGCTCGCATGGCTTGGTAATGGACATCTGTTTCTCGGAAACTATCACGGTCGATATTCAAGGCAGGTTCCAATCCATCCTCGACATAAATCTCACCGGTTACTTGTCCAAATTTGATTCCTTCATCAAATGGATAACCAAGCCAGGATTTGTCGTATCTGCCGATGCCAACTTGTCGTATGCGAATGTGGACACCTTTGAACTCTTCCGGATGGATACGAGGCTGTTGGCAGTAAATGTAACCGCTAAACCGCAACTGGCGGCCAGCTACCTTCCTGTCGTAATTAAGCAAATAAAGTTTCGGGTCAGGGCTTGAATAATTAAATGCTTTGGTGTTTGGAAATAGTTGAGGACGGAATAACTCGATCCCGTCTACAATTACTTGGAATGATTCGACTTTGGGAGCGGAGAACTTGTCTGCTCCTTCGATTTTTCGGTGACTCTCCTCAAAAGGTCCGTTCGGCAAATAATTCAATGGCGAGAGCAAAGCTAATTCCCAAAGCATGTAGTAATAACCATCCAAGACTAAATCTGCGCGTTGTGCAGACCTCACTATTTCCACCAATTGTGAAAAGCTTTTTATTTTCGACTTTTCTATCGACAAAGTCTCTTCAGCCCCGACTGCTTTTCTGACGGCGCTTGTCATTTCGCTGATCAAGCCCTTCTTCGCATCGGGAACAGTAATTACCGTGTATTGGAGATCCTCAGCTTCTGGCAAATCATCTACATAGCGGACTGCTCCAATCTGCACTTTTCCCTCCGGGTCGATTTTTGCCATGTTTTTCAAGGCGGCATCGTCTCGGTGGAATGGTTCGAGATTCACTTCGGCGGTGAAACGCGTTTTGCTACCCTTGACTTTTGAAGACACGTAAAAGCGATTCCCTAATTGTGCCACGGCTAGCATGCCTATTCCGATTCGTCCTATCAGTTTCCGTTTAAAAATTTCAGAAGTTTCACCGTCTATTCGTTTTCGACTGCCGCCAATATGCGTAAAGACGTCCAAGAATTTTTTGACGGTCATTCCTATTCCGTTATCCTCAATAACGAGTGTTCGGCAATTCGGCGCGTCAGTAGTGATTGTTACCCTCTCGGCATCTGCATCGTATGCGTTTGAAACCAATTCTTTCAGCGCGGCCGCGGGTGAGCGATATACACCCGAACTTATGTCAGCAATGATCTTTTGAGCTGCGACAATATCTTGTTTTTTGGGCTTCTTATCCGGTGGGAGGAGATGATTTTGGTTGCCCATATAAATAGCCTACAATCAGTAAACGTCGCCAACCAATTCAAATAGCACGCGCAATACTGCTTTCGCTAAAGGTGGCGGCACAGCGTTGGTCACTTGTTCCATTTGATTGGAAAAAGAGCCGTAAATTCGGAAACTGTCCGGGAATCCTTGAAGCCTGGCGGCCTCTCGCACAGTGATGCTGCGCGGTTCCTTAAAATGAGCCGGCGGCGCACGGTGACCGGAGAACAGAGTATTTGAAAAACGTGTAGGATGCAGGCGACGGTAAGACATCGGCCCGGTGCCGGGCTTGATGGCAGCAATTTTCTTCATCACGCGGTCAGAATGTTGCATTGCCAAATGGTTGTGCACACCGCCGTAATCAAATTCATCGTCGTATTTATCTGGACGAACTTTTGCCTTTGATAAACCGCGCAGAGCATCTCTCGACCCCGCCGCCTTGGTTTTGAATTTCTCCAATCGCTTAATCACATCTGATTCGTCCAGTCGCTGCCGGGTCACCAAAAAGAAAGCGCGTTCCCTTTTTTGCGGAACGCCAAATTCGGAAGCATCAAGAACGACATTTGCGACGTGAAATCCAGCGTCTTTCAAAGTTTTTTCGAAACTATCAACTCTGTTGCCGTGCTTGTCCGCAAGAACCATGGAAACATTTTCAATGAGAGCGCAAGTCGGTTCCAATTTTGAAATAGCACGGGCTACGGCAACGAGCACTTGATTACGCGGGTCTGCCGGATCACGGGTACCGGCTGGAGAAAAACCCTGGCAGGGTGGACCGGAAATAATCACTGTTGATTGTCCGGCTGTCTTAAAAGGCTCCAGCAGGCCGGCGCATTGCGCAAGGACTGTTTTGGAACGAACGCTGCCACTAATCGCTTTTGCGTCCGGAAAATTTTTCCCAAAAGTTTTCAGCGCACTGCTATTCACGTCGACACCGGCAACAACGCGCATGCCAAGATCTCTCGCTGCGAGGGATAGTCCACCCAAGCCACTACATAAATCAACAACGGCGGCATTGGCGGCGGCGGCGGAATTTTGAACGGCAGCCTTGCATTCCGAACGTTGGGGCTGTCGGTGTCCGTTGTTCGTTTGTTCCGTTGTCGAAATCACACAGGTTGCCTTGCAGTTTTTACACCCATTCTGGTTTTATTGCCACAATTTTGATTTCGTTGATGTTTCTACGCTGTGAAATCGGGGAAAGGTGGAATTTCTCGTTGCCTCGCGTAAAAGGCTTCGCCTCACACGACAGGCCCCGTAAAGTTTCGCCACGTGGCAGGCCGCACACAAGCACTTTGGCGGAAGGCCGAAACGAGATCGCGAAGCGTTGAAACCTGATTTCCCATTTTGCCATCCGCGTAAAAGGCTTCGCCTCACGCGGCAGGCCTCGTAAAAACTCATCACCCGTTGCCGCGTAAAGCTGCGCCACGCGGCTAACTGAATCTGCCCCGGAAGACATGGGGAAATTTTGCGCCTATCCAGCGCGTGAGTCAAATCAAAGGCTAAAGGCTGAAGGCTAAATGCTAAAGTCAGCGGGTTGTGGTTCAGGCCGGAGGGGGTTGAAGCTGCCGCTTTTGTTCAACTTTTAGCCGCTTCTTCTCCCGGCTCTCGACCTTTTTGATGCTCTCGGCCACCGGCAAGTTCTCCGGCATCGTGCCGCCCAGTTCTCGAATTGTTTGCCTCACCTTGCGGCCCACGTCCTGGTGGATTGCGTTCGCCCGATTCTTGTTCCGCACGTTCTCCCGCCGCAGCTTTTCCTCCGTCTGTGTGGCGCGGAAAAGGTTCGCCGCCAGTTCCGTGCTGCCCATGTGGTCGAGTATGTGTTCCTTGGGCTTGAGCCGTTTGCGCTCGTGGATGTCCCGCATTCCCAGCCCGCCGTAAAGTCCACGATAGCCGTGATCCATGAAGATGGCATAATCCACCGGCTGGACGACGCCAGCCTGCTTCGCCACGCCCGCCAGGTGTTTGTTGTGTTTCGTCATTTCCTGCCGGAGCAGGAGGCGTTTCTGGTCTTCCTTGAGAGATTCGTCCTCCGCCAACTCCTGCCGCCGTGTTTGCACCGCAAAATAACTTTGCCCCAACGCCACGAGCGGTTTACTTGGATCGGCGTTTTGGATGACGAGATAACAGGCGTAGCGGGAAAGCGCCCAATCCTCGACCTCGCGTTGTGCGCCGGAACCGATGCCAACCATTTCGGTGATATCAACGAAATGGTCGGAGACCGGGTGGCCACTATTGACGCAGGCCTCGCGCGCCTTGGTGATGACGGTGATGAAGTTACGGAAGTCGGCGTATTCGAGCACGCGCGCAAGTTCGCGGGCGGACCAGAATTCCGCACCAGCGGGACTGACGCGCTTGATGCGCTCGAAGGTGTTGCTGGCGGCGGGGACGGGCAATTGATCGCTCATGGACTTCCTTTTACCCCAAGCCACGCTTCAGATGAAGGCTGAAATAAGATCGCGAAGCGTTGAAACCTGATTTCCCATTTTGCCATAAACTTCCGCGTAAAAGGCTTCGCCTCACGCGGCAGGCCTCGTAAAAGGCCTTTTGGCCTCACGTGGCAGGCCGCGCTAGTTGAGGGTTGAAGGTTGAAAGTTGAGAGTCCCGTTCATTCTTTGCCGCTTTTCGGCGGCTCAAGCTGACGCAGGTGGTTGGCGGTGGTGAGGGTTTGCATCTGCCGGATGGCGATCTGATTGAGCCGTTTCAACCGTTCGCCCTGCGGTAAATCCATGTGGATGAACTCGGCGTTCATGCCCTCGATGTTGGCCAGCACGAGCAGTTGCTCAATGGTGGCGTATTCGCGCATGTTGCCTTCCAGTTTCGGATTGGCGTCGCGCCATTGCCGGGCGGTCTGGCCGAACAGGGCCACGTTGAGCAGGTCGGCTTCGTTGGCATAGGTGATGGCGGCCTGCGCCGGCGTGATCTCGGGCGGAATGAGATGGGCTTTCACCGCGTCGGTATGAATGCGGTAATTGAGCTTGGACAAGGTGCGGTTGAGATTCCAAGCGAGGGAAAGGCGGCGGTTTTCGTCGTCCTTGAGCCGCTGGAATTCCTTGATTAGATAGAGCCTGAACTCAACCGACACCCAGGAGGCGAATTCAAAGGCAATGTCCTTGTGCGCATAGGTGCCGCCGTAGCGTCCGGCGCTGGAAACGACGCCGATTGCGCCGGTTTTCTCAATCCACTGTTTCGGGGTGAGGACAAAGCTGTTCAAACCCGTCTGCATTCTAATCCCGTCGAATTCGACGGGATTAAAACCCGGATTGTTGAGCCGCTCCCAGACCCCGAGGAACTCCACCGTGTTGCGGCTGCGCAGCCAGTTGCGGATAACATCGTCCGGGTGATCCGGGTTTTTGAATTTGGCGATGTCGGTCAGCGAAATGGAGTCCTCGTCTTTGGCGGTGAGGACGGTGATGGCCGCGCCCTGAACTTCGATGGTGGATTTCTTGGGTTTGCTCATGGCGTCACCGTGGTTGCTGGCATGTAAAAACCGCCGCAAGCTCTTTCACCCGTGCAAAAGTTGCATGAAACCCGGAAGACATGGCGGAATTTTGCGCCGTTCCGGCGCGCGCGTCAATGACGAGCTGAGCCACGAGAATCGAGGATGGAAGATTGAGGATGGCAGAAAGGCTCCCGCCGTGGCTGCGCTATGGCGGACAGGAAAAAGCTGTTCCGGCCTGCCTCATTTCTAATTCCCTCGAATTCGAGGGAATTAAAACCCGGGTTGTGTATCTGTTCCCAGACGCCGAGGAAGAGGACGGTGTCCTTGTTCTTGAGCCATTGCTCAATGAGCGCACTGCCACCCTCGAAATTCCTTACCATGTCGGTGAGCGAGATGAAGTCGCCATGTTCCCCGGCCAGGATGGTGATGGCTGTGCCCTGGACTTCGATGGTGGATTTCTTTGGTTTGCTCATGGCGTTATTGCGGTTGCTGGCGTAAAACCGCCACAAGCTCTTTACCCGTTGCAAACCCGGAAGACCACGTAAAGCTGCGCCACGTTGCAAGCATGGGGGAATTTTGCGCCGTTCCGGCGCGGTGCGCAAATGCTAAATTCTGAAGGCTAAAGTTCTCCTTTTGAGCGTTTGTCAATTGTCGTGAAGATGGCAATGAGTTGGCGGGTTTCGTCGAGCAAGCCGGCCATCGTCGCTGCCGAAACGCAACCACTGTCCACAAGGAGTTCGAGCCAATACTCGGTTTCTTCGATTTCCTTGAGGCAGTCGCCAATCGATGGCAAGGCTAAATGCTGAAGGCTAAAGGCTAAAGTTCTATTCAGCTTCAGTTTTAGCATTCAGTGATTTGTATTTAGCCTTCAGCCTTTAGCCCTTAGCCTTTGTTTCGCTACCACTCGCACAAAGCTTCAACGTGCGCCGCGGAACCGTCGCGCAGCCAGCCGTCGAGTTGCGATTGGTCCTTGAGCTGCTGGCCGCGCCGGCGCGGCACGACGATGAATCGGCAGTTCATTTCCGGCAGCACGGTCATGTCGCTCCACAACTTCTCGAATTGCGCCACGGGAAAAACGTCCTCCTGTCCGTGGCCCCAGCGCTTCTTAACGTCCTTGAGCGTGATGTAGGTCGGCATCCTGGCCGCGAGCGCGCGCACGGCATCGGCCACCTTGCCGGCGTCGGCCAGGTCGGCGCGCGTGAGCTGGAACACGGCGAGCAGCTTGTCCAGGTTGATCCAGCTCGTCATCGAGTTGTAATAGGAAAGCAAAAATTCCTCCTCCTCGCGCGGCATCGCCAGGCCTTCCACAATGCGCGGCTGGCCGTTCACGCGCGCCAGCCCGCCGCCCCGATCTTCAATGCGCCGCGTGATGACTTCAAAGGAAAGGCCGCCGTCCAGCGCGATGTGCAAGCCGAGCATCGCCGGGTCCACGTCCGCGCCCACGGTGTCAATGTTGTGCAGCATCAGGTGTTTCAGGTTGGGCCGCTGCTCCAGCAGGCGCGCCAGCGTGCCGTTGCGGAGCAGGTTGGGAATCTCGAACCAGTGGCCGACAGGATGCAGGCACTGGAGAGGCACGTTGTCGGTGTAATCGCCCGCCTCGCCGGCCTGCTGCGCCCAGCCGATGAGGGCGTGGCGGAGGCTGTCGCGCACCTTCTGCTGTTGTTCATCGAGAATTTGTTGCGGCATCTCCTCCCAGGTGAACCGCAGGTCGCGCTCCATCGGGATGAGCCGCAAGCCGACCGTGCGGCCCTCGGACAAAATCAGCGGCCCGGAATAGCCGTAGAATTTTTCGCGCGCGAGGAACGCTTCGGTGGGCTGGTGCGAAATGTAGCTGGTGGTGATGACGTGAGGCAATGGAACGCCGCCGAGCCGGCTGATGCGGCGGCTCTTGGCCAGATGCACTTCCAGGAATGTGCGATGGCGCCCGCCGAATTTACAGAATGGATGCAGCGCCTTGACCGTGCCCGCGCCCTGCGTCCACCGGCTGCCCGCGCCGGCGGCCAGCGTGACCACGGCCACTTCGCCCGCCGCCAGCGCGGCCATGCCCGCTTCGCGATACTTCTTCGGCAACTCGCGCGTGGCGTCGAACACGTCGCCTTCGGTCACGTCCTGAATTTGCGTGCTGATCGGCAAACGGTTTTGGGCCAGGCCGATTCGCCCGGACTTCAAATCCGCGCGGACCTGCTCGTGCTGCACGCGGTCGAAGCCGTAGCGCTCGAGCAGTGCCGGCAGCGACTCGTCACTCGTATCGTCGTTTTTCAAGCGCGGCAGCAGCCGGTCGAAGAGCGTCTGCACCATGCCGCGCAGTTCGGGCCGGGCGCGGCAGGCGGCGCCGAATTTGTCCAGTTCCGTGCGGCGCAACGGCGGGAGGGCGCGGGCATCCTGTCGCAGCAGCGGAGGCATGATCAGCGCATAATAGTCTTGCGGCAACAGGGCGGAATGACCGTGCAACAAGTCGGCCCAAGTGCCTCTTTCGTTGATGGCAAAGTCGTACACCACCGGCTCCATCGCAAAAGGCAGGGAATATTCAAACTCGCGCTTGGTTTGCGTCATCAACTCCTGAAGCCGCGTTTGCCCCGCGGCTTTCTTCGCGGCGTCAAAGATGAATCCCATGCCGCCGCCCGACATGCCGCCCAGCATCCAGAACCCGAGAAAATCCTTTCCAAACTCCGTCCGCACGCGGTGGATGACAGTTTCAGTGAAAAGGTTCGTGGCCCACGGAATGATGGTCTGGATGGGACCAAAGAAATTTCGCGTCGTCGCCGCGCCCAGGGCAGCGACGTCTCCGCGCCGGAGTCCGGCGAGGATTTCCTCCAAAATGGCGAGCATGCTCAGCCGCGCCTGCCACTCGGCCTCGGAGCGCAGCAGGTATTTTTCGCTGACCATTTCGAGAATGGGACCGACATTTTGCGCCATGCCGCCATGCACCAGCACCAGGCTGTCCTGCAACTTCTGCCGCAGGGCGGGCGAGGCGTCATCGTGGGTCAGGATGCGATGCTGCGGCATGAGCCGGCCGCGGCTGACCCCGAATTCGGGATCGCCCTCGGCGGCGAGCACGCCTTCGATCAATTTCATGCCCGGCCAGACGCCGCCGGAGTCCTGCCAGCCGCCGCCGGAACCGCCGAGCCATTCGCCGAGGATGGCGCGCGCGAGCACGAGCCGGCGTTCGTCCTCCTGGAGCGAACCATGAAGCGAACTTGCCTGGCCGGTTGCCCTCATGCACAACGCAATCATGGAGGCCAGCAGGTTCGTGGAGACGGCCAGCCGCGAGCCTTTGGGAATGCCGTTGACGGCGCTGACAAGTTCAAGTCCGCGTCCCTGCCCCATCACCCGCGCCAGCAAGTCGGCGAGGCTTTGACCCGACCCTTCCACGCCGGGCGGAACGATGCCGCTGGCGATGACCGCCGCCTTGAGCAAGCCGAGGTAGTCTTTGGCAAAGTCGAACACCTCGGCCAGACTCGTGATGTCGGCGGTGGCGCCGAGATCCACGCTGGTCAGGCGCAGCAACGGTTCATCCATCACGCGCAGATAGGTTTCGACGGGCGGTCGCGTGGCGGAGTCGCGCCCGTGCACGCCAAGGTCAATCGAGACGTTCAAAACCTTCGCGCCCTCGGGATAATCCATGCCGAGAAAGAAAATGTCGCTCCAGCCGCAATGCGTAAGGTCCATGCGTACGGGGGTGCGTTCGCGCAGGATCGGGTAGGTGCCGTCCTCCTCGCTGCGCCGCAGCAACTCGGGCCGGATGCGCAGCGGATGATCGGCCGGATGGCCCATGCGGAACATCCATTGATTGCCGCGCACCGAGCGCACGCTACGGCGGACCTGGTCCGCCAGAGTTTGCAGGGCCAACCGGTAATAGGCCACAGCCAGCGCGCTGGAAATCGGGTCGGACGGCCCATCCGCCGCCTGCGCCTTGAGAAAAGTGGCGATGGCCTCTTCGAACCGGCGCTGCAGCAGTTGCGTGTAGCCTTGAAACGAAATCAGACTCCGGGCGTTGACGCCCGGCTTCAACGGCAGATGAAACCGGTGGATGGCATAAAGGAACAGCAGGGCGCGGACGCGCTCATAAAGGTTTTCGCTACGATGACGGAAGGCCTCAAGTTCGCCGCACTCGGCCAGCAGCTCCGGCAGCGACGCGGCGCGGCAGATGGCGTCGAGCGACTGGTTGCGCACCGCCGGATCCGGCGAGGTGATGAGTTGAACGAGTTTGCTGGCCATGTCTCAAACGCTGCGACAGGGGTTGATTTTCAAAGTAAACCAACTCCCTCGCCCCGCCCAAGCGGGGAGAGGGCCGGGGTGAGGGGATTTGAGCCAGTAAATATTGGCCTCCTCACCCCGTCCCTCTCCTCCCTCGGGGGAGGAGAGGGAGAAAAGAACGGTGCGGGTGTCAAGATGCACCCCGTGAAGTTTGCGCCAGCAGTTCGACGAGCTGCGTCAGGACTTCGTCGCGGTCCTGGCCGTTGAGCGCCAGCGCCAGTTGCGCGGTGAGCAGGCCGTATTTGACGCCGATGTCGTAGCGGCGGCCCTGAAGTTCGCAGGCAAGATAGCGTTCGCTTCCCGCCGCTTTCGCCAGCGCGTCGGAAAGGTGTGCGCCCCCGGCACCCTGGCTCCGGCCCACAAGCTCCTTCAGGATATCCATCACGCCCGGTGTCAATGCGTGCATGCCGAAGAAGCAGAGGTAGTGGCCGGCGCGCAAACCGGGCACAATGAGTTTTTGTTCGGCCACGGTCGGCGTCGGTTTTTCGAGCACACGGTCCACCTGATAGAGACCGGCATGACCCACCAGCCGCCGGGCTCCGACCGCGCCGTAATGAGGCAGCTGGCTTTCGTGCGTTGCCTGCACTGCCGACACCGCGCAGGACTCCGCCGAGGCGATTTCCACCAACTGCCGCGCGCACGATTTCTGACCATTGGCAACATAGAGGTGGTCGCCGACCAAGAGCAGGAACGGTTCCGTCCCGGTGAAGGGATGGGCGCAGAGCACCGCGTGTCCATAACCCAGCGGCTTGGATTGCTCAATAAATTGAATGCGATTGACGTGGGGTCCGGCGGCTGCCGCAAACGCACTTTGATCGCCCGGAGCAATCACCAGGCCGATTTCCTCGATGCCGGCTTGCAGGACTTCTTCCAGCAGGATGGTGAGGGCGGATTTGGTCTGGCCATCGCGGTCCACCAGCGATTGCAGAGGCAGGCGGCGCTGGTCCCGGCCGGCGGCAGTGATGACAGCTTTGCGGATTTTCACGGGAGAGGAGGATGGTTGAGCCAAAACGCCGGTTTCATGTGTCGCGGAGCCAAGCATAAGGAGCGGACGGCGGCCATGCAAGTGAAGAGCGGGATAACAGGATAAACCCGAAATTCGAATGTCGAAAGAAACCCGAAAACCGAAGCCTGAAATACCCCCTTTCGCCAACGCGGGCGCAACTTGATGGCGCGTTGCCCAATTTATTGCAGTTTCACCCGGCGGCGTTCGGAATTCGAGCTTCGGACTTCTTTCGGGTTTCGGCATTCGGCATTCGGATTTTTAAAACATATCATCATATCAAGATGCGTTGATTTTTAATTTGCATTGCCGAAGGCTTTCCGTTAGTTTTCGACTGATTAATTTGCATTAAACCGATGCCGGACAAAATTGAACATCTCCAACGCCTGTTGCGCGAGCGGATCGTCATCCTTGACGGCGCGATGGGCACGATGATCCAGCAACGCAAGCTGGATGAGGCGGCGTTTCGCGGCGCGCGGTTCGCGGACTGGCGCGGCAAGGACTTCAAGGGTCTCAACGACCTGCTTAACGTCACCCAGCCGGCGGTCGTTGAGGACATCCACCGCCAATACCTCGAAGCGGGCGCGGACATCATTGAAACCAACACGTTCAACTCGCAATCCATCTCGCTGGCGGATTACGGGCTGGAATCGCTGGCCTACGAATTGTCGAAGGCGGGCGCGGAATGTGCGCGACGCGCGGCGGACAAGGTCGAAAAAACGCAGCCCGGACGGATTTGTTTCGTCGCCGGCGCCATCGGCCCGACAACCAAGACGTCGTCCATTTCCACGGACGTGAACAATCCCGGCGCGCGCGGCACGAATTACGACGAGCTGGTGAAAGCTTATGGCGAGCAGATCAACGGTTTGCTCGACGGCGGCGTGGACGTGCTGCTGGTGGAAACGATTTTTGACACGCTTAACGCCCGGGCCGCGTTTTTCGCCATTCAAAAAATCCTGGAAGAGCGCGGGATTGAGCCACTTCCATTCCGGAGTGACGAGCTCCGCGAGTCCCTAAATTTTCAGTCAGAGGCTCGTGGAACTCGCCCCTCCGAAAGCAACAAGCGGCGCGTTCCCGTGATGGCTTCCGTAACATTCATCCAGGCCGGCAGCAATCGCGGTGTGACCGGACAGACCGTCGAGGCGTTTTGGAATTCGGTTTCTCACGTTCCCCTGCTCTCCGTCGGCATAAACTGCGCGCTGGGCCCGAAGGAACTGCGTCCGCTCATCGAGGAGCTTTCCGGCATTGCGCCAATTTATGTCAGCGCTTATCCAAATGCCGGCCTGCCGAATCCGCTGTTGCCGACCGGCTTTCCCGAAACGCCGGAGACGCTCGCGCCGCAACTCAAGGAATGGGCGCAAAACGGCTGGCTCAACATCGTCGGCGGTTGTTGCGGCACCACACCGCCGCACATCAAAGCCATTGCCGACGCGGTGCGCGATTTACCGCCGCGAAAAGTGCCGGTTATCGAACCCTGCCTGCGCCTCAGCGGGCTCGACGCGCTCACAATCCACGGGAATACGCAAAGCAGGACAGGCGTCTCGCCTGTCTCCATTTCCATTTCACAAAAGAGTGAGTCAGGCGAGACGCCTGACCTACAATCAACTAACGCGTCCATCAACTTTCTGAACATTGGCGAGCGGACCAACGTGGCCGGTTCGCCGAAGTTCGCCCAGCTCATCAAGGCCGGCGATTACGAGGCCGCACTCACCGTCGCCCGCCAGCAGGTGGAGAACGGCGCGCAGGTCATTGACGTTTGCATGGACGAGGGAATGATTGACGGCGTCGCCGCCATGACGCGCTTTCTCAACCTCATCGCGTCCGAGCCGGACATTTGCAAGGTGCCGGTGATGGTGGACTCCTCGAAATGGGAGGTCATTGAAGCCGGCCTGAAATGCCTGCAAGGCAAAGGCATCGTCAATTCCATTTCACTCAAGGAAGGCGAGGAAAAGTTTCTGCACCAGGCGAAACTCGTCCGCCGCTACGGCGCCGCCGTCGTCGTCATGGCTTTTGACGAACGCGGCCAGGCCGATTCCTTTGAACGACGCACGGACGTCTGCCAACGCGCCTACGATTTGTTGGTTCAAAAGGTCGGTTTTCCGCCGGAGGACATTATCTTTGATCCGAACGTTCTCACCGTCGGCACCGGCATGGAGGAACATTCCAACTACGCCGTGGACTTCATCCGCGCGACAAAGTGGATCAAGGAAAACCTTCTGCACGCCAAAGTCAGCGGCGGCATCAGCAACGTCAGTTTTAGCTTTCGCGGGAACAATGCTGTGCGCGAGGCGATGCACAGCGCGTTCCTCTACCACGCCATCCAGGCCGGTCTCGACATGGGCATCGTCAACGCCGGCATGCTGGCCGTTTACGAAGAAGTTCCGAAGGAACTGATCGAACTCGTTGAAGACGTGCTGCTCAACCACCGTCCCGATGCGACCGAACGCCTGATAAAATTCGCCGAGTCGGTGAAGCAAAAGGGAAAAACCGAGGTCGTCGAAGACGAATGGCGCAAGGGCACGGTCGAGGAGCGCCTTAGCCACGCGCTGGTGAAAGGCATCGTTGATTTCATCGAACAGGATATTGAAGAAGCGCGCCAGAAATATGGCAGGCCGCTGCTCGTCATCGAAGGCCCGCTCATGGCGGGAATGAACGTCGTCGGGGACCTGTTCGGCGCCGGCAAAATGTTTTTGCCCCAGGTGGTGAAATCCGCCCGCGTGATGAAAAAAGCCGTGGCGTATCTGTTGCCGTTCATGGAGGCGGAGAAGAAAGCCGCCGGCGGCGTGCATAAAAACGCCGGCAAAGTCCTCATGGCCACCGTCAAGGGCGACGTGCATGACATCGGCAAAAACATTGTCGGCGTCGTGCTCGGCTGCAACAACTACGAGGTCATTGACCTCGGCGTGATGGTGCCGTGCGAGAAAATTTTGCAGACCGCCCGCGAGCAGAAGGTGGACATCATCGGCCTGAGCGGGCTTATCACGCCGTCGCTCGACGAAATGGCGCATGTTGCGCGCGAGATGGAACGCCAGGGCTTGCGCCTGCCGCTGCTCATTGGCGGTGCAACCACGAGCAAGGCGCACACGGCGGTGAAGATTGCGCCGAGCTATTCGCAACCGGTCGTGCACGTCCTCGATGCCTCGCGCGCCGTGCCCGTGGTGAGCAATTTGATCAGCGCGGAGCGTAGGCCGAAGTTCGCCGCGCAAATCCGGGAGGAATACGACCGCGTACGGGCCCAACACGTCGGGCAGCGAACCAAATTGATTTCACTTGAGGGAGCCCGCGCCAACGCGCCCAAGCTGAAGTACGACGACCTGCCAAAGCCGGAGTTTACAGGGGTGCGGGTTCTTTCTTCCGATGCAGCCGTCCCGCCATGCGGGATCAGTCCGCGCACTTCTCCATCCGGAGTTGAGCCAGGAATGGTCAGCGCCGACTCACGTCGGCGGCTACCATCGTCCGTTTCGCTTTCCGACCTCGTCCCGTTCATTGATTGGTCCCCGTTCTTTCACACGTGGGAATTGCGCGGCGTTTATCCGAAGATTCTGCAGCACGAAAAGCACGGCGAGGAAGCGCGCAAACTTTTCGCCGACGCGCAGGAGTTGCTCGAAAAAATTGTTGCCGGGAAACTGATTGCTGCCCGCGGCGTTTATGGCTTCTTCCCGGCCAACCGCGTCGGCGAAGACGTGGAGCTTTACACGGACGAATCGCGCAAGAAGGTGCTGATGACTTTCCACTTCCTCCGCCAGCAGCTGGAGAAAACCGACGGCACGCCGAACTGGTGCCTGGCGGATTTTGTTGCGCCCCAAAGTGCTGCTGGCGTCTCGCCGGCAGATCAAACTTCAAATGGAACTTCCGGCAAGATGCCGGAAGCACGTTTTCCCGCCGACCATCTGGGGGCTTTCGCCGTCACCAGCGGCCACGGCATTGATGAGCTGGTCAAAAAATTCAAGGCCGACCACGACGATTACAACGCCATCATGGCCGAGGCGCTGGCCGACCGGCTGGCGGAGGCGTTCGCGGAATTTCTGCATCGGCGCGTCCGCGAGGAGTGGGGCTATGGCAAAGCTGAAAAGCTGACCACCGAAGATTTGATCAGGGAAAAGTATCGCGGCATCCGGCCGGCGGCGGGCTATCCCGCCTGTCCCGACCACACGGAAAAGGGAATTCTCTGGAAACTGCTCGAGGTGGAGAAGAACACCGGTATCCAGCTCACCGAGAGCTGCGCCATGTGGCCCGCCAGCAGCGTGAGCGGACTCTACTTTGCCCATCCGGAATCAAAATATTTCGCCGTCGGCAAGCTGGGCCGCGACCAATTGCTGGATTATCACGTCCGCAAAGGCATGACCTTGCAGGAAACGGAGAGATGGCTGGGACCATGGTTGAATTACGATCCGTCCGTGTCCACCGTCATTGGCTGCGCCTGCGGCGCGAATCATTGATTCTGGCATCGGCCGGCCTCAAAATTGCGCGGATCTTGCCACGACTTCGGGGTCTTCACCCGCGCTTAAGGGGTGGAGCCGGAAACGATAACTTTGCTCCGCGCACGGAATGAGAAATTCATCGTGCGGCCAGGCGCCCCAACTGTTGTCGCCGCCCACGCCCTGTTGTTTCCAATCCAGGTTCAGCGTGATGAAATCGCGGCGCGGCAACTCGAAGGCGTGCTTGCCCGCGTTCAAATCCTCCGTGCCGTAGTGCAGCGCGTTGACGCTCAACCGCGGCATTCCGACGGCCAGCAGCCCGGCGCCCCTGCGGTTGGTCAGCGCGACCCAGCGCACGTCCGCTTTGTTCCCGGTCTCGCCCGGCTCGGTGTAATCCGCGTAGAATTGTTCGTCCACTGTGCCGCTGTAAACGCCGACGCGCGAATCCTTCCGGTCGGAATACGTTTCCAGCGGGCCGGGGCCGAGCCAGGTGATGCGCTCGAAACCGGCGGGCAACGCCATCTGCATTCCGAGTCGCGGGAGTTTGGGCAAATCGGTTTTGGCGGGCGAAAATTTCGCGGTCACCACGACGTCGCCGCTGCCGTAAATTTCGTAAGTCGTTCGCCACACCGCGTCACCGGCTTTGGGCAGAGTGGCTTCAACTTGAACTTCGATGTGATCGTCCTTGTCCACCCCGGCGAAGCTGCGGAGCTGTGCGTCCTGGTGCGCATAGCGCCAGACGCCCTGTGATTTGAGGTTGTTCCGGCCACGATCATTGTCGGTCTGCGCGCGCCAGAAATCGGGGCGCAACGGCGAAGCGATCAACTCAGTGTCCGCAAACCGCCATGACTTCATCGCGCCGGTCTGGTTGTCGAAAATGATTTCAAAATTTCTGCCGGCCACCCGTGATTCGTTCGTGCCGGCCATCCATTTGACGGGCGGCAGTTTTTCCGCCGAAAATTTCGCGGCGGGTGCGGCGTCGGGTAGTTTGAACTGGTCCCAGGCGATCTCGTGGCCGGCTTTCGCCCACGGCAGATCGGTTTTGAGCGCGAAACTCAACTCGATGAAATACTCCACGCCGGGCTGCGGCCGGAAGTTTTTCACGGGCAGGGCGATGGACTTTGTCGCCTGCGGCGCGAGATCCAGCTCCGGCAACCGGCCGCCCTGGATTTCCCTGCCGTCGGCCTTGAGTTTCCACGAGCCGGCCGCGATGTCCTTGAGGTTGGTGAAGTCGAACCAGTTTTTCACTTCGACGGTGCGGGTGGCGGCGTCGGTCAATTGGCAGTGGATGTACTGGTAAAAATGTTTTACCTCGAACAGTCCCGGATGCGGTTCGCGGTCGGGCGTGACCAGGCCGTTGCAGCAGAAGTTGTCGTCGCTGGCGATGTCCGCGGGGCCGAAGTCGCCGCCGTAAGCCCAGAACGTTTTTTCGCCGGGCTTCACGGCAACGAAATGGTCACGGGTCGGACGTGGTTGGGGTTGGCGCAAACCCTGATCCACCCAGTCCCAGATGAACCCGCCTTGCAGATGCGGCAGCTCGTAAATTTTCCCCCAGTAGGACTGGAAATCGCCGGAGCCGTTGCCCATGGCATGTTCGTATTCGCACATGATGAACGGGCGCGTCTGCGGCCGGGAGGCGTAGTCCGCCAGCCTGCGCGGATTGGGATACATGGGCGAAATCAGGTCCACGTAGGGGCTGTCGCCAGCGCCTTCGTAATGCACGGGCCGGCTGGGGTCGCGCTCGTGGATCCATTTCGCGGTCGCCTCGAAGTTCGGGCCGCTGCCGGCCTCGTTGCCCAGCGACCAGAGGATGACCGAGGGATGATTTTTGTCGCGCTCGACCATGCGCACGGTGCGGTTCAGGTGCGCGTCGGCCCAGTTGGTGTTCCGGGCGAGCGAGTTCGTGCCGTAACCCATGCCGTGGCTTTCGATGTCCGCTTCATCAATCAAATAAATCCCGTAACGATCACACAAGTCATACCACGCGGGCTGATTCGGATAATGGCAGCAACGGTCGGCGTTCACGTTGAACTGTTTCATGCGCTGGATGTCGCGCTCCATGCCTTCGACGGTGATGGCCTGGCCGAGGTCCGGGTCAAACTCGTGGCGGTTCACGCCCTTGATGAGGATGCGCCGGCCGTTGACGAGCAAATCGCCGTCGTGAATCTCGACCTTGCGGAAACCGACGTTGACGGGAATGACCTCGAGAGTTTCGCCCGCGCCGTCCTTGAGCGTGAGCAACAGCGGGTAGAGGTTGGGCTGTTCCGCCGACCACTTGAGCGGGTTGGAAATTTTCGCCGCGAGCGAAACCGCCTTTTCCTGTCCCGCGCCGACGTCGAGTTTCTGCATCGCGAGGCCGGCCACGGATTTGCCCTGCGCGTCAAACAACTCCGCCTCCACCGTCGCCGCGCCGGTTGCGCCGCCCGCGTTGTCCAACTTCAACTCCACGCGCAATTCCGCGTCGCGATACTCCGCGTCGAGTTTCGTCTTCACCTGAAAATCGCGGAGGTGAACGTCCGGCGGCGACCACAGGTACACGTCGCGGAAAATGCCGCTCAAGCGCCACATGTCCTGGTCTTCGAGATACGAGCCGTCGCACCAGCGGAAATTTTCGACCGCGAGCAGATTCCTGCCCGGCTTCACGAACGCGGTGATGTCGAACTCGACCGGCGTGCGGCTGTCCTTGCCGAGGCCCACTTTTTCGCCGTTGATCCAGAGGTGGAAAAACGAATTGACGCCGTCGAACGTGAGCAGGATGCGGCGCCCGCTCCAATCCTGCGGCACATCGAATTCGCGGCGGTAGGAGTTGACCGTGTTGTTCGGATCGTCTTCCGGCACGAACGGCGGATTCGGATTCACGCCGTGCCACGTCCACGGATACTTGATGTTGACGTAAATCGGAACACCGTAGCCGTGCATTTCGACGTTCGCAGGAACGGGAATCGTTCCCCATTTTGAGTCGTCAAAATCCGGCTTCCAGAAATCCGTCACGCGCCCGGCGTGGTTTGCGGCGTAATGATATTTCCAATCGCCATTGAGCGGGCGGTAAAACGACGATTTCACGCGTTCGGAGTTGGCGGCGAGGCTGATGCGCCGCGCCGTCTTCGCGTCGGGGCAGATAATCATTGTCGCGTGCGGCGGCTGGTTGTTGACGCCGGTGAGCCGGGGGTTTTGCCAGTCCCTGAGCGGGGCGTCCGCTCCGGCGGCGATGGATGCCAGCGCGCCCGATGCGATGAGGCACGAAACCTTGCGGGCGAACGATGAGAAAAACTTTTCGAACAACGCGATTTTCATTAATGGAACAACCTTTACAAAGCATCAATCGTGGCGCAAGCCAATAGACGCCTGCATCAGCGGACTTGTCTTTCCCCGGCGGAGCGTTACAGTGTGGGTATGAAGCACGATGTCGTGCCGGTGCAAATCCGGGGCATACTTCCCGCCAACAGCGGTTGCGCGCTGTTTGTGGGCAACGATGAAAAGGTTTTCGTCATCAACGTCGAGCCGCAAATGGGCGCCATCATCGGCATGTTTTTGCGCCAGACGCCCAAGGAGCGTCCCCTCACCCACGACCTCATCAACCGGATTTTTCAGGGCTTCGGCATCAATGTCGAGCGCGTCATCATCACGGATTTGAAGAATTCCACCTACTTCGCGCGGCTCATCTTGCAGCAGCAAAACGAACTGGCGCGGAAAATTGTCGAGGTGGACGCGCGCCCCAGCGATTGCCTCGCCATCGCCGCCGCGCAAAAGAAACCGATTTTTGTCGCCGCCGAGCTTTTTGAACAAGTCGAGGACATGAGCGAGGTGCTGAACCGGATCAATGAAACCGGCAGCGAACCCGAATAAGACAGATGATTTGACTTTTCAATGGAATCAAGTGGCACTCCGGCGGCCATTTGCCCCGGCTGAGAACGGAAAGGAATGACGAAGAACGAAACCATAATGACCAAGGAATGACGAAGCGCAAATGACCCCTGGGGGCAAAAACACCACGAGTTGTTTCGGAATTGATTCATGGGGAATTCCTTCGTCATTCGTGCTTCGCTATTAGTCATTAATTCTTTGCTCCGGCGATGAAACCACTGGAAACTCCCGGGAACCAATAAACATGTCTGCTGTCAAGACCTCTCAGCCTGTGTCCCTTATTTGCGGCGACGACGAGTTCGCCATCAAGCAACGTGCCAGACAACTCCACCGGCAATGGTGCGAAGAGTTGGGCGGCATGGACCACGAAATCATCGAGGCCACTGTCTCCAACAGCCGCGAGGCGCTCACGGCCCTCGCCCGACTGCGCGAAGCGCTGCAAACCCTGCCCTTTTTCGGCTCCGGCAAGGTCATCTGGCTGCGCGATTGTAATTTTCTCGGCGACGAACGCGCCGCCTCCGCCTCGGATGTCACGGAAACGCTGAACGACCTGGCCGGCGAACTGAAGAACTTTTCCTGGAACAACGTCCGGCTGCTCATCAGCGCGGGCAAGGTGGACAAGCGCAAAACCTTTTTCAAAACACTCGACAAAATCGGGACGGTCGAAAACTTTTCCGGCTGGTCAGTGGATGACCGCGATTGGGCGGAACGCGCGGAAATCGCGGCCCGCGCGGCCGTGCGCTCACGCCAAAAGGAAATTTCCGAGGAAGCGCTGGCCGAATTGGTCAATCGTGTCGGCCCCAACCCACGCCAACTCGACAACGAGGTTGAAAAACTGTGCTTGTTCGCCGGCGAGCGGAAGAAAATCGAGTTTGCCGACGTTGCCGCCATTTGCACGCGGAACAAAACCGCGCGGGCATTTGCGCTGGGCGACGCCTTGGGCGACCGTGATCTGCCGCGCTTGCTCCGGCGGCTGGATGAAGAACTCTGGGCGGTAAAATCTGATTCAAAGAAATCAGAGATTGGTTTGCTTTACGGCTTGATTTCAAAAGTGCGCGCGATGTTGCTGCTGAAAGAGATGTTGCGCGAAGGCTGGATCAAACCGGAAATGGATTACAACCGGTTCAAGGCGCAACTGGAGCGCGTGCCGGCGGATAAACTGCCCGCGGACCGGAGATTTAATCCGCTGGCATTGAATCCGTATGTGCTTTACAAAGCGCTGCCGCAGACAAAAAAATATACCCAGGACGAATTGGTTCGCGCCATGGATTTGCTGCTGCGCTGCAACCAGCGGCTGGTGTCCAGCGGACTCGACGAAGCACTGGTATTGCAGGAAACGCTCGTGCAGATTGTCCTGCCGCACGCGGTTGCGGCGTGAACGCGCAAAATTTGTTATTAAAAAATGTCAACTTTGTCTGCAAAATTGCTGGTGTTGGTCGGCAAGGATTTCGCCTGTGTGAAAATATCGGGTCGCGCCAATTTCTTGTTCAGCCCCGATTTCAAGGTGCTGCTCGCCGGTCTGGCGCAGAAAGGCTACGGTCATTTCATCATTGACCTGTCGGAGTGTGTGCTCATGGACAGCACGTTTCTTGGCGTGCTGGCGGGGTTCGGATTAAAAATGAACCAGGCGGGCGCGTCCAATCAACGCGGCATCGAGCTGTTCAATTCGAACGCACGCATCACCGAGTTGCTGGAAAATCTGGGCGCGTTGCATCTCTTCAAAATCATCACCGGCGCGTTGCAATTGCCCGACGACGTTGAGACCTGCACGCCCGAACCCATCCATCCAACGCATGAGCAAATCACGCGCACCAGTCTCGAAGCGCACCAGACGCTCATGGCCGTCAACCCGGATAACGTCGCGCGGTTCAAGGATGTGACCCGGTTTTTGGCCGAGGATTTGAAGACTTTGGAAAAAGGAAAGTAGCAGCCGGCGCTTGAACCGGCGCATCACAATTCTCAAGGGGTGCCTCAAAGGCAAATCGTCCTCGTCGTCGTTCTCGTCCTCGAAATTCGCCGTGGAAAATCGAGGACGAGAAGGAGAACGAGGACGACGGCCGTTTTAAAAATTCTCAAAACGACCTTCAAACCGGGGCTGGCGCAGGCGTTCCCAAGCCGGGCAATTTCGGCGGCACGGGCTTCGGCGGTGTTTCCGGCAGGGGCGTGCCGGCGGGCGCGGCTAAAACCATTTCACTTTGCGGCTTGGGCGGTGGCGGAGTGAACTTGCCGGTTTTGATAATTTCCTCGACCTGCGAGCGATCGAGCGTTTCGTATTCGAGCAGCGCGCCGGCAATCAATTCCAGTTTGCTGCGATGGTTGAAGAGGATGGTCTGCGCGGTTTTGTAGCCTTCATCAATGATGTGCTTGATTTCCTCGTCAATTTCGCGCGCCGTGCTTTCGCTGTAAACTTTCGCGCGCGCCATCTCGCGCCCGAGAAAAACAAATTCGTCGTCGCTGCCGTATTTCACCATGCCGACTTTGTCACTCATGCCATACTGGCAAACCATCGCCCGCGCCATGTTCGTGGCCTGCTGAATATCCATCGCCGCACCGGTCGAAATATCGCCGGACATGATTTCCTCGGCGATGCGTCCGCCCATGGTCACCGCAATGTCATCGAACATTTCCTTCCGGCGGCGGCTCAAAATGTCCTTCTCCGGCAACTGCATCGTCGAGCCTAGCGACTGCCCGCGCGGAATGATCGTGACCTTGTGCAGCGGATGCGTGTGTTCGAGCATCATGTTCACAAGCGCGTGGCCGGCTTCATGCCAGGCGGTGCTTTTCTTTTCCTCGTCCGTCATGGCGAGGCTGCGGCGCTCGCGTCCCCACCGGACTTTGTCGCGCGCCTCCTCCAATTCCTCCATGCCCACGGCTTTTTTATTCAGCCGCGCGGCAAGCAATGCGGCTTCGTTCAACAAATTCGCCAGTTCCGCGCCGGAATAACCCGGTGTGCCGCGCGCGATGATGGACAAATCCACGTCCGGCGCGAGCTTCACATTTTTGGCGTGAACCTTCAAAATCCCCTCGCGCCCGCGCACGTCGGGCAGATTGACGACGACCTGCCGGTCGAAACGTCCCGGACGCATCAGTGCCGGGTCAAGCACGTCCGGCCGGTTTGTCGCGGCGATGATGATGATGCCTTCCTGCGTGTCGAAGCCGTCCATTTCCACGAGCAACGCGTTGAGTGTTTGTTCGCGTTCGTCGTTGCCGCCGCCAAGGCCGTGGCCGCGGCTGCGCCCGACGGCGTCAATTTCATCAATAAAAACTAGGCACGGCGTGGTCCGGCGCGCCTGCTCAAACATGTCGCGCACGCGGCTGGCGCCGACGCCGACGAACATTTCGACGAAGTCCGAGCCGCTGATGCTGAAGAACGAGGCGTCCGCTTCGCCCGCGATGGCCTTGGCCAGAAGCGTTTTGCCCGTGCCGGGCGGCCCGACCATCAACACGCCTTTGGGAATCCGTCCGCCCAGCCGCTGGAATTTTTTCGGGTCCTTCAAAAATTCGACGATCTCGGAAACTTCCTCAATGGCCTCTTCAATGCCCGCCACGTCCTTGAACATGGTTTTGTTCCGTTCCTTCGCGAGCATCCGCGCCTTGCTTTTGCCGAAGCTCAACGCGCCCTTGCCGGCCATTTTGATCTGGCGGATGAAGAAAAACCAAAACAAAATGCCAATCAGCAAAAACGGCGCCACGGTCCAGATCATGTTCAATAACATCGGGCTGGTCTCGCTCACTTCCAGTTTGCCCGCTGGCGGCAACAATATGTCTTTCATCTTTTCCGTGAGCAGGGCTTTCGTGGTAAAAGGAATCAAAACGGGATTGCCGTTTTCTTTCGCGATGCTTCCATCCTTCTCAATTTTGTAATAGGTGCCGACAATTTCAATCAGGTTTCCCGATTGAAGATTGTAATTGATGGTCGCCTGTGCGATTTGATTCGACTCATATTTCTGAAAGAAAACGGCCTGCTTCAGATTCGAATCCGGCGTGCCCATGCGGTTGTGAACCAGCATCAGCGCCCCAATGCTGCCGATGATGGCAATCCACGCGAGCCACGTCGCCGACGGCACTTTGAAACCGCCCGGTGGCTTTTTAGGGTCATCACCTTTTTTTTTATTTTGATCTTCGTCGAACATCATTTTCCCCACTTTGGTGGGACATAATACCATGTCATTGCCCCTTCCGCAATGGCCTTATTCAGCTATAATGATGCCAATGCGAATCGGTGCGCTGACGCTCACATCCAACCTGTTCCTCTCGCCGCTGGCGGGTTACACCAACCTGCCCTTCCGCCTCGTTGTGCGCGAAATCGGCGGCGTTGGCCTCTGCACCACCGATCTGGTCAACGCCCGCTCGCTGCTGGAGAAAAATAAAAATGCTTTCAAGCTGATTGAAACCCGCCCGGCGGATGCTCCGCTGGCCGTGCAACTCTTCGGCTCCGTGCCCGGGGAAATGCGCGATGCGGCGGCAAAACTCGAATCGCTCGGCTTTGCGTCCGTGGACATCAACATGGGTTGTCCCGTCCGCAAGGTCTGCAACGTTGGCGGCGGCTCGGCCATGATGACCGAACTGGCAAAAACCGCCGCGCTCGTCCGTGGCATGGTCAACGCCGTGAAAATTCCCGTCACCGCCAAGATGCGTCTTGGCTGGGACGATGAAAACCTGACCGCACCGGATTTGGCGCGGGTGCTCGAAGACGCCGGGGTCGCGGCCATTTTTGTTCATGGCCGGACGCGCGAACAGGGTTTCGGCGGCACGGTGAATCTGGCCGGGATTCGCGCGGTCGTGCAGGCCGTGAAAAACATTCCGGTTATCGGTAACGGCGACATCATCACGCCGCCGGCCGCGAAGAAAATGTTGGATGAAACCGGCTGTGCGGGCGTGAGCATCGGGCGCGGCGCGTTTTACAATCCGTGGATTTTCCAGCACACGCTGCATTATCTGCGGGCGAGCGCGCGGCGATCCGGTAGGGACGCGCTGCCGCGCGTCCAGGCCGACCAGCAGGTCGGCCCTACCAAATTTGACGAACAAGGTGAGCTCTTACCCGAACCCACCTTTGCCGATCGTATATGGGTGATGTGCCGGCATCTGGATTTGATGATTGAAGTTTTTGGCGAGGAACACGGCTGCCGGATGTTCCGCAAGGTCGCGCCGTGGTATGCGAAGCGGTTCGGCCCGTGCCACGAATTCAACAAGCGTGTCGTGCAGGTTTCCACCCGGGCCGGATTCCATGACGTTTTGGAAAACTACACCCGCTGGCGTCAGCAATTTCTCGACGAGAACGGCGAATTGCAGCCGCGCTTCCGCCCGCCACCGCTGGTCGCGTCCTTCATGCGCGAGCCCGCGTCAACGCAACGCGAACAAATTCCCGTGCCCAAAGGGCCGGTGGAAGTTTGGTAAAGTTGTCGCGCGAAGCCCGCGAAGGATTTTCTGGACAAACTATTTCGCCGAGCACAAAGTCAAAATTATGAAACGTTTTCTCCTCGCAGTCCTCATCGCGATCACACCCATGATGGTGCCAGGGCAGGAAATGGTCGCCACGATAAAGCAAGAAGCACAAAAATGTGCGAAAGCAGTCCTGGCAAGCGACTATGAGGGCATTGTTACTTACACACACCCAAGAATCGTCGCGCAGATCGGCGGCAAAGAAGCGATGATTGCCATTCTAAAGAGTGGCATATCTCAGATGCGTGCGGACGGGGTTGAGTTGGTCGAAGTTACGATTGGCGTGCCGGAAGCACCAAAGAAGATCGGATCATGGATCACTTCGATAGTATCGCAGCACATTGTGATGAAGGTTCCAGGTGGCAGGCTTTACCGAGATTCCTCACTTCTGGGCATTTCTGAAGATAACGGGAAGCATTGGGCATTCATCGACCTTGGTCCGGTTACCAAAGAGCAACTTGGACAAGTTTTCCCTGAGCTGGATGGAAAGATTACGTTACCCGAGAAAAAACAACCGGTATTCAAGAAAGATGAAAAGGCCTAACGTAGATGGACTGCAAACTTGATATGTTTTCTTCGCTTTTTTCGCGCGACTATTTCCCGACGCAAAACCGGCTGAAGATGGAGTCGAGCAGGTCTTCCGTCGTCGTTTTGCCCGCGCCGTTAATTCAAGAGTTGTCACAGATCAAACGCTCCTCGGTCGAAAAGCGGCGGAGGGCCGCCGCACTCCAAGACGCTGGCGCGATATTCCTGCGACCCGCGACCCGCGCTAAGCGTTTTGGACTGCGCCAGCCCTCTGGCGCTTTGCAATGAAAATCACGGGCGCCAAGGCCTGAGTTTTCCGGCACTGCGCTCGCACTTGATTTCAGTCGAAACTTTTGCGCAAGCACGTTCCACTTGTCTCAGAGTCACGCCGTAATCTCTCGATCTGCCTTGTTTGTGAACTTTGATTTTCGATTTCATTTCCCGATGCAAAACTGGCTGAAGATGGAGTCGAGCAGATCTTCCGTCGCCGTTTTACCGACGATTTCGCCGACGGCGTTGACGGCGATGCGCAATTCCCCCGCCGCCAGTTCCAGTGTTTCACCGGCGCGCAACACGTCCAGCGTGCGTCGTGTCGCCGCGCGCGCGCGGTTCAGCGCGTCCTGATGCCGTGAGTTGATCATCACTTGCAGCATCTCGGCCTTGATTTCACCCGACCACACCAGTTCCTTGATCGCGTCCTTCAACGCCTCAATCCCCTGCCCGCTCAGACAGCAGACATCCACGATGGGAACGCCGGCCTCCGGCACGGCTTGTTGTGACGATTCACTCGTTTCGTGCCGTGCCGGAGGCCGGCGTTCCTGCGCGCGGGTCTGCGGCCCGCAACTTGGCGGCAATATGAGCTTCACCGCCAAATCAATTTTGTTCCGCACCAAAATCCGTTTCTTGCCGGCGAACTCGGCGAAATACTTTTCATCGGCGGGCGTGAGCGGCTCGCTCGCGTCGAGCACGTGCAGAATGAACTCGGCCCGGGCCAGCGACTCGTGGCTGCGGCGGACGCCTTCCTGCTCGATTTCATCGCGCGCCTCGCGCAAACCCGCCGTGTCAATGAACACGACCGGCAGGCCGCGGATATTCGCTGTTTCCTCGATCGTGTCGCGCGTCGTGCCGGGAATCGGCGAGACGATGGCGCGGTCGTGGCCGAGCAATTGATTGAGCAGGCTGGATTTGCCCGCATTGGGTCGTCCGACAATCGCCGCGCGGATGCCGCGCCGCAAAATCTGTCCTTCGTTCGCCGTACGCAACAGTTCGTCCATGAACGTCACGCCGCGTTCCAGGCGTTTGAGCAGTTGCTCCTTTGTATCGGGTGAAATGTCTTCGTCAGGAAAATCAAGGTGCGCCTCGACGTGCGCGAGCGTCTGCATCATTTCATCGCGCAAGGCGTTGATGCGCTGCGACAGCTTGCCGGCGAGCTGTTCATTGGCGGCGGCCAGCGCGAGCTCGGTGCGCGAATGAATCAAATCGGCGACGGCTTCGGCCTGCGCGAGGTCAATGCGTCCGTTGAGAAAGGCGCGGCGGGTGAATTCGCCGGGTTCGGCCAGGCGCGCGCCGTTTTCCAAAAGCGTGTCGAGCACGAGCTTGGCGGGCAAAATGCCGCCGTGACAAGTGATTTCCGCCGTGTCTTCACATGTGAACGTATGCGGCGCGCGCATGACAGCGAGCAGCACTTCGTCCACGCTCCGGCCATGCCGGACGATTTTACCGTAATGAATCGTGTGCGTCGTCGCGGCGGACGGCTTCAACGAATTTTTCCCGACCGGCAGAAAACTTTTGTCTGCGACGGCGAGCGCCTGCGGACCGGATACGCGGACAACCGCCAACCCGCCTTCGCCGAGCGGAGTGGCAATGGCGGCGATGGTGTCGTCGAGCATTGGTCGAGGGTCGAATGTCAAGGGTCGAGAGTCAAAGCCGTATTTGCCCTCGACTCTCGTCTCTCGTCACTCGACTAATTTTCATGCCGGCAGTTGCCGGCCCGGTTTTCCGCGTCGCGGCCCTGCAAATGAGCCGGGCCTTCTCGTAACTTTTCTTCTGCAGATAATGCAGCAGCGCCGGATCGGCGTCGGATGGCAGTTGTCTGGCCAGTTCGTCAATGCGCGCAAAGAACTGGAGCAGGTCCGGTTTGGGATTGGCCGGGGGCATGGCCTTGACGCCGGCGTCCAGCTCGTCGAGGGCGTTGAGGAGATTTTTTCGACGGGCGCAGGCACGAAATTAAAACGGCAGGTGCGCAGCCAGGTTGGAAACCAGGGTTTCGAGCTGTTTGAAATGTCCGCGCAGATACCACGCGGTGACGAATCGTTCCAGACCGGTTGACGCGGCCAGCAGCAGTGAACTCATGAAATACAGTGCAAAAGCGTTGGGCGACGCGGGCTGCATGACGTACCACATGCCCTGGTAAAGAACCGCAATGGAAAGCGCGATGCCAATGCCCCAGGTGACCCACGGAATAATCGCCGGAACCGCGTCCAACAACCGCAATAGGAACATCGGACTCAATCCATAAATGACCAGCGTGAACGTCTGCTTGTATGTGTAGCGCCCGTGAAAAGTCTCCCCCAATATTTTTATCAGAACGGCGCAAACCACAATGGCCAGCAGCGTCAGCAGCGAATGCGCAGCTTCAAAAATCACCGCCTCGCCGACGGTGGATTTATGGATGCGGTGGAAGAGACCTGCCTGTGGTTCGCCCCATTCCACCAAACCAAAAACTTCCACGACCGCCACCATCAACATCATCGGAAACAAGTAAAGCACCAGCAAATATCCCAAGCTGCGCTGGGCTTTCACCACACGATCCCACGCCGCGCCGGTTTGAAAAATTAGGAACAGCGCCGTAATCATACGCGCAAAGTGATAACGGTTAAACCGTGTGCTGACAACTAAATCCGAATAATGGACGGGCGCGCGCCAGTTGCTTTCAAACCGCGCCGGTGTAGTTTAACGGCATGAACGCGGCACTTTTTACGGCGCGCGCAGGCGGGAAATGGCTTGCGATAACGCTGGCTGCGCTTGTGTTGGCCGGGTGCGTGACGCAAAAAATTGACTGGTCGGCGCGTGTCGGGAATTACACCTATGACCAGGCCATCATGGAACTGGGCCCGCCCGACAAATCCGCGAAATTGACCGACGGCACCGTTGTCGCCGACTGGCTTGCGCATCACGCCCAAACCATCGTCGCGCCGGAACCTTACTTTGCGCCGCCCGGCTGTTATTTTGGCCCGCTCACGCCCATGCGCACCGAAACTTACGTGCCCGCCCGATATTTGCGGTTGACCTTCGGCGCGGACGGCAAATTGAAAACGTGGAAGGAACTCGCCGGGTAAAATCCGCTTTCGCCGGCGCGTCGCGCGTGCTTAACTCGCCGTAATGAATGTGGATCTCGGCATCTGGAGCAAACTGACGAAAGTGGTCGTCGGTCTTGTCGTCCTTGCCTTTTTGCTGCTCATCGGGATGTGTTATCTGCCGCTCATCCAGCAAAACGAACGGATGCGCCGGGAAGTTCTGCGGCTGGACGCACAGCTTCAAAAAGAAGAGGAAAAATCCAGGCAACTCAAAACTGAGATTGAAGCGTTGCGGAATGATCCCAAAACCATCGAACGTTTGATGCGTGAAAAACTCGGTTACGCCCGGCCGGATGAAACGGTGGTGCGGTTTGAACCACCCGCGACGAACGCGCCGGCGCGGCAGTAGGATTTAGTTTGAATTCTTCGGTGCGTCCGGCGGGAGAATATTTCGCAGCCTAGCCGTGGTTTTGAAAATCTTGTCGCCGCGTTTCAAGGCAAGTTCGAGTTTGGTTCCAGCCGGACTGTTCCAAAAACGGCTTAAAGGCAGGACATTGGGGTCGGTGCGCCATTTTGTGGCATCGAGTTCGCCGATTTTCAACAGCACATCATCGTTTCGAATTCCCTCCTCATAAGCCGGACTCCCATCCACAACGTGAGCAACCAGGTCATCGTTTTGCGAATCACGCGGCACAAAAACCGCGCCGAGGCGATTATGCTGGTAAGGCAGAGGTGGTGTCGTTTGGGGCCGCACATAAACGATGCCCTGCTTGCCATCAATGACCATGTCCAGTCGTTTCAACGCGACGATGCCAAGTGATGCCTCATATTTCGGGTCGGTCGCCAGCTCGGCCTGATTTGCCTCCATGACCGGCACCTCGGTCAGCGTCAACGGGCCGAAAGAGATTTCGTGTGCGAATGACTCTTCCTTCACAACCAAGCCAGCCCCCGGCATATAACCCGCATCGAGTGTGATGGGCTGGTTGGTATGAGTCGCTTTCCACGCCCGCCATTTTCTTGGGTGAAGTACAACTCCATGGTCGTTCCCGGTATCCACATCGACCACTACGGTCCCGCCGTTGTCGTCTGGGACTTCCAGTTTCAAAATTTCCGGATGGGGTGGAATGCGGAATTTTTCCCAACCCAAGGATTCTTTTGGAACATTTGTCAACAGGCTTACCGCCGGGACGACAAGGTCCAGATGGATGATGCCGTTGCTCAGGGCCGGCCAGCCCACAGCGCCATCCGCTTCCTGGGCCCATTTGAAGTACGCCGGCAACTCCATCACGTCAAGGGAAACCCTGGCATTCGTTATTCCAAAATCCAGATTGCACAATTCGGTCGTTCCAACGGCGAATCGTCCCGGGTTGATTTTTTGATTTGGATCTGACGGCGCTATTTTCAATCCCAGTTTCTGTGCCGTGGTCGAAAAAAGAACCTGATTAAAACCCGCCCCCGTATCGTAAACAAACCGGACCGGCCGGCCGTTGATTTTCGCATTGATCCAGATGCGCTCGTCAACACTGGCAGCACGGGGAACGTTTAAACAGAAGCCCGACAGAATGATGGCCAGGAGAAATCGGTTCACGCAGGCATCATGCCGCGACGGATGGAGAATTTTCAACGACGATTTCTCTGATTTGGTCAGCGCTATCAGCCGGCCCGTCATTTTCGATTTACGATATACGATTTACGCCATGGACGGCGATTGAGTGTGGGACGCGTAAATCGCAATTCGTAAATCGTAAACCCACTCACACGGTCATGATTTCTTTTTCCTTGTTGGCGAGGTGCTGGTCAATCTTGGCACTGTATTGGTCGGTCAGCTTTTGCAGATCCTTTTCGGCCTGTTTTTCCTGATCCTCGGTGATGCCGCTGTCGTGCGCGTGTTTTTTCAACAGTTCCATCGCGTCACGGCGCACGTGACGGACCGCCACGCGCCCGTCCTCGGCCATTTTCTTGGTGATCTTCACGAACTCCTGCCGCCGCTCCGTGCTCAATTCAGGAAAAGCGAGGCGGATGACCTTGCCCTGCACCGCCGGGTTCAGGCCGAGGTTCGCCTTTTGAATCGCCTTCTCAATCGGATGCGTCGAGTTTACGTCCCACGGCTGGATGACCAGCATGCGCGGCTCCGGCGTGGTGATGCCGGCCAGTTCGCGGATGCGCATCTGCGAGTCGTAAACCTCCACAATGATGTTTTCGACCAGCGACGCGGACGCCTTGCCGGTACGCACGCCGGCGAATTCGTTCACGACCACCTGCTCGGTCTTGATCATCTTGTCCTCTGCTTCCAGCAAAATATCGTCGGGCGTCATAGTGTTTGCAGGCTAACAATGAATCCGCGCCGGGTCGAATGAAAATTCGATTGTCAGGTGGGGTAAGCAGCCTGTCCCACCCTGCGGCGATTCCCGCGAGCCGGGAAAGGTGCAGACTGGGAGAAAAGCGGCGGAGGGCCGCCGCAGTCCAAGACGCGGTGCGATTACCTGCGACTTTCGGTCTGCGCGAAGCGTCGTGGAGTGCGCCAGTCCTCTGGCGCTTTCCAAATGGACGCTGAATGGTTGTATCCTGTCGGCATTGCACCAAGTTCCACCCATTGCTAAACTGTTGAGCGTGGCGGACATCGTTTTAACCACGCTCAACGCGAAATACATCCACGCTGCTTTTGGCCTGCGCTACCTGCTGGCCAATCTCGGCCCGCTCCAGCCGCGCGCGTGCCTCGTGGAGTTCGACATCAATCAACGTCCGCTCGACATCGCGGAAGTGCTGCTGGCGCGCAATCCGAAAATCATCGGCTTCGGCATTTACATCTGGAACGTCGAGCCCACGATCGAAGTTATAGCCGCAGTCAAACGCGTCCGGCCGGACATCAAAATCATTCTTGGCGGACCGGAGGTCAGTTATGAAACCGAAAACCAGCCCATCGTTCAACTGGCCGACCACGTCATCACCGGCGAAGCCGATTTGAAGTTTGCGGAGGTGTGCCGCGAATTACTCGGTAGGGCCGAGCTGCCGCTCGGCCAGGACGCGCAGCAGCGCGTCCCTACCACGTCGCCCAAAATCATTCCCGCCGAACTGCCGGACTTTTCACAAATCGTTTTGCCCTACGACCTCTACACCGACGACGACATCGCGCACCGCATCATCTACGTCGAGGCGTCGCGCGGCTGTCCGTTCACGTGTGAGTTTTGTCTGTCGTCGCTCGACATTCCAGTGCGCCAGGTTCCCCTGCCCGCTTTGCTCGAACAGTTACAACGATTGCTCGACCGCGGCGTGAAACAGTTCAAGTTCGTTGACCGCACGTTCAATCTCAACGTGGATATCAGCAAAGCTATTCTCGAATTCTTTCTGGAGCGCTATCAGCCCGGTCATTTTTTCCACTTTGAAATGATTCCCGACCGATTGCCCGAAGCGCTGCGCGAAGTCATCACGAAGTTCCCGCCGGGCGCGTTGCAATTCGAGGTCGGGGTTCAGACGTTCAACGAGGAAGTCGGCGCGGCCATCAAACGCCGGCAGAATTATGAACGGCTGGAAGATAATTTCCGTTTTCTTCGAAGCCAGACTGGCGTTCACATCCACGCCGACTTGATTGTGGGGCTGCCCGGTGAGACGCTGGAAAGTTTCGCCGCCGGCTTTGATCGGCTCATCGCGCTCGGCCCGCAGGAAATTCAAGTGGGCATTCTCAAACGATTGCGCGGCACGCCGATTGTCCGGCATGACGCCGAATGGCAGATGATTTACAACCCGCATCCGCCCTACGAAATTCTGCAGAACCAGCTGATTGATTTTGCAACGATGCAACGGCTGCGCCGCTTCGCCCGCTATTGGGATTTGGTCGGCAACAGCGGCAACTTTGTTGAATCCACACCGTTGATTTGGGGCACCTCCTCTCCGGGCCTCCGGCCACCCTCGCCTCCGTTGCCAACGGAGGAGAGGGACGGGGAGAGGCGGCGCGTGGCTTCGCAGTTGAAAACTGCGGATGAAATCACAAACAGGTCCTCCTTCCACGCCTTTCTGCGCTTCAGCGACTGGCTGCACGCGCGCACGGGCCGCACCGACGGCATCGCGCTGGTACGGCTGATGGAACTGCTCTTTGAATTTCTCACCGGCGAACTTCAGCTCGACGCGAGGCAAGTTGCCGAAACGATGTGGCGCGATTATCGGCGCGGCGGCCGCCACGACAAACCGGCTTTCCTGAAAGATTTTCTGTCCACGGAAGAAAAGGTTGTCCCGTTGCGCAAAACCAAAACCGCCCTGCCCAAACGTCAGGCGCGGCATTTGGTGTGAAATAAATCTGCGCAACCGGGTTTGCGAATCGGAGGCAAGTTTATAGTTTGATCTAATTGATGGTGATACGCACTCCCTCACCCCGGCCCTCGGACTAACATCCCGATTCGGAATCGGGACAAGGAGAGGGAGAATTATCGCCAGTCTGTCAACGAATCGCGAGTTGATCAAATTATCACGTCACGCGCATAGCTGTTCCTTCTTCCCGCCATGCGGGATCAGGATGAGGGCGGGCAACATTCATTTCAACCGCCCCTCCGCCTCCTCATTCGTCAGATGGTGCCGCGCGTGCAGCACGGCCAGGCCCGCCACCGGCGGATACGCCTGGTCCGATTTCATCCGCGGCTCGACGTATTCGAACACTTCAAACAGCAGGCCGTTCGCCGCCTCGCTCAGATTTGCCGTCGCGGGATGCGACATTTCGGTGACCAGCGTGCCAAGTTTGAACTGGCCGCTGATGGTCAGAAATTCTTCCGCGCGTTTCCGGGAACTTTCCTCTTTGCATTTGAGTTAATGACATTGTCAACGCGCTGTCACGCCGATAGCTTTGGGCGAGGCCATATGACCCCCACTCAACAACTGGCCACGTTGAAGGCGGCGGATTGCGACGTCGCCTTTGACAATCTGACGTGCCAGCTCTACGCGACGGATGCGTCCGTTTACCAAATCGAGCCGTTGGCCGTGGCGTTTCCCGGCAGCGCGCACGAGGCCAGCGCCATCATCCAGGCGGCGGCGCAGGCGGGTGTACCGGTCATTCCGCGCGGCGCGGGAACGGGTCTTTCGGGCGGAGCCATTGGCGACGGTCTCATTGTTGATTTCGCACGCTACAACCGGCTCATCTACGACCTGAACCTGGAACGCAAAACCGTCCGGGTCGGCGCGGGCGTGGTGCTGGACAAGTTGAACGATTTTCTCCATCCGCATAAATTATGTTTTGGCCCGGATGTGGCGACCAGTTCGCGCGCGACGCTGGGCGGCATGATTGCCAACAACTCGTCCGGCGCGCACGCACCGGTTTATGGCACAACGGCGGATCACATCAGCGTGCTGGAAATTTTAACCAGCGACGGGCGCGTGGCGAAAGTCGGTTCCGGCCACGACACCCTGCCGAGACAGCGCGACTTGCTGGAAAGCCTGACTTCGCTGAACGAGCTGCAAATTGTCGAGCGCTTTCCGCCGGGTCTCCTGAAACGCTGGCCGGGATACGCGCTGGCGCGGGCGATGCGCGAGCCGGGCAATCTGGCTCAAATCATCGCCGGCAGTGAAGGCACGCTCGCCGCAATCATTTCCGCCGAACTGAAGGTCGTCCCGTTGCCGGAGAAGCGCGGGGTGGGATTGTTGTTCTTTGCGTCCGTGGCCGAGGCAATGCAGGCGGCTGCCGAATTGCTCGATCTGAAACCGGCGGCGGTTGAACACATTGACCGTCTGCTGTTGGACCAAACCCGCGGCCAGCTCGAGTTTCAGGCGGCGCGCGATTTGCTCGAACTCGACACCAAGCCGTGCGAATCCATGTTGATCGTCGAATTTTTCGAGGATGTTCACGAGCGGCTGGCGCTGCTGGAAAAACGCAAATTGGGCCTGCGTCAACGCATTTTGCAAACACCGGACGAAGCCGAACTCGTATGGTCGCTGCGCAAGGCGGGACTGTCGCTTTTGACCGGTTGCAAGGGCGCGGCCAAACCCGTGACCTTCATCGAAGACACGGCGGTGCGCCCGCAGGACCTGCCGGCCTACGCCGCCGAACTGCAGAAGCTGATGCGGCGGCTCGGATTGAATGCCTCCTATTACGGCCACGCCGCGGCGGGACTGCTGCACGTGCGACCGGTGCTGGATTTGCGCCGCGCGGGGGATTTGAAAAAATACCGGATGATCGCCGACGAAGTGGCCGCGCTCGTGTTGCAGTTCAAAGGAACGCTGTGCGGCGAACACGGCGTGGGCATTGCGCGCACCGAGTATCTCAAGGAACAGGTGGGCGAAGAAGTTTACCAGCTCATGCGGCAAATCAAGCAGTGCTTCGACCCGTTTAATTTGTTCAATCCGGGCAAAATTATTTCCGATGGCCGCTATAAAATTGATCATAATCTACGCCGGGGCGCCGGCTATTCCCTGAAAGTGCCGTTTGAACCGGTGCTTGCGTTTTCCGCCAAGGACGGGTCGTTCACCGCCAACCTGGAGCAATGCAACGGATGCGGCGGCTGCCTCAAGCTGACGCCCAGCATGTGTCCCACGTTCATGGCCACCGGCGAGGAAATCATGTCCACCCGCGGGCGCGCCAACGCGATTCGCGCCGTGCTGGAGCTGCGCGGCATCAGTGGCGACCCGCTCCGGTCGGCGGAACTCGAAGCAGCGTTGAGCAATTGTCTGTCCTGCAAAGCCTGCACCGTGGAATGCCCGTCCAACGTAAACCTGACGCTGTTGAAAGCCGAATTACAGCACGCGCGCATCCGCCGACGTGGATTGACCCTGCACGAACGGCTGTTCAGTTCAGTGGATCGGCTGGGCCGGTTGGGCTGCGTGATGCCGCGCGTGGCCAATGCATTTTTGAATACTCCGTTTCTGAGCCGCGTGCTGGGCATTTCCACCAAACGACTGTTGCCGCGTTTCGCGCTGGAGCGGTTCGATCATTGGTTTGCCAAACGTCCACCTTTCCGGGCGGCCTATCGTGGCCGGGTCATGCTTTGGGACGACACGTTCGTGCGCTATTACGAACCTCACGTCGGCATGGCCGCCGTCAAGGTGCTCGAAGCTGCGGGCTTTGAAGTCGTGCTGCCGAAGCAGCGCAAATGTTGCGGCCGGCCGGCCTTCAGCCAGGGCAATCTCGATGAAGCCGCGCAACTGGGGCGGCACAACCTCGCGCTGCTGAACGGGGACACAGGCAACACGCCGATAATTTTTCTCGAACCGTCATGTTACTCGATGTTCGCGCAGGATTATCACGAGTTAAAACTGCCGGACGCGGAGCGCGTTGCCGCCCGTTGTTTTTTATTCGAGCAATTTATTGAAAACATGCTGGATCGGGAACCCAATGCGCTGACTTTTAACGACAATCCCGCGCGCATGATGATTCATGTGCATTGCCACGCCAAATCACTTGCCAATTCAGATTACATGTACCAACTGGCCACCCGGATGCCGCAGCGGACGGTGACGATGCTCGAAGCGGGCTGCTGCGGCATGGCGGGTGCGTTCGGAATGTTGGAATCGAAATACAAACTTTCGGTGAAAGTCGCGGAACCGCTCATTCAAGTAATCCGGAGCCAGCCCTTTGGAAACATCGTGGTGGCGTCGGGGACAAGCTGCCGCCATCAAATCCAGCACCTGGCGCCGGTCCGCACCCTGCACATGGCGGAAGTGCTGGCCGAAGCGCTGGTGTGACCGCGGGTCAGCGGTAGATGTTTTTCAACGCGCCGCGCAAGTCCGGGAATTGAAATTTAAAACCGGCTTCAACAAACCGTTTTGGCGCGCAGCGGCAACCGTCAAGCGCGAGCGACGGTTCGGTCTGCGTCAGCCGGGAACCCAGTTTTACCGCCCAGGCCGGGGCCGGCGGACACCACGGACGATAAAGGGTGCGCCGCAGCGTGCGCATGAATTCCGCATTGGTTGCCGGATTGGGGGCGACGGCGTTGTAGGTGCCAGCCAGGTAATTGTCAGGCTCAATGGCTTGCATGAACATTTGGGTCAAGTCCGCGAGATGAATCCAACTGATGTATTGTTTGCCGCTCCCGGCCGCGCCGCCGAGAAACCATTTCGTCAGATGGGCCAGTATGGGCAACGCCCCGCCATTGCGACCCAGCACCAAGCCGATTCGGAACAGCACGCGGCGGGTGTGGAGTGAGGCGGCGGCGTAGCAGGCCTTTTCCCAAAGCCGGCAGACTTCCGCCAGCGAATTCCGGCCGTTGGGAGTCGTTTCGTCGCACCACTGGTCACGGCAATTGCCGTAGAAACCAACGGCGCCCGCTTGCACCCAGACGCGCGGCGGTCGTTTGACGTGGCAGATGGCTGCGGCAATGGCGCGCACCGCGTTGACGCGCGATTCGGTGATTTCACGGAGGTTTTCCGGCGTGTGACGGCAATTGATGTTGCGCCCGGCGAGATTCACCACGGTTTCCGCTCCATCCAAAAATTTTATCCACCCGCCGATATGTTCACCATCCCACTCCACTTCCTTGACCTCGTCATCTTCGTCACGTTCGCGCAGTTCGCGGGTCAGAACGACGACTTCGTAATCGCGCTGGAGCAATTCCTTTGCGAGCGCCTGACCCAGGAACCCGCTGCCACCGGCCAGCACGATGCGTTTTTTGTTCATGTTCAAACTTTAACTATGAGGCAGATCCAGTGCCAGTTTTGGCGCGTTTCCACTGGTGAACGGGTTCTTTTCAAAATGCGCAGCTTCCAGGCTTCCGAGCCAGTTTCGGATCAACCCGCATACGGCGGCGGCATTCAAACGCTCGTGTTTAGCCGGATATTTTTCGAGATTCGCCAGCGCGAGCTTGAACAGCGCGGCGGCGGGATGCGGACGATTTTTTTGCAGATGGACAAATGCGCCGGCCAGTTGAATCAGCCCTTTGTAAAACGCGCCGTTGGATCCGTGTTTGTCCTGGAGCCATAAATCTTCGAGCACGTCGTGCGCTTCATAAAAAAGCTGGCGGTTGAAACAATCGAAATAACCGAGGTAATGCGCGTCGAGTTCCTGTCCGCGGAAGGACTCGATCTGGGCAGCGATGCGGGCGCTCTTGTGACTCACGGATTAAGATTAAAGTCCAAAACCAAAAGTCCAAAGTAAAACTTGGTAGGGCGGCGCAGCAGAGACTGTCTCAAAAGTTTTTATTGGATGGGGGCGAAGGCAAAGGGGAAACCGGTTGGCCGGACTCGACTCCGCGCGGCGGCCAAGGCCAA
>Ga0208355_1000090_pt1 | contig 43437 bp, 42 predicted proteins | sample NGESurdeep072012_6_FD_184458 | JGI IMG/M metagenome (GOLD analysis project Ga0208355, IMG submission 184458) | Arctic peat soil microbial communities from Barrow, Alaska - NGEE Surface sample 210-3 deep-072012 (SPAdes) | ecosystem: Environmental > Terrestrial > Soil > Wetlands > Peat ... | reverse complement strand
CTGCGCACATTCGAATGCACAAAGTGCAATAACGCCGATCAGTACATCGTTGAATACGAAACATCTTCGCCGTGGGTGCTGGTCGTCAGGGGCAGTTAGGTTTCACACAGCCTGGACCCATCTCGGACATCGGTGTGGTCGGTTTTTGAAGCCGATCTGTGCCAGTGTTTTTTTGCAACACTCCGCCAAATTCGATTGGGAAACCGATGAATCCCAGTCAACTGCATCGCATTGTCCTTTTGAACACTTCCCGGGGAAAATCGGCCGGGCCATTTGGGCCTCATTGCAGATCATGTAGGATGCGGTTCGAAGACTCGCCAGCGGTATCTTTTGCCGCTTGTTCAAGGACAGCATCATGCCCCGGCACCTGATAGTCACCGACGAAGACGCGACGCGGGTGATCACGCTGCGACGGCCCGAAAAGAAGAACGCGATCACGCAGGAAATGTATCGCGCCATGAGCGATGCGATCGACACCGCGCAGAACAATCCGGCGATTCGCTGCCTCATCATCACCGGCGGGTCGGGTGTATTTACCGCGGGTAACGATCTCGAGGACTTTCTGAAGGACGGCACCTCCAACGCCGACACGCAGCGCGCCTCCAATGCCACCAAATTTCTTTATTCGCTCGCGCACAATGTCAAGCCGATCATCGCCGCGGTCGATGGCGTCGCGATCGGCATCGGCACCACCATGCTGTTCCATTGCGATTACGTTCTCGCCAGCAAGACGGCGACGTTCTCCACACCGTTCATCCATCTCGGTCTGGTTCCGGAGGGCGCCTCCAGCCTGCTGATGCCGCGCACCATGGGCTACCAGCGGGCATTTGCCACCTTGGTGATGGGACGCACGGTGAGCGCCGACGATGCCCGCGTCGCAGGCTTCGTCAACGTCGTGGTGGCGCCCGGTCACACCGAAGCCGAGGCCCGCAAGGTTGCACGCGAAATTTGCGCGTTGCCGGCGGAAGCGGTCGCGATCTCGCGAAAGCTGCTGAAACTGCCGCCCGAAGACATGACCCGCAGGATCGATCAGGAGAGCCATTTGTTCGGCGAACGGATGCGCTCCAAGGAGGCGGTGGCCGCATTCAAGGCGTTCTTTTCGCGTAAAAAAGCCTGACGCTGCCGCTTGGCAAATTATCGCCCTAACATGACTCGACCAATTCTGCCGATACTTGGCCTGCTGCTGGCCCTGTGGTGTGCAGCCTCCCGGTCGTCCGCCGAAGCGGCTGATACGGTCGATCTGCGGATTCTCGCGATCAACGACTTCCACGGCAATCTTCGGCCGCCGGCGGGCGGGATCAGGATCGCCGATCCCGACGACAGGACCAGAAAGATCGCCGTGCCGGCCGGCGGCGCCGAGCATATGGCGACGCTGGTCAAGCAACTCCGCCAGGGCGCCAAGAACACTATCTTTGTCGCAGCCGGAGACTTGATCGGCGCCAGCCCGTTGCCGTCGGCGATGTTTCACGACGAGCCCACCATCGAATCGATGTCGATGATGGGGCTTGAGATCAGCTCGGTCGGCAATCACGAGTTCGATGAGGGCAAGGACGAACTGCTTCGGATGCAGAACGGCGGCTGCCATCCCACCGACAAATGTCAGGGCCCGCACCCGTTCCGCGGTGCGGGATTTCACTATCTTGCCGCCAGCACCATCGAGAAGAGCACCGGCAAGACCGTGTTTCCGCCATACGAGATCAGGGAGTTCGGGGGCATTCCCGTCGCCTTCATCGGCCTGACGTTGAAGGGCACGCCCGACATCGTTTCGCCTGTGAGCGTCGCAGGCCTCGAATTCAGCGACGAGGCCGATACGGTGAACGCGCTGGTGCCTGAACTGAAGGCGCGCGGCGTTGAGGCCATCGTCGTGCTGATCCATGAAGGCGGCTTTCCGGCCGGCGATTATAATGAATGTCCCGAAATCTCCGGACCTATCGTCGACATCGTCAAAAAATTCGACAAGGCGGTCGACGTCGTGATCAGCGGCCACACCCATCAGGCCTATGTCTGCAAGATCGACGGACGGCTCGTCACCAGTGGCGACAAGTACGGCACTATCGTCACCACGATCGATCTGAAGCTCGACCCGGCGACGCGCGACGTCATCAGTGCCAGGGCTGACAACATTATCGTTCGCACCGGCGTCTATGCCGGCGATCCGGAACAGACCGCTTTGCTGGAGTCTTACGACAAATTTGCCGCACCGATCGCCAGCCGCCGGGCGGGGTCGGTCACCGAAACGCTGTCGCGCACGCCCAACGATGCCGGCGAGAGCCCGCTTGGCGATATCATCGCCGACGCCCAGCTGGCCGCGACCAGTGCCGATACAAATGGCGGAGCCGTGATCGCATTCACCAATCCGGGCGGCATCCGCACCGATGTTCCGAAGAAGGCGGATGGCGCGGTGACCTACGCCGATATATTCGCCAGCCAGCCGTTCCGGAATCAACTGGTAACGCTCACACTGACGGGAATGCAGATCAAGAATATGCTCGAGCAGCAATGGCTCGATCCGAAGCGGCCGCGGATTCTGCAGGTTTCGAAGGGGTCCAACTACACCTGGGACGATGCGAAGCCGTACGGCGACCGCGTGGTGGCCGATCGCATGTCGCTGAACGGACAGCGCATCGATCCCGCGATGAACTACCGCGTCACGGTGAACAATTATCTGGCGGTCGGAGGCGACGGCTTCACCGTGTTGAAGGAAGGGACCGCGCAGCGATTCGGCGTCTACGACGCCGATGCCTTGAACGGATATTTCCAGGCGAACAGTCCGATAGCACCCTCCCCAGCCGGTCGCATCGTGCGAATGAACTGAAATGCAAAGCCATATCCGCGCCACGGCTCTTTCCGAGCGGCCGGCGACCCCCTAGATTAGCTGCTTCTCGCAAGCGCGTCTAACGCGCCAGGGTATCGCATGACCACGCTTCTTCTCACCCACCCGGCATGTCTCGACCATGCCACGGCTCCCGGACATCCGGAGCGCGCCGACAGGCTGCGCGCGGTCGATCAAGTGCTCGCGGAAGAGCGCTTCGGCAGGCTGGCGCGCGGCGAGGCGCCGGAAGGCAGTCTGGATTCGGTTACGCTCTGTCACAACGAGCATTACGTCGGGGAACTCCGGCATATCGCGCCCTCGAGCGGCCTGATCTACATCGACGGCGATACTTCGATGTCTCCCGGCACGTGGGAAGCGGTGATGCGCGGCGTCGGTGGAGCAGTTGCCGCCACCGACGCTGTGATGTCGGGCACCCATCATAATGCGTTCGTCGCGATCCGCCCTCCGGGCCATCACGCCGAAATCAATAAATCGATGGGCTTTTGCTTTTTCGACAACGCCGCCATTGCCGCGCGTCATGCCCAGCGCAAATACGGTATCGCCCGCGCAGCCGTGGTCGATTTCGACGTACATCACGGCAACGGCACCCAGGATATCTTCTGGGCCGATCCGACGGTGATGTATTGCTCGACGCACCAGATGCCGCTGTTTCCCGGCACCGGCGCCAGCGGCGAGCGCGGCGAGCACGACACCATCGTCAACGTGCCGCTGGCCTCGGAAGATGGCAGCGCCAAATTCCGCGCCGCGTTCGAAAACGTGATCCTGCCGCAGTTGCAGAAATTCAGCCCCGAACTGATCATCGTCTCCGCCGGCTTCGACGCGCACTACCGGGATCCGCTGGCGTCGCTCAATCTCAAGTCGGACGATTTCGGCTGGGTCACGCGGAAACTGATGGACATCGCCGATACAAGCGCCGGCGGCCGAATTGTCTCGGTGCTTGAGGGCGGCTATGATCTGCAAGGCCTGCAAGAGTCGGTCGCGGCGCACGTCACCGCATTGATGGGCGCGTGAATTCCCGCCACAATACGCCCGCAAAAATATCTTTGAACCTGCGTCCGCGAAAGGGCGCATCTGGGAAAGCAATATGGCCGAAAACACCCAAGTGGACGTCAGGAAGCTGAGCTTCGAGCGTGCGATCGAGGAACTCGAATCGATCGTGAAGCGGCTCGAGGACGGCAAGGTGCCGCTGGAGGAATCCGTCGCTATTTACGAGCGGGGCGAGTCCCTGAAACGGCGGTGCGAGGAACTGCTGCGGCAGGCGGAGGCGCGGGTCGACAAGATCACCACCGACGCCAATGGCCAGGTTACCGGTACCGAACCGCTCGACGTTCAATGACGACCTGGGCGGCCGGGCACGTCGCTCCTCGGCAACAGTAGAGAACATTAAGCGAATCCGGCACCAAGCTACCCCGGCGAGGGCCGAAATAGCTCTTGGCGCGTTACGCGCCCTGATATAGTCCCGCCGATAGTCCGGGGACCACCAGTAAGTGCGCGTTCAGCACCGCCATATCATCTATGTGCAGGGATACGACCCGCGCGGCCTTGCGCAGTACTACCGCATGTTCAGAACCGAATTGCGGAAGTTTGGCCGGCTCTACCAGCTCACCGCCACCATCAGCCGCCCGCAGAGCGCGCCTGACGGCGAGACCGCATCCTGGACCATCGAGACCAAGGCAGGCGACTGGCAGACCCGCACCAGTTACGATTTTCTGCGATGGGAAGACCTGATCCAGCGCGATCTTGCCGCGCCAATCTGGCACACGGTTTTCCATGCCATGTGGATCTACTGGCGTCTGGTCTTTAACGGCACGATTGCGAGATTCTGGAAAGCGCATTGGCGGTTCGCGACCTTCATCACCTACCCGCATTTCCTGCTGTTCAATGAGGCCCTGTGGTCGCTGGGCATTGCGTTCGCCTTCGGCAAAGGTCTGGAAGCGCTGGGCATTCCCTACCTGTTCAGCATTGCCGCGGCGGCAGCCGTGTTCGTCGCCGCACTGGGCGCCATGCTGAAATATACGGAAAACCTGACATATCTGCTCTATCTGCTGTCCGACACCATCTGGACCTGGGAATTCTCTCACCGCCAGCGGCCGGAATGGGACCAGCGCATCGACCGTTTTGCGCAATACCTCGCCAACGTCGCACGCACCAGCGATGCCGAGGAAATCGTCGTCGTCGGTCACAGTTCGGGATCGTTTTTGGGGGCCGAAATTCTGGCGCGCGCACTCAAGCTCGATCCGGCTCTCGGGCGGCACGGCCCGCGCATCGTCCTGCTTACGATCGGCGGCAATTTCCCGATCGTCGGATTTCATGCGGTGTCGCAGGATTTCCGCGATCACCTTCGCCTGCTGGCGGTCGAACCTTCGATCGACTGGATCGACTGCCAGTCGCGCAAGGATGTGATGAATTTCTATCCGTTCGATCCGATCGCCGGCCACGGCATCGACGTCGGCGCTGCCAGACGCAACCCCACAATCGTGTCGGTCCGGTTCCGTGAAATCATCAAGCCCGAGAACTACAACCTGTTCCGCTGGAAGTTCTTTCGGGTCCATTTCCAGTTCGTCATGGCCAACGAATTGCCGCACGCCTACGATTTTTTCATGATCGTCTGCGGGCCGATCCCGTTGCGCGAACGCATGGCGCGTCCCGAGGCGGCGCTGGCGGTCGCAACTGGTGACGCCGCCGCCCGCGAATGGGCCTGGAAAAGGCTCGAAACAGCAGCCGCCGGTCGCGTAGATGCCGCGGATTTAGGCGAGATGGAACCATCAGCGCGCCGCAGGGGTTGAAATCCGGGCTTCCGCGGACCCGATCCGTCGCACCTTCCGGCCCCGGTGGGTTGGCTTTGACCTTCGCTTTGGTGTAAAGGTTTAGGGGTTATGGGCTGTTGAAAGCGGCCTGCCGCCGGTTTCTGACGGTGGTAAGCGTTTCAAATAGCTAACAAAAATGCTTGAGAAGGGTGAAGCCGCCAAGGGTGATCTACATCACATTGACCGATCCGGAGTGCATCTAGGCTTTCAAATCAGGCTTCGGCCTGCTCAGGTGGCATCCGGCGTCTGGGTTTTCGCTGCGCTGTACTGCACAACCCATCTCACGTCGGGCCGTTCGTCCCGACATGCAAAATTGGAATATCGCCGTGACCGAATTTAGTAAAACGCCGCTTCTCGACACGATCCACACCCCCGACGATCTGCGCCGGCTCAAGGTGGAACAAGTCCGGCAAGTCGCCGACGAACTGCGTCAGGAAACCATTGATGCCGTCTCGGTAACCGGCGGACATTTCGGCGCCGGCCTCGGCGTCGTCGAGTTGACGACGGCCTTGCACTACGTGTTCGACACCCCCCGCGATCGTTTGGTCTGGGACGTCGGCCATCAGGCCTATCCGCACAAGATTCTGACCGGCCGGCGCGACCGTATTCGCACCCTGCGCTCCGGCGGCGGGCTGTCCGGCTTCACCAAGCGAACCGAAAGCGATTACGATCCGTTCGGCGCCGCCCACTCCTCGACTTCGATCTCCGCGGCCCTCGGCATGGCGGTGGCGCGCGACCTCTCCGGCGGCAAGAATAACGTCATCGCCGTGATCGGCGACGGCGCGATGTCCGCGGGCATGGCCTACGAGGCCATGAACAATGCCGGCGCGATGAATTCCCGGCTGATCGTCATTCTCAACGACAACGACATGTCGATAGCGCCGCCGGTCGGCGCGATGTCGGCCTACCTGTCGCGGCTGTATTCGGGAAAGACCTATCGCTCGCTGCGCGAAGCCGCCAAGCAGCTCGGCAAGCATCTTCCAAAGGTGATTGCGGATCGCGCCAACCGCGCCGAGGAATATTCCCGCGGCTTCATGGTCGGCGGCGGCACGCTGTTCGAGGAACTTGGCTTCTACTATGTCGGCCCGATTGACGGCCACAATCTCGACCACCTGCTGCCGGTGCTGAAGAATGTCCGCGACATGGAAACCGGTCCTATCCTGGTTCACGTCGTGACGCAAAAGGGCAAGGGCTACGGCCCGGCGGAAGCATCCGCCGACAAATTTCACGCGGTGGTCAAATTCGACGTCGCCACGGGCGCGCAGGCAAAGGCCAAGCCCAATGCGCCCGCGTATCAGAACGTATTCGGCCAGAGCCTCGTCAAGGAAGCAGAGAAGGACGAGAAGATCATCGGCATTACCGCGGCGATGCCGTCGGGAACCGGAATCGACATCTTCGCCAAGGCCTTCCCCAAACGCACTTTCGACGTCGGCATCGCCGAGCAGCATGCGGTGACATTTGCGGCGGGTCTCGCGACCGAGGGCTACAAGCCGTTCTGCGCGATCTATTCCACGTTCCTGCAGCGCGGCTATGACCAGATCGTCCATGACGTGGCGATCCAGAGCCTTCCGGTGCGCTTCGCGATCGACCGCGCCGGCCTTGTCGGCGCTGACGGTGCGACCCACGCCGGCTCGTTCGACAACGCCTACCTCGGCTGCCTGCCCAATTTCGTCATCATGGCGGCGTCGGATGAGGCCGAACTGGTCCACATGGTCGCGACCCAGGTGGCGATCAACGATCGTCCGAGCGCGGTTCGCTATCCGCGCGGCGAAGGCCGCGGCGTCGAGATGCCCGAAGCCGGCGTAGCGCTCGAAATCGGGAAAGGGCGCATCGTTCGCGAGGGCACCAAGATCGCATTGCTGTCGTTCGGCACCCGTCTTGCCGAATGCGAGAAGGCCGCGGACGAACTGGCCGCGCAGGGACTGTCCACCACCATCGCTGATGCGCGCTTCATGAAGCCGCTCGACGTCGACATGGTGCTGAAGCTTGCCCGCGAGCACGAAATCCTCCTCACCATCGAGGAAGGCGCGATCGGCGGTTTCGGCTCCCATGTCATGCAGACGCTGGCGGAGCACGGCATGCTCGACGGCGGCTTGCGGATGCGGGCGATGGTGCTGCCCGACGTGTTCCTCGACCACGACTCGCCGAACGCGATGTATGCCCGCGCCGGCCTTGACGCCAAGGGCATCGTCGCCAAGGTGTTCGAAACCCTCGGCAAGGATTTCAAGGCCGAAACGGTGAAGCTGGCCTGACCTTAAATCTTGTGTCATTCCGGGGCGCGAGTGAAACGAGCGAGCCCGGAATCCATTACCACGACTGGAAGTATGGATTCCGGGCCTGCGCCAAGAGGCGCATCCCGGAATGACAAAAGCTTACTTGGCCGGACCCGACGTTTTCCTGCCTGACGCCGCCGATATCGGGCGGCGTAAGGTCGAACTGTGCAAGCGTCATGGACTGATCGGACTGTATCCGCTGGAAAATGCCATCGATCCCGAAACCAAAGACGCCTCACTGAGGATATTTCGCGGCAACGAAACCATGATGATCGAGGCCGACGCCATTATCGCAAATCTCACGCCGTTTCGCGGACCGGGCGCGGATGCCGGGACCGTCTACGAACTCGGTTATATGGTGGGGCGCGGCAAGCTCTGTCTCGGCTACTCCAACGATCCCTCGTCCTATGCCGATCGCGTGCGCGAAATCACTGACGTGAATTCACGCGATGGGCGCCTGACCGATGCGCTGGGATTAACCGTCGAGGATTTCGGGTTGGCCGACAATCTGATGATGATTCATGCGCTCGATCTGCACGGCTGCGCGCTGGTGACGCCGTGGCAGGCGCCCGCGGACATCTGGCATGATTTGACCGCGTTCGAGACCTGCGTACGCATGGCAGCCGAGCGAGTGGCCCCTGCGCACGCCTGTGCATCGAGTTGAACTTGGCCAAGGGCGACCGCAGCATGCCCCCTCCCCGCAAGCGCGCGGACGTGCTGCTGGTCGAGCGCGGCCTGTTCGAGAGCCGGGCGCGGGCGCAGGCCGCGATCGAAGCGGGCCTCGTCACCGCCAATGACAAGCAGGTCATGAAGCCATCCGAGGGCATTCCCGCTGACGCCGCGCTGCAGGCGCAACCGGCGCATCCCTTTGTCTCGCGCGGCGGCGTCAAACTGGCGGGCGCGCTCGAGCAGTATCCGATCGACATCGAGGATCATGTCTGTCTCGACGTCGGCGCATCGACCGGCGGTTTCACCGAGGTATTGCTTGCCAACGGCGCCAGCCTGGTGTTCGCCGTCGATGTCGGGCGCGAGCAGCTGCATCCCTCGCTGCGCGGCCATCCCAAGGTCGTTTCCATGGAGGAGACCGATATCCGCGGTTTTGAAGGCAAGCGCCTGCCGATGCGGCCCGACGTCGTCGTCATCGACGTCAGTTTCATTTCATTGAAAGCCGTGCTGCCGGTTGCGCTGTCGCTGGCGGCGGCGCAGATGCATCTGCTGGCATTGATCAAACCGCAATTCGAAGCACCGCGAAAGCATTCCAAGCGCGGCATCATTCGCAATGCGACGGTGCACCAGGAAACATGCGACGACATCGCGGCGTTCGTAGCTTCGCTCGGGTGCACCGACATCAAGGTGTTTCCGTCACCGATATCAGGCGGCGACGGCAACATCGAATTCTTCATCGGCGCGCGCCGTGGTTGAGCGTCTCGTCATCGATCATGTCGGTCATTTTGGCGACGGCGTCGCTCTTGCCGACGGACAGAACGTGTATGTGCCGTACACGCTTGGCGGCGAGACCGTCGAGGTTGCCCCCGTACCGGGCCATCACCCCGACCGCCGGCGTCTGCTGCAGGTCGAGCGTGCAAGCCCGGAACGGGTCACGCCGTTTTGCCAGCATTTTGGAATCTGCGGCGGATGCGCGATCCAGCACTGGGAAACCGAACGCTACCGCGCATGGAAACGCGATCTCGTCGTCGAGACGCTGGCGCATGCGAAGATCGCCTGCGAAGTGGATCCGCTGATCGACGCCCATGGCCTCGGTCGGCGACGGATTACGCTCCACGCCCGGATGGGGACTCACGACGTGCTCAAGGTGGGCTTCGCCGCGGTAAGTTCGCACGACATTATTCCCATCGATCGCTGTCCAATTCTCGATCCGGGCCTGAACGGCGCGCTTGATGCGGCGTGGGCCGTCGCCGAGCCGCTGATATCAACCGGAAAGCCGCTCGATATCCAGATCACCGCCACGGACAGCGGCCTCGATGTCGACGTGCGCGGCTCGGGGCCGCTGCCGGCAGCCACGATCGCAACGCTGTCGCGGGTGGCGGAACAACATCGCCTGGCGCGGCTGACGCGCCATGGCGAACTGGTGCTGATGCGGACGCCGCCGACGATTTCCATCGGCGCCGCGCAGGTAACCCTGCCGCCGGGTTCGTTCCTGCAGGCCACGGCCGCCGGCGAGGAGGCGCTGGCGGCGCTGGTATCAGGACATTGCACGCGTGCCAGGCACATCGCCGACCTGTTTTGCGGGGTCGGACCGTTCGCATTGCGGCTTGCGGCGAAGTCGCGGATTTCGGCTTTCGACAGCGATGCGGGCGCAATCACGGCGCTGCAGAAAGCGGCGACATCGACTTCCGGGTTGAAGCCGGTCAAGGCCGAGGCCCGCGATCTGTTCCGGCGTCCGCTGATGCCGCAGGAGCTGCGCGACTACGATACCGTCGTCTTTGATCCGCCGCGGCAGGGCGCGCAGGCGCAGGTCCAGCAGCTCGCGGCCAGCAAAATTCCTGTGGTGGTTGCGGTGTCATGCAACGTCGCGACGTTTGTGCGCGACGCGCGGATTCTGATCGATGGCGGCTATAAAATCGAGGGTGTGACGCCGGTCGACCAGTTCCGCCACACCCCGCATGTCGAGCTGGTGGCGCGGTTTGCGCGCTAAGCTACCGTCCCCAGCGATCCTGCCAGATTTTTTCGCCGATCAGACAGGGGACGCGCGGCTCCTTCTCGGCCACCGGCACAATCCGGCGCTCGGGAGTCCGGCCTGCGACTTCGAGCAGCAGCTTGGCCCGGATCGCCTCCTTGAACTTGTCGCGATCCTTGATCGACACCACGAAGGAACCCGGGCCCCCGGTGACGCAGTCCTCGTAGTAGAAATCGAGGTTGTCGATGTCCATCGTCGAATAGGACGGCTCCTTCACCATGATCGGCAGGCCGTTGATGATGATGCCCTTCTCCAGCGCCGCGTCGCGCGCGCCGGTGACCGGCGCGCCGTTATTGTTGGGGCCGTCGCCGGAAATATCGATGACGCGCCGCAGCCCGCGGTATGGGTTCTCGTCGAACAGCGGCATCGCGAAATAGATCGCCCCGGAGATCGAGGTACGCGACGCCCGGCGGATCGGCGTTTTCATGATCTCGTTGGCGACAGCATCCGCCGTCTCCGGGCCATCGATTACCCGCCACGGAATGATAATCTTCTGGTCGCTCGACGCCGCCCATTCGAAATAGGTCACCGAAATCTTGCCGTTGGGGCCGGTCTTCAGCGCCTGCAGAAATTCCTTCGAGATAATGGCCTGCGCGTAACCCTCGCGCTGAATCGCAAGTTCGTCCATATCCATCGAATAGGAGACGTCGACGGCGAGAATCAGTTCGACATCGACGGACGCTATATTGTCCTTGGTGTCCGCCAACTGATTTCTGAGGTTCGGAGCGGCAATGCCCGCAACGTCACCTCCGGCCATCGCGCCTGCGACAAGCACCGCCCCGATCGAGACACACCAGCGCATAGCGGCCCTCCCGTCGTAGGAAGCGATGGTGACACGCAAACTAGCCTTCGAAAAGCGCGAACATGGCTTGTCCTTCACATTCAAGTTAGCCCGATTGCCCTAATTTCACCCAGCCTTCCGGAACTGCCGGTTTCGCGACAGATCGAGAAGTTGTAAACTTCTTGGGACGGCCCGTAACGTCAGGAGGTGCCGCCGGAATGATCGATACCGTCACCAAACCTCGCACAAAAGTTCAGACCAAGACCGAACGGCCGCGGCTGCACAAGGTCATCCTCGTCAACGACGACTTCACGCCCCGCGAATTTGTCGTCACGGTCCTGAAGGCGGAATTCCGCATGACCGAGGACCAGGCCCACAAGGTCATGATCACAGCGCACCGGCGCGGCGTATGCGTGGTCGCGGTCTTCACCAAGGACGTTGCCGAGACCAAGGCGACGCGCGCCACCGACGCCGGCCGCGCCAAGGGCTACCCGCTGCTGTTCACCACCGAGCCCGAGGAATAACAGGAAGGAGTGGGCGGCCATTGCCGGTTTCAGCCTCTGGGCGTTTCGTCCACCAAGCCATAGACGCGCTCGGCCTTTGAAAAGCCTGAGATCGGAAACTCGCCGAGATCGGCCCAGCCGCCGGCGCATACGCGAGCGAACCCCGCCGAAGCCACGATCGTGCGATTGAGGCGGCCAGCGATCTTTTCCAGCCGCGCCGCAAGATTGACCGCAGGTCCGATGCAGGTGAAGTCGAGCCGGTTGCCGCCGCCGATATTGCCGAACAGGATTCGCCCCACATGCAACGCGACCCCGAAGCGGAAGCGCTCGAGGGTTTCTCCAATCGGGTAATGCATCGCCTCGACGCTGGCGCGGGATTCGCGCGCCGCTTCCAGCACGCGCGAGCAGACCTGCTGAATATTGCCGTCCTGCTCGGCGATCGGGAAGACCGCGAGCAACCCGTCGCCCATGAACTTCAGGACTTCCCCGCCATGTGTCCTGATCGCCGACACCTGGCAGTCAAAGTAGCGATTGAGAATGTCCACCACGGTTTCGGCCGGCAGCCGGTCCGAAAGCGCCGTAAAGCCGCGCAGATCCGACAGCCAGATCGCGGCATGCATCGTATCGGTGTGGCCGCGGCGAATCTGGCCGCCGAGAATCCGCTCGCCGGCGCGGTTGCCGACATAGGTATCGAGCAGGATCGAAGCGGTGCGGCGCAAGTTGATGATCTCGACCACCCGCGCCAGCGGCGGCACCAGCGAGCGCAGACCGTTCAGTTGTTCGTCGCTAAAGCCGCCCGGTTGCCTGGTGGTCCAGCTCGATGCGTGAGTCGAATCGTCAGTAAACCGAAGCGGCAGGGCGATATAATCGGTGACGCTTTCCGCGCGCATGTCGTCGAGGAAAGGAAAGCGCTTGCTCGCGGGATCGTCGAGGCGATATCTGACTTCCTGTCCGCTGTCGTACAGGATCGCCAGCGGGCTGTTCTTGAATTCCGGCGAATCCTGGATATCAAAATCGGCGGCGGTTACGACGACTTCGGCTCCCGGCCGCCAGAAAAAGCCGCGGCCGAAGATGTCGGGATGCAAGGTCCGAACGAAGACGCCGACGCGCCAGAGCGGCAAACCCGCCTGTACCAGGCGCTCGCAGGTTTCCGCCATCATCTGCGGCGGGCTGGCTGCGGACCTCGCGCCGTCGATGAGCCAGTCGGTAACCTTCTGCAGATCGGGTGCATTCATGAGGCGAGCATTTGCTGCGCAAGTTCCCCAGACGTCAAGGCGCGGCGGCTGGTCGAATACCCGGAAGATGACGTCGACGTTCGACGCGGCGGAATATGAACTCAGGTAACGACTAATGTAGAATCGGAATGCAGGAGTTCAGCCACCTCTCCCTTTGGGAGAGGTCGGCGCGCAGCGCCGGATGAGGGGTTACGACCTATCGATAAAGCGTAACCCCTCACCCCGCCCCACTCCCAAAGGGAGAGGGAGCGCACTTCCGTTGCTTCAACGGCATCATAACATATCAATCTAAGGGGATCAGACTCTAGCCGCCGACCTGTCCGCGATGCCGCAGAAAATGATCGGCGAGCACGCAGGCCATCATGGCTTCGCCGACCGGCACCGCGCGGATGCCGACGCAGGGGTCGTGGCGGCCCTTTGTCATGATGTCGGTGTCGGCGCCGCGGCGATCCACGGTGCGGCGTGGCGACAAAATCGACGAAGTGGGCTTCACCGCGAACCGCGCCACCACCGGCTGCCCGGTGGAGATGCCGCCCAGAATGCCGCCGGCATGATTGGACAGAAAGCTGACGCCCTGATTGCCCATCCGCATCTCGTCGGCGTTTTCCTCGCCGGATAGTTCGGCCGCGCCAAAGCCGGCACCAATCTCGACGCCCTTGACCGCGTTGATGCTCATCAGCGCCGCGGCCAGCTCGGCATCGAGTTTTGCATAGATCGGCGCGCCCAGACCGGCCGGCACGCCTTCGGCGACGACTTCGATGACAGCGCCGATCGACGATCCCTTCTTTCTGATATCGTCGAGATAGCCTTCGAAGAACGCGGCCTTGTCCTTGTCCGGGCAAAAAAACGGGTTGCGCGCGATCTCGTCAAAATCCCATTTTTCGCGGTCGATCTTGTGCGGGCCCATCTGCACCAGCGCGCCGCGCACGGTCATGCCGGCCACGATCTTGCGGGCGATGGCGCCGGCCGCGACCCGCGTCGCGGTTTCCCGCGCGGAGGAGCGTCCGCCGCCGCGATAATCGCGCAGGCCGTATTTGGCCTCATAGGTGAAATCGGCATGGCCCGGGCGAAACTTGTCCTTGATGTCGGAATAATCTTTCGAGCGCTGATCGGTGTTCTCGATCAGCAACGCGATCGGCGTGCCCGTCGTCACCTGCACGCCGGTTTCCGGATGCGCCATCACGCCGGAGAGAATCTTCACCGCGTCGGCCTCCTGGCGCTGGGTGGTGAAGCGCGACTGTCCGGGGCGGCGGCGATCGAGATCGCGCTGGATGTCTTCGTTGGTCAGCGGCAATAGCGGCGGGCAGCCATCGACCACGCAGCCGATCGCGATCCCATGGCTCTCGCCGAAGGTCGTGACCCGAAACATGTGGCCGAAGGTGTTGAAGGACATTTTTGACAATCCGCAGGGCTGCTGAAAGTCAACAGCGCGCCTTGTCGTAACGCGGGGGACTTGGCCGGTCAAACCTCTCGTTCGTCATGCCCGGCACGAGCCCGGCCATGACGGTGGAAAGGTCTCGCTACCATCGCCTTAACTATATTTCGCCAGCCCGCCGTCGCCGAACACATAGACGGCGCCCTGCTCGATGGTCAGACTGGCGGCGCTGGCGGGGGTCTCGATGCCGAGCGCCACCATCAGCGCCCGCGCGGTGCCGCCGTGAGCCACCGCGACGGTGTCAGCCGTCAGCTGATTGTACCAGTCGCTCACCCGGATCTGCACCGCGGCATAACTCTCGCCGCCCGGCGGCGGCACGGTCCATTTGTCAATCTCGCGTGCCGCGAAAACATCGGGGTATGACAGTTGCGCCTGCGCCAGCGTCGAGCCTTCCCAATGACCGTAGCCGATCTCGCGCAGCCGATCGTCGACAGCGCAATCGTCACGCGGCAGCTTCAGCGTGTCGCGCACCAGCTCCATCGTCAGCCGGGCGCGGCCGAGCGGGCTTGCGACGAATGCCAAAGACGCATCGCTGCGCCCATCGCGCGCGAACAGATCGGCAAGGATGCCGCCGGCGAAGGCCGCCTGCTTGCGTCCCAGAACGTTCAGCGGAATATCCTGCGCGCCCTGGAGCCTGCCTTCCGCGTTCCATTCGGTTTCGCCGTGGCGAATGTAGTAGATTGTCGGCGCAGGCATCGTACCCTTGGCTATTCCTTGCTCAGCGAAATGTCCGGCGCGTCCGGGCGCTTCATGCCGACGACGTGATAGCCGGAATCGACGTGATGCACCTCGCCGGTGACGCCGCGCGACAGATCCGACAGCAGATACATCGCGCTGTCGCCAACTTCCTCTGTGGTCACGGTGCGGCGCATCGGCGAGTTGTATTCGTTCCACTTCAGAATGTAGCGGAAATCGCCGATGCCGGACGCCGCCAGCGTCTTGATCGGTCCTGCCGAAATCGCGTTGACGCGAATGTTCTTCTCGCCGAGATCGGCCGCGAGATAGCGGACGCTTGCCTCCAGCGCCGCCTTGGCGACGCCCATCACGTTGTAATGCGGCATCCATTTCTCGGCGCCGTAATAGGTCAGGGTCAGGATCGAGCCGCCGTCGGTCAAGAGCTTTTCGGCGCGCTGCGCGATTGCGGTCAGCGAGTAGCAGCTGATCAGCATGGTTTTTGAAAAATTGTCGGCGGTGGTTTCGAGGTAGCGGCCGTCGAGCTGGTCCTTGTCGGAGAATGCAATGGCATGGACCACGAAGTCGATCTTGCCCCATTTCTCCCTGAGCACATCGAACGCCGCGTCGATGGTCGCGGGATCGGTGACGTCGCAATGGCCGAGCAGGATGGCGTCGAGTTCCCTGGCCAGCGGTTCGACCCGCTTCTTCAGCGCGTCGCCCTGCCAGGTGAGAGCGATTTCCGCACCCGCCGCATGGCAGGCCCTGGCGATGCCCCAGGCGATCGAGCGGTTGTTGGCGACGCCGAGAATCACTCCGCGCTTGCCCAGCATCAGACCTGAACTTTGTGACATCCGGTTTCCAATCGACCTTGAGCTAGTGTCCCGAATCCGAAGTTCGCAACACTTTGCCGCGCCCTCCCCAGCGAACTTCGGATTCGAAAGGACACCGGAAATCCACGATACTGGTCTGGAGGTACACCAGCCCTCCCAGCCGGTACAGCCCAAATCCGCCCCCGGTCCGGGCTGTCCGCCTCGCAACCTTAACGGCCGGAATAGTGGCGTCATTTCGGTGTTATGTTGGATGAGGCGTTCGCGTTGCCGATATCGGGCGCCAGGCGGATAAACCCGAGATCGAGCTGCAATGGACACGTTTCGCCAGAGTGTCGAAGCCATGATTCCGGCCCTGCGGCGCTACGCGCGCGCGCTCGCGCGTGACGCCGATGTCGCCGACGATCTGGTGCAGGACACGCTGGTGCGGGCGCTGCGCTCGGAACGGCTGTTTCTCGGCGGCGACGTCAGGAGCTGGCTCTACACCATCCTGACCAACCTCAACAAGAACAGGCGGCGATCGCTGGCGCGGCGGCCGCAATTCATGCCGCTGCTCGACAACAATCCCGACGCCAGCGGGACCGAAGCGGAAGGCCGCGACATCGCCCGCGCCCTGGCCACGCTGGTGGAGGAGCAGCGCGCGGTGCTGCTGCTGGTGATCCTGGAAGGATTGAGCTATCGCGAGGTCGCCGACATTCAGGGCGTGCCGATCGGCACCGTGATGTCACGTCTCGCCCGCGCGCGCGCGCATGTGAAAGCGTCGCTCGAGGGCGAGCGCCCGGCGCTGCGACGGGTGAAATAATGGCAGGCATTATGCATGTGGGTGTGATGAACAAGTTTGAGCCACGATGGTTTTCTTATTCCTTCCCCTTGTGGGGAGGGATACCGCAACCAGCTTGCAAACAATTTTCGACTGAGCCTGGACAGAGACAACGACAATGACCGACCCAAGAATTCCCGTCACCGAAGACGAACTGCACGCCTATGTCGACAACGAACTGCCGGCGGAGCGTCGCGGCGATGTCGATGCCTGGCTCGCGGCTCATCCCGAGGATGCCGAGCGGGTGCAATCATGGCGCGCGATGGCGGAGGCGCTGCATGCGCGTTACGACTCGGTCGCCGACGAGGCGGTGCCGAAGCGGCTGGAGATCGAGCGACTGGTGCGGCAGCCGCGCAAATGGATCTATGGCGCGATTGCCGCGACGCTGGTGGCGTTCGTCGCCGGCGGCGGCGCCGGTTGGCTGGCGCGCGGCGTGGCCGCTTCGCCGTCGGCGTTCCAGAGTTTCACGCTGGATGCGCTCGACGCGCATCGGCTCTATGTGGTCGAGGTCCGCCATCCGGTCGAGGTGCCAGGAAGCGAACGCACGCATCTCCAGCAATGGCTGACCAAGCGCTGCGGCTGGGACGTCCGCGCACCGGAGTTGGGCGCGACGGGGCTGAAGCTCGTCGGTGGGCGACTGTTGCCCGGCCCTACCGGGCCTGCATCATTTCTGATGTATGAGAGCGCAGCGGGTGAACGCTTTACCGTCTACACCGCGCGAGCGGCAGCCCAGACCACGCAGATGCGGTATGCAACCCAAGATAGCGATGGCGCGCTGTTTTGGGCCGACCGCGGTGTGGGGTACGTGGTGAGCGGCGGCAGCAACCGCGAGCGCCTGACGCAGATCGCGCGGCTGGTCTACGACCAGGCCGAAAAGAGCGGCGGGTGAGCTGGGTCATGGCCTATGTCCCAATTCCGACATTGAAAATCTGGGATCAAGACATCGACGCGTCTCAATCTCGCACCAGGTGATCACGCAAATTTGTAAAGCGTTCGATCCGCCGATCGACGCGCAAGCGGCCTCGGCTGGGGTTTTGTACCGCGCTGGTCCCCCCGGTCGAGGCCGCACCTTTTCGTGGAAGCGATCAAGTTAGATCGCTGCGCGGATTGTAGGGGTGTCCGTCGCGCCACTTTTGCATCAAAGTCTCCAGTTCGGCATCGTTTCCGTCCGGCAGCATGATGCGGGTGGTGACGAACAGGTCGCCCGCCGCGCCGGTCGCCTTCGGCAGCCCCTTGCCCTTCAGGCGAAAGGTCCGGCCGCTCGAGGTATTCTTCGGTATAGACAATTCCACCGCGCTGCCCAAGGTAGGCACGCGAACTTTGCCGCCGAGCACGGCTTCATACAGCGTAATCGGCAGATCGACGCGCAGGTCGCTGCCGTCGACCTTGAAGTATGCATGCGGCGCGATGCTGACCGTGACCAGAAGATCGCCGGGGCGGTGGCCAGGCGCGGTCTCGCCCTGCCCCTTCAGCCGGATCTGCTGGCCGGCAGCAACCCCGGCGGGAATCTTGACATTGAGCTCTTTGCCGGTCGGCAACCGGACCCGCTTCTCCACGCCCTTGACCGACTCTTCCAGCGACACCGTCATGGCGACGCTGAGATCGAGATCGAGCGCGATGGCGCCGGGGTCGAATTCAAAGGTGCCGGCTGCGCCGGGCCGGGTGCCGCGCGCCGCGGCGGCGCCGAACATGCTGTTGAGGATGTCCTCGAAACCGCCGCCACCGCCAAAGCCCCCGGGGCCGGCGCCGCCGGTGCGGAAGGTGTGGGACTCGAAGCCGCCGCCGGGAGAGGCCCCGCGCGCACGCGGGTCGCCGCCGGGAAAGCCCTGGAAGCGCGGCTTGCCCTCGGCGTCGATCTCGCCGCGATCGAACTGCTTGCGCTTGTCCTCGTCGCCGATGATCTCGTTGGCCGAGTTCAGCTCGGAAAAACGCGCCGCAGATTTCGGATCGTTCTTGTTGGCGTCGGGGTGATGCTTCTTGGCAAGCTTGCGATAGGCGCTCTTGATCGCCGCAGCACTGGCGCCCCGCGGCACCCCCAAGACCTCATAGGGGTCGCGCATCCGTCACGTCTCCTTCAGGAAAAATCAGATGTTAGACTTCGGGCTGCCCGCCCACCACGATATCATTTGGGGTCCCCGTGGCATTTTTGCAACGGGGTATTAGCTCGACTTCAGCCCCGCCTCCACGGCTTCAACGTGTGAATTTCCCATTGGCCATGGCCGGTCTGGCAGGCGGCGCCCTGCAGCCAGCTTTCCGACCGGCCGTTGACATAGCTCGCCAGAAAATCCCGGCAGGTGCGTCCATCCGAGGAATAGGCCGGGGCCAGCGGCGTCACCGAGCCGCGCGCGCCGGTTTCGGGATTTTCCCAGGGCTGGCTGGAATCCTTGTCGCCCTTGGTCAGCACGTCGGAGGCGGCATTGCGGGCAAAGGCAAGATCGCTTTCGGTCGGTGCCGGCGCGCCGGACTGTGCCACGCCGGCTGAACCCGTAACCTCGTTGTCGTCCATCCTGGCATAGGCGCCGTCGGTGCGGGACAGGCTGCAGCCGCCCGAGTTCACGCCGATTAGAATCAATGTCATCACGGCGCCCGCCGGCCCGATCGCCGATAGGCCAACGCGTCCCCATGCCTTATATAGGGCGAGCCTGCATTGGGGCTGCAACGCGTACTGGACCGCGGGCGGACGCAACTCGGAACTCCTGGAATGACCGACACGACCTCGATCAAACACCCGACACCATTAACATCCGGTGATTTCACCGCTGCCGAGGAGCCGTTTGCGCTGTTCGGCGACTGGTTCGCGGAAGCCGTGAAGGCCGAGCCCAGCGATCCCAACGCCATGTCGCTGGCCACCATCGACGCCGACGGGCTGCCCGACGTGCGGATGGTGCTGATGAAGGGCTATGACGCCGAAGGTTTCGTGTTTTACAGCCATATCGCCAGCCAGAAGGGCCGCGAACTCGCCACAAATCCTAAGGCGGCTTTACTGTTTCACTGGAAATCGCTGCGCCGGCAGGTGCGCATCCGCGGCAACGTGTCGCCGGTGACCGAGGCGGAGGCCGACGCCTATTTCGCGACCAGGCCGAAGCAGGCCCAGATCGGCGCCTGGGCCAGCAAGCAGTCGCAGCCGCTGGAAAGCCGTTTTGCGTTCGAACAGGCGATCGCAAAGGTCGCCGCCAGGCACATCGTCGGCGAAGTGCCGCGCCCGCCGGGCTGGAGCGGCTGGCGCATTGAGCCTGCACGGTTCGAATTCTGGCACGACCGCCCGTTCCGCCTGCACGACCGCATCGAATTCCGCCGCGGGGCGCCGGACCAGCCATGGTCCAAGACGCGGCTTTATCCGTGAATTTGAAAGTCTGAAAAAGGACATCCATGCCGAATTCGAGCAACAATGGACCGCGGCGCACGCTGCTTCTGACCGGAGCCAGCCGCGGCATTGGCCATGCGACCGTGATCCGCTTTTCCAGCGCCGGCTGGCGCGTCATCACCTGTTCGCGGCATCCCTTCCCGGAAGAATGCCCGTGGGGCGCCGGTCCCGAGGATCACATCCAGGTCGACCTTGCCGACCACGCCGACACCACGCGGGCGATTGCGGAAATCCGCCAGCGGCTGGAAGGCGGCGCGCTGCACGCGCTGGTCAACAACGCCGCGATTTCGCCGAAGGCCGCAGGCGGCGGCCGGCTCGGCTCGATCGATACCGACATCGACACCTGGAGCCATGTCTTCCGGGTCAATTTCTTCGCGCCGATCATGATGGCGCGCGGGCTGATCGAGGAACTGAAGGCCGCGAAGGGCTCGGTGGTCAACGTCACCTCGATCGCGGGCTCCCGCGTGCATCCATTCGCGGGCGCGGCCTATGCGACCTCGAAGGCGGCGCTGGCCTCATTGACCCGCGAGATGGCGTCGGATTTCGGCCGCGTCGGCGTCCGCGTCAATTCGATTGCGCCGGGCGAGATCGACACCTCGATCCTGTCGCCGGGCACCGAGAAGATCGTCGAGCAGCAGATCCCGCTGCGCCGGCTGGGCACGCCGGACGAGGTAGCGAAGATCATCTATGTGCTGTGCACGGAGACGAGTTCTTACGTGAACGGTGCCGAGATTCACATTAACGGCGGGCAGCACGTGTAGCCGGAATCGCCACTCCCCGACGCGCCAATCGGCGCGTCGGGGAATGACGGCAAGTAAAATCAATCCGCGTAAGATTTGCGCGGCCCGCCGCGCAGGCCGGGCGCCTCGATGTTGAAGGCGCTGGAGCATTCATCTTCGCTCTCGCCCTCCAATAGCGCCGCGCCGCAATGCCGGCAGACCCGCGCTGACATCGCAAGCGCCTTGCCGGCGGCGTTGCGGCCGGCTTGATAGCGCGCAAAATCGACGACATTGCGGGGCGACGTTATGACTTTCTCAACCATTGCAGTCCTCGCGGCTTGAGACCACGTTATTGCAGAAAGGCGTCGCACAAACGTTCAGCCCAACGCTCAAATTTTACGGGAGAAATTGAGGCGGAGTTTTTATATCGTGCCGCTCGCACGAAGCTCTGCCGGATGCACCGGCGCCGCAACGCGTCAACGCCTACAGCCACTTCTTCCATTTGAAAAACACGTAAGGCCCCACGGCGGCGAGCAGCATCGCCACCAGCGCGTAGGAATAGCCGTGGGTCCATTCCAGCTCCGGCATGATCTTGAAATTCATGCCGTAGATCGAGGCGATCAGGGTCGGCGGCATCAGGACCACCGCCATCACCGAAAACAGCTTGATGATGTTGTTCTGCTCGAGATTGACGACGCCGAGCATCGCATCCAGCACGAAGGTGATCTTGTTGGAGAGATAGGAGGCGTGGTCGGTCAGCGAGGTCACGTCGCGCTGCATGGTTTTCAGCTGCTCGCGCATGTCCTTGGACCATTTGACGCCGTCGGTCGCGGCGGCGACGAACGTCACCACCCGCCCGATCGAGACCAGACTCTCGCGCACCTTGGAGGTGAGATCGCCCTTGCGGCCGATCGCGATCAGGATGTCGGAATAGCGCTTGGCGTGGCCGGTGCGCGCCGCGCCCTCGGGCTCGAAAATGTCGTGGCTGATGGTGTCCATGTCGCTGCCGGCGCGCTCCAGGATGTCGGCATTGCGGTCGATCACCGCGTCCAGCAGTTCCATCAGCACCATTTCGCCGGTGACGCCGGGCGCGCAAGCGCGTGCCAGCTTGTTCTCCACCAGCATGAACGGCTTCGGCTCGTCATAGCGCACGGTCACCAAGCGATGGCTGGAGAGGATGAAGGTCACCGCCGTGGTGCGCGGATTCTCGGTGTCCGCCGCGCACATCAGCGTGGCCGTCATATAGCGCGCGCCGTTCTCGATATAGAGCCGGCTCGAAATCTCGATCTCCTGCATGTCCTCCCGGGTCGGCACCGCGATCCCGGCCAGCCGCTCCACCGCCTTGTCCTCGACCGCGGTGGGCTTCACCAGATCGATCCACACTGCGCTCTCCGCCAACGCGGCGAGATCGCCGTCGGCGACTTTCTTCAGCGAGGATTCGGAGGGAACGAACACCGACAGCATGGAGGACTCCGGGACAGAGCACGCGGGCTACCCAACAGGGCTTAGCTCGATTCTGGCAAGAGCTTGATGACGGACACATTGACCGGCGGCGCAGATTTGCGGCAGCGGGATGGCAGCCGCGTGGCAACGATTCGGCGGCGGCGGCCCGCATGCCCAAAAATGAGCCGAAAGCCGGAAAATTTGCGGCAAAAAAGACACAGCTGGCGTGCCGCAACGCGGGACAAGCATCTAAACTTTGGAATTCTGACTGATTTCGACGATAATAGGCTTAACTGAATCGTGGCGTTCAGGGCGCAGTATTCGCGCCGCGAACGCAAGGTCTTCGATTGGAACTGAAAATGTCGTCGCTGAAGGTGAAATTGGGGATTCTCGCTGCCGGCCTGTTGCTGTCGGGCTGCATGCAGGCCACGACCTATGAGGCGACCAACCAGACCAGCTTCAAACCGCGCGACAAGGAGCTGCTGGCCAAGATCCGCTACACCAATACGCCAGTCCCGGTCGAATTCCGCCGCGCCATTGTCGACTATCACCGCAAGGAAGCGCCGGGCTCGATCGTGGTCGATTCCGACAATCATTACCTTTACCTCGTGCAGGATGGTGGCAAGGCGATCCGCTATGGCATCACCGTCGGCGAGGAAGCGATGGCGTGGTCCGGCATCGCCAAAATCGGCAGCATGACGGAGTGGCCACCCTGGCATCCGACCAAGAGCGAAATCGAGCGGCTCGGCGTTCCCACCTTCGTGCCGCCGGGACCTGACAATCCGATGGGTTCACGCGCGCTGTATCTCTACTCCGGCGGCAAGGATACGCTGTTCCGGATTCACGGCACCAACCAGCCGGAATATATCGGCGCGTCGATCTCCTCCGGCTGTATCCGGATGACCAACGAGGACGTGATCGACCTGTATAACCGGGTCAAGATGGGCACCATCGTTGTGGTGCTCGAGCCGAAGCACGGCGACTCGCCGTTCAATTCCCAGATGGCACTGCAGGGCGGCGGCAGCTCGCTCCAGTAATCGCTTCGCTGCCGCGACGGCCGATGACGAAGCCGTCACGACGGCCGATGACGAAGCCGTCACGACGGCCGATGACGAAGCCGTCACGACGGCCGATGACGAAGCCGTCACGACGAGATCAAAAGCGCCGGTTTTGCCGGCGCTTTTTTGCTGGCGGCTTGGCGTCGACGGCGTCCGGCTCGGCAGTATCGGATTTGGCGGCATCTTGTTTGGCGGCATCTGATTTGGCGGCGTCGGATTTGGCCGCGACCTCGCGCGGCGGCGCTTCCTCCGGCCGCTCGGCCGGCAGCAGCGGCGCAATCTGCGGCAGCGGGTCCCACACGTTCCACTGGCAGATCCTGTAATTGTTGTGCCGTTCCGCCAGATCGAGATGGATGTGGTCCTCGTGATACCAGTCCGAGCCCGGCCCCAGCACCGTCGAAAACCGCGCGCACACCGAATGCAGCACGCTCTCGCGCAGTTCGCGCGACACCGTGCGGTCGGTCAACGATATCGATTGGCCGTTGGCGAGTTTCAGGGCGCGAACGTCGAGCGCGTTGGCGCGGCCGTGTTCGGACAATCTGGCGCCGACGACGCGGTTGCGGCCGCGGCATTCGAACGAGTCGAAATTGTCGAGATCGCTGATCACGCTGCCGAGACTCGTCGCCAGCGGCGCCATGTCGGTGCGGATCCAGTCCGCGATCGCCGACGCCATGGCGCAGCGGAGGATCGCCGCGGGCTTTACCGAAATCCGGTGCTTGTCCGGCAGCACCACGGCCTCCAGCCGCACCAGATCCTCGCCGCCGCAGCCGCCGGCGCCATGGATGTCGGGAATGCTGGGGGCGATGGCGATCTCTTCGGTCAGCGCCAGCCGGCAGGCCGAGGGCGGCGGCGGCCCGGGCGCGGCCTGTTCGGCCGGCTCGTCAGCGGCGGCAGGCGGCTGTTTTCTTGGCCCGGGCTGGTCGGGCCAGGTTGCCGGTGCATCGGCCGGACGCGGCTTCGGCAACGGCACCGCTGCCGGGAGCGCGGCCCGGCGCAGCTTCGGCCTGTTCTCTCCGAACAGGTCGCCCCAGGGCCCCTGAGACCAGCCGCCGGGCCTTCGCGCCGCCGCAGCGGGTTCGGTTTGCGCGCAGAGCATCAGCAGCACGGCCGCGACGGTAACCATTGCCACCTCGCAGCGGCCAGAACCGCCACAAGGCCATTTGCGGCGTGCTTTCCCCGCGCTAGAGTTCATGGCAATTCCTTGGAGACCCTGCGACAAGCGATAACACAATCGGGAGGAACGTCCGTATGCGTGGATTGATGCAAGACTGGCCTTTGCTTTGTCACCGGATTATCGAGCACGCGGCGGCGGTTCATGGAACGCAGGAAGTCGTAACGCGATCGGTCGAAGGCCCCATCCATCGCACCAATTACGCCGAAATCCGCGATCGCGCGCTGAGGGTCTCGCAACACCTCGATCGCGACGGCATCAAGCTCGGCGACCGTGTCGCCACCATCGCATGGAACACCTGGCGCCATCTTGAAGCCTGGTACGGCATCATGGGGATCGGCGCGATCTGCCATACCGTCAATCCGCGGCTGTTCCCGGACCAGATCGCCTGGATCGTCAATCATGCCGAAGACCGCGTGGTGATGACGGATATCACCTTTGTGCCGATCCTGGAAAAAATCGCCGACAAGCTTCCCAGCGTGGAACGCTACATCGTCTTCACCGACAAGGCGCACATGCCGAAAACCACGCTGAAGAACGCGGTGGCCTATGAAGACTGGATCGCGGAAGCGGACGGAAATTTCAAGTGGAAGACCTTCGACGAAAATACCGCGGCCGCGATGTGCTACACCTCGGGCACGACAGGCGATCCCAAGGGCGTATTGTATTCGCATCGCTCCAACGTGCTGCACGCGCTGATGGCCAACAGCGGCGATTCCCTCGGTGCAAACGCCGGGGATACAATGCTGCCGGTGGTTCCGCTGTTCCATGCCAACAGCTGGGGTATCGCGTTCTCGGCGCCTTCGATGGGCACCAAGCTGGTATTTCCCGGCGCGAAACTCGACGGCGCCTCGGTGTTCGAGCTATTGGATACCCAGAAGGTGACGCATACCGCCGGCGTGCCGACGGTGTGGCTGATGCTGCTCAATCATATCGCCGCCAGCAATCTGAAACTGCCTCACCTGAGAATGGTGGTCTGCGGCGGCTCGGCGATGCCGCGCTCGATGATCAAGGCGTTCGTCGACATGGGGGTGAATGTGCGCCACGCCTGGGGCATGACCGAGATGAGCCCGATCGGCACCCTTGCCGCGCTGAAACCTCCCTTTACCGAACTTACCGGCGAGGCCCGGCTCGATATTCTCCAGACCCAGGGCTACCCGCCGTTCGGCGTCCAGATGAAGATCACCGACGATGCCGGCAAGACCCTGCCATGGGACGGCAAGACATTCGGCCGGCTGAAGGTGAGCGGCCCTGCGGTATCGAAGGCTTATTTCCGCATCGATGCCAACATCCTCGACGAGGAAGGCTATTTCGACACCGGCGACGTCGCGACCATCGACAAGAACGGATACATGCGGATCACCGATCGCTCGAAGGATGTGATCAAGTCCGGCGGCGAGTGGATTTCGTCGATCGATCTGGAAAATCTCGCGGTCGGACACCCTGCGGTCGCCGAAGCTGCCGTGATCGGGGTCTACCATCCGAAATGGGACGAGCGTCCGCTGCTGATCGTGCAGCTCAAGCAAGGCCAGACCGCGACGCGCGAGGACATCCTGAAATTCATGGATGGCAAGATCGCCAAATGGTGGATGCCTGATGACATCGTGTTCGTCGATGGCATTCCGCACACCGCGACCGGAAAGATCCTGAAGACCGCGCTGCGCGACCAGTTCAAGACCTACAGTTTCCCGACCGCGGCGGCCTGAGATCTGGAGCGCGGTTCTTATCTTGAGCTCTTCCCGATTGCGGGGAGAGCCCGGGCCGCCCTTCGGCGGCCGCTGTTTAAACAGAACGCCGAAGCAAAGCTTCGGCGACATAACTTCGGCAGCGCACTTGCGCTGTCCGACCGCGAGCGGCGTCGCACCAGCAGTGTCAACGTTTGATATGGCGCAAGATCGACGCACGACGGCGCGATAGGTTTCATCCATGAACCCCGACGACGCCAAGACACCTTCCGTGACGTGGCGCGACGTGCCGACCACAGTCTGGACGCTCGGTTTCGTCTCCTTGTTGATGGACACTTCATCCGAGCTCATTCACAGCCTGCTGCCTGTGTTCCTGACCACAGTGGTGGGCGCCAGCACAGTGGCCGTCGGCTTGATCGAGGGCATCGCCGAGGCGACGGCCGCCGTTGCGAAAGTATTCTCGGGGGCGCTCTCCGACCGCATCGGCAAGCGCAAGCTGCTGGTCGGCATTGGTTATGGCCTAGCCGCCATCACCAAGCCGGTGTTCCCGCTCGCGGGCACGGCCTGGGAAGTTCTGGCCGCGCGTTTCGTCGACCGCATCGGCAAGGGGATACGCGATGCGCCCCGCGATGCCCTGATCGCCGACATCACGCCGTCCGCGATCCGTGGCGCAGGCTACGGCATCCGCCAGGCACTGGATACTGTCGGCGGGTTTGCCGGGCCGCTGTTGGCCGTGGCCCTGATGGCGCTCTATGCCGACAACTTTCGCGCAGTGTTCTGGTGGGCGCTGGCACCGGCAGCGCTCGCGGTGCTTTTGATCGTCGTGGGCGTGCGCGAGCCTGATGGTACCAAGGCGACCGCGAAGCGCGGCTGGCCGATTCGCACGGCGGAGCTCAGGCGAATGTCTCCGGCCTACTGGATGGTCATTGCGATCGGCGTGGTGTTCACACTGGCGCGTTTCAGCCAGGCTTTTCTTGTGCTGAAGGCGCAAGCCGAAGGTCTCGCGCTGGTCTTGATCCCGCTGGTGTTCGTTTGGATGAACCTCATCTACGCGCTGACCGCAACGCCGGCCGGTATCCTTTCTGACAGGCTGGGCCGGGAAAATGTGCTGCTGTGCGGGCTCGCAGCGCTTGTTGTCGCCGATCTCACGCTGGCCTTCGTTCCCGGCCTCGGCGGAGTGGTCATCGGCGTAGGCCTTTGGGGCCTCTATCTGGGATTTTCGCAGGGGCTGCTGTCGGCGCTGGTCGCCGATACCGCGCCGGAGGACTTGCGCGGCACGGCCTTCGGGCTGTTCAATCTCGTCACCGGTGCCGCACTGCTGATTGCAAGCGTCGTTGCGGGATGGCTGTGGTACGATTTCGGGCCGACCGCGACGTTCTCCGCCGGCGCGGTGTTGTCGGGGCTTGCCATTCTGATCATGGCATTTGGCATCAAGGCAGGGCCGAAGCCGTCGGGCTGACCGCGCAGGGAATCGCAAAATCCTGCCAAAGCCGAAAATTACAATTCGTGGCAGCGAAAGCCCATTTCCGGCCTGCTGAAAAACAGGCGCTGCTCCCGGACAATCAGAACCAATTGAGCGGGATCGCGCAGACTGCCGCAGACGCTTCTGGCAATCGCCTTGTAAACGCGGGTTTCCGGATAGGGCGTCACATTGAGGTCTTCAATCGCCCAGCACAGGGGAGCCCCATTTTTGGGATAAACTGCTTCACATCGCGCCGGAAAATGCGCTAGGTCAGCTGCGCGCCTGTCGTCCGACCGAAACCGGAACCGGCGACCAATTTCATGATGGATGCTGAGGATGGCCCGCAGGTTTTCCGCTCCCTATCAGTTGGAGCCCGTGTCCAGCCTCGCATCTTGGGCGCGCAACCTCGCGGTGTTTTCGGTGGTCGCGGTGCTGGTCTCGATCATCATCGTCCGCTTCGGCTTCCTCGAAATGAAACCGGCGCTGGCGACGTTCTTCGGTGCGCTGGCCTGCGCCGGCCTTTCCATTCTGGTCTGCGTGGCCGCCTTCATCGCGATCTGGCAGAACGGTTCGCGCGGCATGAGCCGCATCCTGCTGGCGCTGATGATCGACGCGGTCGTCCTCGCCTATCCGGCCTATCTCGGCCTGCAATATCGCAGGCTGCCGCCGATCCACGACATCACCACCGATCCGATCGATCCGCCGCGCTTCGACGCGCTGGCGCGGCTGCGCACCGGCGAGGGCACCAACACCGCGGTCTATGCCGGGCTATATTCCGCCGAACAGCAGCGGCTGGCCTATCCCGATATCGAGACGGTGGAACTCGAGGTTCCCGTGCAGCGGGCGTTTGACGTCACGATGCAGCTGGTCACCAAACGCAAATGGCTGGTGATCGACGAACGCGCTCCCCAGCCGCCGCGCCGCATCGGCCGCATCGAGGCGGTGGCGCGGACGCCAATCATGGGATTCCGCGAGGACGTGTCGATCCGCGTGACGCCCGACGGCGAGGGATCGCGCGTCGATATCCGCTCCTCCTCGCGCTATTTCGAAAGCGATCTCGGCAGCAACGCCGCGCGCATCACCAGGCTGATTGAAGACATCAACAGCTCCGTCGACAGCGCCAACCTCAAGCCGGCGAAGGAGCCGCAGGCGCCGGCCAAGGTTCAGCCCAAGGGCGTCGCCAAGCGATAGCTGCCACCGATCACCGGGTCGCCATCGGTCGCAACGATCCCGCGTGCGACCAGATCCTCCAGATGCGCCAGCACGGAATAGCCGGCCGCACCGGTCAGCCGCGGGTCGATGCCGATATAGATCGCGCGCACCAGGGTCGGAATATCCGCTTCGCCTTTCGCGAGCCGATGCAGGATCGAGGCCTCGCGGGCCTCACGGTGCCGGATCAGGAAACGCACGTAGCGAGGTCCCTCCGGGATTTCCGGTCCGTGGCCCGAAAAATACAAATCCTCGTCGCGCTGCGTTAGCCTTTCGAGCGAGGCCATGTAGTCGATCATCGATCCGTCCGGCGGCGCCACGATCGAGGTCGACCAGCCCATCACGTGATCGCCCACGAACAAAGACGTCCGCTCGCGCCAGGCGAATGCCAGATGATTGGCGGTGTGGCCCGGCGTCGCCACCGCCTGCAGCGCCCAGCCGGAGCCTTCGATGGTATCGCCATCGCGCACCTCAATGTCGGGCTTGAAGTCGCGGTCGGCGCCGGATTCCGAGGAGATTTTTTCGCTCTCGTAGCGCGGCCGCGACGCGCGATGCGGACCCTCGGCATATACGCTGGCGCCGGTGGCCGCCTTGATCCGCGCGGTGTTTGGCGAGTGGTCGCGGTGGGTGTGAGTGACCAGAATATGCGTCACGGTTTCGCCGCGCACGGCGTCCAGCAGCGCCGCCGCGTGGGCCTCGTCGTCGGGACCGGGATCGATAATCGCGACCTTGCCTTGGCCGACGATGTAACTCACCGTGCCCGTGAAGGTGAAGGGGCTCGGATTGTTGCAGAGAACCCGCCGCACGCCGGGGCGGACCTCGTCGGCTACGCCGGGCTTGAGCGCAAAATCGCGATTGAACGGGACGTCGTCGTTGTCGGCCATGGGGCTCCTATATGGCGTCGTCGGTGGGGCGCGCGAAACGATCGCAAGCGTCATACCCCGCGAAAGCGGGGTATCCAGTAATCGCGGACGTTCGAAATAAGACGAGACGCTCTGGAATACTGGATCGTCCGCTTTCGCGGACGATGACGCCAGAATGCGGGGCCACGTCCAGAATTCCTATCTATCTTACGAAAACGCCTGAATGCCGGTGATGGCGCGCCCCAGGATCAGCGCGTGGACGTCGTGGGTGCCTTCATAGGTGTTCACGGTCTCCAGGTTCGCGGCGTGGCGCATCACGTGGTATTCGATCTGGATGCCGTTGCCGCCGTGCATGTCGCGGGCCATCCGCGCGATATCGAGCGCCTTGCCGCAATTGTTGCGCTTGACGATGGAAATCATCTCCGGCGCCATCTTGCCCTCGTCCATCAATCGTCCGACCCGCAACGAGGCCTGCAGGCCGAGCGCGATGTCGGTCTGCATGTCCGCAAGCTTTTTCTGCACCAGCTGCGTCGCCGCCAGCGGACGATTGAACTGCTTGCGATCGAGCGTGTATTGCCGCGCGCGATGCATGCAATCTTCCGCCGCGCCCATCGCGCCCCAGGAAATGCCGTAGCGGGCGCGGTTGAGGCAGCCGAACGGTCCCTTGAGGCCGGACACGTTGGGCAGCAGCGCGCTCTCCGGCACCACCACGCCCTCCATCACGATCTCGCCGGTCACGGAAGCGCGCAAGGAGAGCTTGCCTTCGATCTTCGGCGCCGAGAGGCCCTTCATGCCCTTTTCGAGAATGAAGCCGCGAATCTGGTTGTTATGTTCCGCCGATTTCGCCCACACCACGAACACGTCGGCGATCGGCGCGTTGGAAATCCACATCTTGGTGCCGGTCAACCGGTGACCGTCCGACACTTTCTCGGCACGGGTCTTCATGCCGCCGGGATCGGAGCCGGCATCCGGCTCGGTCAGGCCGAAGCAGCCGACCCACTCGCCGGTGGCGAGCTTGGGCAGGTATTTCTTGCGCTGGTTCTCGTCGCCATAGGCATAGATCGGGTGCATCACCAGCGATGACTGCACCGAATTCATCGAGCGATAGCCGGAATCGACGCGCTCGATCTCGCGCGCCACCAGACCATAGGCGACGTAGCTCGCATTGGCGCAGCCATATTCTTCCGGCAAAGTGATGCCGATCAGGCCGAGTTCGCCCATCTCGTTGAAAATCTCGCGGTCGGTCTTCTCTTCGAGATAGGCCCTGGTGATGCGCGGCGCGAGCTTGTCCTGCGCATAGGCGCGCGCGGTGTCGCGGATCATGCGCTCGTCTTCGGTGAGCTGCTCGTCGAGCATGAACGGATCGTCCCACTGGAAATTCACCGGGGACGGCTTGTCCTTGCCTTGAGGGCGCACGCTCATGAGAATTCCTTTCGCATCATTGTCGCGGACATCAGCGCGACCGCATCAGGTTAAATCTTTGAAGCTTAACCTTCAAGCTGTTCGCTGGAGACGATCTCGATGCCGAAGCCGGACAGTCCCTTGTAGTCATGCACCGACGACGTCAGATTGCGGATCGAGGTGACGCCGAGATCGCGCAGGATTTGCGCGCCGACGCCGACCTCGCGCCATTGCTTGTTGCGGTCGGCTTCGGCGGATTTCTCCTCCGGGAGCGGCGCAACCGGAACGCCGGCGGCGCCGTCGCGCAGGTATATCAGCACGCCGCTGCCGGCCTTCTTGAAATGTTCGAGCACGGCCTGCATGCGCTTCGGCCCGGTGAAGATGTCCTTGACGATGTTGGGCTTGTGAAACCGGGTCAGCACGTTCTTGCCGTCGCCGATGCCGTTGTAGACGAAAGCCACGTGCGCGATGGAATCGAACGGCGAGCGATAGGCATAGCCCTGCAGCAGTCCAATCGGACTTTCCGTGGTGAAGGTCGAGACCCGCTCAATCAATTTCTCGCGCGCCTGGCGGTACGCGATCATGTCGGCGATGGTGACATGCTTAAGCTTGTGGGTGGCTGCAAACCGCGCCACCTGCTCGCCCTTCATCACCGTGCCGTCGTCGTTCATCAACTCACTGATGACGCCGACCGGCGGCAGGCCGCTCAGCTTGCAGAGATCGACCGCGGCCTCGGTATGGCCTGAGCGCAGCAGCACGCCGCCATCGCGCGCAATCAGCGGAAACACGTGGCCGGGCCGTGCGAAATCGTTGGCGCCGGCATTCGGGTTGGCCAGCGCGCGGCAGCAGGAGGCGCGTTCGTCGGCCGAAATCCCAGTGCCGTCATCGGGCTTGTAGTCGACCGACACCGTGAAGGCGGTAGTGTGATTGGATTCGTTGTGCGCCACCATCGGATCGAGCCGCAGCCGGCGCGCGTCTTCGGTGGTGATCGGGGCGCAGACGATGCCCGAGGTGTGGCGGATGATAAACGCCATCTTCTCGGCGGTGCACAGCGACGCCGCGACGATCAGATCGCCCTCGCCCTCGCGGTCTTCGTCATCGGTGACGACGACGAGTTCGCCGTGGGCGAAGGCTTGCAGAACTTCCTGGATCGGATCGGCCATTCAAGGGTCTCGCTTTGTGCAGGGAGCATTAGCCGGACTCGTGAGCCCGCGCCAGCATCATTACGCAGGGCAGAACGGCTCTGGCGGCGCATCGCGCCGGCGCCATGGCGCAGGAAAGCAGTCTCTAGGGACAAGTGCTGCGGACTTGTCTAAGATCAGAACCAATAAATAATGAGTATTGGGGAAACGTCCATGACCTCCGCAACGTTCGACTTCGCACCACTGCTCCCGGCGGGACTGCCCGCGCCCGCAGCGAAGTGGACGGGACTTGCAAAATACAGCTTCATCGGCGGCAACAACGACCCCGACCAGGTTCCGGTCGACGGTCTGATCGACGCCGTAACCGCCGTTCTCAGGCGCGAGGGCAAATCGCTCGCGACCTACGGCCTCGCCAGCGGCCCGCAGGGTTACCGTCCGTTGCGCGAGTTTCTGACGACAAAACTCAAGCGCGATGCCTGCATCAACTGCGTCGCCGACGACATTTTGATCGTGTCGGGCTCGCTGCAGGCGCTCGACCTTGTCAACGCGACGCTGCTCACCCGCGGGGATACCGTTATCATCGAGCAGGACACCTATCAGGGCGCGCTGAACCGGCTGACCCGGCTCGGCGTCAACATGGTCGGCATTCCGCTCGACCATGAGGGCATGCGGATGGACGCGCTGGCGGCTGTTCTCGCCGATCTCAAGCGCCGCGGCATCACGCCGAAATACATTTACACCATCCCGACCATACAGAACCCGACCGGCACCATCATGCCCGAGGCGCGCCGCGCCGAACTGCTGAAGCTCGCCGAACAATATGGCGTGCCGATCTTCGAGGACGATTGCTATGCCGACCTGATCTGGGACGGCAAGCGCCCTCCAGCCCTTTATTCCATGAGCACAAATGGAGGCGTGATTCACATCGGCTCATTCTCAAAATCGATCGCGCCGGCGCTGCGGGTCGGCTACATCGTCGCACCCTGGGCTGTGCTGTCGCGGATGCTGGCGCTGAAGACCGACGCCGGCTCCGGCGCACTCGAGCAGATGGTGCTCGCGGAATATTGCGCGCCGCATTTCGCCGAACATGTGCCGAAGCTGACGCGCGGACTGCGGACCAAGCTCGACACGCTGATGGAAGCGCTCAATGAACAATTCGGCACAGCGGCTGAATTTTGGGATCCCAAGGGCGGCATTTTCCTGTGGGTGAAGCTGCCGGACAATGTCGACACGCTGAAGCTCTACCAGGCGGCGCTTGCCGCCGGCGTCGCCATCAATCCGGGGCCGGAATGGTCCACCGACAAGGCCTACGCCGGCAGCCGGATGCGGCTGTGCTTCGCCAGCCCATCCCATGAGCAAATCCGCGAAGGCGTCGCCGTGCTCGCCGAGGTATGCCGAAAAGAGTTCGGCGTGCCGGCGCGGATCGCAAATGTCGAGAAGCACGTTCGGGCATAAATTTCACGGCGGTTTCGTCAGATCGGTGTCCCATTGCGGGGCAAATGCGCGTCGCTCGCGGGATATCCTATGGCGAAGGCTGATTCACAACGTCGCACAGGGATTGCGCTTGTCATCGCTGCCGCTGTGGCCTGGAGCACGGCGCCATTCTTCACCAGACTGCTTCCCGTCGACTCCTGGACGATATTGTTCTGGCGAGGGCTGTTCGGCGGAGGGCTCATCGCGACCGTTCTGGTGCTGACGCAAGGTCGTGCCGGCCTGCGGGATTTGGCCATGATGGGCAAGAGCGGCTGGCTTGTCGCATCGCTGTCGACGTTGGGCATGGTGTCATTCATCCCGGCCCTGCAGCTCACAAGCGTGTCGAATGTAGCGATCATTATCGCAGCGGGACCATTTGTCGCCGCTGCGCTCGCCTGGATCTGGCTTCGAGAAGCCGCCCGATTGCGCTTTGCTGGCAAGCCTTGCGGCTTTCTGCGGCGTCGCCATTATCGTCGGCAATGCGCGCGCTGGTTCCGATATCCTGGGGATCGGCCTGGCTTGCCTCATGACTGTTGCGATCGCAGCAATGACGGTCGCGGTCCGGCGACACAAGAACACACCGATGGTGGCTGCGGCGGCATTGTCGAATGTCCTGGGCAGCATTGTCAGCATTCCCTTCGCCCACGGAATAGCCAGCGTGACCGGAGCCGAGCTGGTCATCCTTGCGATGTTCGGATCCTTCCAGGTCGCGTTGGGTCTCACTTTGTTTGTCCTCGGCTCCCGTCTGTTGCCGTCCGGGCAGGCGTCCTTGATCGCTACCCTGGAGACACCGCTGATGCCGTTCTGGGTATGGCTGGCGTTCCAGGAGGTTCCTGCTCTCCGGGCTCTTGTCGGCGGCGCCTTGGTGATGGGGGCAGGTTATTGCCGACATCATCGGCGATACCCGCGCGCAGAGACAATTGCACTGACATCTGCGGCCGCTCCGCATTTCTTGCGATCTGTCCCGAGGGTATTGCTGGTCTGTTCAGAGATTCACGGCACCCGATCGGATGTTGGCCGCCGGGAATGGCGCGGTTCTTTCCGATCCTGTAGGATCTCGCCCGATGTGAGAGGAGCTTGTGAAATGGACGCTGCCGACCTTCGGGTGTTCCAATCCGTTGCCGACACAGGCAGCATGAACAAGGCTGCGCTCGAACTCAACACCGACCGCCAAGATTACCTCACCGCGAACGGCGATTGATACGGCCGGCCGAACGGCACGCCGTTGATCACGGTCTGAATCGGCTTCAGGTAGGCCTTGCCGTCGCGCTTGTTGTTGCGGGTATCGAGGAACGACACCGGCCCTTCCACCAGCTCCATGATCGCGACGTCGCCCGGCGCACCGATCTGCAGCGTGCCGATCTTCGGCGCGCGGTTGATGATCTTTGCCGGCGCCGTGGTGGCCATCGTCACCACCTGCTCCAGCGAAAAACCCATCGCCATGAATTTGCTCATGACGTTGGGCAAATACGGCATGCTCGGCGAGTTCCCGGAAAATACGTGGATGTCGGACGAGATCGTGTCCGGTGCGCAGCCGGCAGGAATCGCCACTTCCGCCACGGTAAAGTCAAAACTGCCGCCGCCATGGCCGACATCGAAGATCACGCCGCGCTGCTTGGCCGCGAGCGCCGCCGGCAGCAGCTTGCCGTCCTGCACGATGTTGGTGAAGGCGCCGGCGATGTTCGGCGCGCCGGAATAAGCATGGGTCAGCACGTCGCCGGGCCGCAGCAGATCGAGAATCCCGGACATCAATTCGCCGGTCTCGACGCCGCCGATATGCACCATCATCCTGGCCGGCCAGCCGCACATCTCGCAGGCCTGGATCGCGCGCTTCAGCGGCTCCAGGCCGTGCTTGAAGATCACGTTCTCCGACATCCGCACTTTGACGCCGATCAGGAAATCCGGATTTTCCGCCAGCGCCATGGCGCAGGCCTCCACCTGCGCGTTGTCGATGTTGTAAAGCTCGGCGACCGGGAAAGCCGACAATCCGTTATTGGCGATGTGGACGAAGGCATACATCCGCGCGCGGGTTTGGGCCACGATGTAGCGGCGCAATGCAGCAAGGTTGTTGACGCCGGCGTCGCCCGCCGAAACCACCGTGGTGGTGCACTGATACTGCACCAGTTCGTCGGCGGGAATGCCGATCGCCGAGCCATAGGGATAGACATGGCAATGCAGATCGATCAGGCCGGGCGTCACCAATTTGCCTGTCGCGTCGATCGTCTTCGACGCACGCGCCGCCGGAATTTCCGGCTCGATCGCCTCGATCACGCCCCAGCGGATGCCGATGTCGCGCGTGCCGCGCAGCGACTGGCTGGGATCGAGCACGTCGCCGCCCTTGATCACGAGGTCGAATTTATCGGCGGGACCCATCGCCGCGTCGGCAGAGGTTGTGAAGCGCCCCGACAGAACAGCCGCAGCGGCCGATCCCGTAAGCGCAAGAAAATTGCGACGTGACAATGCGGACATGCTGGCGCTTCCCCAAAATGAGATTTCTTATCGATGGAGGATGCCCCGGCCGCGGGCTTTCCGCAAGCCGCCGGTCAATAGCGTCGGCGCATTTGCGCCGAAATTGAAATGCTAAGTTTCGATCGCCGATCAACCTAACAAAGCGGAGCGCGAAACTTGAACGGGCATGTTAGCCGGCTGGCGCTGGCAGTCCTTTTTACCCTGACGCTTACGCTCAACGCATCGGCGGAAACGGTGGCCCAGACCGCGCGCCAATGGGGATTGATCGGACCCTGGTCGCTGGACTGTTCACTTCCGCCCGACAGGAACAAAGGCACGGTGCTTGCCTATGAGATTGCGCCAGGTGACCGGGTTGCGCACCGGCGCAACTTCGGCGACACCACGGATGAAAGCGAAGTCGTCACCGCCGAGGTTTCCGCGGATGGCATGCTGAACTTGCGCGTATACTTCCCGAGCCTCAAACAAACCCGCGAATTCGGATTTATCATGCAACCCGACGGCACCATGCGCGCGATGTATAATCGCAACCGGAAGGACGAGTACACCATCAGGGATGGCAAGTTCACCGCCGACGGCAACCCGACTCCGTCACAGCACAAGTGCAGGTAGCGGATGAGCGCTCCAGTCACGCGCGCTGATCGTTGCTGAATGACCGTTCAGAATTCTCCTTTGGTTCCCAAGGGAACGTTCCAGGGAATCCGGTGTTTAATCCTCGTTCAACCGAGGAGGACAATATGAAGAGTTTTGGATACGTTATTGCGGCGCTTGGCGCGATCGCCATCGCAGCACCGTCGATTGCAAGCGCTGAGACCGTCGTGATCAAGCGCGGCGACCATCATCACTTTGGCGCGCGCGCCGAATTCCGTGAGCACCGCGACCACGGCCGGCACGAAGGCTGGCGCCATCGCCACGCCGACAAGATGGTGATCATCAAGCACCGCCATCACGAATACTGAGGCGTAGCAAAAATGGCCCCGCAAGGGGCCATTTTCCTTTGAGCGGCGCGGCGATTACTCCGTCGCGCCGCTGGTATCTTGATCGTTCTCGCATGGGCACATTTCTGTGCCGGCCCAGACCGAACGGAGCCGAAGCTCAGCTATAGATTTCAAACAAGCCCGCGCCGCCCTGACCGCCGCCGATGCACATTGTGACAACGCCCCACTTTGCCTTGCGCCGACGGCCCTCCTGCAGGATGTGGCCCGTACACCGCGCGCCGGTCATCCCGAAGGGGTGGCCGATGGCGATCGAGCCGCCATTGACGTTGTACTTGTCGGGATCGATGCCAAGCTGGTCACGGGAATACAGGCATTGACTGGCAAAAGCCTCGTTGAGCTCCCAAAGATCGATATCGTTGACTTTCAGACCATGGCGCTTCAACAGCTTCGGCACAGCGAAGACCGGACCGATGCCCATCTCGTCCGGCTCGCAGCCCGCCGCCGCCCAGGCGACAAAGCGGCCGAGAGGCTGAAGGCCGCGTTTTTCCGCGTCCTTGGCTTCCATCAAGACAACGGCCGCCGCGCCATCCGACAGCTGGCTGGCGTTGCCGGCAGTGACGTATTTGCCGGGACCCTTCACCGGCTCGAGCCTGGCCAGGCCTTCCAGGGTGGTGTCAGGCCGGTTGCACTCGTCGCGGTCAACGACATAGTCGACGATGCTCTCTGCCTTCGTCGCCTTGTCGACCACCTTCATTTTGGTCTTCATCGGGACGATTTCGTCCTTGAACTTGTGGGCCTGCTGCGCGGCGGCCATGCGGCGCTGCGATTCCAGCGAGTACTCATCCTGGTATTCGCGGCTGAGCTTGTAACGCTCTGCGACGATATCGGCGGTGTCGATCATCGCCATGAAGATGTCGGGTGCGACTTTAAGCAAGTCCGGATCGACCGCCTCCTTCGGCACGCCGCCTCCAGCGACCGAGATGCTTTCGACGCCGCCGGCAACGATACAATCGGCGCCGTCCGAGCGGATCGAGTTTGCCGCCATGGCGATGGTCTGCAGTCCCGACGAACAGAAACGGTTCACCGACACACCGGCCGTCGACTTCGGCATGCCCGCGAGCAGCGCGGCCTGGCGGCCGATGTTGGATGCGCCATGCGCGCAATTCCCGAGATAGCAGTCCTCAACGTAATCCTTGTCGACGCCGGCGCGCTCCACGGCGTGCTTGATGGCGTGGGCCGCCATGGACATCGGGGGGGTGATATTGAACCCGCCGCGACCGGATTTTGCCAGCCCGGTACGGGCATAAGAAACAATGACGGCTTCTCGCATGTTTTTGATCTCCCTTTGAACTGGCCGATTATGCCTCGCGAAAAAATGTAATCGTACATAATTTTTCACCGGGGCAACGAAAATACCGCTCGTTTAGGCCTCCGACTGCGGAATCACAACCTGAGTGCGGCGAAAACCCAAACTCGGGCGCGATCGATTGCAGCCCGAGATAGCGGCAATGAGTCAGTCGATGCGATCTGACACCCGTCTTCGCGGGGGGAAGAAGGGAAGAATCGGCCTAATCCCACGCCGGCGCAAAACCGGGATTCACACAGCGCCGGTTTTTCGGCAGCCCTGCGATCGCCTGTCTGTCCTCATCGTCGAGCCCTACATTCAGCGCGTCGAGATTGGCCTGCTGGCTCTCCGCGCGCGACGCCTTCGGGATGACGGCGACGCCGTCCTGGTCGAGCAGCCACTTCAGCGCCACCTGGGCGGCGCTGGCACCGTGCTTGCGGCCGATCGCCGCCAGCGTCTCGTCGGACGCCGCCTGGCCCTGCGCCAGCGGGCAATAGGCCACCAGCGGGATCGATTTCGCCGCGAGATATTTGCGCACCGGCGTCTGATCGAGCATCACATGGTATTCGATCTGGTTGCAGGCGATCGGGGCCTTGATCTCCTCGACCACGGACTTCAAGAGCGCGATGTTGAAATTGGCGACGCCGATGGCGCGGGTGCGGCCCTGCGCTTTCAGCTCGAGCAAGGTTTCGAACATCGCCGGCAGGTTCATATTCTTCGACGGCCAGTGCACCAGATAGAGATCGACGTGATCGAGCTTCAGCTTTTTCAGGCTGGCGTCGAACGCCCTGCGGATCGCGTCCGGCGCGAGATTTTCGTTCCATACCTTGGTAGTGACGTGCAGATCCTTGCGCGCGACACCGGATGCGGCGATGGCGGCGCCGATGGCGTCTTCGTTGCCATACATTTCCGCGGTGTCGATATGCCGGTAGCCGAGAACAATCGCGCTTTCGACCGCCGCGCGGCAGGTATCGCCCTGCATGCGAAAGGTGCCGAGCCCGAGCCGCGGCAGGCTGATGCCCTGGGTTTGCAGATGTTCCATGATGACTCCTGAAGACCTAAAACTGCCGGGATCGGCAACCGGCGATGCCGCGTGAACGGGCGTTTCGTTGAAGGGATAGATGAGACAGCGTATCAGCTGTTTGATAGTGTGCCCGCAGGGCAGAGTCCAAATCAAGATCAAGTTAGGATCACGATGGTCAAGGCATTACGACGCTGGCTGGAAGCCAACGAACTGTTCGCGATCATCACCGGCGTGGTGGGCGCGCTCGTTGTGCTGTCGATGCTGCTGGTCTTTGGCGGCTATCTGTTCGTGACGCGTTGAGCTGCGTCTGAAGGCTGCAAATCGGTCAGGAGTGCTAAGCCAGGATCCTTGCCGGCCGCGCGTCCGGCCGCGGCTCGATATCGACCGACCATAGATCCCGATTATCGACATCCTTCAATGTCACCGTCATGACCCCCGACTGGCCATCGATATCGACACGGCCGAAGAACTGCAGTCCAAAACATGGCGCGAGATTTTCGCCCTGTTCCGCGCTGCAGCCCTTTTGAAACATCGCCACCGGGCCGAACGTATTATCCAGTTCGCCGGGACCCCATGTCCCGGCATGGAGCGGACCCGAGACGAACTCCCAGAACGGTTCGAAATCCCCAAATACTGCGCGGTTCGGATCGTAATGGTGCGCGGCCGTATAGTGCATGTCGGCGGTCAGCCACACGGTATTCCTGACGCCGGCGCGTTTCATGAACGACAGCAGATCGGCGATTTCGTGTTCGCGCCGTTGCGGCGGGCCATCGCCAAGCGCGATCGCGTCTTCGCTGATCAGTCCGATCGGCAGGTCCGCGGCGATAACCTTCCAGGTCGCGCGCGAGGCTGCAAGTTCCCGTTTCAGCCAGGCCAGCTGGACCGCGCCCAGGATGAAGGTATCGCTGCGGTCGTCGCGCCTGTTCCAGGTGGAATCGCGGTAGCTGCGCATGTCGATCAGAAAGACATCGAGCAATGGCCCGTATTCGATCTTGCGATAGACACGGCCAGCCTCCTGGGGAATCGCGCGGATCGGCATGAATTCATGAAACGCCCGGCATGCGCGCTCAACCAGTCTGGATGTGCCGTCTTCGGCGTAACCCGTCTCGTCGGCGGTGCCGATCGGCGACCAGTCATTGGTCACCTCATGATCGTCCCACTGCGCGAGCATCGGCACCTGCGCATTGAAGGCGCGCAAATTGTCGTCGAGCAGGTTGTATTTGTAGTTGCCGCGAAATTGCGCGAGGCTGTGCGCGACAACGGATTTCTCCTCGGTCACGATGTTGCGCCAGATTTCTCCGTTCGGCAGTTTCAATTCGGCTGATATCGGACAGTCGGCGTAGATGTGATCGCCGGAATGAATGAAGAAATCCGGACGGTTTTCGAGCATGGTCCTGTAGGTTCGCATGCCGCCGCGGGTGGGATCGATCCCCCAGCCCTGCCCGGCCGTATCGCCCGACCAGACAAACGAAACAGAAGCCTGCTCCGCGGGCGCGGTTCGGAAATGCCCGACCTGGGTTTCTCCTGTTATCCCTGATACAGCGATGTCTTCAAACCGCACCCGGTAGAAAATATCCTGCCCGCACGGAAGACCCTCGAGCAGCACTTTGGAAGTAAAGTCGCGGGCCGGCAACGCTTCTGCCGATGCGACGCGAATAATTGTCTTGAAACTTTCGACGGTCGAGCACTCGACCCGCATGCGCGCGGGCCGGTCGGCTCTCGCCCATACCACCGCGGAGTCGGCGGATACATCGCCCGACTGAAGTCCGCTGGCGATCTGCGGACGATCTGCGGCGCGGCTGAGATAAGGTCTGGCGAAACCTCCCAGGCCTGCCAGCGCGACCGTGGATGCCGACCGGACCAGCAGATGACGTCTGGTCAGACGTTGCTTCGCGCATCTCGCAATCGCCATTGCCGGCCACCTCGTCGAATCACGACGGAGGTTGCCTACTCAACTTGACTCTGGGCCGAAGGTTTTGCGACAGGCGGATGACTCTTGGACCTGCGAGCGCGCCGTTACGAGCACGGCGAGAGGCCGTTCAATTCCCCTCACCGCTGCCAATTGCAGATGCCGCCCGACTTGCATGGCCAAACCTGAATTCGCGTATCGAACGCCTCCGCATCGAGCGGATTGCCGTGTCCGCGGGCGAGCCTGGTGTGCGCGACGGCGCGCCGCTTCTCGCTCCGCAGATGCGCCACGCGGATTTTGGAATGCGTGATGCGTTCCGCGCGCGCGGGCGCAGCATTGCTGCCGCGATCGGCTCTCGCCTCGATCGCAACCGGCGCGAATTGCGATGCAGGCCCAAGCGGCTTCGGCGAAAGCACCGCCTGGGAAAGGTCGAGCCCGAGGAACTGGTCGGGACGCTACTCATCCGCGACAGCCAGCCCGCTCCACGCCGAGAGCGTCGTGCAAAGGATGGCGATGAAAACGTTTTTCGGGACCATTCGAGGCCTCCTGAAACACTCAAAAAGGCAACATCCCTCATTTAGGAAGCGGGCAGCGCAATTCCAGCTGTTATTGCCGGCAAGGTTACCGCGCGCCGATGCCTCCCAACCGCTGGGATTCGCGCACCACTGCGATTGTTCCGGCGGGACTTTGAGTCGCTGGGCAAGCCGCGGGAGCCCGCCCTTTAGAATAGATATTTGAGATATCATTTATTGACACTCGAACATCACTAGTTATGATGCAGGAGTGATGTTTGATAGGGATTCGGGTCCCGGGGCAGACCTATGATCACAGCGGCACAATTACGGGCGGCCAGGGTACTTCTCGGCATCGATCAGCGTCGGCTCGCAGAGCTGTCGGGGCTTTCCCTGCCAACCATTCAGCGCATGGAGGCCAGCGAAACGATGGTCCGTGGCAATGTCGACTCGCTGGTGAAACTGATGACGGCTCTCGAGGGTGCCGGCATTGAGTTGATCGACGAAGGGGCGGTCAGCGGCGCCGAGGGACGCGGGGTGCGGCTGAAAATCAATTCCGGATCAGCAAGGACCTATCTGGACAATCAGATCGAACGCAAAGCATCGAGCGGGACGAGGGCGCGCAAATAATGTCGGCCGTCGCTTTGCAAATGGTTTGTGTTGCCGGATTGCTTGGGCTGGCAGTTCTGGCGGTCGTTCTAAGCCGCACAAAAATCTCCACGGCCGTCATCTACGGCGCGACCTTGGTCGTGTCCGCGATTGCGTTGATCGGATCTATCCGCTGGCTGCTCGGCGACACGGCCAACGCCACCGATCTGACCCTGCCGGTCGGATTGCCGTGGCTCGGCGCCCATTTCCGCCTGGATCCGCTGGCTTCGTCTTTTCTTATCGTCGTCAATCTGGGAGGGGCAGCAGCAAGCCTTTATGGTCTCGGCTACGGCCACCACGACCCGGCGCCGCACCGCGTGCTTCCCTTCTTCCCGGCCTTTCTGGCCGGCATGAATCTGGTGGTGCTGGCGGATGATGCGTTTTCCTACCTGCTTTGCTGGGAATTCATGTCACTCGCGTCCTGGGCGCTGGTCATGGCGCACCACCGTGAACCCGGCAATGCCAAGGCAGGCTACATCTATCTCGTGATGGCAAGCTTCGGCACGCTCGCCTTGCTGCTGGCCTTCGGCCTGCTGGCGGGACCCGCGGGAGATTACGGATTTGCAGCCATTCGCTCAACCCAGCACACGCCCTACGTGGCCGGGCTGGTTTTGATCCTGATGTTGCTCGGAGCTGGTTCAAAGGCCGGCCTGGTGCCGCTGCACGTCTGGCTGCCGCTCGCGCATCCGGCAGCGCCGAGCCATGTGTCGGCGCTGAT
>Ga0208355_1000088_pt1 | contig 43697 bp, 50 predicted proteins | sample NGESurdeep072012_6_FD_184458 | JGI IMG/M metagenome (GOLD analysis project Ga0208355, IMG submission 184458) | Arctic peat soil microbial communities from Barrow, Alaska - NGEE Surface sample 210-3 deep-072012 (SPAdes) | ecosystem: Environmental > Terrestrial > Soil > Wetlands > Peat ... | reverse complement strand
CTGACATTGAAGCTGGCGAGTAATGTGCTGATCGGCTTGATCCGGTTTCAGACAGAGCGCGTATTCAGCCTGCCGGTGGATCAGATCGAGCCGGCGCGCCAGCGGGAACGGCATGACCACGGCGCTCATTTCGCACCGTCAATCATGGCGTGCAGCGCGGCTTTTGGCACCCTGATTAGCCGACCGATTCGGATCGTCGGGAAGTCGCTGCGCTTGGCCGCCTCGTATGCCGCGTTCTTCGTTAGACCAAGGAGCGCGCCCGCCTCCTGAACCGTGTAGACGAGGCGCTCGTCTTTTTCATTGATGGTCATATCTGGCCCTTGTGGACGTTACCCACAAAGACATATCGCTGTTTCGCGACATAAAAGCAATACCCTTATGGACAGTGTCCATAATTCATGTTTAGTGTTGTTCTGTTATGATCAGTCTTCAGAAGTTTCTATTCACTCCGGAAGTGGCAACGTGCCTGGATATGTCATCCACCGCGCTGTACGAGCGTCAGAGGGCCTTGGTAAGGGTTGGCCTACTCCCGCAGGCAAGATCGCGAGGAAGAAAGAGCGGTGGAGCTTTGGCTACGCCAGAAACCGTCGCTTTAATCGTCCTTTCGATCTTGGTGACCGATAGCCTGTCAGAGGTCGACGAGCGCATGGCGACGTGGGCGGGTCTCAGGGCGATCGAATTTCATATCCGCAGAGGCAAAGGTGAGATGCGCGTTGGAAAATGCCGTCTGACCGGCCAAAAGACGCTTCACGAAGCGCTGACCAAAGTAATCGCGGATTTCGCGGGTGGAATCGAAATCGAAGTCTATCGAAAGCAGATGGTCGCGGACCTTTTTGAGATGTCCGGAAATTCCATTGGAAGCCGATTTGGCCATTCAGACCCGGGTGGCGGGATCCAGGTTAAAGGTACTTTTAGCGGTCTTTACAGTATGGGAATGCTTCTCAATACCTACAGTCCACGGGAACGCTAGGGATCTTGAAGATGGCCACCGTCCGCAAGCGCAAGCTTCCCTCTGGCCTTATTCGCTGGCAGGCATCCTATGTTGACGGCGCCGGCAAGCGACGCGCCAAGCTTTTCGACCGCAAGAGCGATGGCGAAGCGTGGTTGGTGGAAACCAGCCATGACCTTAAACGCGGGCTTCATACACCGTCCGGCGCTTCTCCCACTGTTAAAGAGGCGGGCGCGCTGTGGATCCGCCGCTGCAACGAAAAGCGCCTCGAACTCTCAACAATACGCAGTTATGAAGAGCACGCGAATCTGCATATTTATCCGTTCATCGGCATTAAGAAGCTCTCCGAACTAACGGCCCCCTCGGTCAATGCTTTCGCCGACCGCCTCCGAGAGGAAGGTAGATCATCGGAGATGGTGCGGCGCGTAGTGCGTTCGCTCGGGGCAATCTTCAGAGAGGCGCGGCGCCGCGGGCTATCATCTGTCGATCCTACGGCAGGAATTGAATTGCATTTACCTGGCCGGGAAGATCCGCGCCCTGTAGTGCCCACCAAAGGTGAATTGCAGGCAGTTATCGCCGGAGCAACCGGCCGGTGGCGCCCTCTCCTGCTGGTGGCCATCTTTTGCGGGTTGCGAGCCAGCGAGCTTCGCGGCCTGCGTTGGACCGACATAGATTTCGACGGACGCCAGATCAACGTGGCACAACGCGCTGACGTCTTCCATAAGATCGGCCGGCTCAAGTCCAAATCGGCCTACCGGTCTATTCCACTGTCGGCGATGGTCCTCAATGCGCTGCGTGAGTGGAAGCTGCTGTGCCCGAAAGGTGACCTTGGGCTCGTCTTCCCTAACGGCAGCGGCAAGATCGAAGCCCTTTCGAATCTTGTCCAGAGGGGCTTTGCGCCCATACAGGTGGCTGCTGGCGTGGTGGACGCGAACGGCGAGGCCAAATACGGGATGCACGCGCTAAGGCACGCCTGCGCCTCCCTGTGGATCGAGAACGGCATGAACCCTAAGCGCATTCAAAAGCTCATGGGACACAGCACAATCCAAATGACCTTCGACACCTACGGCCACCTTTTTACAGATGCCGAAGGCGACCAGCTCGCGGCTGAGGACATTCAGGTCCGGTTACTTGGAAAATAGGGCTGCGGCGCTTATAGGAACGCGTTAGCTTTCAGGTTTTGGCTTCGCAGAAGGATAGCAGGAATGGCCGATCGCCCACCAATTCGCCCGGACGAATGGATCATAATCGGACGCGCCGACTGCGTAGTTTCTCGGGTCTATCCGCCCGGAGACCCGAGCGGCGACTGCGAAGTAGTCCATAACCCGGCGAAGCCCTCCAACGACGACGCGTTTTGGGATGGCGAGAAATGGCAATTTAAGCCTGGTGCATCCGGCTATGCCGATAAGTACGAACGTCTCAATTCCTTCGTCCGAACACTTAAGCGGGGGCGCTCTCGATAGCCCAAATTGGTGTTCGCAACACCAATGCAACACGGCACGGCTAACTACTTGATATCATTCATCGCATAAAAGACTTCGAATCCGAGGGTCGGGAGTTCGAATCTCTCCGAGCGCGCCAGCACCGATCAAGAGGCGGCCGATCACCGCATCCTCCACCTAAGCTTGATCACATCGCCATCCACGACCGTGAATTTGGTGCGTGGCGACTGCGATGGCTAGGTCCGGTCTTGATGCAGGTCAATGCACGAACTGCGATTGCGTGCTTCTTGGAAAGGCAGGAGCGAGAGGGCGATGACCAGCACACAAGCAGCCTTCGGCCCGAGATCATCCACCGAAACGAGCGACCATGCCCGGCAGCTCGACTCGGTTGCGTGGGCCGTCTTCTTCATCTGGGTTGGTATCGCCATGCTAGCGGACGTGCCCTGGGGGTGGTTTCTCCTGGGCGTCGGCGCCCTCATCCTGACGGCAGAGTTTGCCCGCTGGCAGATGGACCTGAAGCTCAGTGGCTTCTGGATTGCCTGCGGGACGGTGTTTCTCGCTGGCGGCCTGTGGATCCTTCTTGATCTACCTTGGCCGCTGGCGCCGATACTGATCATCCTGCTTGGCGTGGTCTTGCTCGGCAAAACCGTTGTCGGCGTCAGGCGCTGACGCCCGATCCCGCCGGATTCAAAGCCGATAGGCAACGCGCCAATATCCACGTCAGTTGGCGACCTCCGGCTGATCTCAGCACCATTGACTCAACGCAAGTCTCGCGCCGGTTCGGCATGCCTTACTTCCATTGCGTTACTCTCTCAAAGGAGATCCTACCATGGGCGCAGCAAGGCACGCGGTCCCCCCAGGCATGGCGGCCGGCGCCGGAGACGAAGCGGCGGCGCAGCTTCGCCATCTGCAGGAGGAGGTCAGTGCCATCAAGCAGACGATTGCAGAGCTGGGCAAACCCTCGATCGGGAAGGCAAATGGAGCATGCGACTGTGCGGCATGCAAGGAGGCCGCCAGCCAACTCGCGCAACATGCCAAACACGAGGCCCAGACAGCGATCGCTGACCTTGAAACCTTCGCCCGGCAAAATCCGCGTTATGCCCTCGGTGGTGCACTCGGTGTCGGCCTGGCGTTGGGACTGCTGCTGCACAAGCATTGATGTTCGCGGTTTAGGCGGCCGATCATCGCATTCTCGACTTAAGCTTGATCACATCGCCATCCACGACGAACTTGCCGTAGCCGTGATGGTCGATGGTTTTTGGATTCCTTTGCCTTGGGTCGGTCCAGGCCTTCAACACCTCGAGAACAAACAGATTGTACTTGTTCACCAGACGGCGATCGACCACTCTGCATTCGAGATTGGCAAAGCATTCGGCGATCAACGGCGCTCGCACGCGCTCGGCCTTTAGCGGTGTCAGGCCGAACTTTTCGAACTTCGCAACGTCGCGGCCCGAGCAATTGCCGACGTCCACGACTTTCTGCGCAAGGTGCAACCCCGGAACGGCGATGACGCACTCCTTCGTTGCTTGCAGCGCCGCGAAGCTGTAATCGGCGCTACTGACGACACAGGCAACAAGCGGCGGCTCGAACTCGACCATCATATGCCAGGACATCGTCATGACGTTGGCGCGGCCCTTCCGGGCGGTCGTCAGCAGGACCACCGGGCCGGGTTCCAGCAATTGATAGACTTTCGCCAAGGGCAGATTCTTCATCAGTTTGCAATTCTCTCCTGAATTTCGGCGTTCTCGCAGAACGGGGCCTCCGGTTAAGTACGTAAGGAGCCTTCCCTAAGATAAGAAGCGAAATATTCAAGCGCGGTAATCTTAAATACGAAATGAGCCATCAGCCCGGCAGGAGATGGCACATGCAAACCCAATCAATCAGCACTTCCGTCATCAGTGACAAAGTCAGGCCGCCCGCCGACCCCAGCGGCGACCAGTTCTGTTTGATCGCCGGCCATGCGGGCCTCGTGGCGACGGAGTTTTCCTACAAAAAGGACGAGGAAATCTATGGGGAGGACGAATCTTCCGACTATGTCTATCAGGTAATTCGCGGCTCGGTTCGGAGCTACAAGCTGCTTTCCGACGGCCGACGTCAGATTGGCGCATTTTATCTTCCCGGTGACGTCTTCGGATTGGAATCGGGACCGGTCCATCGCCTGACCGCCGAGGCCATCGTCGACACGACGGTTCGCCTGGTGAAGCGGCGCAGCCTGGAGCAGGCGGCGGGCATCACGGTTCATGTTGCTCGCAGCCTTTGGGCTATGACCGCCGGTGAGCTTCGGCACGCGGAGGATCATATGCTGCTTCTCGGACGCAAGAGCGCGATGGAACGCGTCGCCAGTTTCCTTCTGGAGATGGATCGCCGCCTGTCAGTAACTGACATGATGGCGCTGCCGATGTGTCGCAGGGATATCGGCGATTATCTGGGGTTGACCCTCGAAACCGTCTCGCGAGCGCTCTCGCAACTGCACAGTCAGGGCGTGCTCGGGCTTTCTGGCGCGCGCCAGATCGTCCTGCGCGACCGCCAGTGCCTGCGAAACATGGATGCATGATCATAGGTTCTCCATTTCGCGCGGCTAAAATCGGAAGAAATAATTCGAGAGATTGGCTCCTCTAGATCAAACACGTTGGAAGCACCGGGAGGCGTTGATGAATTATTCGATTTACAGCGCAGATCGCATGACTCATCTGAAAATCGTGGTCGTTGCGCTGGTGGCGAGCATCGGAGTGGCCGGCTTCGGGGTCCTGGCCCGCGTCAGCGCCGGCAACGAGTACTCCCAGACGGAGCGCGCCATCAAAGCCGCCAGGCCGAGCGTCCAGGCAGAAGGTTTGCCATCGCGTTGCCTGCCCGGCAGGTCGCTCTGCTCAACTTGATCTTTGTCAAGAGTCTCCCGGTTCTGTTTGGTACCCAAATCAAATGATCAAGCGCCCCGAACCATGGAATACGCGCTCTACCATCAGCCGGTGGGCGCACGTTCTCGAACGGACCGGTCTCGCCTTGACTGGAGCCTCGTGCGGGCTGTTCGTTGCCGCGCATGTGGGAAGGGCTGACATCAACCTGATTGGTTCAGCCGCCGCCGTCCTGGCCATGATGATTTACGGGGCTGCCGGCTTCTATCTCGGGATCGATTTGCCTCCTTCTCCTCCGGATCACCGGATGCACCTGCCTCTGCGGAGCGGACTCGGTTCCAGGGCGGATGCCGTGGAGCTGCTCAGCGCCGCCGGTACGTTCCTCGCTGCGGTGGCAGCGGTTGTATCCGTCTCCAGCATCGTCCTGGACGAGACGGCGCGCCCAAGTACTGCTCTCCTGATCAGTCTCGGCTGGGCGATCGGCGCCACCATGCAAATTGCCGCCGGCATCAACGCGCGAATGCGGGCAGACGATTCCGCCACATCTTAGAGACCATCCATGCTTGCGCACCAAATCATGACCCAGCAGGTGGTTACGGTCGGCGCCGATACTTCCATCGTCGAAGCCGCCAACACGATGCTGCGGCACCACATTAGCGGGCTGCCCGTGGTCGACGCAGCCGGCAAGCTGGTCGGCATCATTTCGGAAGGTGACTTCATCCGCCGTGCCGAGATCGGGACACAGCGAAAGCGCGGCCGGTGGCTGACGTTTTTGGTTGGCACAGACCAAATCGCGGCCGACTTCGTGCATGAGCACGGCCGCAAGGTCGGCGAGATCATGACGCCCGACCCTTTGACCGTCACAGAGGATACGCCGCTCGAGCAGATCGCGCAGATCATGGAATCCAATAACGTCAAGCGTCTTCCCGTTGTACGTGGGAACCGACTTGTCGGAATTGTGACCCAGTCGGATTTTCTTCCGGCTGTCGCCGACCTTGCCCGCAATGTTCCGAGCCCGTCTGTGGACGACGACCATATTCGCAGCGGGGTCGTGGCAGCTATCGACCAAGCTGCCTGGCGGCCCTGCCGGCTCAACGTCATCGTGCGTGACGGTATCGTGAGCCTGAGCGGCGTCATCAGGAATGATGCCGCCCGGCAGGCAGCGATCATCGCTGCAGAAAATGTTCCGGGCGTCAAGAAAGTGCACGACCACTTGTATGATGAGCGCGCCTACCCGCCCCCGGAAGAGGATTTTGGCGGGGGAGACTTCGTTTCACTGCAGGAGCAGCCCTCGACTGTGGATGACGAGCCGCTTTGAGCGCCGGCGATTAAGAGTGGATTGAATTCAGGCAAGTCTGACCCGTGTATCCGATTGCTCGGCAGTTCGAGTGCCGCGGCGGCTGGGACACCCGCCGGCGCAAACCGGCGTTCCGTCACCGATTGCCTCGCGATCGGGTAGCGCGCGCCGCCTCATCATGCGCGGTGAACCGGCTCACCACGTGTTGTTGGCGAAAAAACCAAATTGCGGTTGTTGCGCTACCAGAACCATCGGCGGGGCAGCGCGTCTTTTTGCAATTTTGCGTTTCGGCTGCAGCTTCGGTTCAGGTTTTTTGAGATCGGATTGTTGTAACTGCTTTGGCTCGGATAGTTGTTCAGATGGTTGTGACTGCGCAAATGCGTCCCGCACGCGCGCCATTGCCGAGACGTCGGCGACCGTTGCCGGGGTCGGGACGCTGGCCTCCGTCATCGCAGATTGTCCTGGAACGATTGTCGGGAGGCTGGTATCGAAAACGACGCGCGCCGGCCATTTCCGATCGGAATGGATCCGTATGACGGGCAAATCGGCAACCGTCCTGTCCGCAACCGGCAACTTCGGCAGATAAGCATCCGAAACAAACAGCAGCGCGAGCAAAACTCCGCCGACAAAGAAGAAATATCGCGCCAGGGGCATTTTCAGCGTCGCTCCATCCGCGCGGTCTGCACGGATCAATCGACTAACTGGTGATGGCGCGATTGGTTCCTGGTCCTGCCGTGCCGACGTAACGACGAAGTTACCGCTTCGTTATCGCTACTCCACAAGTACGCGGCGCTAGATGTGGCTGGCTGCGACCAGCGAGCATTTCGCCTGGTTGGCGTTGATATTGACAAAGCCCACGTGCATGCGCGTAAAGGTTTTGCGGCTCTTCGTATTGACGGTGTCATGAATGGTACGCGTGCGGTCGGTCAGGTGGCTTCCGTCCCTGCGGGTAAAGGCACAGGAGATCTCGATGTCCTTGACCGCGTAATCATTGCCATTGCGGAGCGTGAATGTGACCAGGGCGTTCGACCCCAGCCCGCCCCTGCGCCAGGACTGCGACGAAATCTTGAGCCCGTCGAGGGGCGCCGCTTCCAAAGGCGCAATTGCTTCCAAAGGCGTGGCCGCCGGATTGAGTGAAAACGCGTCCTGCGCGGCGTCCGCGGCGGGCAGTGGCGCTGCCGTGTTGCCGTCATAGCCGGACAGCAGCATCCACGCGCCGAATCCGGCAATCAGGGCGGGCTGGCAGCCAGACGAATCCTGATCTGAAATATTTGATCGCGGTGCTCTCTGCCGGAAAGCTGCCGCCGAGCCCGGCGAGCTTGGTCAATTCGACGCGATACAGCCCAATGTCCATAGCCATGCCATCGATAGGCGGCGAATCGGATATTCCTGCTGCACCGCACAGCAAAAAGCCGCGCGGGCATTACACCGCACGGCTCCTGACACGACTGCCGATTGCGCGGTTCCGCCGCTTTTTAATCAATCGATGAAACCGCGATTGGTTGCATCCAAATTTAACAATATTGGAACGCGACGGCAGTCCGGGTGAGGTCAGGGGGTCGAGGGGATGGCCATGCCGGAATACGGCCGCTAAAATTGATCGCGCCGCTGCATGCCGCGGCCAATGCATGGCGTCGCGGCGGGCGAGACGAGGGGAGAGCAACGATGCCGATCGTCACTTGGGATCATGTCCATTTGCGCAGTCCAGATCCGGAGGCGACCGCGGCCTGGCTTGAAGATATTCTTGGCGGCGTGATCATCCGCGGCCCCGGGCGGATCGACGTCAAGCTAGGCGGCGCCAATGTGTTCATCGCGCCCGTCACGGCGGGCGACGGCGTCAACACCCCGCCGGTGACGCCCTACCAGGGGCTCGATCATTTCGGGCTGTCGGTCAAGGAAATCGATACGGTGGCCGCCGAGCTCAAGGCCAAGGGTGTCGAGTTCACGAAAGAGCCGACGACGATTCGGCCGGGCGTTCGCATCTGCTTCATCCGCGGGCCGCAGGGCATCTCGGTCGAGCTCCTGGAGCGCGACAAGAAATATGCGTGAGCAAGCCTGCGCGCACGCGATCCGGCTGCGGTTTAGCCGATGAACGGCTGGCCCGCGGTCGCCATCATCGTCGTCGCGCAGATTGCCGTGGCGGTGTTCCTTATCCGCGTCGCGGCGCGGCGATGGTGGGATTACCTCGCGATATCGGTTTTGACGATCGCCTCGGTCCGTCCCACGGCCCAGCACATCACAGGAGACGTCTTGAGATATCTACCGGCAGCGATCGTCATGCATTTCGCGGGCCAACTTTCCGGCCGCCTATACCCCTGTCATCTTCGTGTCATGTAGTGTGGTTGGATCAGTCCGCAGTCCGTACGTTATCCGCGGTCTGCCGCGTTGACGCTGCGGGCCGCGCTTTGGCATAACAAACTACCGACTCCGCTGTGACGGATGTCGTAACCGGCGACATCATGAAAAATGGTCTGTATTCGATCCATGTCAGCCTGCAGGATGGGCGAACAGGCAAGGGCAGCGGCGTGATCATGTTCCGGGATGGCAAGATCCTCGGCGGCGATGCCTATCTGTTTTACACCGGCAGCTATACGACCAAGGGCGATACCTTCAAGGGCGAGGTTCTGGTCCAGCGCCACACCAGCAGCCCCGATGCCAATCCGCTGTTCGGCGGCCCGAGCCCGGTCGGCATCGGCGTCTCCGGCACGTTCACCGATACGGCGGCCGTCATGAGTGGGACGGCGCTGGTGGGCAAGGCCAGCCAGATCTTCAAGGCGACCCTACGCAAACTGGCCGAGATCGACTAGGCAAGCCGAAGAATCTGCTACTCCGCCGCCTGCTCCAGCGGCGCGACCCGCGGAAGGATGATCTGGATTCGCGTGCCGCCGCCGGGCTCGGAGTCGAGGTCGAGCCGGCCGCCCAGACGGTTGGTCACGATACTGTAGACGATGTGCAGGCCGAGGCCGGTGCCGCCCTGATCGCGGCGGGTCGTGAAGAACGGATCGAACGCACGGCGCCGGACGTCGAGCGACATGCCGCAACCATTGTCGGAAAAGATGATTTCGACATTATCCTTGCCAGACTCCCGCACCTGGATATCGACCGCGCCTCGCTTGCCATCCGGGAAGGCGTGCGCCACCGAATTGAGGAACAGATTGGTGAGCACCTGTCCGTAGGGCCCGGGATAGCTGTTCATGGTGAGATTGGGCTGGCAGTCGACGGTGAGCGTCAGATTGTGCTTTCGCAACCCCGGCCGCAGGCTCATCACGACCTGCTCGGTCAGGTCGCCGAGGTCGAAGGTCCGCTGATCCGAATAATTGCGGTCGGCCGCGACCTGCTTGAACGAGGTGATCAGTTCGGCCGCGCGATTGAGATTGGACACCAGCTGCGAGGACGCATCCCGGCTGGCTTCAAGAAATTCATTCAAACTGGATCGCCTGAGATCGCCGCGCGCCACTTCGGCGGCGAACAAGGCGGTCTTGCGCTCCAGCGAGGAGGCAACCGTAAGGCTGATGCCGACCGGGTTGTTGACTTCGTGGGCGACGCCCGCAACCAGCCGCCCGAGCGCGGCGAGCTTTTCCGCCTCGATCAGTGAATTCTGGGTCTCCCGCAAATTGCGCAACGCCGCTTCGGCGGCGTCCTTGGCCTTGCGCATCTCCAGTTCGCCCCGCTTGCGCTCGCCGATGTCGAGCGCAACGGTGACGATGTTCTCGATCTCGCCGTCCGCATCGAGAAGCGGAAGCTTGTTCACCAGCCACTGCCGCAAATTGCCGGAGGAATCCAGATATTCCTCTTCGTAGAATCCGAGCTCCCTGCCCGCCGCCAGCACCCGCCTGTCGTTCTCGTCGGTCTTTTGCGCACCGTAGCGCGACATCAGGTCGGTCGTGGTGCGGCCGATCGCATCAGCGGGCTCGACTCCGAAAATGCCGGCCATGTAGCGGTTCATCAAGATATAGCGCAGCTGCTTGTCCTTGACGTTGATGACCGCGGGCACGGTGTCGATCACCTGTTGCAGCCGCCGCCGGCCCTCTGCGATCGCGTCTTCGGCGCGCTTCTGATCCGTGATGTCGCGCACCGTCCCTTCATAGCGGATGACTTCACCGGCTTCGTCGCGCACGGCCGTGGCGCTGTCGGAGAGCCAGAGCACCGCGCCGTCGCGCGCGCGTACCTGATATTCGAATTCGCGCACCATGCCGTAGTGCTGCATCAGCGACTGGTATTCTGCGCGCGCCGCCGGATGAACGTAGATCGTATGCGCGATATCGCTGACACCGCGGATCAGGTCCTCCGGCGTGTCGTATCCCATCATCCGCGCCAGCGCCGGATTGGCGTTGAGAAGCGCGCCGGCCGGTGTCGTCACATAAATCCCGTCGACCGAGCCTTCGAACAACTTGCGATAGCTTTCCTCGGCCAGCCGCTGCTCGGCCAGAGCATGAACCGCCGCTTCGCGCGCGGCGTCGGCATCGACAAGTGTGCGGCGAAACACTTCGGCGGCGCGGGCGATATCGCCGATCTCGTTATTCACATCCGTGGCGGGGATCGAGGTATGTTTCTCGCCCCCGGCAAGCGAGCGGATTGCCCCGGCAATGGCCTTGAGCGGACGCACGGTCTGGCGCGTTACGAACAGCGCCGCGGCAAGCCCGATCAAAACACCCGCAATGCCGAGGATGATGCTTTGCCATTTATCGTGCGCAAGCGTTCTGGCAAAATCGTGGGCCAGCACGCGGCCCCTGCTTGCACTCAGGTCTCGCAACAAATCGGTCACGCGGCCGATCTGGCGACCTTCGGTCCCAAGCACTTCCTTGTCGAGCTTGGCAATCTCAGCTTCCGTTCCCGAGATCGAAATAATCGCGCCGGCGTAGGCGTCGGCTGCGGAACGAAGCGCCTGATCATCGATCGGCAGCGCCCGCATGCTTTGCGCCAACTGCTCCGCCCCCGCGGGGTCGCGCGCCAGCAAGGCCGCGGCGATCTGATTTTGTGCCCGGAACAGGCTCCTGGCGGTCGCTCGGTCGGGGACTTCGGCGATCGCCGATTCGAACCGCTCGCGCACTGGCGGCAATGCTGCGACCAGTTCGGCGCGGTGCGCGATCAATGCGGTGACGCGCTCGATTCCGTCGCTGTAGTTCGCAAGCCGCTGCGTAACGCCGTCGATCATGTCCTGCTGTTCGGGCGCGAGCCCCAACCGCGTCTTCTTCAGAAGCGCGCTCAATGCCGAGGCGGCCTCGCCGACCCGATCAGGTCGGGCGCCCGGATCAGTGACGAAATCGCGGGCCGCGAGCCGCAGCTCGTTCATGCGCCGGTCGATGTCCTCCGCCACATCGCCAAGGCTCTGCAGGCGCTGCAACTCGGCAAACGTCGCATCGATGTGGCGGATAGAGACGACGCTGGCGACGCTGGTCATCACGATCATCGCCAGCAGCAGCATGAAACTGGCGAAGGTCAATTGACCGATCGAAAGCGAGAACGACCGTATCCGTCGGACGATTGCGGCAAAAGGCATGGGTATCGGGACCGGCTCCGAGCAGTCGACTTCTATACGCTGGAATCTGCCCCAAGGGGAACCTGCCAGCAACCGCACAACACCGGCAACAAGGGCCGGATGGTGCCTGTGCGACGACCATACGGCGTCCGGGCACGGTCAATGACCGGTGGCGGACCGGCAGGCTGCCAGTTTTGAACTCAATCCGCCGTAATACCGGCGTCCTTGACGACCTTCGCCCACAGCGCGATGTCCGACTTGATGATGTCGGCGAATTGTGCCCGCGGCGCGCTCTTCGGCTCGCAACCGGCGATGTCGAGCTTCTCGCGCACGTCCGGCGTGGCGAGCGCGGCTTCCAGCGCCTTGCTGATGCGCTCGACGATCGGCTCGGGCGTGCCCGCCGGCACGACGATGCCGAACCAGGGCGTCACCTGCGCCTCGGCATAGCCCTGCTCGGCAAGAGTCGGCACGTCAGGGAAATATTTCGAACGGCCGTCACTGATCGCCCCGATGATCCGGATGGCGCCGGTCTGCACCTGCCCCAGCGCCTGGTTGGCCGACAGGAAGGTCGAGTTGATCAGGCCCGAGGCGATATCCGGGAGCATCTGCGGATAGCCGCGATAGCCGACGCCGGTGACGTCGATCCCGGCCAGCCGCTTGAACAGCTCGAAGCCGAGATGCCCCGTCGAGCCCTTGCCGGGATGGCTGTAATTCAGCGTGCCCGGTTTTGCCTTCGCCAGCGCCACATATTCGGCGACGTTCTTCACCGGCAGGCTGGAGGGAACGACGAAGAAATTCGGCGCCCGGCAGATCTGCCCGATCGGAATGAAATCGCGCTGCGGATCCCAGCGCAGGGTGTTGTACAGCGATGGACTGGTGGTGAAGTATGCCGTCACCAGCAGCCACGTATATCCGTCCGGCGCAGCGCGCGCGACTTCCTCGGCGGCGATCGAGCCGTTGGCGCCGGACTTGATTTCATTGACGATCGACCCGTTCCACTGCGCGGCCATGTTCTGGGAGACGATGCGCGCGAACACATCGGCGACGCTTCCGGCCGCATAGGGAATGACGATGCGTACGGGGTGGTTGGGAAAGCTCTCCTGCGCAAATGATGCGCCTGATACGGCAAGAAACGCCAGCCCAGCGACTATGACCGTGCCGATACGCCAGACCTTCATGATGCGTTCCCCCGCCCTGATCGTTTCTGCGGCGCTCTTGGAAGCGTCCGGATTTGAACGCAGGATGCCGATAATCCCGGGGGGCGGCAAGGCCGCCGGCGATCCCGGCCATGCAGGGCTGGATTGCTTCGTTGCCTGTGCCGGTCGAAAGCGACCGCGATATCAACTTCAGGACGATACGCCGATTGCTGCAACCTTCCGCGCCGGTATCGTCATCGCGGCTGCGCCAATCACAACACAGCCGAGGCCGATCCATGCCGTCGACGTCAGGGTTTCGCCGAGAAACACCACCCCGAGCGCGACGCCGATCGGCACCCGCAGATAGGCTTGCGCCGTGGTGCCGACCGAACCCAGCGTCTGGATCAGCCGGAAATAGATCACGAAGGCAAACGCGGTCGAAAACGCGGCGAGACCGAGCAGCGCCAGCGTCGAACTCATTGACGGCGCAAGCGTCCACGGCCGGTCCGCCACAAGGCTTGCCGGAATCAGGATCGCCGCGCCACAGAGCAGCGAGCCCGCTGCCGGCGCCATCGGATCGAGGCCCTTGAAACCGCGGCTGAAGATGGCGGCGCCCGCGTAGCAAATGGTTGCAACCACGGTGGCAATCTCAGCCGCAAGCTGCTCGCCCAATCCACCCAGCGCCTGCGCGCCGACGATCAGGCAGATGCCGGCCATCCCGGCGAGGACGCCGAACAGTTTCCGCGCGGTCGGCGTCTCATGGCCCGTGATTGCGAGCGTCAGGAAGAACGTGAAGATCGGCGACGTGGAATTGAGAATGGTCGCGAGGCCCGCGTCGAGCGAACGCTCGCCCCAGGCGATCAGCGTCCAGGGGATTACGCTGTTGAGGCTGGCCTGAAACAGGAAGCGCCGCCAGGTCGCGGCACCTCCCGGCATCCGCAGCCCGCGCGCCCGCATGATCGCCAGCAGTAACAATCCCGCAATCAAGGTGCGCGCCGCGATTAGGGTGATCGGCGGAATGGTCGCAACGCCGAGCTTGATGAACGTATATGATGCGCCCCACAGCGCCGCGAGCAGCAGCAGCAGCGCGAGTTCGACGGCCATGTTGGGGTTTCGTGAATCGGCCGTTTCCATATCAGTCGTTCCGCTCTCGATTCCTATCGAGACGAAACACTACATGGTGACGATGCTATGATACTTCGTTATACATCGAAGTATTCGTGTCCCGGACGCGGTGCAACGGTCTGGCGCTGCTCCACAGAGCCGGGACCCAGGCGCCGATGAATTTATGGCGCCCTTGGATCAGCAGCGCACCGCTTCGCGCTGCGCAGCCTCCGGGGAACGGCTCAAGGTCACGCCGCGCCGACTTCAAATACCTCGCCGTCGTAGCCCGCCTCCAGCGGGATCCGAAGCTGACGACCACCGTTGAGTTTCGTCATCACCGGCATCACGGTGACGATCGGCTTGCCTCTGCTGTCGTCGAGCGCGGCCTTTACGTTCGGCTGCTTGCCGAGCCTGATCAGGTTGCGGGTGGTCGGAAACGGCAGCTTGAACCGCCCGCTCTCGCCGCCGGCCAGCGCCTCGCGCGGCGACACCCAGATCGAATCGGTGGATTCTTTGCCGTCATGGGCGCCGGCCTGCTCCGGAGGCGCAGCGGCGAGAAAAAACCAGGTGTCGAACCGTTTCGGTATGCCTTCCGGCGTGATCCAGTGCGCATAGGGCACCAGTTCGTCGAGCGCCAGCAACATTCCGCTATCGGCAAGAACCCTTGGGAACGTCGTCTTGCTCTCGCACAAGGCGGTGCGGTGGGCCGCTTCGATCTCGCCGGCGCGCTTGGCATCGACCAACGCCGCCGATCCGCGGGGCCGCGCCAGCAGAATACCGCTTTCCTCAAAGGTTTCGCGGATCGCGGCAATGCGGAAACTTAAAGCGCTGGCGTCGAGCCCCTCGCCACCGGAATAAAACTCGGGCCTAGCGATGATCTCCTGATCGCCCTTGTCGACGCTGCCGCCGGGAAACACCAGCGCGCCGGAGTCAAAGTCGATCTCATAATGGCGCACCATCATGAAGACCTCGATCTCCCCGCGACCGTTGTCGTCGGGGCCGCGACCGTTGTCGTCGGCGCCGCGACCGTTGTCGTCGGGGCCGCGACCGTTGTCGTCGGGGCCGCGACCGTTGTCGTCGGGGCCGCGACCGTTGTCGTCGGCGCCCTTGGTGTCGGCGCTGTCGCGCAGCAACATGATGGTGGACGCGGGACGCGGTATGACGGCCTCTGCCATGGAATCAACCCGCCGCGCTGGATTGCGGCTGCAGGTTCGCGCGCTTGTCTACCCGCGCGACGCGCGCGAGCAGGTAGTCCACTTCGGCCTTTGCCGTTGCTGTAATGCTCGAACCCGGCTTGCGTTGCGCGCTTGAGGCGATCACGCCGCGCTTTTGCAGCACGTATTTGCGCACGGCCAATCCGGCGCCGGGCTGCTGCTCGTAGCGGATCAGCGGCAGATGGGCATCGAACAGATCGTGCGCGGCGTCGCGGCGGCCCTCTTTCGACAATCTCACGACATCGATCAGCAATTCCGGGAAGGCGTAGCCGGTCATTGCGCCGTCGGCGCCGCGCTCCATCTCGAAATCGAGAAACAGCCCCCCATTGCCGGTCAGGATCGACAGCGGCCGCAGCGAGCCGTCCTTCTGGAATGCGCGCAGCGCGGAAATCTTTTCCAGTCCCGGCCAGTCCTCGTGCTTGAGCATCACGCAGGACGGGCTGTCCATCACGATTTTCCGGATCACCGCGGGAGTCATCACCACCGTCAGCGTCAGCGGATAATCCTGCAACACCCAGGGAATGTCGCTGCCAACAGCCTCCACCGCCTGCTTGAAATATCCGGCGATTTGCTCGTCGGTACGCAAATGCGGCGGCGGCGCGATCATCACCCCGGCGGCGCCCGCATCCATCGATGCCCGAGCCAGCGAGCGCATCGCGGCGAATCCCGGCACCGAGACGCCGACGATGATCTGCATGTTCTTCGCGCGCTTCACAAAGCGTTTCGCCACCTCCTCCGCCTCCGAGCCCTCAAGCTTCGGCGCCTCGCCCAGGATGCCCAGCACGGTCACGCCGTCACAGCCGACCTCGGCGTAGAAGTCGGTCAGCCGGTCGATGGATTTGTCATCGATGCGGCCGTCGTCGTGGAACGGCGTCGGCGCGATCGCGAAGGTGCCTGCGGCCTTATGGGTGAGTTTTGTCATTTGTGCCTCTATCCAGTTGCGTAGCCTTCGTTCACCGCACCTGACGCGAAGTCTCACGTCTGGGGAAGTGCGCTCCCTCTCCAGTTGGGAGAGGGCTGGGGTGAGGGGTTACGGTCTATCGTTAGGCCGTATCCCCCTCACCCGGCGCTTCGCGCCGACCTCTCCCCTTGGGAGAGGTGAACTCAAAACCGCCGCGCGCCCATCTTGATCTCTTCCTCGGAAAAGAAAATCTCCTTGGCGTGTTCGACGATATCCTGCGCCTTCCATCCGGTATGCGGCGGCTTCCAGCCCGGCTTTTCCATCATCCGCATCTCGCGCACGCCGCGCGGGCCGGAGACGCCGAGTACCTTGCCGGTCTGATCGCCCGACAATTCGCTGACCATGTATAGCACGGCAGGCGCGATGCCGTCCGGTCCGAGTGCCGCGCCCGGGTTTTCGATATAGCGCGGCAGATCTGATGTCATGCGGGTCAGCGCGCCCGGCGCCAGCGTCCAGATCCGGATGTTATATTTGCGGCCCTCGATCGCCAGCACATTCGACAGACCCCAGATGCCGCCCTTGGCCGCGCCGTAGTTGGTCTGGCCGAAATTGCCGATCAGGCCCGAGGTCGATGACGTATTGACGATGACACCACCGCCGTTATCCCGCATCCAGCGGAACACCGGCTGGCTGACGCAGAACGTTCCCTTCAGATGCACCTTCAGAACCCTGTCCCAGGCGGCCTCGGTCGCCTTGGCAAAGGTCTGGTCGAGCAGAATTCCGGCATTGTTGACGAGGATATCGGCGCGGCCGAAGTTCTTGATGGCGTCGTCGAACACAGACTGCCCGCCTGCCATGGTCGAAATGTCGGCACCGTTGGCGACCGCGCGGCCGCCTTCCGCCTTGATCGCATTGACCACCTTCTGCGCCATCGAGACATCGGCGCCGCTGCCGTCACGCGGGCCGCCGAGGTCGTTGACCACGACAGCGGCGCCCTCGCATGCAAACAATTTGGCGTAGGCTTCGCCTAGTCCGCCGCCCGCGCCGGTGATCAGCGCCACCTTGCCGTCGAGTAATCCCATGATGTTCTCTCCCTTGATCGCTCTTATTCATACATCGGCGTTGCGGCTAATCCTCACCTCTCCCCGCGTGCGGGGCGAGGGAGCTCACCGCCTTCGCCGCACCCTCTCTAGCCCAGCACCGTCTTGCCGCTCTTGATGACGGCCACGTTGCGCGCCTTCACCTTGGCCTCGAATGAAATCACGTTGCCGTCCTTCCACAAATCCATCGTCACGATCTCGCCGGGATAGACCGGCGAGGAAAACCGCACGACGTGCTGCCTGAAGGCGTCCGGATCGTAGTCGGCATAGGTTTGCAAAATGCCGCGGCAGGTGATCCCGTAGGTGCACATGCCGTGCAGGATCGGCCGCGGAAAGCCGGCGCGCTTGGCGAATTCCGGATCGCTGTGCAGGGGATTGCGGTCGCCGCAAAGCCGATAGACCAGCGCCTGATCCGGCCGCGTCGAAATATCGATGGTCTTGTCCGGCGCGCGGGTCGGCACCTTGTGCGGCTCGGGCTGGCCCTCCGAAGGCCCGCCAAAGCCGCCGTCGCCGCGCGCAAAACGCGAAGCGACCAGCGTCGCCAGTTCCTCGCCCCTCTCGTTTTTGAGCACGGTCTTGTGCCGGATCACGGCGCCCTTGTCCTTGCCCTTGTCGAAAACGTCGAGCACGCTCGAATCGGCGGTGATATGAGCCGCCACGGCAAGCGGCCGATGGAAGGTGATGTCACGTTCGCCATCAACCACCATTACGCGATTGAGATTCATTTCACCGGGGTTGGCTCCCCATGCCGCGACCGAAGCAAACGTCGGGACAACCTTCAGTGGGCGAGGCGTGGCGACGGCCTCGTTAACGAAAGCCAGTTCCTTCTCGTCCATCGGGTCCGCGCCCATCCCGATACCATAAGCGTACAGCATCACCTCGCGATCGGTGTATGCGTATTTCTGGCCAAGATTCTTCAGGGCCATCAACTCATCGTACTTGATCGGCATTGCGGCGTTTCCCCTGATTTTCGTTCGTCATTCCCGCGAAGGCGGGCATCCAGCAATCACCGACGTCAGCGTTTACTGGATCCCCGCTTACGCGGGGATGACCGTCATTTGCGTTGCAAGCGCAGGCGCAGCTTCAACCTCATACCGGCGTAAAGAACGGCAGCGGCGCGCCGTCGGTCGTCTTGAACACCACCTTGACCTTCTGGCCGATCTTCAGCCTGTCCATGTCGCAGTCGACGAAATTGGTCAGTAGCGAGGGGCCTTCCTTCAGCGTGACGTAACCGATCGCGTAAGGCCCGGTCGCGGACTTGCGCATCAGGCTGAAAGTATAGATCTCGCCTTCGCCAGAGCTTTCTTCCCACACCGTCTTGTCGGAGAAGCAGAACGGGCACAGCGTGCGCGGAAAGTAATGCGGTTCGCCGCAGGCGGTGCAGCGCTTTATCAGCAGCTTGCCCTCGGCCGTCTGCTCCCAAAACTGCTTGGTTTCCGGATTGCCCTGCGGCGTCGGGTATTTCACTTTGCTGTCCATCACACACGCTCCAGAATGCAGGTCGATGCGGCATGGCGAACGCCGAGCAGGCCGCCAGTGCCGTGAGCGATGGCGAGATCGCAATTCGGCACCTGCACCTTGGGATGGGCCTCGCCGCGCAGTTGCCGCACCGCTTCGATGATCTTGGTCATGCCACCGCGATTGACCGGGTGATTGTTGCACAGGCCGCCGCCGTCGGTGTTGAAGGGCAGCTTGCCGACGCCGGAAATCAGGTTGCCGTCGGCGACGAACTTGCCGCCTTCGCCCTTCCGGCAAAAGCCGAGATCCTCGATCTGCATCAGCACCGTGATGGTGAAGCTGTCGTAGATCGAGGCGTATTTGATATCCTTTGGCGCGACGCCGGCCTCTTCGAATGCCCGAGGACCCGACCAGACGCCGGCGGAATAGGTCAGGTTGAGATCCTTGCCGCCACGCGGCCCCTTGAGCGCCTCGCCGTGCCCGATCATGCGCACCAGCGGCCTCTTCAGGCTCCTGGCGATTTCAGGCGTTGTAACGATCAGCGCGCCGCCGCCATCGGTGACGACGCAGCAATCCATCCGGTGCAGCGGATCGGAAATCATCGGCGAGTTGATGACGTCCTCGACGGTGACGACGTCGCGCAGCATCGCGTGCTCGTTGTATTGCGCGTGATGTGATGCAGCGACCTTGATCCAGGCCAGTTGCTCGCTGGTGGTGCCGAACTCATGCATGTGGCGCATGGCGCACATGCCGTAAATATTGTGCGTGGTGGCGCCGTAAGCGGCTTCGAAATCGACCTCGGCGCCGGTCGCGCGCGGCGGCATGGCGCCGGTGCGCGGCTTGCCGGCCAGGGTGATCAGCGCGACCGAGCATTTGCCGGCGGCGATCGCCTCCGCGGCATGGCCGAGATGGACCAGATAGGAGCAGCCGCCGGTGTCGGTGGAATCGAAATGACGGACCTTGAGGCCCAAATAATCGGCCATTGCCATCACCCCGCCCGGGGCGTCGCCGGCGCAGAAATAGCCGTCGATATCGGCCTTGGTCAGGCCTGCGTCTTCCAATGCGCCTTTGGCGACTTCGGCATGTAGCTGTGCGGTGGATTTATCGGGTGCATGCCGGGTTGGATGCTCGTAAATCCCGGCGAGGTAGGCCCTGCCCTTGATAGTCAATACAGCTCTCCGCTGGTGTTTCTTCCCAGCGGTTTTCTCGCCTTTCGGAGCAGCCTTGGCAAGCACCGAAATATTCCGTGAGGCGAGACAGTTCTATTCGGCCGCGATCTGTCGTGGCGCCGGCGGCGGATTGACAAGGTCTTTCGCAAGCTGCGCATATCGCGCCTTCGCATCCCGCACCGATTTCTCTTTCACCGGCCCGTAGCCGCGGATGCGATCCGGCAGCGAAAGCAGTTCGATCGCGGTATCCAGCGTCAGCGGCGAAAGCACGCCGAGCACGGCGGCGACGTCTTTCTCATAACCGGCGACCAAGTCGCGTTCGAGATGGCGATCAACAGTGTTGGCGAACAGATCGAACGGCGTGCCGCGCAGACCGCGCATCTTCGCCAGCAGCCGGAATACCGGCATCAGCCATGCGCCGAACACGCGCTTGCGCGGACGCCCCAGGGCGTCGGTGCCGCCGGCCAGCATCGGCGGCGCGAGATGGAAACTGATCTTGAAATCTCCGTCGAACTGATCGCGAAGCAGCTTCTCGAATTTGCCGTCGGTGTAAAGCCGCGCTACTTCGTACTCGTCCTTGACGGCGAGCAGTTTGGCGTAGTTGATCGCAACCACGCGCGGCAACTCGTCGCCAAAGCCGCCATTTTCAGCGGCGTTGCGCACCTGCGTCACCATATTGAGATAGCGGGCGGCAAGTTTTTCGTTCTGGTAATCCGTGAGCAACGCGCTGCGATGCGCGACGATTTCGTCGAGCGACATCGCATCCAGGGTCTTCGGCGCAACCGTCTCGTCCTGGCCTTTCAGCATCGCCGCGATCCGCGCCGGATCAGCTGCCGCCAGACGCCCAAGCTGGAACGCCTGGGTGTTCATCTTGATGGCAACACCGTTGATCGCGATCGCCTGCTCGATCGAGGCGGCCGATAGCGGCAATAACCCCTTCTGGTAGGCATAGCCCATCATCATCATGTTGGTGGCAATGGAATCGCCAAGCAGGATTTCGGCAGGTTTGGTGAAATCGAAAAACGACGAATCCTTGCGCAAGGCCGTTTCCAGCACAGCATTGACTTTGCGGCTCTGGAAATCAAAATCGCGGTCCATGATGAAGTTCGCGATCGGAATGAGATGGGTGTTGATGACCCCAAAGGTACGGCCGGGTTCGCACAGCGAGATGGTCTCCTTGGCAACCGCCACGACTTCGTCGGCGGCAATCACAAGATCGGCGGTGCCGGTCACGATACGCGAACAGGTGACGTCAGCGGTATGCTCGGACAGCCGGACATGGCTCAGCACCGCGCCGCCCTTTTGCGCGAGGCCGGACATATCCAGAATCATGCTGGCCTTGCCCTCGATATGCGCCGCCATGCCGAGCAGCGCGCCGATGGTCAGCACGCCGGTGCCGCCGACGCCGCCCACTGCGACGTTGTAGGGCCGCTCAAGCGAGGGCCGCGATGCCGGTTCCGGCAGATCGCCGATATTGCCGAGATCGGCCGGCGCGCGGCGGCGCAGCTTGCCGCCGTCCACCGTGACAAAGGACGGACAAAAGCCTTTCAGACAGGAATAGTCCTTGTTGCAGCTCGATTGATTGATGGTGCGCTTGCGCCCAAGTTCAGTCTCCAGCGGCTCCACCGATATGCAGTTCGATTGCACCGAACAATCGCCGCAGCCTTCGCACACCGCCGGATTGATGATCACGCGGCGTTGCGGATCCTCCAGCGTTCCTCTCTTGCGGCGGCGGCGTTTTTCGGCGGCGCAGGTCTGCACGAATACGATGGCGGAGGCGCCCTTCACTTCGCGCAGTGTCTTCATGACCGCGTCGAGTTCGTCGCGATGCGCGGTCCTGGTGCCGGGCGCGATGTCGGAGGCCGGATAGGCGTCGGGAGTTTCCGACACGAGGTAGATGTCGCGGACGCCTTCTGAGTGCAGCTGGAAGGTGATCTGCTGCGGCGACAGATCGCCGTCGACATGCTGGCCGCCGGTCATCGCGGTCGCATCATTGTAGAGGATCTTGTAGGTGATATTGGCTCCGGACGCGACGGCCTGGCGGATCGCGAGGCTGCCCGAATGGAAATAGGTGCCGTCGCCGAGGTTGGCGAACACGTGTTTTTCGTCGGTAAAAGGCGCAACCCCCACCCACGGCACGCCCTCGCCGCCCATATGGGTGAAGGTCTCGGTGTTGCGATCCATCCACAGCGCCATGAAGTGACAGCCGATGCCTGCAAAGGCGCGGCTGCCCCCCGGCACCTTGGTCGAGGTGTTGTGCGGACAGCCCGAGCAGAAATACGGCGTGCGGGTGATCGGCGCCACCGCCTGCATCTGCGTGGCCTCGCGGCCGTTGAACCAGTCGGCCTTGGCGCGCAGCATGGCTGCAATTTCGGGATTGAGGTTCAGCCGCAGCAGCCGCTCGGTGAGCGAGCTTGCCAGCGAGGCCACGCTGAGCTCTTCGGCGAACGGCAGGAAGCGCTTGTCGTGCTCATCCATCTTGCCGACGATGCGCGGCCGCACGTCGTCGCGCCAGTTGAACAATTCCTGCTTGACCTGGTTCTCGACGATCTCGCGGCGCTCTTCGATGATGAAAATTTCTTCCAGTCCAACCGCGAATTCGCGTACACCTTCCGGCTCCAGCGGCCACGGCATGCCGATCTTGTAAAGTCTGAGGCCGATCTTGGCGGCGACTTCAGGCGTTACCCCGAGTTCGCGCAGCGCCTGCCTGATATCCTCGTAACTCTTGCCCGACGCCATGATACCGAACCGCGCGTTCGGCGAATCCATGGTGACGCGGTTGACCTTGTTGGCTCGCGCAAATGCGATCGCGGCAAAACCCTTGTAGTCCTGCAGGCGCCGGTCCTGATCGTAGCGGTCGTCGGGCCAGCGCAGATTGAGCCCGCCCGGCGGCATCTCGAAATCGGTGGGGATGATGAAGGGCTTCATCTCGTCGGTAAGGTCGATCTCCGCCGTGGTCTCCACGGTCTCGGTGATCACCTTCATGCCGACCCAGCAGCCGGAATAGCGCGACATCGCTATTCCCAGCAGTCCCATCTCGATCATTTCGTGGATGCTGGAGGGATATAGATAGGGCATCAGCGCGGAGATGAAGGCGTGGTCCGACTGATGCGGCACGGTCGAGGACTTTGCGCCGTGATCGTCGCCGGCAAGACAGAGCACGCCGCCGTTTTTCGCCGAGCCCGCGGCGTTGCCGTGGCGGAACACGTCGCCGCAGCGGTCGACGCCAGGGCCCTTGCCGTACCAGATGCCGACCACGCCATCGTGCCTGGCGCCGGGCGAGAGATTGAGTTGTTGCGAACCCCAGATCGCAGTGGCCGCGAGGTCTTCATTCACGCCGGGCTGGAATTTGATGTTGTATTGCGCAAGATGCGCGCGCGCCGCCGCCAGTTGCTGGTCGTAACCGCCAAGCGGCGAACCCCGGTATCCCGTGACGAAGCCCGCGGTATTGAGCCCGGCGGCGCGGTCGCGCCGGATCTGAGCCATCGGAAGGCGAACCAGCGCCTGAATCCCGGTCAGGAAGACGTGGCCGGAATCCTGGGTGTATTTCTGATCGAGACTGATCGGACCTTGGTTGATTCCCATTCCACCCTCTTGGCCGAAGCGGCTCATTTTACGTAGTTATTCGAACCATTAAAACCAGTCTATGTCGCTTTCCGCGCCGAACGCACCACAAATCTTGGCAATGGAGCCCCGCATCCGCAGATCGCAATTTCATGCCTGAAACGGCGGCAGCTATTTTCGCTTTGTGTCGTGGCACGGGCCTATCTCGCAATGACGTGGCGTCCTGGCTGCCCTCGATTTCCAGCTATAGTTCCCTTGGGAGAAATGCGCCGGTGCTTGGCCAATATCACGCGATACGAGTGATTCTTTGTACCGTTCTTGCCGTCGTGCTTTTGTGCACTGCGTTCGCCTTTGGCAAAGCGCAGGCCGAGCCCCCGGCAGCGGCCATCGCACGCGGCAAGGCGCTGACCGACGCGGCCGATTGCGCCAGTTGCCATACCGCCGATCCCTCAAGGCCGTTCGCCGGCGGCAAGCGAATCGACACCCCGTTCGGCGGGATCTATTCGCCGAACCTCACGCCGGATCGCGATACCGGCCTCGGTGCCTGGAGCGACGAAGAATTCTACCGCGCCCTGCGTGACGGCGTGGCACGCGACGGTTCGCGCTACTACCCGGCGTTCCCCTATCCGAATTTCACGAAAATCACCCGCGACGACATACTGGCGATCAGGGCGTATCTCGCGACGCTTACGCCATTCCGCAATATCAGGCCGCCACCGGAACTACGCTGGCCGCTCAATTACCGCGTGCTGATGCGCGGCTAGGATTTTCTGTTCTTCCGGCCGGGCATATTCGAGCCCGACCAGCAGAAAAGTGCAGAATGGAATCGCGGCGGCTATCTGGTCGAGGGTGCCGCGCATTGCGGCGGATGCCATACGCCGAAAAACATATTCGGCGCCGACAAGCGTGGCCGGGCGTATGGCGGCGGTCTGGTGCAGGGCTGGTTCGCGCCCCGACTCGACAGTGCCGAGCGCAGCGGGCTGAAATCATGGAGCATCGACGACATCGTCGAATATCTGCAGAGCGGCCGCAACGGCAAAAGCCACGCTGGCGGGCTGATGGCGGAGGTCGTGGTCAATTCGACTTCAAAAATGAGCGACGCCGATGTCCGCGCCATCGCGGTCTATCTCAAGGATCTTCCGGCCGGCGCGCCGGAACCCGTGGTGATCCCGCCGCCGCAGGCGGACATGACGGCGGGTGGTGCGATCTACGCCCAAGCCTGCATCGCCTGCCATGAAGCCGGCGGCGAAGGCGCGCCCCGGATCTATCCGCCGCTGCCCGGCAACGCCAATCTGCAGTCTGCCGATCCCTCCAGCACGCTTCGTATCATCCTCGACGGCGCGGAGACGGCGACGACGCCGCGCGCGCCCAATAGCGGATCGATGCCGGCTTACGCCAAACAATTGTCGGATCAGCAGATTGCCGATGTCACGAATTACATCAGGAATACGTGGGGCAACGCCGCACCGCTGGTGACGACGGCACAGGTGGCGAAGGCGCGGCGGATGCAGTGAGGCGGAAGACCGACCACGACGGACACGGGAACCCGGTTCCGCCCAGCGGTTCCCTCGCGCGCCCTAGAAAGTTGTTTCGAATCAGGAACCGGCGCTGCTTCGAACGGTTGTCGCAGGATAATGGAGGAACCCACTCATGGCCAACGAACGCAATCCGAACGATCCCTATCGTGCCAACGATCCCTATCGTTCCAATCTCACCGACGACGACGTCAGCCGCCAGGCCCGCCTCGACAGCGAATTACAGATGGATCCCGAACTCGCCGAGGGTCCGGCCAGCGGCGGCAAGGTTGCGATGTTCGCCATCGCCATCGCGGTGGTGCTTGGCGCGGTTTTCTACGGTCTGAATAATTCGTCGATCAACCAGCCCGGCACCTCTTCGACGGCCCAGAACACCACGCAGTCCTCGCCCCCGGCAGCGCCTCCGGGCATGCGTGACGTGACACCTCGTGCCAACACCGACCAGGGGATGACGACTGGTGCTGCTCCGGCGCGCCCGCAGACGCCGCCACCCTCTGCTCCGTCAAGCTCCGACATGAGCCGCTCCGGCAATCCGCCGGCCAACAACGCACCCGGCAAATAACGGCGGAAGCACCAGTAGTCTCACAAGCGCAGCGGGCATGAATTTGTCCGCTGCGCTTTTCTTTGCGCGTCAGCTGAACATCTTGTTCAGTTCGCCGCCGGAATATCCGTGGCTCAACTCAGTGAACGTTCCCTTCTCCGCCATCTCGCGCGCCGCGCGCATGAAGCCGCCCCACGCGGCCCGCGCCAGTGAGCCGCCGACACTGATGCGGCGGACGCCGAGATCGGCGGCTTCCGCGACAGAGAGGCCGGAGGCACCGATCAGGAGATTGACGGGCTTTGGATGCGCGGCCTTCACGACCGCTGATATCTGATCCCTGGTTTTTATACCCGGTGCGTACAGGCAATGCGCGCCCGCCTCGGCGTAGGCCTGCAGCCTGTCGATCACCATGTTCAGATCGGTCTGCCCGACCAGAAAGCCTTCGCAGCGGCCGACCAGCAGCACGCCGCTGTTGTGGGCATCGATGGCTGAGCGCGCCGCCCTGATGCGCTCGATCGCGAACGCGCGCTCGTAAAGCGGCTTTGCCGTATCGCCGGTGGAGTCCTCGATCGACAACCCGGCGACGCCGGTCTTGACCGCGCGCGCCACATTGGCTTCGACTTTCTCCGCCTTGTGCGCAAAGCCGCCTTCGAAGTCGGCATTGACGGGCAGATCGACCGCTGCACACAGCGCGGTGAGATGTTCGCAGACATCGTCGAGCGTGACGCGATTGTCGGCCTTTCCGATCGACCACGCAAAGCCTGCGCTAGTCGAGGCGATTGCCTTGAAGCCCATCTGCTGCAATGCCCGCGCGCTGCCGACATCCCAGAAATTGGGCAGCACGAAGCATCCGGTTTCGTGCAGCTTGCGAAAGGCGATGCGTTTTTCCGCAGTCGTTGCCGGCATGATCTCTCCCTTTGATTGCTTCTTGGCGCAAAGAATATCTGCGCCCGGCATTCAACGCTAGGGCTCGCCGTGAACCGCGCGGCTGTCCTTTGGTGCCTGCGCGCGATCGTTCATGCCGTAGTCGCGGATCACGCCGGCAATGCGCAGCCGGTAGTTTTTGAAGATTTTCGCACGGCCCTTGCCCTGGGTCCTGCGATGCTCGGACATATTGCGCCATGCCGCAACGGCGGCTTCATCGCGGAAGAACGACAGCGACAGGATCTTGCCTTTCTCGGTCAGGCTCTCGAACCGCTCCACCGAAATGAACCCGTCGATGGTTTCCAGAATCGGCCTCAATTCGGCGGCGAGGTCGAGATATTCCGTTTTATGCTCCGGCTTTGGCCAGACCTCGAAAATCACAGCTATCATCTCGATCTCCTTCTCGTATCGGGATGACTTATAATGTCACCGGGCGCAAGAATGTCCTTTCCTCCGCGAGAATAAATTTGTTTTCTTCGGCGAAATTGAAGTTGGCCATGCCCTCGCTGTCGCCGCGAAGCCGCGCGCGGTAATTTTCATAGGCCGCAAGATTTTCGAACGAAATCAGCGCGAAGCCGATGTTGTTGGTGCCTTCATGCGGCATCCAGTAGCCGACCAGATCGCCGCCGCATCGGGGAATGATGGTGAGCCATCGCCTGGCATATTGCTCGAACATCGCGCGCTTGAACGGATCGAGCTGGTAGCGGATGAAAACGGTGACGGCCAAGGGAACCTCCAGTGTTTCGAACCGTCTCAAGATAGCCGCTTGATCGACGTCGATGCTTCGTCTATCATCGAACTATGAAAGCAGGTCCCGATATCGCCATGGTCGCCGCACTGGTCGGCGATCCCGCGCGCTCCAACATGCTGACGGCGCTGATGACCGGCCGCGCGCTGACCGCGACCGAGCTGGCGCACCAGGCCGGCATCACGCCGCAGACCGCGAGTTCGCATCTGGCGAAACTGGAAGCCGGCGGCCTGATCGCGCAGGAGAAGCAGGGCCGCCACCGCTATTATCGCCTCACCGACCCTGACGTCGCCGGCGTGCTCGAGGGCCTCGCGGGCCTGGCCGCGCGCGCCGGCCACATGCGCATGCGCACCGGGCCGAAGGATCCGGCGCTGCGCCGCGCGCGGGTCTGCTACGATCATCTCGCCGGCGATCTCGGCGTGCAGATGCTCGACAGCATGAAACAGCAGCGGCTGATTCGGCAGCGGAAACAGGACATCGAACTGACCGCCGAGGGCGAGCGTTTCCTGGCGAAGACCCTGCAGATATCGGCCGAAGCCCTCGCCCATCCGCGCCGCCCGGTATGCAAGGCCTGCCTCGACTGGAGCGAGCGGCGCCATCATCTCGCCGGCACGCTGGGTGCAGCCATGATGACGCGATTTACCGAGCTGAAATGGGCCGCCCGCGATGCGGCCGCCGGCAGCCGCGTCGTCAATTTCACCCGCAACGGCGAGAAGCGGTTCGCGGCGCTGTTCGGCAACGCGAATGGCGGCGGGTAAACCTCCTCCCCGGATGCGGCGCACGGTGAAGAAATACGTGCTACTTGCAGCTTTCGCTTTCCGCTCGCGAACTCCAGCGCCTTGCCACCGGTCGGACGCACCTGGGGTTCGTTATGCCCGGTCATGAACGACGTGGGCATCCGGCCGAAAAGCAAAGAGGGCGGAATTCCCGCCCTCTCCCCGCGCTCTACCAATTCCTGAAGCAGCGCCGGCCGAACGGTCCGGAATGCCAGCCGGGCGGGCAGTTGTACATCGGGCGGCAGGCGCCATAGGGACCGCGGTGCCAGCCGGGACCGCAGCCCTGCGCAACCCTGATGATTTCGTTCGAGGCGGGTTTATCGACCGGATACACCGGCATCGCCTGGGCAGACACCGCCATCAGGCCGAGGCCAATGGCAAACGCAGATGCAGCAAACACTTTCATGGGCTTCTCCTTTCCTCTCTTCATTCGCCGCGACGCGGCAGAATCTGATTTGCGCAAACAATGATATGGCACTCCGGGTAACGATAAGACCGCCTTCCCTGAGATCTCCCGCCTTTGCCTTGCGCAATGGCGAGTGACGGGGAGATTTTGATCGCGTCGAGATGAACGCTCGCTGAACCGGAATCACGCCGCGCCGAACTCCTCGGCGAGGACGAAAATCTCGCGCGTGCGCGTGACGTCGGGCCAGCAGCGGTCGAATTCAGCGACCAGCGCCTTCAGCGCTTCTCCGCTCATGGCGCGATCGAGCGTGGCCTGGTCGGCGAATTGATAGCTCGCCACATGCACCGCCGGATCGCTCACGCTCCAGCTCCGCCACGCCTTCTCGGCGCCGAAAGCCTTTACGGCGTCGGGCAGATGCTCGCTGTGATACCACTTATCAAACGCCGCACGTTTGGCAGGATCGGCGACGGTGGCGCGGACGACGAAAAAGGCTGCTGGCATTGGCATTCTCCGCATGGAAAATTCGTTCAAACACCTATCGCGAATGTTACCTCAACGCGAGGCCCTAAACCCAACCGCCCCGCGCCATGATGGCGGCGCAGAGCAGGATGATGACGATGCTCAAGAGTTCGCCGTGAATGACCGCGGTGATCAATCTCAGTTTCCTGGCGCTGACTGATGGCACCTGCCCGGCCTTCAACGCCCCGCGCCACGACAGGAATTCAACGGTCGGGATGATCGACAACAGCCCGACCGCGATGAAGACCGAGAATTTTGCCAGGAAGGCGTGGCTGTGGAAATAATAGTTCGCACCTTTCTCGAAAAAGAACACCCGCGACAGCCCGATAATGAACAGCGCGCCCGCCGCGATGCCGAGCACCATGTCGTGACCTGCAGCCTGCGCGCCGACGAAAGCGTCAACTCCCCGCGGATCAGCGTGAATTCGATGGCGACCGCAGACACCAGCGTGAAGGCGCAGAGATGGTGAAGGAAGGCGAACAGCGTGGACATGGGCGCGGGGCTCCGTTTATCGCAGGGTTTAACAGCCGGACCGCGTTAGCGCGACCTGTCGGCCAATCCGGCTTACGTGCTCCCTATTCGTCATTCCGGGGCATCGCAAAGCGATGAACCCGGAATGACGAGATGATTAGCACACGGAGATTCCGGGTTCGCGCTGACGCGCGCTCCGGAATGACTGAATGTTAAAGTACCAGCCTACAACGGCAAATTGTCGTGCTTCTTCATCGGCATCTCGACATGCTTGTCCCTCAGCATCGCCAGCGCCCGCGCGATCCGGCGCCGGGTCGAGTGCGGCATGATGACGTCGTCGATATAGCCGCGCTCGGCGGCGACGAACGGCGACAGGAAGCGGTCCTCGTATTCCTTGGTGCGCGCGGCGATCTTGTCGGCGTCGCCGATATCGGCGCGGAAGATGATCTCCACCGCGCCCTTGGCGCCCATCACGGCGATCTGCGCGGTCGGCCAGGCGTAGTTCATGTCGGCGCCGATTTCCTTCGACGCCATCACGTCGAACGCGCCGCCATAGGCCTTTCGGGTGATCACCGTGACCAGCGGCACCGTGCATTGCGAATAGGAGAACAACAGTTTGGCGCCGTGCTTGATCAGCCCGCCATATTCCTGCGCGGTGCCCGGCAAAAAGCCCGGCACGTCCACGAAGGTGACGATCGGAATGTTGAAGGCGTCGCAGAACCGCACGAAGCGCGCGGCCTTGCGTGAGGCGTCAGAGTCGAGCACGCCCGCCAGCACCATCGGCTGGTTGGCGACGAAGCCGACGGTGCGGCCGGCGATGCGGCCGAAACCGGTGACGATGTTTTTGGCGAAGGTTTCGGAGATTTCGAAGAAGTCGCCCTCGTCCACCACTTTCAGGATCAGTTCCTTCATGTCGTAGGGCTTGTTCGGATTGTCGGGGATCAGCGTATCCAGCGACATGTCGACCCGCCCGATGTCATCGAAGCTCGGCCATTCCGGCACGCCGTCGGTGTTGTTGCTGGGCAGAAAGTCGATCAGCCGGCGCATCTGCAGCAGCGTCTCGACGTCGTTCTCGAACGCGCCGTCCGCGATCGAGGAGCGCGTGGCGTGCACGGAAGCGCCGCCGAGTTCTTCCGCTGTCACGACCTCGTTGGTGACGGTCTTCACCACGTCGGGGCCGGTGACGAACATGTAGCTGGTGTTCTTCACCATGAAGATGAAGTCGGTCATGGCGGGCGAATAGACGTCGCCGCCGGCGCAGGGACCCATGATGACGGAGATCTGCGGGATCACGCCCGAGGCGATGACGTTGCGGCGGAACACATAGGAATAACCCGCCAGGGCCGCGACGCCTTCCTGGATCCGCGCGCCGCCGGCGTCGTAGAGCCCGACGATCGGCGCCCTCGCCTTCATTGCCATGTCCTGTATTTTGACGATCTTCTGGGCGTGGGTTTCAGACAGCGAGCCGCCGAACACGGTAAAGTCTTTCGCAAAGACAAACGTCTTGCGGCCGTTGACGGTGCCCCAGCCGGTGACGACGCCGTCGCCCGGCACTTTGGTCTTCTCCATGCCGAATTCCACCGAGCGGTGCTCGACGAACATGTCGAATTCCTCGAACGAGCCCTTGTCGAGCAGAAGCTCGATGCGCTCCCGCGCCGTCAGCTTGCCGCGGGCGTGCTGCGCCTCGATGCGCTTTTCGCCGCCGCCGAGCTTGGCGCCGGCGCGCCGCTCCTCAAGGCCGTCCAGGATGTGTTTCATGTCTGCTTTCCCGCCAAATTCGATTGGGTTCTAACACGGCATTTTGCCGGCGGGAAACGCCCCTCCCCGCATCTGGCACGCCTGCCCGGCGCACGATATATCGGGGGCCACAATGGAGACGAAGCCCATGGCCGATATCGCGAGCGCAGAAACCGCAGGCGCCGTGTCAGGCGGATTGCGAACGCTGCTCCGGCTGGAGGGGCTGACGCTGTTTGCGGGCATGACGCTGCTTTACGCGGTCTGGGGCGGATCGTGGTGGATCTACGCCATCCTGTTTCTGGTGCCCGATCTGAGCTTCGCGGCCTATCTGGCCGGCCCCAGGGCCGGCGCCATCGTCTATAACGCCGCCCACAGCTACATGGCGCCGATGGCGCTGATGGTCGTGGGCCTTGGCATATCTTCGCCGCTGGTGCGTTCGATCGCGACGATCTGGCTGGCGCATATCGCCATCGACCGCGCGCTCGGCTACGGCCTGAAATACGCGACGGGATTCGGCTTCACCCATCTCGGCCGCATCGGCAAAGACGCGACCAAGATGGCTTGAATGTTGCGCCGGGCTATTTCTCGCCGACCTTGAACGGCGGCTCCTTGCCGGGGGGCGTGGATTCCTCCGCCATCGCCAGCATGTTGGCGACCATGACGTAGTTACCCGCCACCGCCGTCAGGTCCACGATCTGCTGATCGTTGAAGAGCTTCTTCGCCCGCGCATAGGTTTCGTCGGAAACCTTCTGCGTGGTGGTGAGCTCGGTGACGAAATCATAAACGACGGCCTCGTCCTCGGCCATGTTCGACGGCCGCTTGCTCGCTTTCAGCTCGGCGATGATGTCGGGCGAAAGACCGGCCTTCGCCGCCAGCGGCGCGTGCGCGTACCATTCGACCTGCGAGCGCCACTGCCGTCCGATGATGAGAATCGCAAACTCGTTGAGCTTGGTCGGCACCGAGGTCTCCCAGCGCAGATAATGAAACAGGTCGAACAGCCGCTGACCCAGCACCGGGCTGCGCATCATCGGGTTGTACGGGCCCGCAAGGCCAACGCTCGAGACCTTCATGACCTGCTCGCCGAGCGGCTTCTGCGCTTCGTTGAGCTGATCCATGGTCAGTTGCGGAAAGCGCGGTTCCTTGCTGGTGGCGGGCTGCGCCAACATCGTGGCCGCGAACCAGCCGCCGGCCGCGGCGACCGCGAGCGACGACATCCAGGCTGCAGATTTCATGATTTCCTCCATGCGTTTTTTATAGGTGCGGAGATGCTAGTCCAGTGGCGCAGCGCGCGCCAGCCGGATGGCACATATCAGCAGCGACGGATCCGATCGGGCCGATATCGGTCAGGCCTGCGAGGCGCGCAAGATCTGAGTTAGGGATGGAGAACCGGGTGCGTGTTCGGCGGGGGCGCCTGCTCCATAGCGGCCTCCTCCGGCAGCTTCTCCCCATGCATAGCAAGAGGGGGTCCAATCCAGAGCGGATCTGCAAGATGATCCCTGCGCGAATTTGTCGTGTTCGGATGCACCAGAATGCTCAAGCGTCCGTGGTTAAGCATCAGCAATGGCACCAGCACTGGAAATACCTCCGCAGCGAAGGCTACTTGAAACATTGCCTGATCGTGCGGGCCAACTTTCACGTCATGCCAGCGACCCAAGGTGACGGGAAAACGTTCGTCTATCCATGTTCGTAGCCGCTCGGCCTCCGACCGTGTTGTCGCCGGATCGTAGTAGACGTGAGCGTGGAAGCTTGCGATCTCGTTTGTCGATCTCGGGGTAGAACCATGCGGCAAGTCCGTCATCTCTACTTCCTTTGCTAAATGAACAGGGTTACGCGTATCGGCAGCGACGGATCAGATCGCGCCGATATCGCCGAGGCACTGCTGCGCCAGCTTCATGCGATCGGCGATATGGCGCGGCTCGCGCACATCGAGGTTGAGCGCAAACACCGTACTCTCACTGCCCCTCTCGGCCCAGCCCACCAGCCAGCCAAGCGACGGCCTGCCGGCCTCGGCAGCCACAACGCCGGTCTTGGCACGGATGATGGAATCGCCGACTTTTGTGACCGGGAGGACATCGCGAACCAGATCCTGGCTGCGTTTCGAGACCGGCAGCGCGCCGCGCCGCAGCCGGTCGACGAAATCGACCTGCTGCACCGGATCGATACGCAGGTTGCCGGTCAGCCAGAACTGGTCGATGCCGCCGCCGATATCGCGGTTGCCGTATTCGAACAGGTCGACATATTTCTGCATCCGCTCCGCGCCGATACGCCGGGCGATCTCCTGATAAACAGGCACGGCAGACGCGGCGATCGCGGTGCGCATTGTATGATCGCGATTCCAGGCCTCGATGCTTCTGACAACGCCGTCCCACTTGAAAATGTCCTTGTCGGGATCGTCGACTACGCCTGTCTCCAGCGCGATCACCGAATTCGGAATCTTGAAGGTCGAGGCCGGCAGCTTCGCCTCTCCGGAACGATCCTTGTCGCTGGCGATAACAAGATAGTCGTCGGCCTTGTATCCGACGAAGGTGCCAACCGTTCCCTCGTCGGTAAAGTGCTTGGCCAGATCCTCGCGAATCTCGCTGCGCTGGGGCGCGACATTGGCAAAGCCGCGCGACGGCAAAAAGCTCGTGGCCGCAAGCAGACCGAGGACATGACGGCGATCGATCAAGGCAGCATCCGTTGTAACCAGAAGACTGCGTCGACGATGCTGATGACATCGTGGTAAAACAATGACATCAAGAAAAGGCTAGCGAATTCGTCCCGACAGCCGCAGCACAAAGACCAGCACTTCCGCCACCGCCTTGTAGAGCTCCGCCGGAATTTCGTCGCCGAGTTCGACGTTGGAGAGCGCTCCGGCCAGTACTTCGTTTTCTTCGATCGGGATGTCATGGGCTTTGGCGACCTCGATGATCTTCTCACCGAGGCTCCCCCTGCCCTTGGCGACGACCCGCGGCGCACCTGTCTTGTCGTAGTGCAGCGCGACCGCAAGCTGGTTCCTTGCTTCCACGCTCATAGCGCGCGATCCAGAAAATGCCCGGCAGGCGCCGGCGCAGACTGCGGGGGCGCGCCATCCCGGATCACAATATCGCCGGGCCGAAGCTCGGCCCTGCTGAGCGCCCGGCTCAATTGCCCAGCACCGGCGCGCAACTGCGCCGCGGTCGCAGGCCGTTCCGCCCACATCCGCACCGATGTCCGCTCCCCGCTCAGCGATACCAGCGCATGGACCGGCCCCGCGGGCTCGATGTCGAGCGAGAACCGCGCCCGCCAGACCCGCTGGACCGCCTCAACCTCGCTGCCGCCGCCATCGCGCGAAATCGCGAACTGCGCCATCGCCGTTCCCTGCGGCGTCGCAAAAGGAATCTCGAAATGCCAACGCGGCGTAGCCGGGTCTGCACGTGCGCCTGCGGTATCGACACGATCCGGCAGTGACGCGACCTGCAACAATGTCTGGCGCGCAATTGCGGCATCGGTGTTGTCAAGCAGATGATGCGCACTCGTTGCGAGCGGCGCATTGGAGGCGATCGATGGCAAGGCAACGGGTTGCGCCGAGGGCAACGCTCCGCGAAATGGCGGAGGCGGCGTGTTGGTATGAAAGGTGACGTCGTCGTTGCGTCCATCTTTCAGCGTTGCCGGTACCGGTGCCGGCGATGCGTTGCCGACACCCCGCGGGAGCTCCTGCAGCGCCTCCTGGAGCAGATTCAACGCCGCGCCAGCCGTCGGCGCGCGTGGCCCGGCATTCACTGGTGTTGCAGAGAGCACGATCCGGCCGTTGCTGTTCGCTTCCAAAGTTTCATCAGCGACCGGCAAGCGCGCCTGCGGCAGAAGAATCTCGCTGTTCGTTTCCAAAGTTTCGTCAGCGACCGGCAAGCGCGCCTGCGGCAGAAGAATTTCATGCGCGTCGATGTCGGGGGCCAACGATGGGGCAAGCGCCGATGTCGTCTCAGCATGCGGCAGAGATGCGGTTGTGGAATTGGCAGGAGCCCCAGGCACAGGCTGCTGCGCCACCGTTGCCGACGCGGCGGGCCCTCGGCCGCGCCGAGCGACGACAGAAGCGTTTGACGAAGCACGATCAGTGCTGCCTTCAGATCGGGCATGCCGGCTGCGGACGATACAGATCCAGAGGCGAGCGAAGCCTCGAGAAAGAGCCCGGATTTTTGAAAGGCATTCTTGACGTCGCTGCCGGCCAGATTTTGATCGAGGCTGGTCTGCTGCGCCAGTACTTGCATCACCGCCTGTTGCAATTTTGGCGGCAGGCCGCCGGCCGCGGCGGCGACGCCGAGATTTGCAAACAATGGCGCCTGGCTTCCCTGCTGTGTGGCCGCACTCTGCGCCGCCACGGAAACTGCCATTTGCTCAAGCGGCGTCAGTTCAATCCTGGGCGGCGGCGAAGCACCAAGCGAAGGAGTAGCCGCGGCATCGGCGATCGCATTGGGCGCCAACGCTACGGTGTCAGGGGACGTGCCGACCGAAGGGCCAGCGCCCTTTCCGACAACCGCGAGCCTGATACCGTCCGGGGTCTGCGATACCGCAAGCTGCAGGACCTGGCCGACCTGCAGCGGAATTTCCGAGAGAACATCGATCGAAAGACTAGATATCGCGATCCGCACCAGATTGTCGGAGAGAAGCTTGAGCACCTGGGCATCGATCACACTTCCCGGCTGCAGCACGAGTTCGGGCGCTGCGCCCTGGGCGGCAATCACCGGAAGGATCGGATTGACGGAGATCGACATGTTTCAGCCCCGCTGGGCTGTGGAAGCTAGCCCAGCGTCGTAAACCTCTCGTTAACCGCAGAGCGCGATCAGCAAGAGTGGGTACCGGTTTTGCCGGACAAACGTCTTCGTTTGTCCAGAGATCGCGCTCTAAATTACTGAAAGAGCGCATGATCTTATCGCCAAACCGCTCACACACCCGGGTCAAGCCCGAGGGCATGCTTTGGCGGATCATGCGCTAGGGATTCAGCGCGTTGAGAATGTTTGCGGCGGCCCGGAAATCGACCAACCGGGCCGCGCGGCGCGCGGCGACCTCTTCATCCACCCCCCATTTTTCGATGTTCCAGTCCTCATCGACATGGGCGGCGGCCCAGACCTGATCCCGATCGAGCACGCCGCGCAGCAGCGCCAATGCAAGCAGCGCCGAGCCCGTCAATGTCGTTACCACGTGCAGGGCCGCCACCGACCAGGGGTCATCGGGCAGTGCCACGCGCGCAGCTTCCATCGCAGAATCGGGCTGGCGGACATGCACGATGCCCTCGGCGAGAATGAAATGGGCGCCGAGCGCATCCGCGGCCCAAAACAACACGGGGTCCCAAAGTGCTGCTTCCCGCGCCACCAGCGCCTCCGGATGTCCGGCGCGATAGAACAACAGATCCGACCCAAGGTATTTCGCGACGTCCTCGGCGACGGCCTCGACCCGGTCGACCACGGCATCGACGACGCTGTTGGCGAACCGGGTGAACGGCATGGTCAGGGGATCGATGATCTCCTTCTGTGCATCCCATTCCGCAGCTATGGCGTCGGCGATTTCCCGGTTCGGCGCAACCAGGGGACGCCCGGAAGGCGTGCGGATCGGCTTGTCGTCGAGGGTAATTGCGAAGCCATCCGGCGCCTCGACCACGCCGGCATTGGCGCGCTTCCGGCGCGGCCCGCGGCTCGTGCGCCTGACCGCCTCCTGCGGATCGAGCGGAGATTTTACTTCATCGAACAATTCACGCATTCGGTTTTCGGCTTCTGTCTGTCAGTGATATCTGTGGGCAAGAATATGATAAGGATCGGCGCAAATAAAGCTGAAGCGGCGATGGCAAGGATCTTCGGAGCTGTACTGGTGCTGCTTGCCGGTCTCGGTGTCTCGACGCTCGAGGCCGGGTTCCGTTCGCCGGAATCGCTGGTCCGGAATGTCTACGCCTATTACGGCGACCGGTCGTCCAATCTCTCCAGCGGGCTGCCCCACGATTCCGCCACCGCGCGCCAGTTCTTTGATCGGAGTTTGCGGGGAGCATGGAGTCTTTCAAAGACCCAGCCTTACGATTTTTTCGTCCAGAGCCCGACGTGGAAGCTCGGCGCCGTCTCGATATCAATCCTTCGCAAGCAATTCGACAAGACCTATGTCGCTGTCGCTTTTGACAATAATGGCCGCGCGGTGACGCTGAATTTCATTCTTGTGAACGGACCCGACGGCTGGGTCATTGCGGACGTCGAAAGCCCGCAGGATTCGCTGCGCATGTTTCTCGCCCAGTACGACAACTGAGAAAAGCCTCGATCATCGATTGGCGCAGGAGCGCGAATACGCCGCGCGCTCGTTCGGGCCGAGGCCGGCGGCGGCTCCTTCGTCGAGGCAGGTATTGATCCGGTCGCTGAAAGAAGGGCGCGGCGCCGGGGCAAAGGTCTGGCGCACCGGCGCGTCCATCTGCGGCACCACCGGTGGCTCGATTTTGGGCGGTGGCGGCGGTGGAGGCGGCGGCGGGTTGAACTGGGATGCGCCCGGCGGAAGCAGCTGCGCCGAAGCGGCGTCCCCGAACGCTAGCGCTGCCACAACCGCACAGATAAGGATCGATAACCGTTTCATGGAGGATATCTCGTGATCCCCCAGGAAAACCGCAAGTTAAATTATTCTTCAGGCGCGTTCTCGATCGGATCGAACCTGTCAGCCTCAAGGCCCAGCAGGTTCCATGATTGCAGCATATGCGGGGGTAGCGGCGCGGTCGCGTCGATAAACCCGCCGCGAGGATGCGGAATCACGATCCGGCGAGCCAAAAGATGCAGCCGCTTCTGCAGGCCACCGGGCAGCTGCCAGTTTTCCTTGTTGAAATATTTGGGGTCACCGACGATGGCGTGATCGATATGCGCCATATGGGCACGCAATTGATGGGTCCGCCCGGTGACCGGCTTCAACGATACCCATGCGAGCTTCTGCGCCGACGTCTCCACCACGGCATAATAGGTCACCGCATGGCTGGCGCCCTCGTCGCCGTGAGCCGCGATCCGCATGATGGTATCGTCCTCGCTCTCTTCCTTGGCGAGATAGGTCGAAATGCGGCCCTGCTTCGGCTTCGGCACGCCCGCCACCAGCGCCCAGTAAATCTTGCGCGCCGAGCGATGGCGGAACGATCCGGTCAGCGCGGTCGCGGCGAAACGCGTTTTCGCGATCAAGAGGCAGCCCGCCGTCTCCTTGTCGAGCCGGTGAACCAGCCGGGGCTTCTGCCCTTTCGCATCGCGCATCACTTCCAGCATCTGATCGATGTGCCGCGTGGTGCCGGAACCGCCCTGCACCGCGAGCCCTGCGGGCTTGTTCAGCACCATGACGTCGGCGTCCTCGTACAGGATCATGTCCTTGAGGGCGTGCAGCGTCTTCGTCGCCGCTTCCGTGAGGCTCCCGGCCACCTTGGGCGCATCGAGTTTTAATGGCGGAATGCGGACGCTTTGCCCCTCTTCGAGCCGGTCCTTGCTGTCGGCGCGCTTGCCATTGACGCGCAGCTCGCCTTTGCGGACGATGCGCTGGATGTGGGAGAATGACAGGCCGGGAAAGCGCGCCTCCAGAAAGCGGTCGACGCGCATGTTGTTCTCATCCGCCGTCACCACGACGGTCTGAACTTTTGTCGGCAGCGGCGGCAGCTCGGCGACGATCTTCTCAGGCTCGGCAATGAAAGGGGGCGGCTTTGCGGCGCGGGGCGCAGAGGTCGAGAACCGCGCCGGCGGCTTGCCGCCGGGACGATGGGCCGGTGGCCGCTCGGCCTGCGATCCGCGATACGGGCGCGCGCCTTTGGGGCGGTCGCCCGACGGGCGGAGGGGTCTCTTGACGCGACGGCTCATGATGATTTTCCACTTCTCAGCTTCGCCCAGTAATCCAGCCGCTTGCGAATCTCGCGCTCGAATCCGCGGTCGGGCGGATCGTAAAACGTCGGGTGGCCCAGCGCGTCCGGGAAATATTCCTGGCCGGAGAAGGCTTCCGCCGTGTCGTGATCGTATTCGTAGCCGCCGCCATAGCCTTCCGACTTCATCAGCTTGGTCGGCGAGTTCAGGATGTGCTTCGGCGGCAACAGCGAACCGCCCTCCTTTGCGGCGCGCATCGCCGCGCCGAACGCCTTGTAGGCGGCGTTCGATTTCGGCGCGGTGGCGAGATAGATCACCGCCTGCGCGATCGCGAGTTCACCCTCCGGATGGCCCAGGAAGTCATAGGCATCCTTCGCTGCGTTGGCGACCACCAGCGCCTGCGGATCGGCCAGACCAATGTCCTCGACCGCCATGCGGACCACGCGCCGCGCCAGGAACAGCGGGTCTTCGCCGGCGTCCATCATCCGCGCGAGATAGTACAGCGCAGCATCGGGATCGGAGCCACGCACCGATTTATGCAGCGCCGAGATCAGATTGTAATGTCCGTCCGCTGACTTGTCGTAGATCGGCGCGCGGCGCTGCAGAATGTCCTGCAATTGCGCCGCGTTGAACGTTTCGCCCTCGCGCGCGGCGCGCCAGACCTCTTCCGCGAGCGTCAGCGCGGCGCGCCCGTCGCCGTCGGCCATGCGCACCAGCACGGCGCGGGCTCCATCGTCGAGCGGCAGCTTCTTGCCCTCGATGTTTTCGGCATGGACGAACAGCTTTTCAATGGCGGCCGGATCCAGCGAATGAAACACCAGAACCCGCGCCCGCGACAGCAACGCGGCGTTGAGCTCGAACGAGGGATTTTCGGTGGTCGCGCCGACCAGCACCACGGTGCCGTCTTCCATCACGGGCAGAAATGAATCCTGCTGCGCGCGATTGAACCGATGCACCTCATCGACGAACAGCAGGGTTCCCTTGCCCATCTCGCGCCGCGCGCGCGCGGCGTCGAATGCCTTCTTCAAATCGGCGACGCCGGAAAACACCGCCGAGAGCTGCTCGAAATGCAGTTCGGTAGCATCCGCCAACAGCCGCGCCACCGTGGTCTTGCCGGTCCCCGGCGGTCCCCAGAAGATCAGCGAACCCAGCGTGCGCGTCGCCAGCATGCGCGTCAGCGCGCCGTCCTTCCCAAGGATATGATCCTGTCCGACGACGTCCGACAGCGTGCGCGGGCGCAATTTGTCCGGAAGCGGATGCGGCGCATCCCGTTCCATCCCCGCGGCAGCGAACAGGCTTGTACCTTCGCGTGGTCGCTTCGGACTCATCCGCCGAGCGTTACGTTGATCTGCTGGCCGCCGCGCGCCAGGGTGATATGCCAGACCCGGGCGGTTTCGCGCGTCGCCTTCTCAAGATCGCTGGTCTTGGTGATCTTCTGATTGTTCACCGCAATGATGATGTCGCCCTTCTGGAATCCGACGCTGGCGGCCGTTCCGCCATCGGCCAGATCGGTCACCACGACACCTTCGGTGTCCGCATCCAGATGCATCTCGTCAGCCACCGCAGGCGAGATGTTCGCAACCTTGGCGCCCTGAAACGGCGAACGTCCCGTCAAGACGATTTCATTGCGGCCCGTATCGGGCGCGGTTTCAAGCGGCACAGTCAGCTTCACCGTCTTGCCGGCACGTTGCACATCGATCTGCGACGCACCGCCGAGCGGACGCGTCGCAAACCGGTAATCGAAGGCATTGGGATCGTCGACCGCCTGCCCGTCGATTGCGACGATCAGGTCGGACGACTTCAGCCCTGCCCGCGCCGCCGGACTGTTCGCAACGACATTGGCGACCAGCGCCCCGGTCGGTAGGCGGAGCCCCAATGTCTCGGCGATCTCCGGCGTTACCGCCTGCAATCGCGCGCCAAGCCACGGCCGCTTGACCGCCTTGCCGCCGTTCTTCGCGGAAGCGACGACGACGCGCACCATGTTGGCCGGAATGGCGAAGCCGATGCCCTGCGATCCGCCGGAGCGCGAGAAGATCGCGGTATTGACGCCGGCCAGCTTGCCGGTCATGTCGACCAGAGCGCCGCCCGAATTGCCCGGGTTGATCGCGGCATCGGTCTGAATGAAGAATTGGTAATCGGTGATGCCTACCTGCGTGCGCGCCAGCGCCGAAATGATTCCATGGGTGACGGTTTGCCCGACCCCAAAGGGATTGCCGATCGCAAGCACGACGTCGCCCACCAGCAGCTCATCGGAGTTCGCAAAATCGAGCGTCGGGAATTTCTCGTGTGTATCCTTCAGGCGCAACACGGCGAGATCGGTACGGCTGTCCTTGAGAACGATCTCGGCCTCGAATTCGCGCTTGTCCGAGAGCGAAACCTTCACCTGATCGGCGCCTTCGATGACATGATTGTTGGTTACGACCAGACCGGATGGATCTACCATCACGCCTGATCCAAGTGAACGCTGCATCTGTTCCGGCTGCTGACCAGGCACGCCGAAGAAACGGCGGAAGATCGGATCGTCGAGCAGCGGATTGCGATTTTGCACCACCTTGGCGGCGTAGACGTTGACCACCGCCGGTTGCACGCGCTGCACGATCGGCGCGTAGGAGAGCTTCAGCTCCGCCGGCGAGGTTGGCACGCGCCGGTCCTGGGACATCGCCGGGGCCGCAGCCAACAGGACCAAGAATGCCGTGAAAAAGCGAATAACGATCATGAAAAGTTTCCCGAGGATTGGTCCGGCGAATATAAGCATCCCGGCTCGCGAATAGAAGCGATTGGAAGCCTGGGAAGGCCGGTTATGGCCCGATTCGGCGGGCTAAATCGCGCCGGGCCAAAACGGGCTTTCTGCCCAAGACTTGCAATTCGGCAATGAAACGGCACGTAGTGTCGGAAGACCGGCGGCTTGCTGCCGACGACAGGGAGAACACCCAATGAAGGCCGTCGGGTACACAAAATCACTGCCGATCGACGCGTCGGATGCCTTGATTGACTTTGAGGCCGCAAAACCGGAACCGCGGGGTCGCGACATCCGTGTCGCCGTGGAGGCGATTTCAGCCAATCCGGTTGATTACAAGGTACGAAAGCGCGCTGCGCCGCCGGACGGTCAAACCAAGATCCTGGGCTACGACGCCGCCGGCATCGTGGATGCCGTCGGTCCTGACGCCACCCTCTTTAAGGCTGGCGACGAGGTTTTCTATGCCGGGTCGATCCTGCGACAAGGCACCAACTCGGAATTTCATCTGGTGGATGAGCGGATCGTCGGCCGCAAGCCGAAGACGCTTTCATTCGCCCAGGCCGCGGCGCTACCGCTGACCTCGATTACCGCCTGGGAATTGCTGTTCGATCGCCTCGGCGCGGTGCCCGGCAAGAGCGTCGAGCCGCGCACCCTGCTGATCGTCGGCGGCGGCGTCGGCTCGATCCTGATCCAGCTCGCGCGCCGCCTCACCGGCCTCACCGTTGTCGCCACGGCGTCCCGGCCGGAAACCACCAAATGGTGCCTCGATCTCGGCGCCCATGCCGTCGTCGATCACTCAAAGCCGATGAAGGAACAGATCGAAAAGCTGAAATTCCCGCCGGTGGCGCTGATCGCAAGCCTGACTTCCACCGAACAGCACTACAAGGCGCTGGCGGACATCATTGCTCCGCAGGGGAAATTTGGATTGATCGACGATCCCTCCGAATTCAACGTCAGCGTTTTCAAGGGCAAGGCAGTCTCAATTCACTGGGAGGCGATGTTCACCCGCAGCTCATTCCAGACACCGGACATGATCGCGCAGCATCATCTGCTGAACGATGTCGCCGACCTGATCGACAAGGGCGTGTTGCGCACCACGCTCGATCAGAGCTTTGGCACCATCAATGCCGCCAACCTGAAGCGGGCGCATGCTCTGCTGGAATCCGGCAAATCGCGCGGCAAGATCGTGCTGGAGGGGGTGGTAAGCATTCCGGTCGGCACTGTGCGGTCGGCCCAATAAAAAAGCGGCGCCGGAGGCGCCGCTTTTGAAGAGAAATTCGGAAACGAAAGTTATGCCGCTTCCGCGGCCTTTTCCTGCACCGGACCGGAATCGAGGCCCTTGGCATCGACGTCGCGGTCGACGAATTCGATCACCGCCATCGGCGCGTTATCGCCGTAGCGGAAGCCGGCCTTGATGATGCGGGTATAGCCGCCCTGGCGGTCCTTGTAGCGGGTGGCGAGAACGTCGAACAGCTTCCTGGTCTGGTCGAGATCGCGCATCTCGGAGATCGCCTGCCGGCGCATCGAAAGACCGCCCTTCTTGCCGAGCGTCACCAGCTTTTCGACGATCGGGCGCAGTTCCTTCGCCTTCGGCAGCGTGGTGACGATCTGCTCGTGCTTGATCAGCGCCGCGCACATATTGGCAAACATCGCGCGCCGATGTTCGGCGGTGCGATTGAGCTTGCGATGAACCTTGCCGTGACGCATGGCGTCTCTCCTGAGCTTTCCTGGCCTCACCCTTCGAGACGCGGCCAACAGGCCGCTCCTCAGGATGAGGGGTTAGACCTCATGGTGAGGAGCGCGCTAGCGCGTCTCGAACCATGAGGATGGTGA
>Ga0208355_1000086_pt1 | contig 45782 bp, 32 predicted proteins | sample NGESurdeep072012_6_FD_184458 | JGI IMG/M metagenome (GOLD analysis project Ga0208355, IMG submission 184458) | Arctic peat soil microbial communities from Barrow, Alaska - NGEE Surface sample 210-3 deep-072012 (SPAdes) | ecosystem: Environmental > Terrestrial > Soil > Wetlands > Peat ... | reverse complement strand
CTGAAGCCCGAGAACGTCTTCGTGACAGGCGAGGGACGGGTGAAGTTGCTCGACTTCGGCCTCGCGAAAAGAACGGACCCGGCCATGGGTTCGGGCTCGGGCCTGCAGACGGTCGACAAGCACACCGAGCCCGGCACGGTGATGGGGACCGTCAGGTACATGTCCCCGGAGCAGGTGCGGGGCGAAGCTGCGGATCACCGCTCGGACATCTTCTCGTTCGGCGTCGTCCTCTACGAGATGCTTACCGGGCGGCAGGCGTTCGGGCGCGAGACGGCCGCGGAAAGCATGACGGCGATCCTGAAGGAAGACCCGCTGGAGATCGTGGCGAGTGGCTCGGGCCCGTCGCCCGCGCTTCAGCGCATCGTGCAGCATTGCCTGGAGAAGAAACCGGGAGAGCGCTTCCAGTCGGCACGGGACATCGCGTTTGCACTTCAGGCGCTCTCGGGGTCGGCCGTCACGAGTGGGCCGACGGTCGCCGTCGCGCGCAGGGCCTGGCGGGGGTGGCCGGTTTTCGGCATCGCGGTGGGCATCGCGGCAGCGCTCTCTGCCGGGTGGCTCATCGGCCGATCGAGCAGGCGATACGGTGTTCCCAAGATCACACGTCTCACGTTCCGACGCGGCCAGGTCGACGCAGCGCGCTTCGCACCGGATGGCCAGACGGTCGTCTACAGCGCCTCCTGGAACGGCAGCCCGTACGAAGTCTTCTCCACGCGGCTCGACAGCATGGAGTCCCGGGCACTCGGCTTTTCCTCAATTGTGCTCGCCGGCATGTCGGTCTCGGGCGACATGGCGCTTCTGCGAAACGCCGTTCCGTCTAACGTGGCGCAGCCGACCTCGCAGGAGGGGATGCTCGCGAGCGCGCCCCTCGCCGGCGGTCCGGCTCGCGACCTCGCCGAAGGCGTCCAATTCGCCGAATGGTCCCCGGACGGCAAGCAGCTCGCCGTGGTCCGTTTCCGCGACGGAAAGTCCCGGCTCGAGTTCCCGATTGGCCGCGTGCTGTACGAAACGGGCGGAATGATCGCCAATCCTCGTTTCTCACCACGCGGAGACAGGATTGCGTTTCTGGACCTCTTGGCCGCCGGCTTCTTCCAGGGTGTTGTTTCGGTCGTCGATCTCCGCGGCCAGCGGACCGTTCTCGCCACTTCACTCACGATGACCAATGGGCTTGCCTGGTCGCCCAAAGGGGACGAGGTCTGGTTCGCGGGCGGACGGAATGGCCTCGCGAAGGACCTCTATGCCGTGACGCTATCTGGCCGGGAGCGGGTCGTCTTCCGGTCCCTGACGGCCATCCACCTCTACGACGTCGGGGCGGACGGCCGCGTTCTTCTCGCGCAGGAGCAGCGTCGCCGGGAGCTGTGGGGCCGGGCGGCGGGAGCCCTCGAGGACCGTGACCTGTCCTGGATGGACAACACGACTCCCACGCAGCTCTCGGCCGACGGAAAGACGCTGGTCTTCAATGAACAGGGGGAGGGAGGCGGCACGGAGTACGGCGTGTACCTTCGATCGATGGACGGTTCCGCGCCCGTGCGGATGGGCAGCGGGAGCTCCTTTGACCTGTCCGTGGACGGCAAGTGGGTCCTGACGATTACGCACTACGGAACGTCCAGCCAGCGCATCGTGCTCCTGCCGACCGGGGCTGGTCAGCCGAGAGAACTGCCTACTGAACCCCTCACGTACCAGGCCCTGTTTTTCGGCCCGGATGGCCGGAAGATCATCTTCAGCGCGATGAAGGCCGGCGAGGCGCCGAAGGTGTTCGTGCAGGACGTCGACGGCGGCGGGCCTCCGAAGGCATTCGGACAGCACGTGGTTCTAGGTAACTCGGACACTACGTTCGTGTCCGCTGACGGGCGGTTCGTGGTCAGGGATTCAGCGGGACGCCCGCTTCTGCAGTCCTTGACGGGGGACGAACCGCGACCGATCCACGGCGTCTCGCCGGACGAATCCTTCGCCGGATGGACCGACGACGGCCGCCTGTACGTCTTTGCGGGGTCGGGATCCCGAATGCGAGTGTCCCGCGTCGACCCCGCGACCGGCCGGCGTGAAGCCTGGAAGGAGATTGGCCCCTCGGACGCAACCGGCGTCTGGCCTCCCGACACCCTGTATGTGACACCCGACGGCTCGGCTTACCTCTACAGCTTCGCTCGGCGCCTCTCGGATCTCTATCTCGTCGAGGGCCTGAAGTAGCGAGGCACCTCACCCCTTCCGAATCTCATCCTCCTCGTGCCTCCGCTGCTCCTCCATGACGAGGCCGGTGAGATGGCGCTTCAGGGCGTTGAACTCGGGCGAAGCGGTGTCTCGTGGGCGGGAGAGGGTGATCGGGACGATGGTCTTGACGGTGCCGGGGCGGTACGTCATGACGACGACCCGGTCGGCGAGGTAGATCGACTCCTCGATGCCATGGGTGACGAAGAGGATGGTCTTCCGGAACTTCATCCAGATCCTCAAGACCTCGTCCTGGAGGTTCCTTCGCGTCAGGGCGTCCAACGCGCCGAAGGGCTCGTCCATCAGGAGGATCGGGGAATCGAGCGCGAGGACGCGCGCGATGGCCACGCGCTGGCGCATGCCGCCGGAGAGGTCCTTGGGGAAGCTGTTTGCGAACTCGGAGAGGTGAAGCAGTTTCAGCAGCTCGGCGACCTTCTTGTCGATGACGTCCTGCGATTCACCCTTTATCTCGAGGCCGAAGGCGATGTTTTTCGAGACCGTCATCCACGGGAAGAGGGCATATTCCTGGAAGACCATGGCGCGGTCCGGGCCGGGCTCGACGACCTCTCTGCCGTTAGCCACGAGCCGTCCGGAGTTGGGAAGCGAGAAGCCGGCGATGGCGTTCAAAAGGGTCGACTTCCCGCACCCGGAGGGGCCCAGCAGGCAGACGAACTCGCCGGGCTCTACGGCCAGCTCGATGTCGCGCAGCGCGACGACCTCCTGCCCATCCGGCGACCGGAAGACCTTGTTGACCGCCTCGGCGAGGATCTGCGGTGCGCTCACGACGACTCCAGGCTCCGATGCCAGCGGAGGAGGTGATTCGACAGCTTGTTCAGGAGCGTGTCGATACCGAGGCCAATGATGCCGATCGTGATCATCCCGGCGATGATCTTGTCGGGCCAGAAGAACTCGCGGGCCTCCAGGATCCGATAGCCGAGGCCGCTGTTGACGGCGATCATCTCGGCCACGATGACGACGATGAACGAAACGCCGTAGCCGACGCGGACGCCGGTCAGGATGTGGGGCGCGGCGGCGGGGAGGATGACGCGCCGGAACATGACCGACCCCTTTGCCCCGAGGTTTCGCGCCGCCCGCACGTAGATGGAGTCGACGTTCCTCACGCCCGCGATGGTGTTGAGGAGGATCGGGAAGAACGCCCCGAGGCTGATCAGGAAGAAGGCAGGCGGGTTGCCCAATCCGAACCAGAGGATCGCCAGCGGGATGAAGGCGATGGGCGGGATGGGGCGGAGAATCTGGACCAGCGGGTTCATCAGCCGATAGACGGTGTTGCTGACCCCCATCAGAAGACCCAATCCCAGTCCCAGTCCGCCGCCGATGAAGAAGCCGACGAAGACGCGGAAGAGACTGGCCGCTGCGTCGTGGAGAAGCTCGCCCGAGACGAGCCACGAAAGGTACGGCCCCTGCGCCGGGTCGTAGGACTGGAAAGGCTTCAGGTAGGCCCACCAGCGGACGACGACCTTCGACGGCGACGGGAGGATGAGCGGGTTGATGACCCCCGCGCGCGCGAGCCCCTCCCAGAGCGCGAGAACAACGAACGGGATGAGGATCGACTGGAGAAAGCGCTTCCCCGCGGCGCCCGTGCCCGCGGGCATCACTTCGCGCCCAGCTCCTTCTTGGCTCTCTGGAGGAAGTCGAGCTTGACCCAGTCCCTGGCGACCGGCGGGTTCGCCATCTTCCCGACGCCCACCTTCTGCATGAAGTCGGTCGTCACCTGCACGTGCTCGACGGTGATGTCGTACGTGAAGGCGGCGTTCGACATCGCGTCCTTGTACTCCTCGGCCGTGAGCTGTCCCTTGAACATGTTTTCGCGGACGTACTTTTCGGCCAGCGCGGGGTTCGCGAGGAAGGTCTTCGTGGCGTCGACGAAGCACTTCAGGACGCGGGCCGCGACGTCGGGCTTCTCGACGTACATCTTCGACGTCATGACGAGGGCGCGCACCGGCTCGCCCATCGGCGTGTCGTAAGGCTTGACGATCTCGGCCGCGAAGCCCTTGGAGATGGCCTGCGTCGCCTGCGGCTCGGACTGGCAGATGGCGTCGACGTTCTTCCCGAGGAGGGCCTGGTTCAGGTCGGCGTAGGCGAGGTAGACGATCTGGACGTCCTTCTCGCCCGGCTTGTCGGACCAGGCGAGGCCCGCCTTCTGAAGCTCGACGAGAAGGGCCAGCTCCTGCGCTCCGCCGCGCGGCACGCCGACCTTCTTCCCCTTCAACGACGCGACCGACTTCAAGGCAAGGTCGGCGCGGCCGACGATCCTCACGCCTCCCTTCGCGAAGCCGGCCACGACGTAGACGGGCGCCCCGGCGGCGCGCCCGGCGACGGCCGCGTCGAGCGCGCTGGCGGCGATGTCGATCTCGCCCGCGATGATGCCGGGAACGATGTCCAGCCCCTTGGCGAAAATCTTCTCGTCGATCTTCAGGTTGTACTTCGGCGCGATCTCCTTCATGTACCAGACGGCGCCGTAGTGGGCGAACTTCAGGTTCCCGAGCCGGACGACGTCCTGGGCGAGGGCGGCCGGCGCGGCGATGAGAAGCGTCGCGGCGAGCGCGAGGGCCGCAGCGCAGAAAATCTTCTTCATATCGGGCCTCCGTCGAAGCGTCTCGTTTCAGGGAACGCGGCGATTCTAAGCCGACCCGGGCGGCGGGGGCGACTCCGAGACGAGGAATCTATAGCCGATCTTCCGAGGTCGCTCGTCGCGCGGTCCGGCCGTGCGCGGCGATCAATGAGCGTATTTCAGGGGAAATTTTTCGTGCGTGCCCTTCGTCTTTCGCGCCTCGAAGTCGAATACGTAGTCCTTGCCCACGAACGGACTCTTCACGTTGTGGCAGCCGGCGCACTGGCCCTTCGTGATCTGCCCCACGAGGCCGACCCCGACCAGGCTCGCCTTCTTGAACTCCTTGTTCTGGAGGCTCATGTACTCCTTCTGGAGGTAGGTTCCTCCCGGACCGTGACACATCTCGCACCCCACGCCGGCGAGGTCGGGCGTGGTCGCGATGTCGACGAAGCCGCCGGGCTTTCCGTACCCGGTCGTGTGGCAGGCCAGACAGGTGGCATCCTTCGTGTAGTCCTTGTTGGGATCGAGCTTCGCCTTCTTCTTGGCCGCCGCGTCGGCGCCGGGCTTCAGGAGATCGAACGATTTCGCCATCCTCGATTCGGACCACGAGTTGAATTCCTTCAGGTGGCAGGCCTTGCATTTCCTGGCTCCCACGAAGGAAGGCTCTGCACCCTGAAGGAGCGGGGCGGCGGCCACGACGAGAGCGGCGGCGATCCAGAGGACGCGGCGGACGAAAGTCTTCATGTCGACCTCCTGCATTTCATCTCGCACCTGGGTGCGACTCGTTTTCATGGGGTTCCGCGACCCGGACTGGAGGCCGGAGAAGTCTTCCAGCCGTCGGCCAGGAAGGCAAGGAGGGCGGCCAGCTCGTCGGGCTCGAAGCGGGGCCAGGGGATCTGGCGGGGTCCCATCTGGGTTCGCATCTGGGACGCGTGATTCCACATCCTCTGGGCGATGCGCTCCTTCGGCTCCCCGCCCGTCACGCCTTTCAGGGGAAGCCCCACAATGGGAGGCCCCGCGATGCCGTCGCCCTTCAGACCGTGGCAGGACGCGCACCCCTTCTGCTGGTACGCGGCCCTGCCTCGCTCCATGTCTCCCGCCCGCCCTTCGTATCGCGTGATGAAGAGGTAGGAGAAGACGTCCGCGAGCTCCTCGTTCTTGAAGGTGGGAGGCGCCATGCCGAGCGCTCCCATGGCCTCCGACATGGCCGACCAGTGGTTCCACATCCTTCCGGCGAGCTGGGTCACGCTGCCACGCATCTCCGTCCGTCCGAGATCCGGACCGATGGCCGGCCCCTTTCCGAAGACGGCGTGGCAGCGCGAGCAGCCCTTCGTCACGAAGAGGCGCTTGCCGTTGCCGGGATCGCCCGCCGACCGGAAGTCGCGGGCGGCCTGGCGCTGCCCGTGACTCCTGAGGTACGCGAAGAGGTCGATGATTTCGCTGCCCTCGAACTTGGGTACGTCGAGGCCCATCCGGCGAATGGCCGGCACCATGGCGGGGCCGTGGTTCCACAGGTCCTGGGCGATCCGGAGCGGCGAGGTCCCCCGTGGAAGCTGGTCGAGCCGCGGGCCGGTGGAGCCGCCCTCCCGCCCCAGGCTGTGGCACTGGATGCAGTGCTTCTCGGAGAAGAGGACCTTCCCGATCCTCGGGTCCCCCGGCTCGTCGAAGTAGTTGAGGAAGAAGACGAAGGCCAAGAGGTCCGCCAGCTCGTCATCCTTGAAGGTGGGACGAATCAGGCGAAACTCCTTCATCTTTTCGTCCATGACGAACGAGTGGTTCCACATGGCGGCAGAGAGCTCAAAGAAGGAGCCCTTCACCGCCGTGCGGCCGAGATCGGGGCCGATGCGGCCCCCCGCCCCGCGGACGGCGTGACACTGGACGCATCCCTTGGTCACGAAAAGGGACTGGCCCTTCATCGGATCCCCGAACTCCGCCTTCGCCATTGGGGCCCTGACGAGCGAGACGGTGAGCGCGAACAGAGCGACGATAGCGAGGCGGCGACCCGAACGTTCACTCATGGATTGGCTCCGGGATCCCAGGCAGGTAGCTCTCGACCCTCTTGATGACCTCCTTGACCGACTGCTCCCGTCCCTCGCGGATCTCCCAGATTGAGACGATGGGGAAGAACTTCGTGAAGACTCCGTAGAGGAGGATGAACATCGCCAGGAAACCCGCGAGGAGCGACCACTCCACCCAGGAGGCGGAGTAGGGCGGCGCGGTAAGGGGAAGCCGAGGGTTAGAAAGGCTGGGCACGACGATCAGGAACCGCTCCAGCCACATCCCGACCTCGACCGAAACCGACGCGACGACGCAGCCCCAGACCGTTCCCCGCGTGCGGTGATTGCAGAGGAACGTGAACGGGATGACGAAGCACGTGACGACCATCGTCCAGAAGTAAGGCGAAAACGCGCCCTCGATCTTCGACCGGAAAATCATCATGTGAGTCGGCTCGGCGCCGTAGTAGGTCGTCAGGAATTCCGCGAAGGTGAAGTAGAACCAGAGGAGCGCAAAGACCAGGAGGAGAAGGCCGAGGTTATTGAAGTGGATCGGCTTGAGGTAGGCCTCCAGGTGATACGCCTTCCGGATGATGGCCATCGCGATGAGGATTCCGGCGATGCCGGAGAAGATCGCTCCGACCACGAAGTAGGGCCCGAAGATGGTGGAGTGCCACATCGGCTGGACCGTCATGGCGAAGACCCAGGACACGACCGTGTGCACGCTGATTGCGATCGGGATCACGATGACGGCCATCACCGCGATCGCCTTCTCCAGAAGCCGGTGCTGCTTTGGCGTGCCCGTCCAGCCAAGCGCCAGCGGCTTGTAGAGCCACCGCCGGCCCGGCATGCGGTCTCTGAGAATCGCGATGTCGGGGATCAGCGGAAGGTACAGGTAAATGGTGCTGCCGGTGAGGTACGTGGAGATGGACGCGACGTCCCACAGCAGGGGGGACGTGAAGTTGCCGTGCAGAAGCACGTTGAGCGCGCGGTCCGGTCGCCCCAAGTCCAGAAGGACACACCCCAGGCCGAAGAAGAGCACAAGGACGGTGATGACCTCGGCCGCGCGGGTGATGGGGCGCCGCCACTCCGCGTGGGCCAGGCGGAGGATGGCGGAGATGAGGGTCCCGGCGTGGCTGATGCCGATGAAGAAGACGAAGTTCGTGATGTAGAGGCCCCAGTACACGGGGACGTTCAGGCCGGTGACGCTGAGGCCCCTGCGAAGCTGGGTGGACCAGGCGTAGATGCCCCAGAGCCAGATGCTCAGGAGGACGGCGGCGAAGATCCAGAAGAGCCGCCCCGTTCGTTCCATGGGGGCAAACAGCCGAGCGTCCTGGTCGGTATCAGACTTCTCCACCCCATGCTCCTTTCGACAGATAGATCACCTTCGGCTTCGTGCCCAGCTCCTCGAGGAGCCGGAACGCCCGCGGACTCTCGGACAGCCGGGAGACGCTGCTCCGGGGATCGTCGAGGTCGCCGAAGACCATGGCCTCGGCGGGACAGGTCTCGACGCAGGCGGGCTGGTAGTCGCCCTCGCGGAGCGGGCGATTCTCGGCGCGGGCCTTGTCCTTGGCCTGCTGGAGCCGGTGATGGCAGAAGGAGCATTTCTCGACGACGCCCTTCGGGCGGACAGAGACGTCGGGGCTCAGTCCCTGCTCCATCGGTTGGGGCCACTCGGGCCTCTTCCAGTTGAAGTGGCGCACCGTATACGGACACGCGGTCGTGCAGTAGCGGCAGCCGATGCAACGCGGGTAGACCTGCGCCACGAGCCCCTCGTGGTCGATCTGCGTGGCCTTGACCGGACAGACCTTCGTGCAAGGAGGCTTCTCGCAGTGCATGCAGGGCAGGGGCACGAGCCGGAGGTCGGGGCGCGTCCCGTGTTCGTGCCCCCCTTCCTGGAATGGCACGAGCCTCATCCACGAGATCGCCCGGCCGAGCTCCGCCTGGTCGGCCCCCCCGGGCGACACGTTGTTCTCGACCTGGCACGCGACGACGCACGCCTGGCATGCCGTGCAGCGGTCGAGATCGATGAGCATTCCCCAGCGCGCCATCGCTCAGCTCCTTTCGGGCGGCCGGGCCATTCCGGGCGCCGCCACCAATGACACGCGTACGGTCGTCGCGCCGAAATCCGGCAGGCCGCTCAGGGGGTCGCGCGAGGGGACGAGGAGCCGCAGCGGATTGGCTCCGGCGTTCTTCGCCCAGCGGCCTCCCCCGCGCTTTCCGAGCCCCACGGGGATGGCGACGACTCCGGGGACGACGCGGAGGCCGACGCGGGCCCGGGCCAGGATGGCGCCGCTTGGCGACTCGACCCGCACCCACTGCCGGTCTTTCACGCCAAGGACCGCCGCGCTCTCCGGATGGATCTCCGCCCACGTCTCCCAGCGCTCCTCCTGGCCGGGGTCCAGGATGCCCTGGAGGAACGGAAGCTCGGCGCCCGTTCCTCCTGCGATCGCAAGGGGCTCGAAGAGGACCAGAGCGAGCGGACCCGGGGCCGTTCCCTGCTGTGCGCTGACGGCGGGAGTCGGAGCTGCCGCGGTCGGCACGTGTTGCGTGGCGCCTTCCAGAAGATCCGTCCGGAACTCGTAGCGCCCCGACTCGGTCTTCAGGACGCGTTTCCAGTCCTGGTGGTCGTAGAAGGGATCCCACCAGCCCCCGGACTCCAGAGCCCTCTTCCAAAGCTCGTCAGCCGATCGATAGCCGGGCGCCCACCAGCCCGCGCCTTCCATCATGCGGACCCATGCCTCGTCAAACTGGGTTCCCATGATGGCTCCGCGCCGCTTCTCGTAGAGCGCATCCATCTCGGTGCGGATGAGCTCGGGCACGTCCTTCCAGGGAAGCGCCGACGACGTGGCCGGCCCCACGCGACGGGCCAGGTCCATGAAGACTTCGCCCACGGGGCGCGCGTCGCGCAGCGGCTTGGCGAGGACCGGCTGGGCCAGGCTCACGAGAGGGTATGGGACGCCGGGCGGCGAGGTGTGGAGGTCCCACCTTTCGAGGAAATGAGCCTCGGGGAGTATCCAGTCCGCGTGGAGCGCCGTGTCGTCGGGAATCGTTGCGAACGAGACCACGAGAGGCACCTTCTGGATTGCGGCGGCGAAGCGCTCGGGGGCGGCTGACGTGAGGAGAGGATCCGCTCCGACGACCATCAGGACCTCGGCGGGGTACGGAGAGCCGGAGATGAGGGCGTCGGCGAGGCGCTCGGGGTCGGAGCCGAGAAGCGGGAAGTCCTTCCCTCCGGCACCGTCGATGCGGGGCCGTTTGCGACCCTCCGCCGCGGCGGCGTCCGCGAGGAGTGCGGGCCACGAGGCCAGCGGAACGTCTTCCGGGACGAGAACTCCGCCGGGCGTGTCCAGGCTCCCGACGAGCGCGTTCAGCACCTGCGCGGCGAGATGGTCGAAGAGCTGGCCCGGAAGGAGAGGACCCTTGCGGGGGCCGATCGCCACGCTGCTGCGGGCCCCGGCGAACTCCCGCGCGATCCTGAGGATGACGTTGACCGAGACTCCGGTCTCGCCGGCCACCCGCTCGAGGCCGTAATGACGCTCCAGGAGCGCTCTCAGGCCGGGCCGGACACGGCCCTGGGCGTCATGCGACTCCTCGAGGCCAAGCGTCCTCGCGAGCACGAAGTCCCGGTTGTGGAGGTCCTCCGAAACGATCACTCCCGCGAGGCCGAGGGCGAAAACCCCCTCGGTGCCGGGGCGCACGGCGATCCATTCGTCGGCCGAGGACGCGGTGACGGAGAGCCGCGGCTCGACGTGGACGAGCTTTCCCCGCCGCCCCATACGGCCCTGGCGGAACTCTCCGTAGGCCCGCGTCATGTGGACCGGCGAGCTCCAGGCTTCCAGCAGCGCACCGCCCAGGGAGAGCACGTAGTCGGTGGACTGGACGTCGTACGCCGGCGCAGTTCGGACGCCCTGGCCCGCGAGGAGAGCCAACGCGGCTGCCTCCTCGCCCCGGTCGAGGGCCACGTCGTTGGGCGAGCCGAATGCCTGCACGAAGCGGCGCGCCACCCGGAGCCCGATGCCCCCATGACTGCCGCGGATCAGGACGAGCGACTCGGGACGTTTCGCTTCGCGGAGAGAGCGGAGACGGCCGGCGATCTCGTCCATGGCCCGATCCCAGGTGCTCGGCTCGAACGATCCGATCGAGCCGCGCGGGCCGACCCGGTGAAGGGGTCCCGGCGCGCGATCGGGATGGTAGAGGCCCTGGAGCGCCGCCTGGCCCCTGGGGCAGAGCCGCCCTCCGTTCACCGGGTGGAGGGGGTTGCCCTCCAGCTTGACGGCGCGCTCGCCGATGCGCCGGGCTCGGAGGCCGCAGCCGCCCGGACACATGGCACAGACCGAGAGCGTGAATCCCTCCGGTCCGCGGGGAACGTACACCGGGCTGTCCACCGCCGAGGCGAAGTCGGAGAGGAATTTCCCGGCGGACATGCCGATGGCCGTGCCCGCGGCCGCCCCGGCCGTGAACCCCACGAACCGTCGCCGGCTGATGCTCAAGGTGCACTCCTCCGTTCCCTCGCCATTCGCTCGAGACTCATCTGTGGCACGCCGTGCAGTCCGTCGGCACGCCCTTTTGACGGTGACATCCGAGACAGTCGTCCATGACGAGCCGCTTCACGCGCCGGGGGGGCGTGCTGGTCTCGGCGATCGCGCCGTGGCAGACCGTGCAGTCGAGCTTGGCCACGACAACGTGCCGTCGGTGCGAGTAGAAAACGTGAGGCGGCTGGCGAAAGAGCGGCTTCCAGACCAGGGGAGCGCCGCTCGTCAGCAGCTTGACCAGCTTCGCCTCCTCGTCGCTCTTGCCCTGGGCCTCGGCGTGGCAGGAGATGCAGACGTCGCTGCCGGGAATGCCGGAGAAGGACTCCTTCTCGTAGTAGGCGTGGCACGTGGAGCAGGCCAGGTCCAGATCCTTGACGTGCTTCTTGTGGTTGAAGGCGATGGGCTGGTCGACCGGGCCGCCCGGCGCGCGGCCGCTGCGGAAAATCATGGAGGCGCCCCCGGCAAAAAAGAGGAACACGAGAAAGCCAAGGGCGGCCGCGCGGCGGTCGAAGATCGCGTCTCCTTCCATCAATGTTTTCCCTCCGGCGGTGTGTTGAGGAATGTCATCAGGTTGCCGACGTCGCTCCCGATGAGGACGGGCCAGCGAAGGCCCATTTCCTGGGCGCGTCGGTACATACCGGGTCCATGGCGCCACAGCGCCGTCGCCAGGGTGATGGAATTGAAGTTCTTCCCGCGCCCGCGAAGGCCGGGCCCCTGCAGGCTCCCCTCCGCAGCGTTGCCGTGGCAGTGGCTGCAGCCACGGCCCTCGAAGAGGACCTCCCCCAGCTTCGGCGAGCCGCCGGGCTCGGCATATCGGAGGCTGAAAAGGAACGCGACGAGGTCCGCCATCTCCACGTCGTCGAAAGTCGCCGGCTTGATGTCCCGTTCCGCCATCGCCTTTCGCATGGCCGGGGCGTGGTTCCACATCGATCCGGCGAGTTGGACGATGGTTGGCGGTAGCTCTCGTCCCGGACCGAGCTCGGGCCCGACGCGTCCGGCTTCGTCTTTCACCGAGTGGCACACCGTGCAGGACTTCTCGTGAAAGAGCTTCGAGCCGCGACCCGCATCGGCCTCGAGCAGTTCGAGGTCGAAGCGCACCGCGCGGCCGCCTCGGACATAAGCCACGAGGTTGTCCATCTCATCGTGCTCGAATCGGGGCTGGTCCCCGCCGTCCTTCGTCGCCGGCGGGTGATTCCACATGGCGCGTGCCCATCGGACGGGCGTGTCGACACGGGCAAGAGCCGGGAGAGTTGGCGGCCGGCCGGAGGCCCCGTCCGCGGCGTGACAGCCGATGCAGCCTTTCGCCTCGAAAAGTTCCCGGCCCCGGTCCGCGTCCCCGAGCTGTTCGACCGTCCGCGCGGCGTAGAGGTATGCGAAGAGGTGAGCCATCTCCTCGTGGCTGAGAACCGGATAGGGGACCCGCTCCGCTCGCATCCGCGCCCACATCTCCGGCGTGTGGTTCCACATGGCGGTGACGATCCGCTCTGGCCCCGGCGGGGAGGAACGAGCAGAAGTTGCGTCCATCGAGGTTGCCGCACCCGTCCCGCCGTCGTTGTGGCAGCGAATGCATCCCTTCTGCTGGAAGATCCGCCGTCCGGTCCGGGGACTGCCGACCAGGACGCTGCTCCACCGCGAGCGAACGTGCTCGTGTTCCCACCGGAGGACGGCGACCAGAAGCGCGCAGGCGGTCAGCGCCAGGAGTGCCCAGACGAGGAGCCGCCGCATCGAGCTCAAGCATCCATCCCGCTGGCGTGATGCGAACGTCGGAACTCGCGCATAGGATCCTCACCTCGTAGAGCAGCGCAAGCCGCCTACCAGAGGCGATTCACGGAAGATGGCCGCCGGTGCCGCCCGTCCCGAGAGCCTAAGACGTGAGTGCGCAGGCGTTTACCGCGCGAGCAGGACAGGGCCTCAAACGGGCCGGCAGCTTTCACCTTCCCGATGCAACGTCAGGAAACCGGCCACTGTCAGAAAACCGGACGATACCCGCTGTGTGGGGGCGAGCTCAGAGAGCGTCCTTGAACTGCTTCATCTTGCGGTAGAGCGTGTCGCGTGAGATGCCGAGCAGCGAGGCCGCTTTGGTGCGGTTGCCTTGAGAGACGCGAAGCGCATGCTGGATCGCGACGTGCTCCAGGCGCTCCATGGAGAGCGGCTGTTGCCCGAACCCGCCAGCGGGAGGAGGCGGGCCGGAGTCTCGGAGCAACGGCTTGAGCTCTTTCTCGGTGATCGTCTGGGGATCCTCGAGGGAGAGGATCGCGGCGCTCTCCAGGATGTTCTCGAGCTCGCGGACGTTTCCGGTAAACGGGTAGCTGAGCAGAAGGTCCACCGCGGGGCGAGCAACGGTGATCTTCCGGCCATAGCGGCGGGCGAGCCGGCTGATGAAGTGCTGCGTCAGGACGAGCACGTCTTCCGGGCGCGCGCGGAGCGGAGGGATCTCGACCACGACGGTGGCGATGCGGAAGTAGAGGTCTTCGCGGAGTTGCTGGGACCGGAGCGTCCCGATCGGGCAGTTCGTGGCGGAGATGATGCGCACGTCGACCTGGACGGGCCTGGAGCTCCCCACGGGTCTCAGCTCTCCCTCCTGCAGGACCCTCAGGAGCTTGACCTGCGCCTCCTTCGGCATCTCGCCGATCTCGTCCAGGAAAACCGTGCCTCCCCCCGCGGTGGCGAAGATCCCCGGAGTGTCGGCGTAGGCGCCGGTGAACGCGCCGCGGCGGAAGCCGAACAGCTCGCTTTCGATCAGCTCGCGGGGCAGGGCCCCGCAGTTGATCGGAACGAAAGGGCGCCGCGCCCGTGGGCTGGCCGCGTGGATCGCGCGCGCCAGCATCTCCTTGCCCGTGCCCGTCTCGCCGAGGAGGAGCACCGAGGCATCGGTGGCCGCGGCCGCCTGCACCCGCTTGAGCACGCGCTGCATGAGCGGCGAGACCGAGACGAACGTCTCGAACGAAGGGGAATGCTGCAGGCTGGCCTCGAGCTGCACCACCCGCTCTCGAAGCTCGAACACCTCCATCAGACGCGCGATCTTCTTGCACACGGCCTGACGATCGAACGGCTTGGTCAGATAGTCCTCGGCCCCGCGCTTGATGGCTTCCACTGTGGTCTCGATGGTGCCGTAACCCGTCATGATGACGACGGCGAGGTCGGGATCGCGATGGTGGAGCTGCTCCATGAGCGACAGGCCGTCCGTTACCGGCATGATCAGGTCCACCAGGGCCACCGCGAGGCTGGGGTTCCGCTCCTGCACTGCCAGGGCCTCGGCGCCCGACAGCGCGACCTCCACGGTGTAGCCTTCCTCCTGCAGGAACTCCTGCAGGGTGCTGGCAAGGCGTGCGTCGTCGTCGACAATGAGGATGCTGCAGGGGCGCGTGGTCTCGCCTGGCTTCACGGTCGTGTGCCCTCGCCCACGGGAGCGGGCCGCCAGACGGGCAGCTCGACGAGCGCGACGGTGCCGTGCACGGGCGCGTTCTCCAGGCGAATCGAGCCTCGGTGCTCGAGGACGATGTTTCGCGCGATCGCCAGCCCGAGGCCCGTGCCCCGGCCGGGTCCCTTGGTGGTGAAGAACGGCTCGAAGATGTGAGCGAGGTCGGCCGGAGCGATCCCGCAGCCATCGTCGGCAATCTCGATCTCGATCCGATCCGGCGAGGCGCGGCGGCACCGGACGGCGATCGTCCCGTCGTTCGAGATGGCATCCAGAGAGTTGCTGAGAAGAATCAAGAAGAGGGCCTCCAGGAGATTCCGGTCGGCCAGGACCTGAGCGCCGTCGGCGCCGCTCAAGTCTAGCGGAACGCGGGCACGCTTTGTCTGCAGGGCCGGCGCAAGGAAGCTGACCACCGACTCGATGGTGTGGGCGATCTCCTCGGGCTGCTTCTGGGCCACCGGATTCCGGCTGAACTCCAGCAGCCGCCGCACGAACTGCTGACAGAAGAGGAGAGCGTTCTCGAGCTTCTCCAGGTCCGGGGAGCCGGGCCCCTGCCCGGAGCGTTCCCGCATCATCTGCACCCGAAGGAGCATGGCGGCCAGCGGCGTGTTGAGATGATGGGCTGTACCAGCGGCCATCTTTCCCATGCTCGTCAGCTTCTCGATTTCGAGCAGCGTCTGACGCAGTCTCACCCGCTCGCGGATGTCGGTCGTGACCTCGAGGAAGTCGGTCTTGCCCGGTGCCTCCCGAAACGGTATGAGGCTGAGCTGGACCTCAAACGTGACGCCCTTGTTGTCCCGTCGAAGCGTCTCGAAGTCCAGGACGGGTTCGCCCGCCTCGGCGTTTCTCAGCAGCTGGCGGAGCTCGTCGTCCCGCTCGGGGGGCACGATGGGAATCGGCTGGCCCAGGACCTGGGCTTTCGTGAAGCCGTAGAGACGCTCGGCCGTCGCGTTCCACTCCGTGACGCGGAGTGAGGCGTCGTAGAGAGCCACGGCGCCAGGGGAGGCTTCGAGGAGATGGCGGTAGTACTCCCGTGACCGGCGGAGCTCTTCCTCGCTCCGACGCCGCTCGCGCAGCACGTACCACGCCGCCCAGGTCGCCAGAATGAAGGAGGACGCCACGCCGCGGCTGATGTAGAGATAGTGGAGGGTGACATAGTCCGCCTCCCGGAAGAAGCGGTTCTCCCCGAGCTCCCAGGCCGCGAACACGACCGCGACGATGCTGACGCTCGAGAGGATCAGCGTCGCCCAGAACCAGCGTGACTCTTCAGCCTGACGGTCCATTTTGCCGGCTCGAGAGTAAGCCATCCGTAGGGGCCTCTGGCCCGGTCGGTCCCTTCGTCTACCGGGCGTGGACCTTGTCGACGGCCCAGTCCCCTCCCGTCCCGTGACACGTGCCGCAGGCCTCCGTCGGTCCCGAGGCGCCGGGGAAGTTCACCGTGTTCAGGTATGCGTGGGCGGCGGCGTCACGATTGTCGTGACAGCCGAGACAAGCCGCCGTGCCGGGCCCCTGCGGCGAGAAATAGTCGCGCGGGGTGACGACGGGTACGGCGTCGGGCGTGACCGGGAGGGAATAGGCCGCAACGTTCACGTGGCAGGTGAGGCAGTCGCGGCGATCCCCCGGAAACCGGACCCCGTTGAAGTTGGTCGGGCTTCCGCCCCAGATCGTGTAGTCCTGAGTCAGATCCACTCCCGTGTGGATGCGGTGGATCAGCCGCTTGAAGGCGCCCGACTCCGCTTTGCCCTCGGACGCGGGGCGTCGCGCCCCGTCCGTGTGGTTCGGGTTGTGGCAGATCACGCACAGTTCGATCGCAATTCGCTGACCGCCATGGGAAAACAAGCTCGCGAGCCGCTCGTGGCACTTGTTGCAGTTCGCGAGTGCGACGAGCGTACGCCGGGGCTTGACCGTCCCGCCGGTGACCGCGACGTACTTGATCGGGTTGAATGCGCCTTCCTGGTATGTCGCCGGGCCCGCGGCGGGGGCCGGATTCAGCGTCACCGTTCGCCGGCACTCGATGGCAAAGGTCCAGGTGCCGGACGCGTCGGCCGGAATCGCGTTCGTGAAGGTGTACGTCCCCACGGTCCCATCGAAGGTGGCGCCGTCGGCCCTCTCGCGAAAATCGGGGAAGAGGGTGTAGTCGGACGTCGGCCCGCCCAGGTCGATGTTCAGGTTCGAGCCGAACGTTTTCGGATCCAGGATCGTGCCGTCGCCGTTCGTGAGCTTGAAGGTGACGATGGGCTTCTTGCCCGGCGCGGCCTGGCTAACCGAGATGATCTCGGCATTCAGGCCCTTGAGCTGCTTCGACTTGTCGGGCACCGTGTGCGCGCCGATGACCGAGGCGTCCCACTCGGCGTCGCCCTGCGGAAGGTGGCAGCTGGCGCACGTGCCGTCGGTTTGCGGGCCGGCCGGGTGGCCTATGCCCGTCGTGAAGTTCACGTTGTCATGGCACGAGCCGCACGCCTTCGAGCTCGGGTAGGAATACCAGTTCGCGGCCTGCACCGGCTTTTTCGTCGGGTCCGTACCCTCGTGGCAGTAGTAGCAATTCCGGATGTCCTGCGGAAACGCGACGGTGGAGTAGTCGCTCGTGCCCGTCAGAATGAACGGCTTGCCAGCCTTCACGCTGGGCAGGTTCTCCCCCCTGTGGATCCTGTGGATCATGACTTTCAGGTCGAACGACTCGCCTGTCTCGCTGAGCGTGTGCTGAGGCTGGTGGCAGAGGACGCAGAGCCTTACGCTGCGCCGTGCGCCGCCGTGCATTGCGAGCGGGTTGTGGCAGTTGTTGCAGGCCGTGTCGGTGTTGATGGCGTTCCAGACGGGCGTCGCGGGCCCTCCATCCGCCCTGAAGTCCTTGAACACGTTGTCCGCGTAGTACGTCTTGCCGTCGAGCACTTCGGCCGGCATCACTCTGCTCGCCTGGACGCCCAGCGTCAGCATCTTCGTGACGTCGAAGTCGGCCGGCAGAATAGTTCCGAAAGTGTACTTGGCGTGCCCGAGCTCGAGATCCGTCCACGTGCCGTTCTGGTCGGTCGCGGGATTCGTGACGCCGCTCCGAATCCGAGTGGTGTATGCAAAGTACTGCCGCTTGTCGGCATCCCAGCTCGCGAGGACGAAACCGGGCGTGACGGGTCCGGGCGTCACTTGGCCGAGGCGATCGACCGGCTGGTCCAGGCTGTCACTGATCGTGATCTCCGCGACCGGCTTCTTCCCGGGCACCACGTTCGTGATGCCCACGATGCCGATCTTCACGCCCGGCCGGATGTAGCCGACTTGGTCCGCCGCCAGGTAGAACTCCTTTTCCATGGGTGTGTACTTCGCGCCGCGCGACACAGGCGGCCCGCCCTCGACGGGTGTCGAGACCGGAATCGGACGATACGAGGGAACGAGGAGTGCTCCCGCCGAGAAGACCACCAGCGCGAGACCGCGAGGGAGAAGGCTCATGGGATCCTCCGGCAAGTCGAAAGCTGTCGCTGGGGCATTGCAGGTGGCCTGCCAAGGCGGGATAACCCGCGCCGGGTACGCTCCCCGAGCCTCAGGGGCTTGCGGATCAGTGAGTTACCGGATGGTCTCGAACGTTCTGGTGCGGGCGCGGCTGGAGGTGATCTGTCAGAAAATCGGTCAGCGTCTGAGATCCTTACGATTGCGGCCGAGGTGATCGTGTGCCGCCGCCACCCATCACCGCCATGTACCTGTCGACGGGCAGGTCTGTCAGCGTTTCGACGGCGCCGCCCGGCCACCGGACCTCCAGCTTCTCGACCCGCGTCGCCTTCCCGAGCCCGAAGTGGAGCCTGGGATCGTTCTGCGACAAGTACGACTGCGACCGCTGGTAGACGCGGATCTGCGTTTTCCCCCCTGCGGTCAGGCGCACGACGGCGCCCACGGGCTCCGCGCGGTTCTTGCCCTGCTGGAGGCTGACGCCGAGCCAGTGGTTCCCGTTCGCGGTGACGTTCCTGAGAAGCGCGGGCGTCGCCTTCAGATCGACGTGCGAGACGACGATGTCGATCCGGCCATCGTTGTCGAAATCCCCGAAGGCCGCTCCGCGACCGGACCGTTTCCCCAGGAAATACGGCCCGCCTCCGTCCGCGGCATCGGTGAAATGCCCGCTGCCGTCGTTCACGAGCAGAGTCGGGCGTTTTTCCACGAGAGTGTCGGCTCCCCCGTTCGCAGCGAAAACGTCGAGGTCTCCGTCGTTGTCGAAATCATAGAGTCCGGCTCCCCAGGACTCGGCTCCATTCATGAGCCTCCGAATCCCGCTTCGCTCGACGATGTCCTCGAAGCGGCCCGGGCCGATCGCGCGGTAGAGGCTCTGGTAGCTGAGGTCCGTCACGAAGATGTCGAGCAGCCCGTCGCCGTCCACGTCGCCGAGCGAGCCGTGCATGTGGCCGGTTCCGACGCCGTCGAGGTTGACGGCCACCCCCGCCTCCGCCGCCATGTCCCTGAATTTTCCCCCGCCGAGATTCCGGAAAAGGGAGTTCGGCTGGTGGTCGTTCGCCTGGAAGATGTCGAGAAGGCCGTCCCCGTCGCAGTCGTATACCGTCAGGCCCATGACCTTGCTCTCGGGAAAGTACAGCCCGGCCTGCTTCGTCACGTCGACGAATCGCCCGTCGGCCTCTCTCTTGTAAAGGAAGGAGGGCTGGCCCTTGTACTCCGCCGGCGAGGGCATCCTCTCCGGCGACCCGGGGCTCCGATACCTGGGGTCGAAGGCGAGGAAGTTCCCGACGAAAAGCTCCGGCTTGCCGTCCCCATCGGCGTCGAACGCCACCGCGCCCACGCTCCACTTGACGAATCCGTTGAGCGTCTCGGCGCCCTGGAGGCCCACCTTCTCCGTCCAATCCGAATACGTGCCGTCCCCGTTGTTGTGGAAGAACGTGTTCGGTCCGTAGTTCGAGAGGAAGATGTCTTCGAGCCCGTCGCCGTCGAGATCGGCGATCGTCGCCGCCATCGACCAGTGGCTCCCGCCGAGTCCGGCCTTCTCCGTCACGTCGGTGAAGGTACCGTCCCCGTTGTTCCGGTAGAGGGCGTTTCTCGCGTTCGAAAAGACGCGGCCCTTCGGGTCGCTCACCCCTTCGATGTACCGGCCGTTCAGGAAGAGAATGTCCATCTTCCCGTCGCCGTCATAGTCGAAGACCGCGACCCCCGAGCCGCTCGACTCCAGGATGTTGTCGTACGTGAAATCACCGAAGTTGTAGCGAAAAGTGATGCCGGCCTGCGCCGTCACGTCCTCGAAACGAGGCCCCGCTCCATCGCGGCACCCTCCGCCGGCCACGAAAGCGCCGGCGAGGATCGCGAACTTCACGAACGGGCCCGAATCCATCCGCCAACGCTACTCCACCCAGCGGCAACTTCAAGCCTGGCTTCAACGCCGGACTTCACTCGCACTCGGCAGACGTGCGCGTCGCGGTCGTCGCCGGGATGATCATCACGGGGACGGAGGGCGGGCCGCCCGCGCTCCCGGTCACCTGATCGCGGCGGCGGGCTCCCTTCCAGCGGTCGTGGAGCCAGAGCCAGTTGTGCGGCCGCCGCCTCCCGGCCTCCTCGATCCTGGCGGTGAAGGTGGCGACGTCGTCCTCCGCTCTCCCCGTCACCAAGAGAAGCCCGGAGAAGGCCGCCTGGTGCCTCCCGGTCCCCTCCCGCCAGTACTCGAGGAAATGGACCGGGCTGGAGGTCTTCGCCGCTGCGACTGCGACCGCCGGGGCCGTCAGGGCGAGGCGGCCGAAAAAGGGAACGGCGACGCCGCGCGCGAGCCTCTGGTCGATGACGAAGATGACGGTGTGCCCCTCCTCGAGGAGCTCGTAGACGCGCGGCATCGACCCGGCCTTGTTCGGCAGGAGGCCGAGCCCGTACGAGGCCCGGACGCGCTCGATCAGCGCGGCGACTGCCTTCGACCGCGGGACCTTCACGACGACCGTCGCCTTGATCCCCGTCCGGCGCGCCAGGAGCGGCCCGACGAGGTCCCATGAGCCGAGGTGGCCGGCGAAGACGAGGGTCCCCTTGCCCGCCTTCCCGCGCTCGGCAATCGGCCCGGCTCCCTCGATCGAGAGTTCGACACTCCCTGAAACCCTTTCCTCATGCAGCAGCTCGAAGTAGCCGAGGACGAGGCCGGCCATCATCCTGCGGAGCGGGACGCCCGGCGGGACGCCGGGGAAGGCGCTCCTGAAGTTGAGGATGGCAAGGCGCCGCCGGACCGGGACGAGGAGCCACCAGAGCCACGCGACTACGGTCGAGACGCCCGCCGCCACGGCGAGGGGCGTGCGGGCGACGATCCACGCGGCGAGCTTCACGCGTCGGTGCCTGCGCGGGAGGGGTTTCGAGAGCTGATCCGGTGGGCGTGCAGGGTGGTCTCGCAGTGCTCCATCGCGTTTCGGAACGCCTCTCGGCCCTCCTCCCCAAGCACGGTACCACCTGGCGCTCATTCGCCTTTCCCCCGCTTCAGTAGTCTCGCTTGCGCGCGCCGCTGAGCGCGATATCGTCAGGCAGCGCAGGACGCGACGCGGCGCAACGGACTCTTTTGCTCCCGTCTCTCGCTGAAGGGGTCGACCATGAGTCAGCAGAAGAGCCTGGCGATCCTCGTGGGAGGCGGGCCGGCCCCGGGGATCAACAGCGTCATCAGCTCGGCCACAATCCGTGCTGTCCTCGAAGGCGTGGAGGTGACCGGCATCCGCGACGGCTTCGAGTGGATCATGCAGGGGAACATCGAGCACATCTCTCCCCTCACGATCGAGGAGGTCAGCCGCATCCACTTCCGCGGCGGCTCCTACATCGGCATTTCGCGGGCGAACCCGACCCGGGACCCTCAGCACCTGGAGAACACGGTGATCTCGCTCCTGCGCCTGAACGTCTCGCGCCTGATCACGATCGGCGGCGACGACACGGCGTACTCGGCCATGAAACTGGTGGAGAAGGCCGAGGGGCGTATCCGGGTGGTCCACGTTCCCAAGACGATCGACAACGACCTCGACCTGCCTGCCCACGTGGACACCTTCGGCTACCAGACCGCCCGCCACTACGGGGTCGAGATCGTCAAGAACCTGATGGTGGACGCGCGCACGACCTCCCGGTGGTACTTCATCGTCGCCATGGGGAGGAAGACAGGTCACCTGGCGCTCGGCATCGGGAAGGCCGCGGGAGCTACGCTCACGCTGATCCCCGAGGAGTTTCTCGGCCACCAGATCCGCTTCAAGGCCATCGTGGACACATTGGTGGGTGCCATCCTGAAGCGCCTCTCTTACGGCCGGCGCGACGGCGTCGCCGTGATCGCCGAGGGGCTCGTCGAGGGCCTCGACCCTTCTGAGCTCGAGGGCCTCCAGGACGTCGAGCGTGACACGCACGGGAACGTCCGCATCGCGGAGGTGAACATCGGCGAGATCCTGAAGGCCGCCGTCCAACAGCGGCTCAAGGAGTTCGGGATCAAGACGACCATCGTCGCCAAGAACATCGGCTACGAGCTGCGCTGCGCCGACCCGATTCCGTTCGATCTGGAGTACACGCGCGATCTCGGTTACTGCGCGACCAAGTGCCTCCTCTCGGGCGGACACTCCGTGATGATCTCGATGCAGGGGGGCCGCTTCGTACCGATTCCCTTCGAGGACCTGATCAATCCCTCGACGGGGCGCGCGAAGGTCCGGATGGTGGACATCCACTCCACGCACTACGCCATCGCGCGGCGGTACATGCTGCGCCTCCGTCGCGACGACTTCGAGGACCCCCACGAGCTCGCTAAGTTCGCGGCCACGGCGGGCATGTCGCTCGCGGATTTCCGCAAGGAGTTCGGGTACCTCATCGAGTGGGAGCTGCCTCCGCTCGTCTTCGGCTCGGAGCCCGAGGGAGGCGTCCGCGAACGTCACGGCGTCGTGATCGGGCTGGACCCGGCGCCCTAGTCGGAGACCGAGAAGACCCTTACTTGGGCTTCATCCGCTCAGCCCGCAGCCGTCGAAGCGACTTCGGACCCGCGACCGACGCGGAAATCGTTCTGGCGGCGCGCACCCTCACTGCTTGACCAGCTCCACGCGACGGTTTTTTGCCCGGCCGTCGTCGCTGTCGTTCGAGGCGACCGGGGCGAGCGGCCCGCGCCGGAGGGCGGCCTCCGATTCGGCCCGGGCGACGATCGACGCCAGTTCGTCCGGTACGATCCCCTGCTCGCCGTCGCACTTCACCTTGGTCCGGTCGGCTCCTGGCTGCACGACCTCGATGAGGAGCCCATCGACGCCCAGCGACAGCGCCGCGGCCGCGAGGTCGGGGACGAGGTCGGCGTGCCCGGCGGCATGCGACGGGTCGACGATCACCGGGAAAGGGGTGAGCCGACGGAGCGCGTGGACGGCGGCGAGGTCGAGCGTCGCGCGGTCGTAGGCGCCGTTCGCGAAAGTCCTGATGCCGCGCTCGCAGAAGATGATCTCCATGTTGCCGCCGAGGGCCACGTACTCGGCGGCGTACAGCCACTCCTCGAGCGTGGCGCCGAAGCCTCTCTTCAGGAGAACGGGCTTGCCGTATCGGCCCACCTCGGTGAGGAGCGGAAAGTTCTGCATGCTGCGCGAGCCGACCTGGATCACGTCCGCATACGAGCCGACGAGCTCGACGAGGCGCGGGTCGAGGACCTCGGTGACGATTGGGAGCCCCGTCTCGGCACGGGCCTCGGCGAGGATCTCGAGGCCTTCCTTCCCCATCCCCTGGAACGAATAGGGACTCGTCCTCGGCTTGAAGGTGCCGCCCCGAAGCATGCGAGCGCCGGCTTTCTTGCACGCGCGGGCGATCGAAAGCGTCTGCTCGCGGCTCTCGACCGTGCAGGGACCCGCGATCACGACCGGACGCTCCCCACCCACCGTGACGCCCCCCGCCATCACGGGTCGCGTGCTGAACGGCGCCGCGTACTCGGGGTGCGAGGAGCGGGTGACCCGAAGTGGAGGAAGAGCGGGGATCATTGCCGTGATCTCCTCAACCGCGAACCAGATGTCCGTCGCGGTAGCGCCGAACCTGAAGTGTAACAAGACGATTACCGTTTCTGTCGAAGGCGAGAAGTCCCGTCGCTCCCCGGATGCCCTCCGCCGGCGGGAAGGCGCGACGGGCTCCCTCCGCACCCTTCCTCTTCAGCGCATCGAACAGGAGCTTCGCCGCGTCGTGGGCGATGGCGGCGGCCGGGCCGGAGGCAGCCCCGAAGAGCCGCCGGTAGCGGGACTCGAACGCGGCGCTTACCTCGCTCGCTTCGGGAGCGAAGACGGGGACGAACAATCCCTCGGCACCGGACCCCGCCTCGGCCGCGAAGGCCGGCGAGGCGAGCCGCATCGGGCCGGCGAGCGGGCCCGCGAACCCCATCCCACGAAGCGAACGGGCGAGGCGGCCGGCCGGAACCGGGTCCAGCCAGACGAGGACCGCGTCGGGATGAACCGAGGAGACGAGATCCCGTAGGGCCGCTCCAGCGACCCTGTCGTCCGTCTCGACCGCCCTTGCGATCGATCGCTTCCCCCCCGCCGCGGCGGCAGCCGCCGCGAGGTCGCGCGATGCCTCACGTCCCGCGCGTCCCGCAGGCACGAAGGCGAGCCACCGGGAAGCCGCCGTTCCCTCGAACAGAGCCCGGGCCTCGTCGAGGGTCGACGGAGCGACGCGGACCATCCACGGGATGGAGGCCCGCGTCACCGACGCGTCGGGGCAGAGGGAGGCAACCGGGACCGCCGTTCTCCCGGAGACCTGGAGCACCAGGTGGGAGGCTGCTCCTGAAGGCGGAGCGATGAGCGCCCCCGCGCCGTCGTCCATGATGAGAAGAGCCGCCTCGGAGGCGTCGCTTCCCCAGGCCCCCGTCCTTCCCCTCACGGCCACCTTCACGCGTGGGCCGGGGTCTTCGTTCGCCTCCTCGGCTGCCGCAAGGGTCCCCTGCCGGATGCTGACGGCTTCCGGCTCGTCGGGCGGGAGGAGGAGGCCCACGACCAGGGACGGGCCGTCCGCTGCGCACGCCTCCGGCGCGCCGCACAGGAGGGCGGCGGCCGCCAGGACGGAGAATACGGGGCGGATCAAGACGCTACTTCCCTCCGGCCGGGGCCTTCTCGAAATGGAAAACGCTCCCCTTCACCCGCGCGATCTTCAGGGGAGCCAGGTTGTTGAAGGTCGGATCGAAGACCATCGTGCCGGTGACACCCTCGTATCGCCTGACGGCCGCGAGGGCGTCGCGGATTCGGAAGCGGTTGGGGCCCGCGGTCCGGATGGCGTCGAGAAGGATGCGCGTCCCGTCGTAGGCGTACGCTGCGAACGCCTCGGGCGCGGTCGCGTAGCGCTTCCGGAACCTCTCGACGAAGCCGGTCCAGGCCTCGTCCGTCCGCGTGGGGTCGAACGGGTACGTAATCGTCATTCCCTCGGCGGCCTGGCCTGCTGCCGCGAGAAACGCGGGCCCGAAGAGCCGCTCGGGGCCGTAGAGCGGCACCGTGACACCGCCCTTGCGGAGGGCCGCGGCGGCACGCCCGGCGTCCTCCGGCTCTCCCCAGAGGACCACGGCGTCGGGCTCGGCCGCCTTGATGCGGGCCACCTGCGTGTCGAACGACTTCGCGCCCGGCAGGAAGCGCATTTCCTGAAGCACGGGGTGGCCGAGGCGGCGGACCGAGTCGACGAAGGTCTTCACCCCGACCCTTCCGTTCCGGTCGTTCGTTCTCAGTATCGCGATCCGCCGGTGCCCCTGCTCCTTGACGACCAGCTCCGCAAGACGGTAGCCGTGCTGGCGGTCGTCGGGCCACGTGCGCAGAAGCCACGGGATGGAGGTCTCGGTGACGGTCTGGTCGCACGAGCCCGTGTTCACAATGAAGATCTCGGCCTTCAGCGCGACCCGGAGCGCCACGTGCGTCGCGGTGGAGTCGATGGACCCGACGACCGCGAGACACTCGTCGGTGAAGGCGAGGTCGACGAGGATGTTCGCCGCGCTTCCCCAAAGGAGCGAGTCCTCCCGCACGACCAACTCGAATGGGAGCTCACCCGGCTTCGCGGAGGCGTTCGCCTCGTCGATCGCCATCTCGACACTCTTGCGCATCATGGCGCCCCGGAAGGCGTCCGAGGAGGCTGGCGAGGGCGCGAGGAGGCCCACACGAAGGGTCTTGAGCCCGGGCGGGTCGGGATAATCCCGGCCGGGCCCGTAGAACGGCAACGGTTCGGTGAAATACCTCTGATAGGGCTCCACGCGCCGGAAGGGGACCAGCTCCTCGGGCGCGTTCGCGTACCGCGGCGACCACGGGGCCGGAGCGCTCGACGGGGCCGTGGCTTCGGCCGCCGCGAGGCGCGGCGACGGCGCGAGGAGGAGCGCGAGAAGAGCGAGTGGCGCCGCCCTCATCGTCAGCCTCCGCTGCTCTCGAGGATCGCGTGCGCCTCGATCTCCACGAGGAGGTCGCTCCGGCAGAGGCGCACCTGGATGCCGGTCGAGGCCGGGAGCGGGTCGAGCCCGAGGGCCCGGAAGAACTCCGTCCTGATGTCGTTGAAGTCGGCGTAGTCGCGCTCGATGTCCCGCAGGTAGCACGTGCATCTCACGACGTCGTGCCACGTGGCCAGCTCGCTCTCGAGGAGCTGAGTGAGGTTCCGGTAGGTGCGCCAGCACTGCGCCCGGAAGTCGCCCGGGTGGAGAGTCGCTCCGTCCGCTCCGACGCTCGCCGTCCCGCTGAGGAAGAGGTGCGTCACCCCGCCCTCGAGCTCCACGCAGAGTCCGCGAGAGAACGAGACGGCCTGCGGGTAGTCGGGAGCCTCGTTCAGGACTTGCGGAGCGCGGATGGCGCGCTTCCTCACGACCTTCCGGCCGAGCCGCGGCGGCGCGCTGATGAGGCCGCTCTCGGCCGGCGCGTCCGGTGGAAGACCCAAGGCGCGCCGTTCGGCCTGTTCGGCCTCGGAGTATCGGGAGTCCACGCGGACCGGCGTCTCGAAGTAGGTTGCTTTCGTCATCTCGAGGCTCCTTGTGTGCCCGTTTTTTTCGCGGTCGTTGCCTGGTCGCTCCTCCCGGCGAGTATCCCGCGGGTGAGACCGTGGGAGGTCGCGAGCCACACCTCGTTCTCGGTGATCGAGGCTCCCAGAACGAAGTCGTTGGACATCGCGGTCGTCGTCCTGCGTCTCTCCGGCAGGGCGCCGGGGCGCGTGATCTCCAGTGTTCCGCCCCCCCCCTCGGCGCCCTTGTACGTCGCCCAGCTCGTCCCGTCCGTCACCGTGAGGCCCCGGTCGGTGCAGATCCAGGCGACGCGTCCCTTCGCGGCGATGAAGTTGACGAAGTTGGAGACGAGCGGGCTCTTCTTCTCGAGATAGCTCTTCCACCGGGTCCCGTCATAACGGGCAACTCCGGTGTAGCTCCCCTGCCACAGGATCCCGTCCTCCCACGTGACCCATGACGTGATGTCGCTGATCGGCCCGTCGTCGGGCGCGAGGTCCAGCTCCATTTCCCCGTCGGGGTCCCGATACTCCTTCCACGTCCCGCGCGCCATGTCCTGTTCCACGATGCCGCCCGCCCAGACTCCGATATACAGCTTCTCCGGGCTGAGCGTGACCGCATACGCCCACGGCTCGTGCATCAACGTGTTCGTCGCGTCGAAAAGGCTCCAGCTCCCGGTCCTGGTGTCCCTTCGACCCACACCCGCGGCGGTCGCCACCCAGACCGCGTCCTTCCCGACGGCAACGCTGTAAACGACGTTGTTGGGTAGCCCACTACTCGTCTGTGTGAACGTCTCGACCTTTCCGGCGCTGATCCGGTTGAGGCCCCGCAGGGTCCCGGCCCAGAGGTCCCCCGTTGCCGGGTCGACGGCAAGCGCCGTGACCACGGAGTGCGAAAGGCCCTGCTCGGGACCGATGACGTTGAACTTCTTCCCTTCGAGGACCGCGAGCCCCTTCGACGTCCCGACCCAGACCTTCCCCTTGTCGGCCAGGACGCAGTGCACCTTCCAGGCGGGGAGCCCCTGCTCGGGCCCGAAGTGCTCGAACCGCTCGATGAGCGGAAAGGGGAGCTCGGCGGCGGGTCTGCCGCTCCGTGCCTTCAGGGGTCCCGTCAGGACGAGAGCTGCGGCGGCACAGGCCAGGACGGCTATGGGTTTCTTCGTCATTTCAGAGCCTCTTCAAGTACTCGATCAGGTCGTTGAGCTGGATCTTGTTCATGTAGCTTGTGATCCCGTGCCTGTCCTTCGGGTTATAGACCGTCCAGATCTCCTCCAGCGTTGCCGCCCGCCCGTCGTGAAGGAACGGGGCGGAGGCGGCGACCCCGAGGAGGTGCGGCGTGTCGAAGAGGCCCGTGTTGTCGGCCGGCCCCTTCGTTCCGACGTCGGCGGGCAGGCGGTCCGTATACAGCGGCGGACGATGACACGTGGAGCACCTCAGGCCGTATGGGATCTCCCGGCCGTCGGTCGACTTCGTGGCGAAGAAGAGCTCGCGTCCCCGCTTCTGGGCGTCCGTCCACGGCCCGGACGACGTCGTCCGGCTCGGCGGGAGCGAGAAGATAAACGCGTCGAGATCGTCCAGGTCCTTCTCGCTGAATGGGTCGGAGCGGGTCAGCACCTTGGCGAACCGTGGCCCGCACTGGACCCTGAGGGACGGGTTCGTCCCCGTCCACTTGAACGGCTCGGTCCCCGCGAGCCCCTGAAGGTCGCGGTTGTCGACGATGTTGCGGCCCACGCCGTCGAGGTCGAAGTCGTAGGCAAGGCCGTCCGCGTGCCCGTCCGGATGGCACGAGCGGCAGGAGAACTGTCCCTGGAACGTGGTCGAGGCGCGCGCGAAAACCCTCTCTCCGCGCCGGATCGGGTCGTTGCCCCCGCCGTCTCCGAGGACGACCCTTCCGATCGGCTGGAGGGTCCCCGTGTCGATGGCGAGGACAGAGTCCTGGAGGCGCTCGGCGACCCAGAGCGTGCGGCCGTCTGGGCTCAGCGCGACCTGGCGGGGGTTGAGCCCTGTGGGGACGCGGGCCACGACGTATTCCGGCGAAAGCTGCAGGTCGTCGATCGCGTCGCGGCGGGTGCCATCGCCGGCGGTCTCGAGCCAGCGCGAGAGCCGGTCGAGGTCCACCACCGTCACCACGTCGGCGCCCGCGGAAGCGATGAACGCGCGCTTCCCGGACGGCTCGACGGCGATCCCCGAAGGATCGGAGAAGTAGGCGTTCGTCTCGTCCAGCGGGAGCTCGACCACCGAGCCCTTCGAGAGATCGCAAACCGCGACGCCGGCGGACACCACCCACCCCTGCGCCGCGTGAGTGATCGGAACCAGGTTGCGGACCTTGAGTATCGGCGACAGGGCCCACGGCCGCCCCGGCACCGCGCAGATCCCTTCCGACATGTGGCCCGACTCGAGCCTCTCGCGCGAGACGACGCGGATCGCCGCCGGATCGACCATCGTGACCTCGGCCGCCGGGACCTCGTCTCCCCGCGTGAGGCCCGCCATCCGGCTCACGACCATGGCCATGCTGCCGTCGGGCGAGGCCGCCACCGCGTACGGCTCCCGCCCACCGGTGAGACGCCCGAGACTTGCGAGCGGAGAGGCGGAGAGGACGGTCACGTCGTCGGAAACAGAGTTCGCGACGACGAGCCGGCCCGAGCCCTGCGACGGGATCCACGCGATCCCGACCGGAGCGGTCCCGACCGGCGCCGCCGCCACTTCCTTCAACGTCGCCGTCTCGAGGGCCGCCACGCGGTCGCCGCTCCGGCAGGTGACGTACAGGCGCTCCCCCGCCGGGTCCAGCACGAGACCCGTCGGGCCGCCCGGCACTTTCGATCTCCTGACGACGAGGCGCGTCGCGGTGTCGACCTCGGCCACCTCGTCCATGTCGTCGAGCGCCACGTAGAGGCGCTTTCCGTCCGGGGAGACGGCGAGCCCGCCCGGCGACGCGTGGTGCGGGCGAGGCTTCGCCCAGGGAAGCTCCTCCAGCGTCTCGGGCCGCCCGTGGCACGTCTGGCAGCTCTTCACTCCGGTCAGGTCCTTCCTGCCGGACGTCTTCAGCATGTGCCACCGCGCCCCCGCGACGAGGCCCGCCGCGACGAGGATTCCTGCGGTGGCGGTCGTGGCGAAGCCTCTCATTCTCATGGCTACGAGGTCTTCCCGGGCCGAGTCCGGCCCGTGAGGCCCACCACGACGGGAGGCTCCTTTACCGCGAGAGGCCGCATGTTTCTCGGCGCGAGGCCGTGAGGCTCGTGACAGCCGATGCAACCCCGGTTCTCCCCCGGCCGGACCCAGACCGAGGGCGGGAGCCGGCGCACGACGTTGCCGGCCTCGTCGAGCGCCTCGAATCCGAGCGCCACGTCGGCCGGCACCTCGGCCATGAACGAGCCGTCCTCGCGCACCGGAACCTCGCCGAGCGGACGCGACGTCCCGCCGTCCCCAGCGGCGAGGATCCGGACCCGGGCCGCCCGGGTCCGCGGCTCGTACGTCGTGTGGTCCACGTCGAGGCAGAAGACCACGCCGCTTTTCTTCGCAATGTCGATGGTGGAAATTCTCCCCATCGGCCTCTTCCGGGGCTCGACCCGAACCGCCTCCAGCTCGTCCCAGGCGGGGTCGTGAAAGAGCGGCTCCGCAATCACATCCGCCGGCAAGAGCTCTCGCCGGCTCAGCCACGGGCGGGACGCGAGGACCATCTCGGGTACGCCCCCTCGTCCGGAACGGGTCGCCCGCGAAAGGAAGGCGATGCGCCCGCCAGGCAGCTCGCGGGGACGGCCGATCTCGCCGGACCCGTCGTGCTGGCATGCGTAGGGGCTGACGCCGGTGCCGTCGTTGTACACGGTGAAGAGCGAGCAGCAGGGCGGCGACGACTCCGGCGGCATCGCCGACACGAAGAGGATCCTGCCGTCCGAAAGGACCGTCGGGTCGGCTGCGGAGGCGGTGCCGTAGGTGAGCCGCTTCGGAGTAGCTTCTCCGGGAGCGAGCGCCCAGAGCGCCGCTGGATTCTTCGGAAACCACCCGTCTTCGGGGCCGCGGGCCGGAGACACGAACACGACGCTTCCGTTCGCGAGGAGGGTCGGGCTCGTCGCGCCTCCCGGCATCGACGTGAGGGCGCGCGGTTTTCCCCCGCCCAGCGAGACGTCATAGATCTGCCACGCGCCGTCAGGTGTCCGCTTCCCCGCGAAGAGAGCCCGCTGGCCGTCGGGCGTCACGAAGGGCTCTCCCGCCCCGACGAGGCCCTGAGAAAGGACCCGCACGTTTCCCGGGTTCAGAGGGGGCACCGCGAGGATCACGCGGCTTCCCTGCGGGTAGCGTGCATCGAGCATGCTCCGCGGGTTGGAAGACGCGGCGGGAGAAGCGGGAGTTTGCGCGATGACCAGGCTTCCAGCCGGCACCGGGGCCTTTCGCCCCTGGCATGCCAGCGTCCCGAGGAGACAGGCGCCCAGGATCGGGAGCCTCTGGGAAGCCGTCAACGGCGCTCCCCCGGTTCACGTACCTTCAGGATCTGCCCGGGCCGGACATTCTCCAGCCGCTGGCTCTGGCCGCTCGGCCACGCGATCTCGATCGAGTCGACCTTCGACGCCTTGCCCAGCCCGAAGTGAAGCCGTCGGTCACCCTGGAAAAGATACGTCGTCGGACAGCGGGCCTCGGCGCGGACCGTGCGCCCTCCGGCCTTCAGCGTCACCTTGGCCCCGAACCCGTCCCTGTTGGACTTCGTCCCCTCGAGATCGAGCGCGATCCACGTGTTGCCCGAAGTGTCCCGGTTCCGGAGCAGGACCGGACGGTCCGCGATGTTGGTGGTGAGGATATCCATCCGCCCGTCGTTGTCGAAGTCGAAGACCGTGGCGCCCCGCCCCCGGAACTTCGTCCTGAAGAAGGCTCCGCCCTTCTGCGAGGCGTCCTTGAAGACCCCCGTCCCGTCGTTCTCGAGCAGGAGCGCCTCCCACCCGTTCAGATAGTGCAGGTCCCCGTTCACGATCACGACGTCCAGATTTCCATCGTTGTCGAAGTCGATGAAGCTGCCGCCCCACGACGCGTATTGCGCCTTGATCCGCCCGATTCCCGACGACATGATTGTGTCGTTGAAGAGGCCCTCGGGCGTCCCCAGGTAGAGCGAACCGTAGCCGATGGACGTGACGAGAATGTCCGGCAGGCCGTCTCCGTTCACGTCCCCGATCGCGGCGCCCATCGAGGCGGCGGCGTCCCCGTCCTGGCTGAAGGCTGCGCCCATCTCGACTCCCGCGTCCCTGAAGCGGCCCTTGCCATCGTTGAGGAGGAGCTGGTTGGGAGAGGCGTCATTCGTGACGTAGAGGTCCTGGTGCCCGTCCCCGTTGAAGTCGAAGGGCGTCACGCCCATCCCGCGGCTGTTGGGGATTCTCACTCCCGCCTTCTCGCTCACGTCCTCGAACGTGCCATCGCCGCGGTTGCGGTAGAGAACGTTGAACTCGGCCTTGTAGGCGAGCGGCCCGGGGTAGCCGTCGGGGCCGTAGTGGAGCTTGTAGCTCGGGTCGTAGGTGAGGTAGTTGACGAGGAAGAGGTCCAGGTGCCCGTCGTTGTCGTAATCGAGAAAAGTCGCCGCGACGCTCGTCCCCTCCTGTCCGAGCCCGGCCTTCTTCGTGACGTCCTCGAACGTCCCGTCGCCGCGGTTGCGGTAGAGAATGCTCCGCCCCACGTTCACGACGAAAAGGTCGACGTGCCCGTCGTTGTCGTAGTCCGCGGCCGCCGCCATCACGCCGTAGCCGGAGCCCTCCACGCCGGCCTTCTTCGTGACGTCCTCGAACGTCCCGTCGCCGCGATTGCGGTAGAGCCGGTTCGGGAGGCGCGGGGTGCCGTCGGGACCCGGCGAGATGACCGCATGGGGCCCGGAGTTGACGAGGTAGACGTCGAGGAGGCCGTCGCCGTCGTAGTCGAAGACGACCCCGCCGGCTCCGACCGACTCCACGATATTCGTGAGCTTGCCGCTGGCGAGCTGGTGGACGAAGTCGATCCCCGACTTCGCCGTCACGTCCTCGAACAGGTCGTTCGGACCCGCCGCGACCGGGGGCGACACCGGGAGCGCCAGGCCTGCCGCCGCCGTTCCGCTCCGGGACCTCCTGCCGCATCCGGGCGCCAGCAGGGCCAGCGCGAGCGCTGGCGCCACGCAGCGGATGAGGCTCCGAGGACCGCTTGCGCGGCTCACGGTTTCGCACCCGAAGGAGCTTCGCTCACCTTACCTTCGTCCCCCAGCCAGGGTGCGCCGACCTCGGCCTTACGGCCATGTCAGCCTCCCGCGGATGCGACAGAGACTCAAACCAAAAAACACCAAATTGCCTGCGGGGATTTATACCATTGAGCCGGACGCAGCCACACGGACCACGGAAGGCGGCCTTGACGCGGCGCGCCTCGTCCTCGACGGCGGGCGATCCGCCCGGCGTCTACTTCAGCGTCTGGTCCCAGCTCTTCTTGCTGTCCGGGTCGAGCCAGCCCTGGAAGCGAAGGGCCGTGGGGACGTCCCGCACCTTCCAGTACCCGTTGTTGAGGCTGACATACGTCCGGAGCGCTTCGAGGATCCTCGAGTAGTTCTTCCGGTCCTGCTCGGCGAGCTTCGCGTCGGAGACGCGCGCGTTCAGGAACTGGATGGTGGCGTCCTTGAGGAGCTTGAGGTCGCTCTGGGGCCACTGCACGAGGACGAGGTGCTTCTTCTCGTTGGGGTCGCTGTCGTTGGCCGTCAGTATCTCCTTGAGCTTCGCCCCCTGCTGCCGGAGGTTCTCGGCGTACGACGACAGGACGTGATCGCGCGCCACGCTCAGGACGAGCGCCTGCTGCGCCGGACTCAGCGTGCCCCATACCTTCTTGTTGATGATCATGTAGGTGACGAGGAACTGCTGGTGCCAGCCCGGGAAGTGCACGTACCGGGTCCCCACCGTTCCGGGGTTTCCCTCGGGAAGGCCGAAAAGCTGGGAGACGTCGTCGAGGGGGGTGGCGAATTCGTATGCCTGAAGCTGGCCGTCCGCCACGGCTTTGACGAGTGACCCTCCCCCGGCGATCGCCGTGATGAACTTGATGTTCTTCTTCGGGATGACGCCGGACGTGACGAGGTTGTCACACGCGCGGTCGAGGACGTACTGGGCCGGCGGCAGGTAGCGGAACGTCCAGTTCTGCTGGCACAGCCCCGCCAGGCCGATCCCGGGCGTCGCGCCGGCGTTGCCGACGGGCAGCATGAAGTAGCCGGAGCCCTGGTGGCTGCTCCCCACGATGGGCACGGCCACGACGTTGCTGCCGCTCTTCTCCAGGATCTGCTGCAGAAGGTCGAGACCGGTCGTCGTGCCGTTGTCGACGGCCTTGCCGTAAAGGAAACCCGCGAACTCGTCGAAGTTGGGCCCGAAGGGGACGCCCGAGTTGTAAATGAAGCCCCATGTCGGGTCGAGGTCCGATCCCGAGATATAGGCGGCGTCGAAACCGGTCCCTCCCGCGAGGGGACCTCCCGCACCGACCGCGGCGAGGATGCCCTTGAAGTCCTTCGGAATCCCCGGGGTCGGCGTGGACTTCTTGAACCTGATCTGGCCGTCCTTGCCGAGGACGGTCGTCGAGAGGCTCGACAGCTTGGCCGCGTAGTCGTCCGCGGGAGGGCCGATTGCCGCGGAGCCGCTGAAGCTCCGGAACGAGATCTCCACGGCAAGAACCGTCGGCGCCGCGAGCAGAGCCGCGCACACGGAGAGCGCGACCGCGGTCGGACAACCCTTTGCGCGACCTCCGAAGCTTCCGCCCGGATTCGAAGAAGACATGGCGTCCTCCTTTCTGTGTCGAGAGAGGTGTCTGACGATATCGCGTTCCGCCGCGACCAGTGACAACCGCGGGCCTCGCACGAAAAAAGGCCGTCAGATGCGCATCTGACGGCCTCGGAAGTGTCTGGTCTACTGCAAGGCGGCGAAGGCGTTGATGCGGCCCTTGCCGGAGTAGGGATCCGCACCGGGCTTGAGGATGTCGTCGGCGGTCTTCTGGATGATGGCCTCCAGCTGCGCCGGTTTCATCTTCCCGTACTTGCCGACGATCAGCGCCGCCACGCCGGAGACGTGCGGCGCCGCCATCGAGGTGCCGGCAGCAAAGTAGTAGCCGGTCGCGCTTCCTGGGCTAATCACCATGTCGTAGGGGTAGGTCGCTGCATTCGCGAAGTCGCCGCCGGGCGCTGCCACGTTGACCACCGACTGGCCGTAGTTCGTGTAGGACGCAGGCCAGTCGTTCGGGCCGGTCGCGGCAACCGCCATGCCGTTCCCCGACTGTGCCGGGATCGACCAGATCCGGCTGTTCAGGTTGACCCCATCGTTACCGGCCGCGCTCACGCACAGGGTGCCAGCCGCCGTGGCGTGGTTTATGGCGCGGTTGAGCGCGGCGATAAGGGGCCCGGACCCGCCGCCGCCCGCGTTGATGCGGTCGAACGTCGCGCCGAGGCTCATGTTGATCACGTCAGCCTGGACGTCGGGGCCTGACGCGTACATGATCCCCTGAATGACCCACGAGAACGCCCCACTCCCACCTTGGCTCAACACCTTGACGGCGACGATCTCGGCCCGCGGCGCGACGCCCTGAATCCCCTTGTCGTTGATCGGCGCGGCGATGATCCCGGCGACGTGAGTGCCGTGGTTGAAACCGGCGACGGTCGGAACCACACCCTCGCCAGGCACGAACGAGATGCTGAGGTCCCAGTTCAGATTCGGTTTGATGTCTGGGTGGTCCTTCCAGATCCCCGCGTCGAGCACCGCCACCCGAGCCCGCTTCACGCCCCACCCCATGTCGCCGTTAAAAGCCGTCTTGTCGGCTTGGATCTGGCGGATGTTCCACTGGTAGCCCCAGTATGGTTCGGAGTTCACGCCGGTGACCTGTAGGTCGGACTCGGCGGCCTCGACGTACTGCTCGTTGTTGATCCACTGCACCTCGATGTCCTCGGCGGCCTGCTGGACGCGGGCGTCCTTCACGACCACCGTCAGGAAGCCGGCGTTCTCCGAGGACGCCACCACCACACCGATCTCGGGGATCTTGACGGTGATCGTGCCGCCCGCGTAGGCGACCGCGTTCTCCAGATCGGCGCTCCCCTGACCCTGGCCCCTGGCCACGATCAGATAGCTGCGCGGCGCGGCCGCAGCGACCGCCGCACCCGCCAGCAAACCCACCATTGCCACGAAGTTGACGAACCTCTTCATCTCGTTCTCCTTTCGGACCGACGCCTTTGGCGGCGGCATATCCTGGACCCCATACCCCGATTCCCACCGGCTGCCAGCAGGTCTCCCACGACCCTCGGGACGCTAGCTTTCCCGCCGGGACCTGTCAAGGCTGCGGCGCCTAAGGGCACTGACGGCGGCCACCGCTTCCTTCACGCGTTCGGCCGTCATCGGCATCTGGAACAGCCGGGCGCCGGTGGCGTCGAAGATGGCGTTCGCCACGACCGCCCCCACCGGGACGATCGCCGGTTCGCCTCCTCCCTGCGGGGTCAGCTCGTCGTTCTTCACGAGGACGGTCTCGATCTCGGGCATCCCCGAGAACCGCGGCACCTCGTACGTGTCGAAGTTCCGGGTGAGGATCTGGCCGCCGTTGAAGCGGACCTCCTCCGACAGCGTGTACCCAAGGCCCATCATGATGCAGCCTTCCATCTGCATCTTCGCCCCGTCGGGATTGATCACGACGCCCATGTCCTGAGCGCAGACGATTCGCCCCACCTTGACGCTCCCGGTGGCGGCGTCGACCCTCACCTCGGCCATCAAGGCGACGTAAGTCCCCGCATCGATCCCGCAGGCCACACCGACGCCGCGGCTGCTGGGGGCAGCCGCCTTCTTCCAGCCAAATCGCTCGGCGACGGTCTCGAGGACGCGGCGCATTCGCTTGTCGGAGGTGTTGTTCAAGCGGAATGTGAGCGGATCGACCTTGGCCTTCGCCGCCATCGTGTCGATCTGCGATTCCCGCGCGAAGACGTTGATGTTGGCGCCCGGCGCGCGCCACGGACCGGTGGCGAACAGGTGCATCTTCGGGGTGTCGCTTCCCCACCGCCCGTAAGTCCGGATCAGGTTGTTCGGCACGTCGTAGAACTGCTCGGCGCTTCGCGATCCGGCCGCGTAAACCTGGTAGTCCCACAGGCAGATCCTGCCCGCGCCGTCGATTCCAGACCGGATACTGACGACCGCCGCTGGCCGGAACGAGTCGAGGAAGAACTCCTCGGCGCGGCTCCAGCACACCTGGACCGGCTTCCCGGTCAGCTTCGCGAGCTTCGCCGCTTCGATCGCCTGGAGGCCGGCGCTCTTGCCGCCGAAGCCACCGCCCACGAAGGGGGTGATGACGCGGACGTTCTCCTTCGCGAAGCCGATGGCCTGCGCGATCGCCTGCTGGTTCGGAAACGGGGTCTGCGTGGACGACCAGACCGTCATCGTCCCGCCTTCGAGCCGCGCCAGGGCGGTGTGGGTCTCGATCGGCGCGTGCGCGCCATACCCGTTCACATACTTTCCTTCGAAAAGGGAGACGGACCTCTTCTCTCCTTCGGCGAGATCCCCCTTCTTCTCCCTCTCCTCGCCCTCGCCCGCGACCGAGAGGAGATGGGCGAAGACGGTCTTGTCGTCGAACGCCGGCTTGGGCGCGTCGAAATCGGCCTTGATGAGGGCCAGCGCCTTCTTCGCCGCCTCGGGATCCGGGGCAAGCACGGCGACCATGCCGCCCTCGTTGACGACGACGACCCCCGGCAGCCGGGCTGCGGCCGACGTGTCGACGCTCTTCAGCGCGGCGCCGTGCGCCGGCGGGCGGAGGATCTTCGCGTAGAGCATTCCCGGCAGACGGATGTCTCCGGCGTACTGGGCCTTGCCCGTCACCTTCACGCGCGCGTCACGGCGTTTCTCCGGTCTCCCCATCACGCGGAACTCGGAGACGGATTTCGTCACCGCCTTCCCGTCCAGCTTGCGGACGATCTTCTGCCCCTTGGCGAGCTGACCGAACGCGACCCGGATCGTTCGATCGGAGGCGAGGAAGACCACTCCATCCTGGACGCGGAGCGCATCCGGCGGCGTCTTGAGGTGCTCCGAGGCAAGCGTGAGCAGAACGGCCTTCGCTTCCGCCGCTGCCGCCCTCAGGGCCGGACCGAAGAACCGGGTCGACATCGAACCGTACGTTCCCATGTCGAACGGACACAGAGCCGTGTCTCCCATGACCATGTCGATGGAATCCAGGGACACGGAGAGCTCGTCGGCCGCCATCTGCGCGAGAGAGGTGACGACGCCCTGCCCCATCTCGATCTTCCCGGAGTAGATCGTGACCCGGCCGTCGCCGGCGATCCTCAGATAGGCGTTGAAGTCGGTGGGGTAGCCCCTCGCGCGGGCTTCCTGCCCCATGAGATCCGACAGGTCCGCGTTGAAAAGGACGATGATCCCCCCGCCGAGAAGCCTGATGAAGTCCCGGCGGTCGAGGGAACGTCCTGCGGACAGGAGCGGCGGTGCGGCGAAAGTGGAGGGGTCGTCTGTCATGACACGCCTCGCGCGAGGGTGGAAACCCGTTCGATGGCCTGGACGATTCGATGATGGGCGGCGCAGCGGCACAGGTTGTCTTCCATTCCCGCGCGGATCTGGCTCCTGGTGGGCTTCGGGGTCTTCAGCAGGAGGGCGAAGGCATTCATGATCATTCCGGGCGTGCAGAAGCCGCACTGCAGCCCTCCGGTGTCCGCGAACGCCTCCTGGAGGGGATGGAGCTTTCCGTTCCGCTCCAGACCTTCGATCGTCGTGACGTCCTTGCCGCGTACGGCCTTCACGGACAGCTGACACGACCGGACCGCCTCCTTGCCTACGACCACGGTGCAGGCGCCGCAAAGGCTCTCACCGCACCCGAACTTCGTTCCCGTGAGGCCGAGGTCGGTGCGCAGCACCCACAGGAGCGTTCGATCGCCATCGACATCCAGATGGATGGGCTTGCCGTTGAGCCGGAACGAGATGGATTCTTTCATCGGAATCCTCGCTGTCTCGGAGATTCGCTTCCGTGTCTCACGTCGATCATAGCGAGAATCCGGGGGGTCGAGGGAAGAACCCCAAACCTTCCCACTTCGCTCTCCCGCACGGTCTTTACTCGCGTTGATAGCGCCAGCGGAAATCGATTGACCGGGGTTCAAAGACTGGAGTCTGATGCTCCTGTCTGCAGGATCGCACCCGAACGCTCGGCAGTGCAAGAAGAGGCACACATGTCTTCCCGCACCATGAATGCACTCGCCCTTGTCGTCGTCACGACTCTCGGCTTCGGCGCCTCACGCCACGCACGCGCCGGGCCGCCGTTTTCGACCGACGACCCTGAGCCGGTCCCGTTTCGTCACTGGGAGATCTATCTTGCATCGCAATCTCAGAACAGCATAGGCGGATGGTCAGGCACCGCGCCGCACTTTGAGTTGAACTACGGGGCTCTCCCGAACGTTCAGATTCACCTGATAGTGCCCCTTGCATACGCGGCACCACGGCAAGGAGTTTCCCAATATGGGTTCGGCGATATGGAGGTCGGCGCCAAGGTCCGGTTTCTGCAAGAAACCGAGCGTCGGCCACAGGTAGGGACGTTCGTGATTCTTGACCTTCCGACCGGGAACAGCAGCCGCGGCCTCGGCGAAGGCAATACGCGTGTTTTCCTGCCCCTGTGGGTCCAGAAGAGTTTTGGCGCATGGACGACCTACGGCGGCGGGGGTTATTGGCTTAACCCTGGCTCCGGCAATCGAAACTATCTCTATCTCGGTTGGCTCCTTCAGCGACAGCTCGGTGAAGGGCTTGCCGTGGGCGTGGAGACTTTTCATACCACACCGAGCACGGGCGATAACGTGCCCGAAACTCGATTCAACGTGGGCGCCGTCATTGATCTGAGCAAGACCCAGCACATCCTCTGGTCCGCTGGACGGGGTATCCAGGGGCCGAACCGGTTTCAGACGTACGTTGCCGTTCAGTTGACTCTTTGACCTGGTTGTCCCGCGGGAGGACCTCCCGCAGCTCGCCTTCTCCTGCAAGGGCCGCGAACCGTGGATCCTATCCCTGAGGTAATCTCACCGCGTGATGGAGCGTCGGAAAGACTGATGGCTGCCCTTCTTCGCCTGCTCCTTGTCTATCCATCCACCCACGAGCTCGGGTGGGTGCGGCGTTTCCAGCTCCCCCCCCTTTCCTTGAAACAAGTCGCTGCCGTGACGCCGGACGAGTGGGAGGTCGTGCTGGCCGATGAGCTCCACGAGGATGTTCCCTTCGACGGTGATTTCGACCTCGTGGGGATCACCGCCATGACCCACCAGGCGATCCGTGCCTATGAGATCGCCGACCGCTTCCGGGCTCGCGGCGTCCCCGTCGTGCTCGGGGGGATCCACCCCACGGTCTTGCCCGACGAGACCCTTCAGCATGCCGATGCGGTCGTCATCGGTGAGGCTGAGCCGGTCTGGGCGCAGCTTCTGAACGACCTGCGGGAGGGACGGCTTGCACGGCTCTATCGCTCGGTTCCCGAAGGCCATCGGTTGGTGATTCCCTGGTCGCGCCGCGATTTCCTGGCCGGGCGGCACTATCTCACCACTCAGACACTCCAGGCCAGTCGCGGCTGTCCTTATGACTGTCCGTTCTGTACGGTCACACCCTATTTCGGCCGCTCATTCCGGTATCGCGACCCCGAGGACGTTCTGGCGGAGCTGCGCAGCTTTGACAAGAAGCTGACGGTGTTTCTCGACGACAACATCCTGGGCGATCCGGTACGGGTCAAGCCGATCCTGTCCGGGATGGCGGGGCTCGGCCTCCGCTGGGGCGGGCAGGCCAGTCTCCGCTTCGCCGAGGATCCCGAGCTCGTCCGTTTGCTTGCCCGGTCCGGTTGCATCGGCATCTTCGTCGGCCTCGAGTCGGCGGTCGGCGAACATGCGAATCATCCGAAGACCGGCAGCGTCTCGTCGCAGGCAGACTTGATCAAACGCATTCGGGATGCCGGCATCGTCGTCGAGGCGTCGATGATCTTCGGTTTCGACGACCACGACGAGAGCGTCTTCGAGACGACCGTCCGCTTCCTGGAGAGGTGCGCCCCCAGCTTGCCGACCTTTCACGTGCTGACCCCGTATCCCGGAACCGTTCTCTTTCAGCAGTTCCAGCAGGAGGGACGCCTGCTCCATACGGACTGGAGACGCTATGACCACGGTCATGTCGTCTTCCGACCCAAGCGAATGACGCCGGAACGGCTCTATCGAGGCTGGATCGAGGCGCGCAGGGAGGCATACCGCTGGCCATCGATCCTCTCCCGGGTGATGAAGGGACCAGGTCGCATCACCAATCTCGCCTATAACGTCTTTCGCCGTGGCGGGATCTACGGTCCGAATGAGATCGAAAGCTGAGGCGTCGCCGCCTTCGGAATCGGGACGGGCGTGATCCCGACGGGATCGTTCGTCCGGTTGTCGATGCGGACAACCGACGCGACGACCTTCCCCCCTGGCGCGGGAATGACGAGGAGCGTGCCGGACTTCACGAGAGCCTGCGGGTTTGGCGCGTAAAGCCGCACGAACGAATCGAGCTGCTTGATCTCGCCCGCGCCGAGATCGACCGAAACACGTCCTCCAAAGACTCCCCCTTCAGAGAACATCCGAAGGTCGACCGTCGTGCCGGGTCCCTCGTTCACGAGCACGAGATTCGAGCGCGCCTCTTCGAACTCAGCCACTCCGACAAAGGCGGCGGGAGACACGTTCGTGATCTCGTCCCCCCCGCGTATCGACGCGACGTCCTGCGACGCGGGGCCCGCCTCCGAATCGCTCCGCGTCACGGCCAGTACTTGAAGGCCAATGCCGCTTCGAATCTCGAGTGCGCCCGAGCCCGGGGCCGACGCCGGAAAGGTGCTGCGCAGAACGTCCGACAGGACGCGCGTGGTGCCCGGCAGAATCGGGGTCGTCACGGTCACAGGAGGGCCTCCGTCGCGCGGCCGGTACGTAAGGTCGACCGGGATGACAGAGTCCGGCACGCTCGGTAGTGCTCCGAGGAAGACGTCGCTCGAGAAAACAGCTCCGTTTCGGCCGGGTGAGGCGGCCACGGCCGGAATCGTCCAGAACATCGCGCTCCTGCTTCTGAGGAGCGGAGGACTGCGGAAAGGATCGTTCGTCGAAGCGTTCGAGACCACCGTTCCGTAGACCTGCGCCCGGCCCGACAGGATCGACACCGAGACGCGTCCCGGGTTCGGCACGCCGGAAAGCACGTCGTTCTCCTGCATGCGGGATCCGGCCGGCACGGTAAGGGTATGGCTCGACACGGCAGACCCTGTCGGACCGAAGGCCTCGAGGAGCGCCGTCACGTCCTCGAAGGCGGCGAAGAGCGAAACGTTCATGCGCGCGGGGTGCGCATCCGCCGTTCCGAGAAGATCAACCTCGTCGCCCGGATTCAGGACGGACTCGCGCGCGGAGAGGACCGGAAACGACAGGCCGTAGGTTCCGCCGCCTGGGACGGTGTTGAAGACGCGCGAGGAAGCGAGCAGGACGCCCGGTGTTCCGCCCACGATTCGAAGCCGAAGGGGGGCCACACCACCCGGCTTTCCGAAGAGCGTAAAAAGAAAGCGCGACGTGAAAGATCGGGTCTCGAACGCAAACATCTCGATGGAAATCGTGGCGAAAGACCCATCCAACAGCAACGCTTCGATCGTGAGCGGGAGCGGGGAGAGATTCGTCAGCGTCAACTCGGTGCTGAACGCCGCGCCCGAAAGACCCTGCGCGTCGACCAGCGCCGGCACGAGAAGGTCGCTTTCGGACAGCGCTCCTTGCGGCTCGCCTTCGACCCTCAGCTCTTCTCCGCGAAAGCCGTCGAAAGGCGACAGGAGGACGTCGGAGCCGATCCGGCTATAGGACGCTCCTTCGCTCAGAAGGATCCCATCGCGCAGGATGCGGAGCCGTGCCGGAAACGGTCCCGAAAGGCGCAAGAGCGCGAGCCCGCCGGAAACATGCAGCGTCAACGGCTGCGAGGGATCGAGTCCGGCGTCCTCCACCCCGACGTCGACGCTCGGACTTCCGAAGATCCTCATCGAAAGCGCATTCCCGGCCGGATCGACGGTGGCGTCGAGCCCCGCGGGCGCTCCGTCCGGCGGGTCGATCCTTCCCAGCCGGGCCCAGTAATAGCCCCGCTCTGTCGCATCGTACGTCGTCGCCACGACCCGGTCCGGATGATGTGTCCGGATCTTGCCAAGCATGAAATCGAAAAGGGGCTTCGGCGCGAGCACGATCTCTTCCATGTGGTCGACGCCCGCCGGATAGAACGTCTGAAAATCGTAGCCTGAGGGATCCTGGAGGCGAAGCTCGGAAAGGGTAGGCACGGAACCACGGGCGTCCTTGAATCCCGGCGTGTCGGCGATGTGGTGCGTGTTGCGATAGGGGAAGAGGGCGGTGGAATCGGGGACGACCGTATCGGCCGTGCCGTGCGCCAGATAGAGAGGAACGTTTCGGGCGTTGCCGAGATAAAAACGGGCGGACTGCGCGAACCAAAGAGCCAGCACCGAACCGGTCGCGCCGACGAAATCACCCCCCGCCGCGGCGCGAAAATCGGGAAACCCCGGGGACCAGCTCTGCCCCTCGAAGGCATCCGACGGACCCGAGCCGTCGCTGATGGACGCGAAGCGGTCCGGGTTCTTCAGTCCGACGAGGAGCGCGCCCTTCCCTCCTTGCGAGAAGCCGGCGAGGTGGACTCGGTCCGGATCAATCCGGAAGGACGCGAGCGTGTCGGCCAGGCAGGCGAGGACATCGGTCTCATCGGGGATGCCGTTGACGCCGTCGACGTACTGCGTGGAATACGCGCCGATCGTGAGATCGTAGCGCCCCTGCCAGAAGACCAGAACGACACCGCGCGCCTCCGCCTCGGCCATGTATGCGTCCGTCCGAAACGAGGCCATCGATCCCCCTCGGCCATGCAGAAAGAGGACGGCGGGTAGTTGGGAAATACCGTCGTACCCGGAGGGCGTCAGAACCTGGTAGACGCGACGGGCACCGTCCGCCGGCGAGACGTACGCGCGGTCGTAGAGCACCGGCCCGCCGAGAAGCGGGCTCGAGCCGAAGAGAGCGAAGAAGAGAAGGAGCAGGATCCGGAAGCGTCGGGACATCGCGCTCCGTTCGTCGTGGCCGATGAAATACTGTCCGTCCTTCGGCAAGCCTCTCTCTCCGGTGCGAACCATCTTCATCCCTTTGAGCTGTTCCGCGAGTTGGTCCTCGCGATCAGCGCTCGCGGCCCGTTCCTGGGGCATGCGTCCCCGTTGGGCTTTCTCGGCGAATCCTAGCAGCCCGTGAAAAAAGGCTCTTCGCGGAAGAGTGTGGGTGAAAACGGCTGACGACAGACGCGGCGAGCGGCACGGAACGCTTTTCATCAAGATGGAGACGAGATCCTTTTTCGGGATCCGGTAGTTGGCCCCGTCCTGCGCCGATGGCAGCGCCGCCAATCCCTCGCGGAAGGGCGTCGGGTTGTCAGCCGGGTACGGCCGCAGGACCCGGCCGGTACGGGCTGAACTGTGGCTCCCACTGGGCCTTGCGGACGACGCCCTCGAGCTCGCGGTCGGGAAGGAGGCGGCCCAGACCGGCGTCGCGCGCCTCGATCGCGACAGCCGTGGCCACCCGGGCAGACACTTCGCGGATGGCCTCCATGTCCGGGAGGAGCAGGCCCTGCTCCTCCTCCCCGGGCGTCACCATCGCGCTGACGGCGCGCGTTGCGGCGAGGAACATCCCGTCCGTGACCTTGGACGCCTTGCTCACCAGCGCGCCGAGCCCGACGCCCGGGAAGATGAAGAGGTTGTTCCCCTGCGACGTTTTGATCGTCCGGCCGTTCCACTCGAGCGGCGGAAAGGGGCTCCCCGTGGCCAGGAGCCCCCGCCCGCCGGTGGCGCGAGCCAGCTCCTCGGGGGTGCACTCGGTCCGCGACGTGGGATTCGAGAGCGCCATCACCACCGGACGGCCGGTATTCCGGGCGACCTCCTCGAGGATCTCAGCGGAGAAGAGGCCTCGCTGCGCCGTGACGCCAATCAGGACGGTCGGCTTCGCGTTCCTCACGACGTCGAGAAGACCGACGCCTGAAGGGGACTGGAGCCGCCAGCCCTCCACCGCGGCGCGGGGCTGGGCGTACATCTTCTGCTGGGGCTCGAGAGCGGGGTCGTCCTCGAGAAGAAGACCCTGCACGTCGAGCGCGAAGAGCCGGCGGCACGCCTCCTCCTCGGAGAGCCCGTTCTGCCGGAGCATCGTCCGGATCATGTAGCAGATCCCCGAGCCAGCCTGCCCCATCCCGACCACGACGAACCGCTGCTCGTGGAATGCGGTCTCCTTGATCCGCATGGCCGTCATCAGCGCGGCGAGCGCGGCGGCGCCGGTCCCCTGGATGTCGTCGTTGAAGGAGAGGATCCGCTCGCGGTAGCGCGCGAGATTCTTGAGGGCCTTGTTCTTGGCGAAGTCCTCCCACTGGAGAAGGGCATCGGGAAAGTTTCGCTTCACGCCGAGGACGAACCGCTCGACGATCTCCTCGTACGCCTCCCCCTCGAGGCGGCGGTGGCGGTAGCCGAGGTAGAGCGAGTCGCCGAGGAGCCGTTCGTTGTTCGTGCCGATGTCGAGGCAGATGGGAAGACAGACGGCCGGGTGGAGGCCTCCGGCGGCCACGTAGAGGCTGACCTTTCCGACCGGGATTCCCATACCGTCCGAGCCGAGGTCGCCGAGGCCGAGGATCCGTTCGCCGTCCGTCACCACGATGAGATAAACGTGCGGCCGGCTGAGCGACTGGAAGATCTCGTCGATCCGGTCGATGTTCTCGGGGCTCACGTAGACGCCTCGGAAACGCCGCTGGATGTGGCTCAGCTCCAGGCACGCCTGCCCGACGGTGGGCGTGTAGACGATGGGCACCATCTCGGTCAGGTTGTCGCGGAGGAGCCGGTAGAAAAGCGGCTCGCTCCGGTCGAGCAGGCTGTTCAGGAAGATGTAGCGCTCGAGGGCGTCGGGCTTGCGGCGATAGGCCTCGAGCGTCCTCTCGACCTGCACCTCCATCGAGGAATAGCCCGAGCGAAGGTACCCCTCGAGGCCGAACGCGAGCCGTTCCTCCCGGGTGAAGCCCGATCCCTTGTTCAGGAGCGGGTCGTTCAGGAGCTGGCGCCCCCGGATGTAGACCTCGAGGAACTCTTCGCCCGTGAGCGCGTCGATTTTGAAAGAGAACGTCTTCATGTGTACACAACCCCTGCGCGGCAGCTCGGCGGCTTCAGCCTAGCACCCGGCGCCACCGTTT
>Ga0208355_1000081_pt1 | contig 47045 bp, 47 predicted proteins | sample NGESurdeep072012_6_FD_184458 | JGI IMG/M metagenome (GOLD analysis project Ga0208355, IMG submission 184458) | Arctic peat soil microbial communities from Barrow, Alaska - NGEE Surface sample 210-3 deep-072012 (SPAdes) | ecosystem: Environmental > Terrestrial > Soil > Wetlands > Peat ... | reverse complement strand
AATGAATGAAGACATCCTGGCTGCGCTAAAAACGGTTATCGATCCCGAACTCGGCATCAATATCGTCGATCTGGGGCTGGTTTATAAGGCAGTGCGCAATGCGAATGGAATCGATGTCGCGTTGACGATGACCACGCCCGCCTGCCCGCTTGGCGAGATGATGACCGAGGAAATAAAACTGGCTCTGCGCAATCGTTTCCCCGGCACGCCGGACGTGCGCGTCGAATTGGTCTGGGATCCGCCGTGGTCCCCCGAGCTGATGAGCGAGGAATCGCGACGGCAGCTCGGCATACTTTAGGCTGGTGTCGCGGGCGCCGCCCACTGTCCAAACAGCCCTCCGGCTGTGCACGAACGAGGCAGGAAATGAGTAGCGTATGGCGTCGGCTACGCTTGATCCCGCTCGCGGCCGGCGCGGGCGCGCTGCTCGCCGGGCTGTGGGCTGGCCTTGCGCGGCTCGGGCTGGCGCTGCCGGGCGGCATGCCTGCCCTGTCCGAGTTCCACGGCGCCCTCATGATCAGCGGATTTCTCGGGACCCTGATCAGTCTCGAACGCGCGGTAGCGATCGGACGGTGGTGGGCTTACGCGGCGCCGGCCCTATCCGCAATCGGTGCGGTGACGCTCATCGCCGGCGCGCCAGCATTCGCGAGCGGTGCCTTTCTACTCGCCGGCATCGCCCTCACCATCAATTCGAGCACCGTCGTCGCACGTCAGCCGGCACTGTTCACGATCGTTCTGGCAGTGGCGGCGTCGTGCTGGATTGGCGGAACGCTTGCGTGGATTCAAGGAGCCGAAGCGACCGGCGTCGCCGGATGGTGGCTGGCATTTCTGGTTCTCACCGTCGCAGCCGAACGTCTCGAACTCAGCCGGCTGCTGTCGCCGCCGCGCTCAAGCCAGCTGACTTTCGCCATCGCGGTCGCGCTGATCATTACCGGGGCGGCGCGTGGAGAATTTGCCGGCGAAGCGGCGCCGTTCAGCGGCGCTGGCCTGCTCGCGTCCACCGCGTGGCTCGTCAGGCATGACATCGCACTGCGAACGATCCGCCTTTCCGCGCAACCGCGCTTCTCGGCCGCTTGCCTGCTCGCAGGGTATTTTTGGCTCGGAGTCGCCGGTCTTCTGCTCCTCGTAATCCCGCCGGGCACGACGGCCTTTTCCTATGACGCCGCCGTCCATTCCATCACGATCGGATTCATCTTGTCGATGATATTTGGGCACGCCCCCATCATTCTGCCCGCGGTGACAGGACTGCGCGTCCGATATAGTGCCGCCGTCTATGCGCCGCTTTTCCTTCTGCACCTTTCGGTGTTGTTCCGGATTGCAGCCGACCTGTTTGGGCCCATGGAACTGCGCACGATCAGCGGACCCGCGACGATCGTCGCCCTCGCAGCCTATGCCGCCACACTCACCATAGCGTCACGAAAGCAGTGACGGCGTGGCCGGTTACGTCAGTTGCCCTTGAAGATCGGCTTGGTCTTCGCGACAAAGGCCTCATACGCGCGCTCGTAGTCTTTCGTTTGCATGCATATGGCCTGCGCCTGGGCCTCTGCCTCAATGGAGTCGTCGATGCCCATGCTCCATTCCTGATGAATGCAGCTCTTGGTCATGGCATGTCCGAACGTCGGACCCTCGGCCAGCGATTTCGCCAGCGCCTGCGCCTGCACGAGCACGGCGTCGGGTTCGCAAAGCTTGTTGTAGAAGCCCCATCGCTCGGCCTCGACGCCGTCCATCGAACGCCCGGTATAGAGCAGCTCCGCGGCGCGGCCCGCGCCGATAATTCGCGGCAGGATATTGCACGCTCCCATATCGGCACCGGCCAGCCCGACGCGGACGAACAAGAACGCAACTTTGCTCCGCTGCGTGCCGTAGCGCATATCCGACGCCATCGCCAGAATCGCGCCCGCTCCGGCGCATATTCCATCGATTGCCGCAATGATCGGCTGCGGGCAGGCCCGCATGGCTTTGACCAGATCACCCGTCATGCGGGTGAACGCGAGCAATCCGGCCATGTCGCCTTTGCGCTGCATCTCAACCAGCGGGCCGATGATTTCATGCACGTCGCCGCCGGAGCAGAAATTGCCGCCCGCACCCGTGATCACCACGGTCTTGATATTATCAGCATAGACGAGATCGCGAAACATATCACGCAGCTCGGAATATGATTCCAGCGTCAGCGGATTCTTCCGCTCCGGCCGATTGAGGGTGATCGTGGCGACAGACTCTTCTACTTGCCACAAAAAGTGCTGCGGCTTGAAATTGCCGAAGTTGACACGCGTTGGGCGAAAGCGCGCAGCCGTGTCCTTTGTTTGCGCATCCCGCGCGGTCGCAAGCCCGAGATCAGACATTATTCTCTCCTTATTATCCGGCAAAAGTCAGTCCGCCGCTCACGCTTATCACCTGGCCGGTGATATAATCGGACCGGGAGCTCGCGAAGAACATGATTGCGTCCGCGATTTCCTGCGGTTTGGCGAATCGCCGAAACGGAATCGCCTTGAGAAACGCCGCCCTGAGATTTTCCGGCCGCGACTGCAGCATGGGCGTATCGGTCGGCCCCGGGCAGACGCAGTTGACGTTGATCGAATTGCGCGCCACTTCGCGCGCGAGCGATTTGGTGAATGCAATCACGCCGCCTTTGGCGGCGGCATAGGTCGTTTCGCCGCTGCTGCCAACGCGTCCGGCATCGCTTGAAATGTTGACTATTTTTCCTTTGCCAGCGGCCATCATGGCCGGAAGCAACGCTTGGGTCAGGTGCAGAGTGCCATTGAGATTGATCGCAATAACACGTTCCATATAGTCGGGCGGGTTATCGACGAACGGCTGGATGTCATTCCAGCCCGCCGCATTGACCAGAATGTCGATGCGGGGATGTCGCGTGAGTATGGAGGCTGCGCTGCGACGGATGGAGGCCGACTCGGCGAGATCGATCGGGAGGTACTCGACGGAGAAATTGCTCTGTCTAGCCTCGTTTACGACTTCGGCGCCTTTTTTCTCGTCAACGTCCGCGCAGATGACCGTCGCTCCGCCACGTGCGAACTCCATCACGGTCGCCTTGCCAATGCCCGAAGCACCACCGGTGACCAGGGCAATCTTGTCGTCGAATCTCATCGCGTCGCTCCTTTTTTTGTCTGCATCGAAGATCCGGTCAAACCAGCAAGAAACGCTTCGACGCGCTGGCGCGTCTCGGCGTTGTTAAGGAGCAGCCGGTTGAATTCCAATTCGTCGGTGTATCCGCCGCGGTCGCTATGACCGGCCGCCGCGATGCATGCCTTACTGGCGGCAAACGCCGCGGCGGGGAGGCTCGCGATGCCACGCACAATCTCGGCCGCGCGCTGGTGGCCTCATTGGTCTCCACCATTTGCATCAATCCCCTGGTCGCGAAGCATGAAGCGTTGGATCTTTCCAGTCGCGGTTTTCGGCAAACTGTCGACGAATTCAATCCAGCGCGGATACTTCCAAGGGCCAACGGTGCGCTTCACATGCACTTTGAGTTCTTCGTATAGCGCCCGGCCAACATCGTTATTCGTGTAATCCTTGAGCACGACGAATGCTTTCGGCTTGATCAGGCCGTTGTCATCTTCGGCTGGCACAACTGCAGCCTCGAGAACTTTCGGATGGCCTACCAAGGCCTCCTCGATCTCGAACGGCGATACCCAAATCCCGCTGACCTTGAACATATCGTCGGTGCGCCCGCAGTAGGTGTACACTCCGTCCGGACGCCGCGTGTATTTGTCACCGGTGCGGGTCCACTCGCCCAAAAACGTGCGGCGCGATTTCTCGCGCTGATTCCAGTAGCCGGCCGCGGACGATTCACCTTTTACCAAAAGCTCCCCAATTTCATTGTCCTCGACGTCCCGCACATTTTCGTCAACCAGCCTGAGCTCGTAACCGTCTACCGGCACGCCGGATGTACCGTACTCGACGGCATCCGGAAGGTTCGTCAAGAAAAGATGTCCCATCTCGGTCGAGCCAACGCCGTTCACGATGTCGAGGCCAAATCGTTGCTTCCAGGCCGCGCCGACGTGTGAGGGCAACGGCTCACCGGCTGAAAAACAAAGTCGCAGCCGATTGGACATATTTTCCGGATTGCATTCGGGATCGGCAAGAATGGCGGCATAAAGCGTAGGCACCGCAAAGAACATTGTCGGCTGATAGCCCCGCAGCATTTCGAATACGGTTTGCGGAGTCGGTCGCTCGGGGTAGAAGACCGACGTAGCTCCTACCCACAACGGACAGAACATGGCGTTGCCGAGGCCATACGAGAAAAACAGCTTCGCGGCAGAAAACACGACGTCGTCTTCACGGTAACCGATTCGGCGCTGGCCAGCGCTCAATGCCATGACCTTGGGGCTCGAGTGCACATGCATGACGCCCTTCGGCATTCCGGTCGTACCGGACGAATAGAGCCAGTAGGCGACCTCATCGGCCGCGGTCCTGGCTGGCGCCGAACCTTCGTTCTCGGCTGCCAAGAGCAGGTCCAGGCGCGGTATCGATTCAGGGCCTCCACCAACGACGATGATTCCCTTGAGGTTCGGCAGATCCTTGGCTGCTTCCTGAACATCAGAGAGCAGTGCGGTTGAAACAAAAACTGCTTTGGCTCGCGAATCTTCGAAGAGGTAGCGATATTGGTCGACTGTCAGCCGTGTATTGACCAGAACTGGAACAATACCTGCCCGGATCGCTCCCCAGAACAGCACGGGAAAGTCGACGGTATCGAGCAGAACCAGAGCGATCCGGTTTTCCGGTTCGATCCCCATGCGTGCCAGCATTGGGCCGATGCGCGCAGTAGCATCACGCAGCTCCGCATAAGTCAGATTGCGGGCGGGATCGATAAAAGCGGTCTTATCGCCCCTACCTTCCGCAACATTTCGATCTACAAAATCGACGGCCGCATTGTAATCGCGAAGCGCCATCATCAGCGTCGCCCAATAATTTATGATTGTAAAAAGATACCGGCTATTTGGAGTTCGATCCTTGACTTCGGTCAGGTCAATCACCTGATGTTGCGTTAATCGTGGTGTGTGATCTTGATTTTTGTCATGGAAGGACGATGCCAAAAAGCGCAGTTTTCTTAATCCGGGGTACTACTATGCACCTACCTAGCCCACAGCCGAAAAAGCGCTTGCTGAAACTGAAGCTCAACGGGCGCTGGCGCGAAGACGCCGTATTCGAAAGGGAATTGCTCGTCGACTATCTGCGCGAAGTCGCGCACCTCACCGGCACGAAAACCGGCTGCGATGGCGGCGAGTGTGGCGCGTGCACTGTCTTGGTCGACGGCGAGGCAGTGCCATCCTGTATCACGCTCGCGATGCGCTGCGAGGGGCGGAACGTGGAAACGATTGAAGCTCTGGCAACGCAAGGACGCCTCAGTAGATTGCAGCACGCCTTTCACGAGAAGCTAGGCGCTCAATGCGGCTTCTGCACGCCGGGAATGATCATGGCGGCGGAAGCGCTTCTGCGCCGCAACCCGACACCGACCGACAGCGAAATACGGGCCGCCTTATCGGGAAATCTTTGCCGGTGCACGGGCTATGTAAAGATCATCGAGTCCGTGCAGGCGGCCGCGGAGGCAACTCATGACCGCTGATCCGAGCGCAGACGGTAAGCTCGCCCGGCGCGGCGTTCCTTTGATCGATGGCATTGAAAAAGTTACTGGGCGCGCGCGCTACACCGCCGACCTCGACCATGGCGATGCCCTCGTCGGACGCATTCTGCGGAGCCCCGCAAGTCACGGCGATATTCTTCGGCTGGATGTTTCAAAAGCCCGCGCCCTCGATGGGGTCTGGGCGGTCATTACCGGCGATGATTGTCCCCACACTTACGGCGTGCTCCCCATCGCGATGAACGAATATCCGCTAGCCCGCGGCCGCGTACGCTATCGCGGCGAGCCGATCGCGGCGGTGGCCGCGATCGACGCGGAGACAGCCGAGCGGGCTCTTGGCCTGATCGAATTGGAAGTGACGGAGCTCCCCGCCTATTATACGTCCGATGCTGCGCGCGCGCCGGACGCCGTGCTTCTGCACGACAACAAACCCGGCAACGTCGAACGCGAGGTCCATCATCAGTTCGGCGACGTCGGTCATGGTTTTGCCGCAGCCGACTTGGTGCGTGAGGAGCAGTTCTGTTGCGCCGAGATCAACCACGCGCAGATCGAGCCGCACGCAAGTCTTGCCGAGTTCGATCCGCTGACGGGGCGTCTCACGGTGCAAACCGTGTCCCAAGTCGGCTATTACCTGCAGCTCATGCTCGCCCGATGCCTGGACATGGAATCCTCGCGCATTCGCGTGATCAAGCCGTTCATCGGCGGTGGTTTCGGGGCTCGCGTCGAAGCATTGAATTTCGAGATCGTTACCGCGCTACTCGCCCGCGCCGCCGCCGGCAGAGTGATGATGCAGCTCACACGCGAGGAAACCTTCATCACCCACCGCGCCCGTCCGCAGACCGACATTCGGCTGAAGCTCGGGATGAGCAAGAAGGGACGCATTACCGCTTGCGAGTTGCATGTTGTGCAGCGCGGCGGCGCGTATGCTGGTTACGGCATCATTACCATTCTCTATGCCGGCTCGCTGTTGCACGGCCTCTACGACATTCCCGCAGTCAAGTACGACGGTTACCGGGTCTACGCCAATCTCCCGCCCTGCGGTGCCATGCGCGGGCACGGCTCGGTCGACACCCGTCACGCGTTCGAATGTCTCGTCGACCGCATGGCGCGCGAGCTCGGGCTCGACCCGTTCGCCGTGCGCCGCGTCAATCTGTTGCAGGCGCCGACCCGCACCATGAATGACCTGACGGTCAACAGCTATGGACTGGCGGAATGCCTCGACAAGGTCGAGCGGGCGAGCGGATGGCGCGAGCGCCTCGGCAAACTTCCGCCCGGCAAAGGCCTCGGCATGGCCTGTTCCCACTACGTCAGCGGGGCTGCCAAGCCGATCCATTTCACCGGCGAGCCGCACGCGGTAGTGAACCTCAAGCTGGACTTTGATGGCAGCGTGACGGCGCTCACGGGCGCCGCCGATATCGGCCAGGGCTCCTCTACAATGGTCGCGATCACCGTGGCCGAGACCTTGGACATCTCGCTTGACCGCGTACGCGTCATCGCCGCCGACACCGCCATTACACCCAAGGACAACGGGGCCTATTCGTCACGCATCACCTTCATGGTGGGCAACGCGGCGATCGACGCCGCGAAAAGGCTGAAGGCGGTGCTCGTTGTCGCGGCGGCGCGCAAGCTTGAGGCGCGTCCGGAAGACATCGAGTGCGCGGGCGAGGTGTTCCGCGTCGGCAACGGCGATCAATCGACGTTACCGTTCGCCGACGTCGTTGCCGCAGCGCTGGTCGATGAGGGCGCGATCACCGTTAAGGGGACGTTCACTTGCCCGCCAGACGCCCAAGGCGGCAAACACCGGGGCGGTGCCGTTGGCTCCACAATGGGCTTCAGCTACGCCGCCCAGGTGGTCGAGGTGAGCGTCGATGAAGCCACCGGTCTGATAACGGTCGATAAGGTATGGGTGGCGCTCGACTGCGGCCATGCAATCAATCCACTCGCGGTCGAAGGACAAATCCAGGGATCGGTCTGGATGGGCATGGGTCAAGCTATGTGCGAGGAAACCCGCTATCTGGACGGCTTGCCGGCCCATGCAAGCCTGCTCGAATATCGCATGCCGACCATCATGGATTCCCCGCCGATCGAAACTTATATTGTCGAAAGCCACGATCCATATGGACCATTCGGGGCCAAGGAAGCGAGCGAAGGTGCATTGGCCGGTTTTCCGCCAGCCTTGGTGAACGCTGTCGCCAACGCAATCGGTATTGACCTCACTGAATTGCCGGTGACCCCTGACCGGGTCATGGATGCGCTCATCCAGCGCCGGCGGCAAGCGAGGCTTGCCAGTACCTTGAAGGCCGCATCATGACCACACCGTTGCCCAAGTTTCGTCTTGCCGAGCCCAGGACCGTCAAAGAGGCGATTGCCGCACGCCTTGACCATGCGGGCGGCCGCTTCGTCGCGGGCGGAACTGATCTACTGGTGAACATGCGGCGTGGCATTAGCAGCCCGGATTTACTGGTCGATCTTTCCGGCATCGACGAACTGACCAAAATCGAGACCAACGAATATGGCGTGACGATCGGTGCGGGTGTGACCATCGCCACCCTTGCCCGCAACACGGTGATCGCGACCCAATATCGCGCACTCGCGCAAGCCGCTGAGGCAATCGCCGGACCCGGTCACCGCATCATGGGGACGGTCGGCGGCAATTTGTGCCTCGACACGCGCTGCATTTACTACAATCAAAGCGAATGGTGGCGGAAGGCAAATGCTTATTGCCTCAAGCACCGCGGGGATATTTGTCATGTTGCCCCGCAGGGACAGCGTTGTCACGCCACCTTCTCCGGCGATCTTGCGCCCGCCCTGCTCGTTTTTGGTGCTGAAATCGACATTGCCGGTGCACAAGGTCATCGCCGAATTTCCCTGAGCGAACTCTATGTCGAAGACGGCAAAGCGCATCTCACCCTGGCTGATGGCGAGTTCATCGTCGCGGTGCATTTGCGGTCAGACCCGCCCCCGTCGGCTTACGCAAAAATACGCACACGGGCGGCGATCGACTTTCCATTGGCGGGAGTGGCGGTTACGCTCGCGACATCCGGCACGAACATCCTTTCGCTCCGCTTAGCACTGACCGGCACAAATTCCCGGCCGTTCCTGCTTGCCGGCACGGAGGCCTTTGCCGGGCGATCGGTCGACGAGAAGCTATTACAAGAGATCGACCGGCTCGTGCAGAAGCAGGTCCAGCCCATGCGCACCACGATTGCATCGGCCAATTATCGCCGAGTCGCCGCCGCCGCGCTGGCACGGCGCTTGACCGCGCGCCTTTACGCCGAAAGCGCGGCCTGAGCCCGCCGCGGCTATCACGCGGAAATGACGGCCGTTGCCTCCAGTTCGATCTTTGCCGGGGTATCAAGCAGATCCGCAACAAAGATCATGCTCATCGCGGGATAGTGATCCCCTATCAGCAATTTCCAAATTCGTCCAAGCTCGCGGCGACCCGCGAGGTAAGCGGGCTTGTCGATACAGAATGCGGTTAGTCTGCAAATGTCGCTCGGCTTGCCTCCCGCCTCTGCAAGAATGGCGAGGATATTTTTGAGCGCCTGTTCGAATTGCGGAACGAGATCATCACTTTGAAAATGCTGATGCGCATCCCAACCAATCTGGCCTGCAATGAACACAATTCGGCCCGCCGCCACGCTGACGCCGTTTGCATAGCCGACCGGCGGTAACCAGTTGGGTGGATGGAGAACCTGAATTGACATTGCGAAGCCTCCTCGTGATTGCGGTTAGCGCCAGTGCCGCTCGTTGCCTGCACTCCACGCTAAGATCACTACGTTTGCGTCAATTGTATCGGCCGCAATGTGCCCCGCACCGCGTTGCGATCATCCGCCGCGATACGACGCAGCTTTACAATATCTTTGACAGTGACTTGTGACGCGTTGATAATTACCCCGGCCCCTCTTAATTTCGCAAAGGCACGCGATAACGACTCCGGCGTCAGGCCAAGTCGGCCGGCGATCAGGATTTTGTCATATGGCAGCGCGATCGCACAGTGACCATGCTCCGCCAATGACAGCGACGCCAGAAACTCCGCGACCCGCTGCACGCCACTTTGCGCCTTGAGCTGTTCAACCTGTTGAACGAGATGATGCATGTGTTGTGAGATCGATGCGATCATCGCCAATGCAATATCCGGACTGCCACGGATGCATCGGACAAGATGATCGGCGGGAATGCGTGCGACGCGCGTGGTGTTCACCGCTTCGGCGGTCGCGATATATCGATGTCCGGTAAAAGCGACTGCCTCGGCGAAGCTGTCGCCTTTCTTCATAATATCGATGACGGTTTCGTCGCCGGACAGGGTGCTGCGGTAAATTTTCACCCACCCGTCGATCACGATAAAAAATGCCGTCGCCGGATCGTCTTGCCTCATGATCAATTCGTGCGGCCGCAACATGACGGCGGTCGCTGGCGCTATAATGTGTTGAACGGTCTCCAGCTTGAGCCCTCTGAATACCGCAACGCGGGTGATGATTTGCAGATCGCCGGCCGTCAGTTTTGAGGACATGAGGAAAATCTCAAATAGAGCCAATTTAACTTATGAGACCGGCCACCCGGGCGACCTTGATGCTGATCAACGATTCTCGGGGTTCGCATAGCTAATTTTGCTGCAGCGCAATAAGTTTGAAGGCCGCTCAAGGCATCAGGATTCAAACCATCGGGCACAATGCGCCGCATCGTCCGTTTTGGCATCCGAAATAGCGAGCTCTCTCTGCAAGTCAGAGGCGCGTCTGGATCGGCCGGCGCGACAAAGCCGCCTTAGAGCTTTTGGTGCCGTCCGCACCGCAACGCTCCACTAGCTTGCGCATCGTTGCAATGGTTATCGACCCAAGGGTTGCGCGCGCGATATCGTCGATTTCGTTGAGAACCCCGCTCAAGGTTTGCCCCTCAGGCGTTGCATCGACAGCTCCAGTGTTCTGCTCATTGGAACTCAGGTCTTCGAATAGTTGTGCCACGTCCAGTAGGGTTGTTCGCCGTGCATTGCCGGCGAATTGATACCCGCCACCCGCACCGCGAATCGAGCGGACGAGGCCGGCACGACCCATGACATGCATGACCTTCGCCAAATGATGACTGGAAACACCAAATTTCTCGCCAATCTCGGCGACGGAAAGCTGACGGTCTTCGCTCGCGGCTAGCTCCAGAACCGCGAAAATGGCAAGCCGGGTCGAAATCTGCAGCTTCATGACGCCGCCATCAGTATGCGACTCCGCTCAAAATACCGATTGTAGCCTTGCATGTTCAATCGAGATCCTTCTCAAGCTGGATGTAGGGGCCCGCAATCATTCCTTCGCTACGAAAAAACAGCAGGGGAAGACGGGCATCCCTTGCGACCATTGTACGCATCTTGCTGACACCCGCTTTTTTGAACTCATCGGAAATTGCTTCGAGCAGCGCGCTTCCAATGCCATGCAAGCGCATTCTCGGTTCTACCGACAACGCAAATACCCAGCCGCAAGGCGTCGATCCAAATTCCCAGGCGCGAATCTCCCCGATGATAAAGCCCAGCAAGCGCGAATCCGCTCGGTCCATGAGATTCTCGGCAACCAGAAAAAACCGCTCGTGACGCCGTTGTTTGCCGTACCGACGGAAGACATCGTTCCAGTATTCCGCCTTGGCGAGTTTCGTCACACGGGTATCAAGTGTGATCACGTGGGAGATGTCGGCGGCTTGCACGCGCCGGACCCGCACAGCGGCGTTGATCTCCGTCGCTTCTGCATCTGTTTGCATCGCCAATGTATTTACCGCCGTTTGCGTGGCTCAATAATCCATAGCGCATAATTAGGCATTGTGGTACTGATTTATACATATAAGGGAGGTATCGTCGTGACTTGCGTTCGACCGGCGGAGAAATCCCGGATATGGCGAACGGCGGGTGCTGTCCATATCGACCTGCGTGGCCTTGAACCGCCAGAGCCTATGGTCGCGGTTTTACAGGCGATTGACGGCGGTGAGGTCGATACCGCCCTCATCGCCCACCTCGATCGAGAACCGATCTTTCTATATCCGGAGCTCGATGATCGGGGATGGAGTCACGAGCTGATACCATCCTCGTGCGGGAGCGCGGACTGTGAAGACGGAGTCATGATTCGCATGCTGCGACGGGCTTCATGAGCATCGCGGCAACCTTTCTCGGGGGTGCAAAGAGCCGGCTATTACCGCCATCGATCCCATTTCGGTTCTTCGCGGCCGCCGCCGCCTTTCATGTCCTGATGTGGCTGGGGCTGTTTATCGGTGCGGGAGAGGCGGCAAGCTTCCGCGGCGGTCTCGGTGCTACGCTCGCCTCGGTGCACCTCTTGACCCTCGGCGTCCTGACCACGACGGCGATTGGCGCGTCGGTCCAGCTCTTGCCCGTCGCAACGCGGCGCACACTCCGCGCCGTCTGGCCGGTCAAATTGATCTTCTGGCTTACAGTACCGGGCCTGATTGCGCTGGTTGGCGGCATGTATACGGCACAAGCGAGCATTCTCATTCCGGCTGCGGTAATGACTGCCGCCGGCTTGCTGTTGTACTGCGGACTTCTGGCAGACAATCTGCGCCGCGCGAGCAGTCTTCCGGTGGTTGGCGCCTACGGTTGGGCCGCGCTAACAGCGCTCGTTCTGGTGATCGCCCTCGGCGTCGCGCTTGCAATCAATGACGAAGCCGGCGTTTTGCCCGATCATGGTGCCGTCGCGCTCGCCCACCTCATCCTTGGCGGGTTCGGGTTTATGGGGCTACTTGTGCTTGGCTTCAGCCACATCTTGATACCGATGTTTGCGTTGGCGTCAGCGCCGGCGAAGCGACCGAGCTTCGCCAGTTTCGCCGCCGCCTCCGCGGCGCTTTTTCTCGGTACGCTAGGAGCGCTTGTCGGCAGCCGCAACCTTCTGACCGCCGCCGCGCTCGTGGGCCTCGCCGCTGCCGCGTCGCATCTCTGGCTGATGCATCGCGTACTCAAGACCGGCATGCGCAAACGACTCGGGCTCTCGTTCATCCTCGTGCGCGCGGCCTGGATCATGCTACCGACAACACTCCTCGTCGGTCTTGCTGCGCTCTATGGCTTCGTCGGCAATGGCGGAGCCACTCTATTCGGCTTTCTACTGCTATTCGGCTGGCTCCTAACGTTCCTGATCGCGATCCTTCAGCGCATCATGCCCTTCCTCGCCTCAATGTTCGTAACGCCGCCAGCCAGCGGCGGCACAGCCATCGTTTCTGAGCTTGCCGGTGCTCGATCGCTGAAGCTCCATGCCGCTTGCCATGCCCTTGCGCTTGTCGTACTCGCGCTCGCAATTCTGCTCGATGACGTCAGGGTCGCGCGCGCAGGTAGTGCCATTGGCATGCTCGGAGCGATCGCCTTCGCCTGGTTCACGGCCGACGTAATTCGGCGAATATTGCCGGCCAACTAAATCCCCTAAATCCCCGGCGCCGTCGAGCCGGTCGGCTATCGCACGGCATACCCGGCTGCCGCCTGTGACGACGGCCCGGTGATCGCGAAAATCAAACCCGGCGGCCAGAAAACTTCGATTTCACAAACATCGACGATGATCTCAAACCAAGGGCCGGTCGAAACACAGCCGTTGCGAAGGACGGAAACCGCTGTGATCGAGATAGCCGAGCAAATCGCGGTCTTGCCAGTCGACTTCGGTGCGCACCTTTTCGACGCGCAGCGTGCCCAAGTTTGCCAGCAATTGCGACACCAAAGCGCGCCCGACGCCTCTATTCCGGTAGTCGGGGTCGACACCGATCGTGTCAATGACCGCCGTGGTTTCGACCTGGCCGAACTCGCCGAAATCGACGCGAGCCATGATGAAACCGACCGGCACGCTGTCTAGCTCAGCAACCAACGAGACGCGCACGTCCGAGTCGGTCAGCGCTTCGGTTAACTTGCGATGGAAATAGGCGGCCCGGTCGCGGCCGGTAATTCGGCGATCAATCGCCACCAGCGCACGCAGGTCGCCTTCCTGCAACGAACGCACCGGTATCTTGTCGCGCGCCAGCGGTCCGAAATCCGCGGCAGGCTGTCCACTGTAATTGACCTCGGCAGCTTCCCCCACGTGTTGCGGGAGGACAATTCCGGTACGTCGAGCCATGACCGTCACTCCTTGTCTTGCCGTCACTCGTCCTCGATCGACTCCGCCAGCGGCGTCAGAACAGAACGCTCAAGCATCAAGCGCGGCGCCAGTCCGAAGCCGGAAGCATCGAAGAACCGCAGCAAAACATGGTTAGTCCAGTCGGCCTGGGATTGCAGCGATTGAACCCCTTTCCGACGCATGTACTCAGTCAAACCGCCCATCAATGCACGGCCAACGCCGCGCTCCCGGCTGCTACTCATCACGCCGAGCGCGTCGAGCCTGGCAATGGCTTGCTCCTGGCCAAATTCACCACGCAGGATGCGGGCAAAGGCGAAGCCGACCAGCGCGCCATCCCGGGCAACGCCGACATGCACGAAATCTTCCGGATTCTTCTCGGCGTGGGCCAGCCGCTTCTCGAAGAAACGGCGGCGAGGTTTGCCCACATAATCCGAATCGATAGCTATTACCTGTTCGAGATCGGCGGGACGTAATGGACGGACGTTGTTTTCTATATTCACGGCGGCATTACTCATGCGAAAGCCTCATACGTTTTCGACGTATTCTTGGTAGAGTCGGGCTTCGGTTTCGGAATCCATGTTTTCTTCGAGTACAGGCAACAGCGCCATTTCTTCCTTCTGCACGTGCGCGAGCATACGATCGCTGAGTTCCTGGGCGAGGCGCATGAACTCTTCCCATTCTGCCGGCGTAAACCCGTTGGCCATCGCGGTGCGTGCAATCGCGGCGACACGCACACCGAGCGGCCGCATGGCAGCATGCTCGCTCGTCAGGTGCGCCCCGATGTCGGCGTCGCCTATCGTTTCCAGATAAGTGAAGAGATGGTTTTCCTCGAACGCAAAATGGCGCTCGACCTCCGCCTCCACGCCGGTCGACAGATCCGACAGCAAACGCGCGACACTGCTGTCCGACTTATCCGGAGGACCGCCGCGCCGACCGCGCGCCAGCAATTGCTCAAGTCGTTCCATCAGAGCGACAGTCGCGCCGTGCTCGTCATGCAGCGTTTGGCTGATCCTATTGGTGAAGCTCATCACAGGTCCTTGACGGGATGTGGCCAGACTAAATCGATATCTTTGGTGTTAGCCGTGCAACTGCTCATATTTAACGAGCAGATCTTCCTTCGTTTCTTCCCAGTCCGGATTGAGAACGATGCAATCCGCCGGACAGACCAGCTTGCATTGCGGTTCATCCTCGGCGCCCACGCACTCAGTGCATTTCAACGGATCGATTATGTATGTCGGGTTGCCGGCGGTGATTGCCTTGTTCGGGCACACTGGCTCGCAGGCATCGCAGGCCGTGCAGGCGTCGGTGATCATCAGTGCCATTGTGTCATCTCCTCACGTTCTCATGCTGCCTTCGGCACCCGGTTGGCCGCAGCAAGCTTTTCAAATCGGAACGCCCCCCATAGTGCAGCCCCGATCGCGCCGGCATAGATCGAATCCGGATGGCTACGGACCGCGATCTTCATGTCCTTGATGTGCGAGATATCCTCTTCGAGGGCGGCGACCAGCCCGTTGTCGAGTGCCAGTCCTCCGGTTACCATTACAGCGCCGTCAACCACCCCGATCGACTTCAGCAGTTTGGACAGCCGAGCCGCCATCGAAAGATGGATGCCCTTCAGGATATTCGGCGTCGAAATGCCGCGCGAAACCATGTTGATCACGTCTGTCTCCGCGAGCACGGCACAGATGCTGCTCACAACCTCGGGATTTTCACCCTGGCGCGATAGCGACCCGATCTCCTCCTGCGCGATACCGAGATAGCGGGCGATGTTTTCAAGGAACTGCCCCGAGCCCGAAGCGCACTGGCTCGTCATCTTGTAGCTGAGCACCTTGCCGCGCCCATCGATCAGGATCGCACGACCGTGCAGCGCGCCGATGTCGAGTGCTGCCCGCGATTCCGGGTCGAGGTAGATGGCGCCGCGAGCATGGGTCGTCATCGAGTAGAAGTGGCCGGTATGGAACGGCACGCTTTCGCCTTCGCCCGTGGTCGCAACGTAATCGACATCTTCAGCGCGAATTTTCGCATCTTCGAGCACGGCGTCAAAGGCAACACGTGCCAGCTCCAGGGGGTCACGTTGCCGAATGCGCATCACATATCGCGACAACCAGGCTTCCTCACCGTTCTCGACCTTGAATAGCGACGCCTTGATGGTACTGGTGCCGATGTCAATTCCCGCGGTGATGGTCATTGTTCGCTCCCGTCTGCCTGCCCCAAATGCGCCCGGCGCGCAAACTCAGCCGCGCCGAGTGCACCGGTATAGATCGAGTCCGGATTAATATTGATGACGACGTCTCCATAGTTCTCCTTGATCACCTTTCTCAGCTCGCGCACCGCAGCCTCGTTCTTGGCAACGCCCCCGGTGAAAGTGAATTCATTGGTGACGCCACCCGAACGCGAGATGATCGAGATTGCGCGCAATATGATGGCTCGATGCAATCCGGCCAAAATATCCTCGCGCTTTTCCCCGAGCGAAAGCCGGTCACGCAGCTCAGCACCCGCGAACACAGTGCACGTCGAGTTGATGCGCGCCGGCTTATCCGACTTCATGGCCATGGGCCCCAATTCGTGCAGACCCATGTTCATCTCGTCGGCGATATAGCCAAGATACCGACCGCACCCCGCTGCGCATCGGTCGTTCATCTGAAAGTTTACAACGATGCCGCTGGCATCGATCTGAATGCCCTTTGTGTCTTGACCACCGATGTCGAGCACCGTGCGCGTCTGCGGGTACATCAGGTGGGCACCGAGGCCGTGGCATAAGATTTCCGAGCGGATATGCTCTTTTGAGAACGGCAACGTCACCCGACCATAGCCGGTGCCCACGAGGTAGGTTTCCTCCAAATCGATGGCGAGCGCGTCTTCTATCATCTTCTGGATATCGGCCGCCGCCGATTTGACCGATGTTTCCGTTTCCAGCAAGCGCCCGAGCGCGCGCCGGAATTTTTCGCTCAGCTCGCCTGCCGGCGGCCGGTTCTCAACCTCGATGATCGACTTGTCGTAAACGTTGAGAAGCAGGTCATAAGGAAGGTTCGCGTCGCGCGCGACTTCTTCGGCATGGGCATGGTAGCGCGATCCCGCGATATCTCGGAAGAAGTCCGATTTACGCTTGGCACCGGGCGCATAGAGCTCGGGCGCCTCCGCGCGCAGCCGCTGGAACACTTCGCCGAGCGAAGTCTTCACGCCGGACCCGGCCTTGGCAAAGCGTTCGCCTTGAATCTGGCCGATGCAGGTTTGCTCGAGATCGTCGAGTTGTTCGAGAAACTGCTCGAGACGAAAGGCCCGCTCCAGCGCGCCGAGGAATGTGTCGAGCTCGATCAGTCCGTGGGCGTCGGTAAGCGCCCGCCGGAACAAGGTGAATTGCCCGTCGACATGTGCCTCCTGACTCGCCACTCGCGCTGCAGTCGCGTAATTCGAGCGCGAATTGGTGATGCCGTGACCGATCACATTGCGGTCCGCGTCGAGGAGGACAGCCTTGGTCGTTGTCGAGCCAAGATCGATGCCGACGAAAGTTTTCATGCGTCGCTCCTCAAGCCGCCGCGTTGGCGCTAGAACGCTTCTGATCAATCATCTGGAAATAACTTTCGAGACGGTTCTTGATGTTTGCCGCCGAGAAATATCGCGGATCCACCAAGTCGGATTCCACAAACGCAGCAGGTTTTCCGGTGCGCTTCTCGACCTCGCGCATCATCAGCAACTGCCCGGCCGAGAAGCTGTTGCAGCTCTTGATCGAATTGATCAGAAGACCGTCCGCTTCGTATTCGTTGATGTAGTTCACCAACATATCTATGCGCATTGGCAGGCTGCGATTGGTATAGACGCCAAGGCAATATTCGGCCAGCGTCTCCAGCGGCTTGCTCGGGTCGTGACGGAAGCCGAAATCGTAGACGCCGCCGACCTTGGTGTAGCTCGAGGCGACGACGACGGCACCTTCATCGTAGAACATCTTCCAGAACTGCCGGAAACTGGTGTAGTTGGGCGGTCCCTCGACGACCAGCCTATATTTCTCCTTGCCCATGTCGCCGTCGGGCGTGACCGGGCCCTGTCCTTTGGCCAGGCGATCCTCGACCTCCTCGCGCAGGAAACGGTAGTAGTCGATCGCGTCCTGGGTGCCGCGGAAGGCGCCGAAGATCGGCCCGATGTAGTAGATACCGCCGAAATAGGCGTCGATCGGCGACGGTTTCGCCTTGGCGCTCTGCAGCACGCGAACGAGATCGTCCTCGGCCTTGGTCGATTTTTTCAGATGTTCGCGCAGTCGATCGATGTCGAACTTCACCCCCGAAACCCGCTCGAGTGTGGGAATGACTTCTTCCTTAAGCTGTTTCACCATGTAGTCGATCATGTTTTTGGTAATCTTGCCGTCGGCCATGTAAGGCGTATGCAGCATGATCGTTTCGCACTTGTACTGCTCGCGCAGCAGCTCAAACCACTTCATGAAGGTGAAGCAGCCGGTGTAGGAGAGCAGCAACACGTCGGGATTGGGAAACTTCTTGCCGTTGGGTGCGATATTGCCCTTGGCCATCATCCCGATGTCCGACTTCACGTAGGTGCAGACGTCTTCCGAATGGCCGATCTTTTCCGCTTCAAGCACGTAGCTGCCGCTCACGCGGCGCAGCCCGTTCTGAATGGCATTAACCTCCGGCAGATTGTTCAGAAGATCGAAGCACATGATCAGTTCATTGAGATTGCCGGGCACGAAGGTGGCGGCCACTTTGTGGCCGGCCTCGGGCGCGCTCGTCAGGCGATCGTAATGCGCGGCCATCATCTCCTTCTGTTTCACCATGGAGGCATCCTTGATGACCTCCTTCACCGGCGCCTTGGAGGTTACAATCCTTGTCGTCGTCGTCATGCTCCGCTCCATAGTTTGATTGAATCGGCGAAGGTGCCGGCCTGTTCCCTGATCGGCTGCATCTGGCCGGAGTTCTCGGCGTACTTGAACGCGATGTAAGGGATGCCGGCTTCCTTGAGCACGTGCTGCAGCATCGGCCGCTCAAGCAACGCCGGATCGCAAAAGCTCGGCGCGGCGAAGATTACGCCTTCCGCCGCGGTACGTTTGACCGCGCGGACGAGATGCTGACCCTTTTCTTTCTGATTCGGTTCATACTTCGCCGCCGTCGACTCGGAATGATGCAGAAACGCGTTAGAAAGATTCCGAAGCGGATCGCCATCGATCGCGACGTCGCCGGTGAGCCAGCGGGTGACCAGCAGGAGATCGTCGTCCACCACGTAGCAGCCGGACAATTCGAGCGACTTGATTAGATTGAGCGGCGGCTGCTCGCAGAACATGCCGGTTAGCACGACGCGGCAATTGTCACGCATCGGCCGCTCGTCGGCTCGCGCCGCTGCAAGATAGTCGCGCAGCAAGACGCTATGCTCCTCTACCGGGAGCAGGAGGCCGGCGCGTACGATCAGATAGACCTCGGCAGCGGGCGTCTGCCACGGCCGTTCCGCCCGGAAGGCGTAGAGCTCGCGCATCAATTTGCGGTTCTCGTTGTAAACCGCGATCGAGTGCCGCAACTCGTCATCGGTTATCGGCTTGCCGCGCAGCTCGCCGAGATCGTGCCTGAGTTCTGCCAATTCGTTGACGTAGAAGTTCCCCCCGATGTCGTCCCGGTAGTTCTGTGGAACGTCGAAATAGTGCGAATAGACGTGGGGAAACATCAATTTCCACATTCCCGACAGATTGCGGATCACATCGCATATCGACGGGAACAGCATGCCATCAACAAAATCCAGCCGGCCCGACACGCCTAGCTCGATGGTCGAGCGCGGGATGCGGCAGATATAGCTCTGGTAATAGGCATCGCCGTGAATGACCTCGAGCTGGTCACCACCGCCGACAATGCCGAGCGGCAGCATGCCGGCGGCGTGAATGATCTCGCGCGGCACGTAGATCGGCATGTAGCCGACCACCTTGCGGCCAGGCTCCGCTGCTTTCCATTTGCGGGCGGATGCGAAGGAGAGATCCTCGAACAGCGCGTTGGCGCGTTCGACGATGTCGGCCGTAGCTGAAGGCTTCAACGATGTTGCCATTGCGGCGACCCCTTTGCGATAAAAGCCTCGAGACCGGCCACCGCGTCATGGGTGGCCATTAGCTCTTCGAGATAAAGCCGTTCGACGGCGCGGATTTTTTCCCTGACGCGCACGACGTAGTCGAGGCGTGCCGCCTTGACCGCATAGCGCAGTGAACTCGCGCTCTTCGGTCTCAGATGTTCCTCGAAATAGGCGAGCGCGGCATGTTCCGGATCAGCGGCGGCTTCATGGGCGATGCCCATGGCCGCCGCCTCGGTGCCGGTGATGCTGCGACCGGACACCAGCAAATCGAGCGAACGCGCCGGGCCAATCAGTTCAGGCAACAGGCAGGAGGCGGCTGGCGCGAACACGCCAAGCTTCATTTCCGGCTGACCAAGGGCGGCATCCGGAGCGACGAACATCAGATGACCGGCCAGCGCGACTTCGAGCCCGCCGCCGAGGCATTGGCCACGCACCACCACCAGCAACAGCACCGGGGATTCGATCATGCGCAGCACCAGGCTGTGCAGCCCAGCCAGCATGGCGGCGCATTGTCCCGGCAGATGCTCCTCGACGCTGGCGCCGAAGCTGAAATGCGGCCCTTCGGCATCGAGAATCACCGCACTGAGTTGGCCACTGCCGCTATTGCCCGCCAGCGCCGCGTCGAGCGCCGCGATTATGGCGGCATCGACGAGATTGGCCTTCGGCCGGTTTAGCCGTAGCCGCAGCAATCGGCCTTCCGCCTCGGACCAGATCTTGACCGGCTGAGTCACAGCTATCCCCTCGCTCGCGGCTGAATGCTTTCGCTGAGTTCATCCGACCAGGGCGTATTGGCGGCGAGCGCGCGGCGCAGCGCCACGAAATCGACCTCCCGACCGGTTTCGCGCGTGCCTTCGTTGAAGGCGCGGAAACCGGCGCGCGCTTCCGTCATCATGTTGAGAGCAAGCCAGTCGCGCGCGTTTTCCTTGTTGCTGTTCCATGCGTTGAGCTTCGGCTTGCGCAACTCCTCGACCGTCTTGGTCGTGCATTCGGGGAAGGTGTAGAGCAGCTTGGTGCAAAGCGCTTCGACCCGCTCGTCGAGCAGGCTGAGGTCGATAGTGCCGCGCTTCAGCAGCGCCTGACCTTCCGCAGCCGCCGCACCCGTCTTGAACTCGCCGTGGACGATACGCCCATATTCATCAAGGAAACGATCGGTGCAAACCGTCGGATTGGCGACGAATTTTCCGTCAACCTTCAAAGCCGGAACGACCTCGCTGATCACGCCGAGGCGGTAGGCCTTGTGTGCCGAAAACGGTTCGCAGAGCAGGCCGGAGACCATCGCCTGCTCGCAGCCGATCATGTAGGGGAGGAAGTCGGTTGCCCCGCCGATCGGAGCCGAGCCGTGCTTGGGCCCGGCCTGGCCGAAGCGAGCGAGATCCTGCGCAATCGAGAAATCGCAGGCCATGCCGATTTCCTGGCCGCCGCCGATGCGCATGCCGTTCACCCGGCAGACCACCGGTTTGTCGCAGCCGATGATCGCCGAGACCATGTCGTTGAACAGCCGCATATACCCTCGGTATTCCTGGGGATTGCCGGAGTAATATTCGGCATATTCCTTGGTGTTACCGCCGGTGCAAAAGGCTTTGTCGCCGGCCCCGGTGAATACCACCGCGACGACGTCGCGCGCCGCGCTCGCGGCGCGAAACGCCAGAATCGTCGCCTTCACCATGTCGGTCGTGTAGGAGTTGAACTGGCTTGGGTTATCAAGCGTGATCCAGGCGTTGAACAGCCCGGCCACCGGCTTACCGTCAGCCCCCTTCACCGGGCGCTTCTCGTAGCGCACGCTTTTGGAAACGGTTTCGCGCACCGCCTCGGCGACAAGATTGTGATCCTTAGCTTCGAATTTTTGCGTGGCGATGACGCGAGCTGTTTCAGCGTTCATAGAAAACTCCTCACGGTGCGGGAACGAGTACGGCACGGCGGTTGAGGATGCCGGCATGGGCCGCCTCAAACACCTGATTGATCTCGCTGAGCGGATGCTTCTCGACGAACTGGCCAACCTTGACGCGGCCATCCATCACGAGTTCCAGGGCGGCGGGATAGAGTTCGGGCGGGCATCCCCAGTTCCCGATCGCGCGCGCGTGGAACGCCATCAGGTTGGAGAGCCGGACCTCGACCTTGTCCATCGTGAATCCGACGACAGCGAGGGTGGCGCCATGGTTGATCAGACTGAATGCCGTTTCCTGGCCGGCACGCGTGCCGGAGCATTCGAAAATAATCCACTCGGTCTGGCGCAGGCCGTGTTGCTTGGCAAATTCCTGGATCGCCGCTTTGATGTCGCGCGACGTCATCTGCTTGGCATTCAGCGTGAGCGCGGCGCCCTGCCCGGCGATGGCGGCAAGCTTATCCTTGTTCACATCGACCGCGATAACGATGCCTCCGAACGCGGCCGCGATCTGGACGGCATAACCGCCGACCCCGCCAACCCCGTTTACGACGACGAGGTCTCCTTTCTTGACACCGGCCTGCACGACCGCCTGGTACGGCGTAGTCACCGCATCGGCGATTACGGAAAGATCGGCGAGTTCGATTCCGGCTGCCGCCAGGCGGTGTTCATCGACAACACAAAGTCCGCGCGCTGGCACGGTGATATGAGTGGCGAAGCCGCCATGAATATCGTTGCCCGGCATCTTCTGGTTTGGGCAGATTGTCGCCTTGCCGCGGAGGCAGGCATCGCATCGACCGCACGGGATCACCGCCGGAATAATGACCGCCCGGTCGGTGTACCAAAGAGCATCGGCGCCGGCCTCGATGACATGGCCACTGATTTCATGCCCAAGCGTCAGCGGCAGTTCATGCTTGGTGCGAACACCGTCGTAATAGTAGCCAAGATCGGTATGGCAGACCCCGCAGCCGGCGATTTCGACCACCACTTCATCGGGGGCAGGCGTGCCGATGACGAATTCCATCGGAACAAGAGGCTTGCCTGCGCCTGTCATCATCCAACGAATCGGCTTGGCGCTCATCAGTCTGCCTCCCGTTTGGCCGCTGAGCCCGTCGCCGGACACTGAGCGCCTTAATTTTCATACTTTGATCGGCAACCGTTGAACTGCCTTGACCAAGATCAAGGAAAAGCAAAAAAACGCATTCTAGTACTTAAATACATATTGGAGCGGAACGGGTTCCGATCAGGAGGCAAATGCCATGGGAGCTTCGCCGAGCATATCGATCGCGATTGTTGGCAGCGGCGGCGCCGGCGCGCTGACCACCGGAAATTCCCTGCTCGAAGCGGCCAGCGCCGCGGGTTGGCATGGGCTATTTACCCGTACCCTGGGCCCCCAGATCCGCGGCGGTGAAGCGGCAGGACTACTGCGCCTGGCGGTGCATCCTGTCGATTGTCTACCGGGCCAGTTCGACCTGATCATTGGCATCGATTGGCTGAACGCGCACCGTTTCGGCGATGAAATCAAAGCCGGGCCGCAGACCTTGGTAATCAGCGATCCCCGCGGCGGCGAACCGCCACCAATGGTGACCCGATCCGGAGCGCGCGTCGTTGAAATCCCGATGAAGGAAATGGCCAAGTCCATCACCGATGGACGGCCCAACATGATCGCGCTCGGCATTGCCAGCCGTCTGCTTGGCTTTTCCATCGAACAGGTGTTCGCACCAATCGCGAAGCGTCTTGCTGACAAGGGGCCGGAGGCCATCGAGGCCAGCCGCGACGGAATCAGGGCCGGATTCGACGCGGCAGCAGGTATCGACTTCGATGCGCAACTCGCCGCGCCAAATCCGAGTGACACCCGCAGGTGGCTGCTGTCGGGAAACGAGGCAACCGCGCTCGGTGCGATCCGTGGCGGCGTTCGTTTTGCCGCCGCCTATCCGATTACACCCGCGACGGAAATCCTCGAGTGGCTCGCGCCGAGCCTTGCCAAAATTGGCGGGGTCCTACTGCAGGCCGAGGACGAACTCGCTGCGATCAACATGATCATCGGCTCATCATATGGCGGTACGCCGGCGCTGACGGCGACTTCCGGGCCCGGGCTCTCGTTGATGATCGAAGCGCTCGGCCTCGCCACCGCCGCCGAGATCCCAGTCGTGGTCGTGGACGTAATGCGTGGCGGTCCCTCGACGGGCATTCCCACGAAATCGGAGCAGACCGATCTGAGTATCGCCATCTACGGCCTGCACGGGGACGCGCCCCATCTCGTGCTGGCCCCGCAATCGGTCGGCGACTGCCTGTTCACGACACAATGGGCGACCTATCTCGCGGAGACGCTGCAAGCACCAGCCATCGTCCTGTCCGACCAGTTCATGGGGCAGTCACGTGCCGCTATCGAACGTCCCGCCGACGTTGCGTTTATCGGTGCACGGACGGTCGCCACCAATATTTCAGGTACCTATAAGCGCTACGCGCTTGCGTCCAACGGCGTGTCGCCGATGGCAATTCCGGGGACGCTCGGTGGTCAATACACCGCAGATGGGCTCACTCACTCCGAGACCGGTACCCCGACCAGCGGAGCCACCGACCATCTGGCACAGCTCGACAAGCGGCGCGACAAACTTGACCACTTCAACTTCGGCGACCACTGGGCGAGCGTCGAAGGCACCGGCGACCTCGCGCTCATCACCTGGGGTTCGCTCACCGGCGCCGCGCGCGAAGCGGCCGGACGCGCTGCCACTGATGGGCTCGATATCCGCGTGATCGCGCCACGGTTGCTGGCGCCGGTCCAGCCGGAACGGCTGGCGGCCGCCCTGCAAGGCGTCAAACGAATCCTGGTCGTCGAACAGACGCACAGTAGCCAGTTCCACCGCTACCTGCGCGCCCATTACGACCTGCCGGCACCGGTGCGTGTGTTCCACCGGCCGGGACCGCTGCCGATCACGGCCGGCGAAATTCATCGCGCAATCACGGATTGGAGATGACGATGTCAAGCGTCAGTACGCGCCTTGCCTGCAAGCCGGCGGATTATAAATCGGACTTGAAGCCGATCTGGTGCCCCGGCTGCGGCGACTATCACGTGCTCATGTCGTTCACGCGCGCGTTCGCGCAATTGGGTCTATCGCCCGAAAAGATCGCCGTCATATCCGGCATCGGCTGCTCGTCGCGGATACCCGCCTACACGAACTGCTACGGCTTTCACGGCGTGCACGGCCGTTCGCTCGCTCTCGCCGCCGGACTGAAAGTGACGCGGCCCGATCTTACCGTCGTGGTCGCCAGCGGCGACGGCGACGGCTACTCGATCGGCGGCAACCATTTCCTGCACGCCTGCCGCAGAAACATCGACATGACATATGTGGTGATGGACAACCGCATCTACGGCATGACCAAGGGCCAGCCCTCGCCGACCACGGAGCCGGAATTTGACACCGCGCTTACGCCGGGCGGCACCGGGCTGGCGCCGTTTCATCCGCTGGTTGTCGCCCTCGCCTCAGGGGCGAACTTCATCGCCCGCTGCTTCTCCGGAGAACCGAACGAAACCGCCGACGTGCTGGCGGAAGCCATCATGCATCCGGGATTCTCTTTCATCGAAATCCTCAGCCCTTGCGTAACCTTCCGACCCGATGAAAAGGAGTGGAAGAACCAGGTTCGCCCGGCCTCGGTCCCCGCGACCAACGATCAAGGCAAGGCGGCGCGTCGACTCATGACGGACGACGGTTTCAACCTCGGAATCCTGTACCGCGGCGATCGCGCGCCGTTTAAGCCCGCGGTCGCGGTCGGAGCAAGTGACACCGACTTATCGGAGTTGGAGAAGGACTTCGAGCTATGAGCAAGACATCGGGCAATCCGAAGGTCTCCAGCCTGAATGATCTGCTGGCTGTCGCCTATCAGATCGAGATCGACGCGGTCGAGCGCTACAATGTGCTGGCCGATCAGATGGAAACCCACAATAACCCGGAGTTGGTGAAGATCTTCCGCGATCTGGCCCGCGCCGAAGGCATTCATGGCGAGGAAATTCGTCGTCTCGCCGGCGATTTCGACGTCGTCAACCACGCGCGCCAGATCGCGAAATTTGGACGAACGGACAGCCCGGAAGAGGCCGAACTCGATTCCGCGCACTACATGATGACACCCTGGCATGCCTTGCAGCTCTCCCTCGCCGGCGAAAAGCGCGCGCTAGCCTACTTCAGCTTCATCGTGGAGACGGCAACCGATCCCAAGGTCAAGACAATGGCGGCGGAACTCGTCGAGGAGGAGGCCGAGCACGTCAATCTCGTGAATCGACTGCTGCGCCGGTATCCGCCTCCGCGCGATTCGTGGGCCGAGGATATGGATCCGCCCGTTTCCCAGGAGTGAAACGGTTATATTTGAGAAATCGGATTACAAACCAAAGGATCCATCGGGTGATTCGCCCGATTGGGATCCGGCGCGCAAAGAACTTGTCGAATTGATGGGAAACTGTGCCGCCCGTCACGCCACACGGCGCCTGACCTGCAAGATCAAGCGTTAGATTGCAGCCAGCCCTGAGCGGACGATGGGAGGGGACGCGCTCAACTTGCAGTTTTCCGCTCGTCCCTGACCCGTACGGCCTTGCCTTGCGAACGCGGAACCTCGCCTTGCCGTTTCACCGCTATATCGCAGGTCACGCCGATCATTGACTTGATGTGATGGCGGACCTCGGCCTCTTTCCTGGCGCGCGCGTCGTCATCAACGGGCGTATCGGGCGTCAGCTCCACTTCCACCGTCATGGCATCAAGCGCGCCTGCGCGCGTGAGCACGATCTGGTAATGCGGCGAAAGTCCCGGAAAGCCGACGAGCACGGCCTCGAGTTGAGACGGGTAGACGTTGACCCCGCGGATGATGAGCATGTCGTCGTCGCGGCCGGTCACACGCATGATGCGTACGTGCGTGCGGCCGCAGGCGCAGGGTGAGTCGTCCAGCCGTGTAATGTCGCGCGTGCGGTAGCGGATCATCGGCAGCGCGTCCTTGGCGAGCGTCGTGATAACGAGCTCGCCGGCTTCGCCGGACCGCATCGGCTCCAGCGTCTCGGGGTCGATGATTTCGAACAGGAAATGGTCTTCCCAGCCGTGCAGGCCTGACTGCATCACATGGCATTCGCAAGCGACGCCCGGACCCATGATTTCCGACAAGCCGTAGATATCGACGGCCTTGATGCCGAGCTGCTGCTGCAAGTCGTGGCGCAGTGCCTCACTCCACGGCTCTGCGCCAAACAAACCGCAGCGCAGCGGCGATCGCCGCAAATCGAAACCCGCCGCTTCTGCCACCTCGGCAATATTGAGCGCATAAGATGGCGTCGCGCACAATATATTCGCACCGAAATCGCTGATTAACGAGACCTGCCGCTCGGTGCCGCCGCCCGACATCGGGACCACCGTGCAGCCGAGCCGCTCTGCGCCGTAGTGTGCGCCGAGCCCGCCGGTGAACAGGCCATAACCGTACGCGTTGTGGACGACGTCGCCGGGCACCGCACCGGCGCAGCCGAGCGAACGCGCCATCAGACCCGCCCAGCGGTCGAGGTCTCCGCCGGTGTAGCCGACCACCGTCGGCTTGCCGGTGGTTCCCGAGGAGGCGTGCAGCCGCCTCAGTTGCTGACGCGGCACGGCAAACATTCCGAAAGGATAGTTGTCGCGGAGATCCTTCTTCAGGGTGAAAGGAAAACGCACGATCTCGCCGAGAGACGCGAGACTCTCCGGTTTCACACCAGCCGCCTCGAAAGCACGGCGGTAGTGCGGCACATTGGCGTAGGCGTGCTCCAGTGTGTGTTTCAACCGCTTGAGCTGCAGGGCGGCGAGCGCATCGCGCGGCATCGTCTCGGCAGCAGGGTCGAACATGAAGACTTCAGCGTCGCGCAGTGCGCTCTGCCTGCTCATGGCGTGATCTCCCAGTGGTTTCGTTGCGGGCGACTCTATCTGCCCCTTCGGATGTCATGACAAAGTCCACCCCGGCTTCACGGCCGGACCGGCGCGGCCAGTGCCTCGCACCGGCGTGTGCAGCAGCGCGAAGCCCTGGTTGTAGCCGGCGCGAGTGATGAGCAGGAACTTGAAGCCGAGTCCGGCCGCCGCGGCCGCGACGCCGGCGAGAACAAACATCGGCGCGGTCAGGCCATCGACCAGCAAACCGGCGATGACGCCGATGGTCGGAACCACGAGACCGCCGATCAGGAGCCACGGCCGGTAGCCGTCGAGCACGGCGAGCGCCTTGGTCGGCGCGCCGTCGAGCGCGAGTGCGCTACGATAGCCGGTCCAGGCGAGCGCGCGGGCGGCGGCGAGCACGACGGTGGCGACCGCCGCGCCGCGCGCCAGCGGCGCGAGCGCCGGCAGCAGCACGCAGGCGGCGAGGAACACGCCCGCCCCCTCGGTCAGGCCGGTCGCGACAATCAGCGGCACGATGCGCTGTGCGCGCCAGGCCGGGATACCCTTGGCCTCGCGCAGGATCATCCCCTGACAATAGAGGAACACGAGCGCGAGCGCGGCTGCCGCAAGCCACAGCGCCGTCATGCCGCTCCACACGGCGGCCAGTGCTACCAGGAAGAAGGCATTGGCGACCCAAGCTTCGCGCGCCATCCACGAGCGTTGCGGCTGGCGCAGCACCGAGATCGCCCGCAAGGGGCGGCCGATCTTCATCAGCACCATGACGAGACCGAGGCCGATGAGCGCCATGGCGAGCAGTCCGAGCAAAGGTGACGGCCCGACCGTCGCCGCGGCGATCGCGGCGCCGGCGAACAGGCCCGGGCCGACACCGCCGGTCATGAAATTGCCGGCGGCTTTCCAATCCCAATGCTTCTGGTGCCACGGCTCGACACCGCGAGTGCGAATGCGCGGCGGCGCCATTGGCGTCAACGGCTTCTCGCGATCGTCATCTCCGGTCGACGATCCCGCGTGCTCATAGAGATAGTAGAAGCCCGGCGCGGTACCGACCTCCTCGTGCATGCGGAAATGCTTGTGCTGCTTCAAAAGCGTCGAGACCTTGCTCGACGGATCATCGATATCGCCGAAATGCAGCGCGTCGGCGATGCAGGCATTGGCGCAGGCGGGTGTCGCGCGCGGATCGACGCCGGGAGTCAGACCGTTCTCCAGCCCGAAATCGATCCGGTCGGAGCAGAAGGTACACTTCTGAGAGACACCGAGCCGCGCCAAATCCTCGCGCTCGGCCTCGTGCTGCATCTGCCGGCCCTCGCCATAGGCGAAGTCGGCGGCATCAACCTTGAACCGCGCCTGGTACGGACAGGCGACGTCGCAATAGGCGCAGCCGATGCAGATGTCGTAGTCGATGGTGACGATGCCGTCCGGGCGCTTGCGCGTCGCTGTCGAGGGGCAGACGTGCATGCAGGGCGGATCCTCGCAGTGCTGACAACCGACCGGCACATAGGTGCGCGACACCGTTGGATACGAGCCCGCCTCGATGTCCAGCACCTTGCGCCACTGCACCGCAGGCGAAGTCGCGTTGGTGTGCTTGCACGCCGCCGTGCAAGTCTGGCAGCCGACGCAGCGCTCGAGGTCGGCGAGCATCACCCAGCGGGTCATACTGCACCTCTGAGTTTCGTCACCTTGACCTTGACGAGATCGGCCGCCGAGCCGGTGGCATCAGTGAGATCGAGCAGCATCGGCACCAGCGCATTCATGCTCGGGGCGTCGAAGTCCTTGGCATAGGGCGTCGCCCAGTGTTCGAACTGCCCGATAATCAGCAGGGTGTCGGGGCGGATGCCCTCGCGCAGTACCACCCGGCCTTCCGTGGCGTTGAGCGGCGAGCGCACTTCGATGCGGTCGCCGTCTTCGAGCCCCATCTTGGCGGCCGCGCTTTCGTTCATCACTACGCTGCCGTGGCCGATGACGTTGTCGGCGAGCTCCTTGATCAATTGGAGGCCGACATTGTTGCCCCACGAATACTGCATGCTGCGCGAGGTCACGAGCCAGAACGGATAATCGGCGATGTCGACCTTGAAGTGCTTGGCGAGCGCGTCCTCCCACAATTTGCCGATGTCGCGCCAGTGCGGGATCGCTTCGTATTCCTCGAGCTGGCGGTCCCACCAGGTGATGTCTTGCTCGTGCAGGCGGCGGCCGAGTTCCTTGCCGATGCGGAACAGGCGCTCCTGGAAGGGCTGCTCGAAGCGCAGGCCTTGCTCGACAAGGCGAGGATAGAGGTACCACATCAGGCGCGGGAACGGCGTGACGCGGAAACCGTGCTCGCGGAACCAAGCGAGGCCGTCGCTCGATTTACCGTCGGTGATCTCCGCGCTCGCAGCGCGGCAGGTCGCGTCCCAGATCTCCTCGACGCTGTGCGACTTGGAAATGTCGAGCGAGAAGTCGTAGTTCTGGCCCGACAGTCTGACGCCGTGGCCGCCGCGGTTGATCGAGGCATTGTAGGCTTCGAGGATGCCGGAGCGGCGCGCCAGTTCGGTCGCGATCCAGGTGAAGTCGCGCGCTTCACCCTGCGGCGTGACGGCGGGATCGCGCAGCGCGAAGCCCTGATAGTCCCAGAACTGCTCGATGTATTTGGTACCGCCGATGCGCAGGAGCTGCAGGCCTTCGAGGTCGGTGCAGTCCGGCAGCAGCACGTCGGCCATGTGATTGGTCTCGTCGCGCGTGAGCGCGAAGCAGACCGTGAATGGAAAGTTGGCGACCGCCTCGCCGATCCGCTTGGTGTCCCAGAACGAGATCACCGGATTGGTGCGGTAGACGAACCACACGTCCGGTGGCGTCGCGTGCGGGAAATGCTCGAAGTCCTCGCTCTGCTGCATCCAGGCGAGATGGGTCGGCCCCAGCGCCTGGCTCCAGGCCGAGTTAGCGACCAGCGGCACCAGCGTACGATGGCCCGAGCGCATCGGCGGGCGCGACATCCAGGCCTCCTTGCTGGTCGGGTTCATCGGATAGTCCATGAACCCGTCCGGACCCGGCTTGACGCTCGACCAGCGATTGTCGGCCGGGCGGTTGATGCGCACCGTGGTGCCAAGCGTACCGCCCGGCACCTCAAGCGCGCCGAGCAGGCACGGAATCAGGGTGCGGGCCCAGCAGCATTCGTAGCCGCCCCAGCCATTGTTGACGGTCTTGCCGAAGGAGATCGACACCGGCCGGAACGGCAAGGTGACACCCTCGATCTCGATGGTCTCGCCGACATGCGCGTGATCGAGGAACTCGTTCGTCACCCGGCGGATAGTGGCGGCCGGCACGTCGCAGATCGGGCTCGCCCATTCGGGCGAATAGGGCTTCACATGGTCGACCAGGTGCTCGAACGCCGGATGCACCTCGATGCCACGATGCGTGATCAATTCGTTGTCCGGTCCGACCTCGACGCCGTCGACCGTGAACGCGCCTTCGAGCGCCGGATCGACGCCCTTGGTGTCGAATGGCACGGCGCGCCCACTTCTGAGGTCGATCATCAGCGGCTTGCGCGTGTCGGCGCAGCGCAGGAAATAGCCGTTAGGGCCGATCAGGTAGGGCGACGAGGTGACGTTCTTCAGGAACGGCAGGTCGAGCCGGTCGCGCGGATGCTCGTGCAGCAGCACGTGGATAATGGCGAACAGGAAGGCGACGTCGGTCTTTGGCTTGATCGGGATCCATTCGGCCGAGGCACCGCCGGTAACGGAGAGATGCGGCTCGATCTGTACCCGCTTCATGCCGCGGTTACGCGCATCTGCGTGACGCTTAACGCCGCACACGCCGCCCGATGCCTCGACGTTGGCGCCGAACGACAACACGTACTCGCACAACGGCGTGTCTGGCGCGACCGTGAAAGCGCGGTGCCACAATTCGCCGTAGAGATGCTCCGAATGCGTGCACTTCACGCCCTGGCCGGAGCCAAAGCTCATGTCGACCGGGCCCCAGGCACCGAGAAACGCCGGCAGCGTTCCCATATAGGCCGTCGGCGTTCCGCCTCCGCCGAAGCTCGCTGCAACGCGCGGATAGCCCGCCTCGTCGGTCAGGCCGGCCGCGCGCGCGGCATTGAGCTTTTCGGCCACCAAGTCGAGCGCCTCATCCCACGAGATCGCCACGAAGCCCGGATCCTCACCTCGTCCCTTCTTCGGGTTGGTGCGTTTCATCGGCGTCAGCACCCGGTTCGGCGTATAGGCCTTCTGCACCAGGCCGAACGCCTTGACGCACACCTTACCGCCGGCCGGATGGATCGTCGCCGCATCGAAGTTCGGAGTGATCTCGGTGGCGACGTCGTCCTCAATGCGAACTTTCAGCAGGTCTGGGCCAGCGACGCACTGGTAGCAGTAGGTCGAAACCGTTCGCTCGTTGCGCGCGGACTTGCTTTGCCTGGATTTGCCCGACATGGCGTCTATCCCGCTTTGCCGCCGGCACGTTTGGCGGCTTTCGCCTTCAGGCGCTCAATCGTCTTGCCGACGTCGACCACGAAGCGGCCATGCGTCCCGCTGCAGATCGGCTCGACCTCGTCTTTGGCCGACACGTCGAATGAGACCTTGCGGCCTTCCAAGGCGCTGACGGTGACCGTGATCTCGACCGACATGCCAAGCAAGGTCGGCGCAAGATGTTTGATGGCGATGTCGGTGCCGACCGAATCCTCGCCGGCATCGCCGTGCTCCAATAGCAACTCGCGGCAGGTCTGCTCGATATCGCTCACCAGATAGGGAGTGCCGTAAACGCGGCCTTCTTCGCCCATGAAGCCGATGCTGCGGTCGCGGTCCACAGTAAGGCGCTTCACCCGCGAAACGCCGGGACAGAGGGTAGCCTTCACTGCTGTTCTCCTCGGATTGGCAGGCAACGGTTCGCGATTAGATTGGTTTTACGCACCGACTTACTTGACCAAGGTCAATGCCCGAACGAATTTGTTCAAATTCCCAGATATGCCTCCCGGACCCGCCGATCGCCCTGGATGTCGGCGGCGGTTCCGTCGAGCATCACCTTGCCGGTTTCCAGCACATAGGCGCGGTCCGCAATGGCCAACGCTGCCGGTGCATTCTGCTCCACCAGCAGAATGGTCAGGCCTTCGTCCTTGAGCGATCGGATCACCGAAATCACCTGATCGACCAGGTTGGGGGCGAGACCCATGGATGGTTCATCCAGCAGCAGCAGCCGGGGCTTTGCCATCAAGGCGCGTCCGATCGCGAGCATTTGCTGCTGTCCGCCGGACAGCGCGCCAGCCGGCATTTCCCAAATCGCTTCAAGCATCGGGAACAGCGCACAGACCCGCGCAAGGTCCCTTTCCAGATCGGCGTTGCGGCGCGACCACGCACCGAGCCTCAGATTGTCCTTCACGGATAACGGATCGAACACCTGCCGGCCTTCCGGCACTTGCGAGATGCCAGCCGCCACCCGTGCATGCGCGGGCAGTTGCTCGATCGGTTCGCCTTCAAACCGTATCGTGCCGCCAGTGATCGGCTGAACGCCGGAAATGGCGTGCATCAGTGTGGTCTTACCAGCCCCATTGGCGCCGATTAACGTGACGATCTCTCCGGCGACGACATGCAGCGTGACCCCGTGCAGGACCTCGATGCGGCCATACGCGCTTCTGACATTCTCAATCGAAAGCACGAACCGCCTCCTTCGAGCCGTGAACACCCAAATAGGCTTGGATCACCGCCGTGTTGGACCGCACTTGTTCGGGGGTGCCTTCGGTGAGGGTTCGGCCGTTTGCCAGAACATGAACACGGTCGGAGATATTCATCACCAGACGCATGTCATGCTCGACCAGCACGATCGTGATTCCATCCTTTACGATGGAGCGGATCACGCCATCGATTTCCTGGGTTTCGACAGGATTACAGCCGGCGGCCGGCTCGTCGAGCAGCAGCAGCTTGGGGTCGCTAGCTAGAGCGCGCGCCATTTCGAGGCGCTTGAGGGCGCCATATGCGAGCGAACCGGCCGGACGTTCGCCTGCATCGCCGAGGCCGACGCGGGCAAGCGCTTTATGAGCAGCTTCGCGGGTCGCCTCGTTCTGGCGCGCCACCGACGGCAAATGCAGCAGATCGGCCAAAACCCCGGTGCGCTCATGGCGATGGCGGCCGACCATCGCATTTTCCAGCACCGACATTCGGGAGAATATCTGCAGATTCTGAAAAGTCCGCGATAGCCCTCGCCGCGCCAGTTGGTCGGGCGGAAGGCCCGTCACTATTTCACCGGCAAACCGGATGCTTCCGTCATTCGGCGTATAGATACCCGACACCAGATTGAACAGCGTGGTCTTGCCGGAACCGTTCGGCCCGATGATCGAAAACACCTGGCCGGATTCGATAGCGATGCTGACTCCGTCGAGGGCCCGCACGCCACCGAAGGTAATGGACAGCCGATCAGCATCCAGGATCATCATTTGCGCCGTCCAGCAAACGCCGCAGCAATCGACGGCACGATGCCCCGGCGCAAAAAGATCATGAAAACCATTATGATGAGTCCGAGCAGCGCCTGCTCGTATTCGTGGAAGATGGTGAGCGCCTGCGGCAACACGACCAGCACCGCTGCGCCCACCAGAGAACCGACGATCGATCCCATGCCACCCAGCACGACCATGGCGACCAATTCGATCGAACGCAGGAAGCCCGCCGCGTCCGGCGTGATGTAGCCATTGAACAGCGCCAGATAAGATCCGGCCACCGACGCGTACATGGCAGAGATTATGAAAATCGTAAGCTTCTTGCGCGCCACGTCGATGCCGAGGACGAGCGCGGCGATCTCGCTGTCATGGATGGCTTGCAGCGCTCGGCCGGTTGGGCTGCCCATCAGATTAAGCGCCAGCACAAATCCGCCGACAAAAGTCGTGCCGGCAATCCAGTACCAGGTATCCGCCCCGCGCAAGCTCCAGTCGAAAAGCACCAGCCTGGGAACGCTCATGCCATCCGGGCCACCGGTCCAGCCCGCCTCGTTGGTCAGCACAATGGCAACGAGCAATCCGAGTCCGAGCGTCGCAACGGCGAGATAGTGTCCTTTAAGCCTGAGAATCGGCCGACCCACCAGGAAAGCGACCGCGCCCGAGAGGATTGCGCCGGCGAACAGGCACAGCCACGAAGGCGCGCCAAAATGGATTGGGCCGATGGCGACGGAATACGCGCCGATCCCTAGAAAACCGGCATGACCCAGGCTGACTTGACCGGCAAAGCCCATGAGCAGATTGAGGCCCACGACCGCGAGCGCAAAAATGAAAACGAGCGCGCCGATGCGATAGTAGTACGCCGACGGAAAGAACAGCGGCAAGGTAATGACGATTACCGCGACCACTATCGCCGGCATCAATCGAGTTTCGAGCAGTGTGCGCAATTTACACCCGCTCAACTTTAGCCCGGCCGAACAAGCCCTGCGGAATGGAAACCAGGACGACGAGGATGATCAGGAAAGCGACTGCGTCCTTGTAGTTCGAAGAAAAATAGCCTGCGGCAAAGGCCTCAATCATTCCAATCAGAAGGCCGCCGATCACGGCCCCGAGCGCGCTGCCGATTCCGCCGAGCATCGCCGCCGCGAACCCCTTCAGCGCCAGCAATGTACCCACATCGTAACTGGTCAGCGCGATCGGCGTAATGAGAATGCCGGCGATCGCCCCGATTGCCGCCGACACCGCGAATGAGAAGTCGACAATGCGCCGCGTATCGATGCCGATGAGTCGCGCCGCCAGACGATTGGCCGCAGTCGCGAGCACGGCCTTGCCGAGCAAGGTGCGATCGATGAACAGCCAAAGCAAAGTCACGATAGCTGTCGCGCTTGCCAGCACGACCAGGCTTTGCGGCAAAATAGCTGCGCCGCCGAACTGGATCGGATCAGCGCCGAATAGCGGAGGCAAACTATGGAAACGCCTGTCGAAAACGATCTGGGCCACACCGCGCAGAAAGATCGAGGCGCCAATCGTGATCATGATCAACGCCACCGGGCTCGCTCCACGCGCAGGCTCGATCGCAAGACGGTGTAGCGCGAATCCTATGGCGGTCGTCACGATGATGGCGATGAGCGCAGCCAACGGCAACGGAACGCCGGCAAGCGCCACGAAAACGGTCGTCATCCCGCCGAGCATGACGAACTCGCCCTGGGCGAAATTGATGATATCTGACGACTTATAAATCAGCGTGAAACCAAGGGCGACCAGGGCGTAGATGGCGCCCACGGTCAGGCCCGAGGAAATGAATTGCAGCAACTCGGCCATCGCGTCAAAGGCCTCGTATGGCTTGGGTTCAATAACAGCAAGGCGGAGCGGGCAAGCTCTGGCGAGCCTGCCCGATTTTCATCTCACGTGCCGGGGACCAACATCCAGTCGCCGCTTTTTATTTCCAGCATATGGAACGCCGAAAGGTCGAGGCCCATATGATCGGTCGCTGACATGTTCACAATTCCGCCCGTTCCAATATAGCCTTTGGTCCGCTCGATCTCGTCGCGGACCTTGGATGTGTCGGCGCTCTTCGCACGCTGCATCGCCTCAACCAGAATCATGAGGCCATCATAGGCGTGACCGCCGAAGGTCGAGACCGCCTGTCCCGTCTTCGTTTGGTACGTGCGCGAATAATTCACGACGACGGACTTCTGCGGATCGTTGTTCGGGAGCTTGTCCGCAATGAGAAGCGCCGCCGCCGGCAACCGCACTCCTTCGGCCGCAGGACCAGCGAGCTCGATAAACTGCTTGGAAGCCACGCCGTGGCTCTGGTACAGCGGCAGCGCGATACCGAGTTGATGATAATTGCGCGTCACGATCGCCGGACCTTGACCAAAACCCGGATTGACCACAGCCTGCACGCCCGCCTTATTGCGAATATTCGTAAGCTGCGGCGTCATGTCGCTGTCGCGCGGTCCATAGTTCTCCTCGAGAGCGATGTTGATTCCCGCCTTGGGCGCAACCGCAACGCACTGGTCGTGCATCGACTTTCCGAATGCATCCGTGCCCGAGATCAACGCAATCGTCGTTAGATTGCGGCTGTTGAGGTCGGCAAAGATCTTCTCGCAGGCCATCTTGTCGGTGTGCGGCGTCTTAAAAATCCATTTATGGACGGGCTCGACAATCTGAATCGCGCCGGCCAGCGAAATGAACGGAATTTTGGCCTCTTCGAATACCTGGATCATGGCGAGCGTCGCGCCGGTGGTGCTGCCACCGACCATGGCGACGATTTTGTCTTCTTCGACCAGACGGGTGGCGAAGGTACGCGCGCTATCGGCGCTGCCGGCGTCATCGTAGACGACCAGCTGCAGCTTTTGGCCGTTCACGCCGCCTTTGGCATTGATCTCGTCAACATAGATCTCCAGGGTTTTCTTTTCCGGATCACCGAGAAACGACGCCGGCCCGCTCACCGATAGGACGGCGCCTATTTTGATTTGGGCGGATGCTCGGTGACCTACGCTGAGCAGGGCAAGGAAGCCAATAGCAGCGGTCACGGTAAAGCGATGCAATACCCTCATGGGATCCTCCCTTATGATAGTTAATTCGTTAATGCATATCAGAGCGGAAAGAACCGAGACTTGACCGAACTCAAGACGGAAGCCGCGGTTCTTGTATTCGCTGGCGCCGCATGGATAGCCGCAAGAATGACCAAGGCGGCAGGTGAATGAGAACGAGGGCGACCTGATAGCGGTGGCGATTGTCGCCACCAAGTCGCACCTTGGCAGCTTCGAGCGCGGCTTCCGAAATATCTGGTACCGTCACACGATTGAAGCCGCTCGCGACAAGGCTACCGTTTCTTGCGGCTTGTCTTGATCTATATCAATTGGTGTTACTGGTTTCGCTCGACCAATGCGTCCGTCACTCAAAACAGGCCACGGCGCGGTCTTTTTAACGCGCCATCGGCTTGGAGAGCGCCTCTATTTCCTTCACCATTTCCTCTGCCTTGACCTGCGCGTCAGGTTGTTGAAAGACGATGCTTCCATCAGCATCGAGAAGTGAAATAATCGCCGAGTGATCGAATCCCCCGCTGGCGTCGCGGCGATAGCGCACGCCGAGCGCCGCGGCGAGTTCGCGCACCGCCTTATCGTCGCCGTGATAGAGCGTCCAATGTGCGGGGTCGAGACCGCGGTCTTCGGCATAAGCCTTGAGCCGCTCGGGCGTATCCACGGCGGAATCGATCGAAAAGAAAGCAAAGCGAATTTTCGTCGGGGAGCTTTCTTTCAGCCGATCTTCGATAGCGACCATGTCTGCGACAATCATAGGGCAGATGTCCTTGCAGCTCGTATACGCCATGGTGACGACAACCGGCTCGCCGCGCAATGAATCGAGCATCACGGACTTGCGGTCTTGGTTCGTCCAACGAGAAGTCAGATTATAGATCGATGTGCCGGACAGCGGTTTTGAAGCCTGCATGTGCGACCTGTGTTCGTGATCATGCGCGCTCACGCTCGCAGGCGATGTCAGAAAGAGGCTTATAGCGACGGTCAGGAAAGTAATTGCAACGCGCATCATTCATCCCCTTCGCAACGAAACCCGACGTTTTCCACCGTGTAGGCCGCCTTCAGGCTCGTACGCAACGCATAGCGCATGAAGGCGGGATAATCCGACGCGTCGCTGACGCCAACGCTGCCACTGCCGCAAAATGCGGCATCGTCCTTGCTGGAAGTGTTGCGTTGCTCCGTTCCGGTCATGAAGCTGTTATTGTCAAGCGTCCACTCCCACACGAGGCCAACCAGGTCGTAAATGCCGAAACCATTCGGTTCGCCACGTCCAACGGCACTTGGATGCTCGCGATTGGGCGTGCTGAACCAGTCAAGCGATCGCTGTGCAATCTCCTTCTGGTTGCGCCCTTGATCGGCGAGCGCATATTCCCACTGTTCGGTCGTTGGCAGGCGCAGGCCCCGCGCTTCGCAATAGGCTTCGGCAGCGAACCACGACACATTTGTCACGGGTTCGGACGCTGCACGTGCTTCTTCCGGCAGCTTCAGATCTGAGCGCCATTTGGCGAGATAGTGATGATCGGCGAATAAGGGTTTGATGCGCGACCTGCGCCATTCGGGATGTTGGCGCACGAAGTCAAGAAATTGACCATTGGTGACGGGAAGGATGTCAAGGCGGAATGCTGCAATCCGTATCGGGACACTTGCGACCCGCGCCTTACCCTTCCCCGCGCTTGTTTGAAAGAACGGCAGGTAGTCGCCGCCCGGCAATCGCGCCATAGGCGTGTGGAGCGTTGTGGCCACGACCGCCGTCGTGGCCGCAATGACGACGGCCGAAGCAATCGCCCACGCCTTCGAACTCAATTTAATTCTTCTTAACACGGTTCGCCTGCACGTCGGCGGGTCGCACTTCGAGACCGGAATTACCCCAGTTATTGTAAATGTAGGTCATGACGTTGGCGATGTCCTCATCCGGCAGATCCCATGCCGGCATGACGCCATTGAACGTCTTACTGTTGACGGTCAACTTGCCCTCCAGACCACCGGTAACGGCTTTGATGGCGCGGACCTTGTCAGCATTGAGATAATCCGACTTCGCCAAGGGAGGAAAGGCGTCCGCGACACCAGCGCCGTTCGCCTGATGGCACGCCTGACAATTGTTGACGAAAACGCTTTCGCCAACCTTGATCCGCTCCGTCTTGTTCTTTGCGGCGGGCGCCTGCGCTGGCTGTTCGGCGACGCGTGCGCCGGCGCCTTCGGGCATATAAACTTCGTCACTCGTCTTGCCGGAATAGATGGTCTTGTTTTCGTCCCCGCCAATCTTCAGCTGCGCCAAAGCGCCACGGTTGAAGGCACGGCTCAACGAATGATCAACCAATATGAATGTCCCCGGCACGCTGAGCTTGAATTCGGCGATAGCCGAGCCACCGGCTGGAATCATGGTGGTTTGCACATTGTGGGTCGGCACGCTCATATTGCCTTCCGCCCAGACCGTATCGAAGATTTGGCCGATCACGTGGAACGAAGATGTCAGGTTCGGTCCACCGTCCCCAACGAAAAAACGCACGTTCTCGCCGACAGTTGCTGTCAATGCCTGGTCACCGGTCGTCGAGCCAACCGATCCGTTGAAAACGACATAATCCGGTTTTTCATCGATAGCCTTCGCCATGGCACCGGTGTCGATACGGGCGCGATGCAGGCCTATCTCGATTGGGAATACGGCCTCGTCGAACAGCTTCGGCGCGACGCCACCCATGGGTTCTTCGTGATTTGAGGCCGGACCGGACTTGCGGACGCGCCGAGACGTCGCAAAAGTGCCACTTCCTGACTTCTTCGCCGCAGCAACTAGCAGCTCTATTCGAGCACAGGATGCGCGCACCGCGCACCGGTGCCGCCATGTCGATCTCCTGCACCAGCTGCCCTCCCGGATAATGGCGAAAGCCTCCGATGTGACCGGCCGCATAATCTTCGCTCGCGCGAACGTCGAAGCGATAGAGCGTGCGGCGGGTCTGCGCCTGCAGCGACATCGCTTCTTCCATGCCGACATGCCGAACGCCGGCACGATAGGCCACTTCACGGGCATTGGTTTTCGCGCCCTCGAACAGGCCGATGTCGCTGCGCCTGCCAGCGCCATGCTCGAGATTTTGCTTGGCGAGAGTCCAGCTGATCGTTCCGTTTCTCAGCGCCAACACCTTGTTGGCGACGCCGGCGTTGATGAGCGACTGGGTGCCGATGATCGATCGGGTGCGGCCGGCGCAATTCACGATGATGGTCGTCTCGGGATCCGGCGCGACGCGGCCGGCGCGAAGCACCAGTTCCGCGCCGGGCACGCTGACGGAGCCGGGGATGTTCATGGTCGCATATTCGTCGAACCGCCGGACATCGAGAATCCTGATATTGGCGCCGCTCGCCATCAGCGCGGCGACTTTGTCCGCGGGCAATGACGGCGTGTGCCGGCGGGACTCGACCAGTTCGCCAAAGGCCTTGGCGTAGGAATTCACGTCCTGGAAAAGTTCGTAGCCCGCTTGCTGCCAGCCTTGCAGCCCGCCGTCGAGTTGACGAACGTTGGTGTATCCCAGCGCCTGAAGTCGATCCATTGCCTGGGGGACAAGGCCTTCGCCGGCGTCGTAAACAACGACAGGCACATCCTTGCGGGGCAGCCTCGTCCCGGCTTCGAGCGCTATCCTGTTCGCCGCCATGTTGGCGGCGAACAGCGGATGGCCTGTGGCATAGGCGGCCTCATGCCGCACATCGAGCAGCGCGATTTCCTCGCGCAGCAGCAGCGCGCAGCGGACTTGCGAGGCAGTAACGGATGGTGCGGTCATGGATGGCGGGTCTGGATGAGAATTTTGGCTAGCCTTGCACGGTTGCGCCTGCCTGTTCAACCAAGGCGAAATGCACGTCCGCGCATCATCCAGTTCAATTCCAGACATCGGAGATAGACATAGGTCCGCGTTCTCGCGGCGCGATGGGCCCGAGATTTGCAAGCTATGTCCCTCCGATAACAGAGGGCGCAGGGAAAGCCGGGTGCCCGCTGCACCCGCAGCCTCGCGTGCGAATTGAGTAAAGCACACGAGCGTAGTCACCACAGGTTCACCGGAAACGCCCAGCTTTCCCTGCGCAATGGTTTTAACGGCTTGCTTCGTGCTCTCCCCGGTGACCGGGCTTTCTTGCCACCGTCGTCAGCAGATAACTCCGCCAACTTGACGCCAGCGTCGGGGCGTCAGGACCACACGACTTCGCCGTCCGCATCAGCATCATTCGTCCCGCACGCTACTCGCGCGCCTGACGCTGCCGCGTCCACCGCATCCCGTGCCCTACGTCCGTGACGATCGCGAAACGCCCCTCTGTGCGGGACGGGATGGCGGAAGACTTAGAGTTGATTTGGGTCGGCGGCGAAGCGGAATATTTTTGCAAGCGGGGCTGGACAGCCAAATGACTGATTTGCCCGTCGGGCAAATCACGCGCAGGAAACGGCGGAGTCGCTCTCGTCATCGGGTGTCTTGCGGCGTATGTTTGTGCATATGCCTTGAGGTAGCTCATGCCCGAGCGGCGGCACGTCAGATTATTTCGCAATGGCCGCAACCAAGCGGTTCGTATTCCCGTGGAGTTCGAGCTGCCGGGCGATGAAGCGATCATGCACCGTGACGGCGACCGTTTGGTGATCGAGCCGCTGCGCAAGCGTGGCCTGGTCGCCTTGCTCAAGACGATAAAGCCGCTGGAACAGGATTTTCCCGAGATCGAAGATCCGGTGCCGGCGCTGGCGCCGGAGAGATTGGCGCCACCATGATGACCGCCAATACCGCCGAGTTCAAACGTATTCGCGGCTTGAACGTGGAAAATTGGATTGCTTGAGAAGGCAGACCCGTGCCCGCGAGCTTTCAGGAAATACTCCTCGCGTTCGAATTCGTTGCAAGCGGCGGCGGCCTGCATCAGGCCTTCCTGTGCAGGCGGACGGGCAAGATCTATTGGCGTTCCGAGCTTTCCGATCTGGACGAGTTCGAGGATGAACTACCCGATGGCGTCGAGGATGACGAGAATTACGTCGCAATCCCCGACAATCGAGAGCTCGGTCTCGGCAAGCCGCTGGTGCTGGATTTTGCGCGCGAATTTCTGCCGGACGACTTCGACGAGGTCAGATACATGTTCAGCAAGCGCGGCGCCTACCAGAAGTTTCGAGCCCTGCTGACGCGAACAAACGCCCTCGATCGCTGGCACGATTTCGAATCGAAAGCCACCGAACAAGCATTGCGCGATTGGTGCAAGCTCAATTCGATAGAACTCGCCGGCTGATGCCTCGCAACGCGGCAGCAGGATGGGCACTGCGGCTAACTGAAAATGGCGCGCCCGAAGAGATTCGAACTCCTGACCCCTAGATTCGTAGTCTGGGCCGGACCATTGAAATCATTGAGGTCCGTTACCGTAAGAATGCCCGCAAGTTCGGAAACCAGCTCCAGGCATGGATTACGCCGCCGCTCCTCGTTACCAAAAGAACGCCGCTGCCGGCCTTCTGTCGGGTCGCGGTAGAGCACTCCATTGGGTGATTGTGTGGCGCATTGATGCCGTTTAGGGCGCCGGGGCGCCACAGGTGCTCGCGGCGTTGGGTCACCGGAAACCCTTTGCAGGCAGGTGCAGTGGCCGCGCTGCGGGGCGCTGAGCGTCTCTCCGACCCCATCGCCAGTGGCTGTTCGAGCAGCCCGTTCGTACCACTTGGTTTTGAAGGCGTGTTATACTCGTTTCGCGGATTGAGTATAATTAGGTTGAATTCCGAAGCAGTACTGGTTATACTCAACTTGCGAAACGAGTATAACATGGGAAACCACCATGGTTGCAGCCCCTCTGGTCGCCCAAACGACCTATGCCGAACTCCTAGAGCGTTGCGCAGGCGCAGCATTCAACGACGCCTTTGCAGAAGAAGGCGCCTTTACTCCCAAAACCATCAAAGGACGCCGCTACTGGTACTTTCAGGCCGGGACAGGCGACTCGCGCACGCAACGATATGTCGGCCCAGAAACGCCCGAACTATTGGAACGGATCGCGCATCATCGGGAGGCTCGCGACGACGAACGCGAACGCCGCACTCTAGTCTCCACGCTGGTGCGGTCCTTCAGTCTTCCTCGTCCCATCCCGCAAATCGGTAACATTGTCGCTGCGCTCGCTAAGGCGGGCGTATTCCGGCTTCGCGGTGTTCTTGTGGGCACAGTCGCTTATCAAACCTATTCAGCGATGCTGGGCGTTAGACTTTCTGCCGGTTCCCTCCAGACCGGTGATGTCGATATCGCCCAGTTCAAGAACGTGTCGGTCGCAATCGGGGATAGCACCCCGCCGGTACTCGACGTTCTGAAGGAGGTCGATAAGAGCTTTCGGCCCGTCCCACACGTCGTAGATGGCCGTCGCGTGACGAGCTATGCCGCCAAAGGCGGACTGCGCGTGGATTTTCTTACGCCGAACGAAGGAGGCGAAACAGGCAAGCCCCAGGCGCTTCCCGCACTCCAAACAGATGCACAGCCCTTGCGTTTTCTCGATTATCTCATTCACGATCCCGAGCCGGCCGTAATTCTGCACGATGCCGGGATTTATGTTCAGGTTCCGTCACCGGCGCGGTACGCGATCCACAAGCTGATCGTTTCGCGACGACGTCCCGAAGGATTGGCCAAGCGTGACAAAGACCTTCAACAGGCCGAGGCGTTGCTCGAGGCGCTTGTAGAAAAACGGCCCCATGATTTGAAACTTTCCTGGCAGGATGCCTATGAGCGCGGTCGCACTTGGCGCCAACTACTCGCGGAAGGTCTCGGCCACCTTCGCGCTTCCGTTCGAGATTTGACGCTCAGGGCCATTGACATTCGACGCTCAATCATTCCCGGGCTCGATTTGAATTTCAATAATCCACCTGCACGCTACGATTTTAGTCGTGACGTCGTGTTGTTCACAGGAACGTCACTTGGTGGTCCCGTCGAATGCGCGGTCAGCCGTGAAACGCTCGACGACCATTTTGGGGCAGACGGTCTCGGGCAAGAAGGGCGGGTCGAGTGCTTTCTGAAAAACAGGTCCAAGATTGAGCGCATGGCCCGTACCAAATATCTCTCCTGGCCGATCGAAGAGCCCAATGTGGTGCTGATCAAGAGCGCGGACGCTCAGAAGTTGATGGAAACTTGAAGCGATTTACAGCGATCAAGCCGCTGGCGGATGCCGTTGCCCGCAGACGATCCAGAACGTCACAGCGCACGATCGGGGGAAAAGAACGCGGGGCTGGCAAACGACCGCTTCGCGCCAGAAGTGACCGGTCGGAAATTCTGTTTGGGGAGAGCCCGACTGCTCAGTCGTCATAAATAATGGCTATCCGGATTTCCGTGTGGAATCCTTGACCAGATTCCGACCACGCTTTTGCGGACTATCGCACAAGGGCCTGCCGGTCCCGAGGGGCCGGGCGACGAGTCCGGGCCGGCAAAGCCTTCGCACCGCCAGGCCGCACGGCGTGCGGCCTCCGGGATCCGCGCCGAGACGCGATGCGGGCGGCACCGTTTGCTCCTAAGGCGAATTACCCTTTCTGAAGCGCAACTTACCCATTGCGCGGGCGCCTTTGGCCAATATATAGTCATGCTAGTCATATTGGTCATTAAAGGTTTCAACATGACAAAAGTCAACAAGACACCACCCTCACCGCCTGCTGGCGGCACTTGGACTCTCGCGGGCGCCAAGACCCGGCTCTCCGAGGTGGTTGATCGTGCCCAGGCCGGCCCCCAAACCATCACCCGCAACGGCAAGCCGAGCGCGGTGATCGTCTCAGCCGAGGAATGGGCGCGCAAGACCGTGCGCAAAGGCACCCTGGCCGAATTTCTGCTCGCATCGCCGCTGCGCGGCGCCGATCTCGAGCTGGCGCGCCCGCGCGACACGCCTGGTGACGTAACGCTGTGAACCTCCTGCTCGATACCAACGTGCTGTCGGAGGTGCAGCGACCGGCGCCCGACCTGAGGGTACTCGGCTGGCTTGATGCCGTCGACGAGGACCGGGTGTTCATCAGTGTCGCTTCGATCGCTGAACTTCGGCGTGGCGTTGCTTTGATGGACGATAGCCGCCGACGCGCCGCACTGGCTGCCTGGCTCGCCAACGATCTGCCGGCACGCTTCGCCGAGCGGATCCTGCCGATCGATCACGCGGTTGCCGAGCACTGGGGCGACCTGATGGCGCAGAGCCGCCGAAGCGGCGTTGCGCTGTCCGTTATGGACGGCTTCTTTGCGGCGACCGCGCTCGCCAAAGACCTCACGCTGGTCACGCGCAACGTCAAGGATTTTACGTCATTCGGCGTGCCGCTGTTCAACCCGTGGGACGAATAAGTGGCTCATGGGAGGGCATTGTCGCCGAAGGGCCTTCCCGTTCCGGAAGGGATGGCGTTTCGCCCCGATCAATCGAGTTCCATAGCTGGTCGAGGAGCGCGCAACAACGCGGCATCGCTATCAATCAGGATGAGGGTCGCATCCATCACACACTCTCCGCATCGATCTTGTCGTACTCCGCGAGTAGCGTGCGTCTCTATGCCGCCTTGTCCGACTTGTAGCGTTTGATCTTCGCTACCTCACGCGCAATCTGACGCTTAGCCTCCAACGTGTCGTAGGCATTCTGCAGACGCAAAAAATAGCCATCCGTTAGCCCAAAGAACTTACACAGACGCAGGTCCGTATCGGCCGTAATATCGCGCGTCCCATTGACAATGGCGTGAATGCGATTGCCCGGCACACCAATCGCTTGAGCCAGTTGGTTTTGGCTGACGCCGATGTCGTTGAGAAACTCCTCCTTCAGAATTTCGCCGGGATGCGGATTGCGAAGTTGCCCCATGATCGTTCCTTCCTGATCTTTGCGAGGGTCAATGATAGTCCACGATTTCGACATCCTCGGCGTCCCTTACCACCCACCGAAAACAGATGCGCCATTGGTCGTTGATTCTTATACTCATCTGGCCCGATCGCTTTTCCTTTCAACAATTCCGGGCGATTTCCCGGCGGGTTACGGAGGTCCTCGATCGACGCAGCGGCATCCAATTGGCGCAGCTTGCGGAGCGCCCGCACCTGTATTTCGCCAGGGAACTTGCGGCTTGCTTGGCCTTGCCAGACACGTTCGGTTTCCCTGCAGCTGAATTTCGGCCGTGTAAAGCGATGAACTATTTTTGAGGCGTTTGTTTTGCGGGTTTGCGAAGGCGAACCCGGGGACGCCATCGTTCTCGTCGATAAATTCGATACCGGCTTTCTCAAACGCTCGTCTTACGACTTCAAGGGTCGCCCGGCGCGGTTCACTCGGCCCGGCTTCTAATTGATGCACTGTTACGATACCGACGCCCGCTAAATCCGCCGGGCGCCCTTCGGGCTTGGGATTCGCGCCCCGTCCCTTGCCTTCTGGACGGTAACGCGTTACACTGTCACGCGTTACAGTCGGAGAAGTCCCATGGCGGCAGCGGCCGAAAGGATGAAGATGATGCGGCAGCGGCGGCGCGCACGGGGGTTGCGCGAGCTGCGTCTCGTCGTTGCCGACCCCCGCTCGCGGGCGGTGCGACGACGGGTGGCGAAGCAGGTCGCCGGCCTCGATCCGGATCGCGAGCGCGACGCGTTGAAATGGATCGAATCGGTCTCCGAGTTTGATGCAGATGCGACGCGGTGATCTGGTGACCGTTGCCGCGGCCGGAGACTATGGCAAGCCCGTCCGGCTGTCATCGTGCAGACTGATGCCTTTCCGGAGAACCATGCTTCAGTGGTGGTTTGCCAGTTGACTTCCGAGCTGGTCGACGCTCCGGATTTTCGCGTCACCATTGAACCTAAGCCCGAAAATGGATTGCGGCTCAAATCGCAGGTGATGGCCGACAAGCCTGTCACTATGAGACGCGAGCGGATCGGGCAGAAGATCGGGCGTCTCGGCAACCAAGACATGGCTCGGCTCGGAATTGCTTTGGCCTTTGTCTTGGGGCTCGCGGATTAGGGGCACGAGAGTAGGCCGGGGCTATAGGGTCACGGCAGCTCTAGGCCCGCCGCTCGCTTCGTGGAACGCCGGGGCGGTGATTTCTTCGGGGGCGGAAGAAGCAAATCAGCCAACACCCGAAAACGGGCGCGCAGACGCTGCACCATCGCCATGCTGAGCCCCTTTTTGCCACGCAATACTTCACTGACGCGGCTGGCCGTGCCGAGCAACGGGATGAGGTCAGT
>Ga0208355_1000071_pt1 | contig 52195 bp, 47 predicted proteins | sample NGESurdeep072012_6_FD_184458 | JGI IMG/M metagenome (GOLD analysis project Ga0208355, IMG submission 184458) | Arctic peat soil microbial communities from Barrow, Alaska - NGEE Surface sample 210-3 deep-072012 (SPAdes) | ecosystem: Environmental > Terrestrial > Soil > Wetlands > Peat ... | reverse complement strand
GGCCAGGCCGACGAACGGCATCAGTTCGCCGACGGCGAACCAGCATTGGAGCAACGCGGTGTTCACGGTCAGTGGCAAAGCCAGAGACAATGTCGCCGTTGCCAATGTTTTTTATTCGTTGAATGGTTCAGCCTGGACGGCTGCATCCACGGCGAACAACTGGACCAACTGGACGGCCGGCGTGGGGCTGGTGCCGGGAACGAATGTTGTCAAGGCGTACGCGGCGGACACGATCGGGAATTTGTCCGTCACCAGCAGCGTGAGTTTTATTTACGTCTTGAGTGCGGTTTTGACCGTGAACACCAACGGGAACGGAACCATCAGTCCAAACTATAATGGTGCGTTGTTACAGATCGGCGCGAATTATTCGATGACAGCCACGGCCTCGGCCGGCTTTGGGTTCACCGGTTGGACGGGTAGTTCAACGACGAACGGCGCGACACTGAAATTTTTGATGGCATCCAACCTGACGTTCACGGCCAACTTTGTGGATGTGGCCAGACCGACCAACACCATCACCGCGCCCACGTCAGGCCAGCGGTGGAGCAACTCGGTGTTCACGGTAACGGGCACAGCGAGAGATAACGCGGCGGTGTCCACCGTGTGGTATCAACTTAACGGCGTGGCTTGGAGCAATGCACTTACCGCCAATGGCTGGACCAACTGGACAGGGGACTTGACCCTCAACCCGGGCACCAACGTGGTACAGGCCTATGCGGTGGACACCAGCGGTAATGTTTCCACGACCAACAGCGTGAGCTTCCAATTCGTGGTGACCAATCAACTTCAAATCCGTGCCAGCGGTCTGGGAACCATCTCGCCCAACTACAGCAATGCCTGGCTGGAGATTGGACGCAACTACAGCATCACCTCCACCCCGGCCAGCGGCTTCGTGTTCACCAACTGGGTGACTTCGACCAACTGGATCGGCGGCACTACAACGACCAAAACGAACCTGCCATTCATGATGGCCTCAAACCTGACGTTGCAGGTGAATTTTCTGGACGTGACCAAGCCGACCTTGGCCATCACCGCGCCGACTTCCGGCCAACGCATGACCAATGCCCTGACAACTGTCGTTGGCACCGCCAGCGACAACTGGAAAGTCAGTGCGGTCTGGTATCAGTTGACCAACGGGATTTTGACCGGCGGGACGTGGAGCTTGGCAACCACCACCAACAACTATACCAACTGGACAACCACCGTAACCTTGGCAGCCGGCACCAACACGGTGAAGGCGTATGCGGTGGATCTGGGCGGAAACTATTCCACCACGAGCAGCGTGAGCGTGCTGTCGAGCAACACGTTCAAGCTGCAGCTCAACTTTGCCATGAACCAGCCGCTGACCAGCACCGGGTTGAATTTAACTTTGCAAATTTCATCCAATCTGAACGGTCACATTCAGGTTTCGACGAACCTGTTGAACTGGACAACGCTGACCAATTTCGTCGGCACCAATACGACGCTTAATTTCCGCGACCCGGCAGCGACAAATTTCAAATCGCGATTTTATCGGGCAGTGATTCCATAAGCCGCGGGCGGTTGGAGTTCCCGGCGAAGGATAAAACCTGCCGGGCGTTGCCCCAGCTCAAACGCGTTGTCACTGCGGTTGTTCGTCAGCCGCAACCGTTTCGTTGCTTTCAAGGTTGAACCCGCACCGGCATCCCCACCCACACCAGCTTCGACAGGTATTCCGCGTCCCAATTCGCCAGCCGGAAGCAACCGTGCGATTCCGTCCGCCCAACCTGTTCGGGAACCGGCGTGCCGTGAATGCCGTAGCCGGTCTTGTCCAGGCCAATCCACGCCACCCCCACCGGATTGTTTGGGCCGGGCGGCAAAATCAGTTTCTGGTCCAACTGCCGCGCCTCGGGCGATTCGGGAAACAAGTCCGGGTCGAAGGTGTAATTCGGGTTGGGCGCAACAACCGCGACGTGCAATTCGCCGACCGGCCGCTTTTCGACGTTCGCCGCGATGCTGCACGGAAAATGCGCAAGCAGGTTCGTTTCCGTGTCGAAGGCCTCCAAAAACTTGTCCGCCAGATGAATGACGGCGAACGCCGCCTTGTTCGACGCCGCAGGATAATCCAGGTCGGGAATTTTCAAAACCGTGCCGGGCGCGATGTTTGTCCAGTTCACGCCCAAATTGAGTCGCCGGATCAATTCGGGATGCGAATGGCTTTTTTCCGCCACCAGTTCGAGTTCGGTTTCGTATTCCAGCGCGGATTGCTGCGACTTGGCGAGCCAGGTCTTGCCGAGCGGCTGCAAACGCGCAAGGTCATTCGTCGTAACCGTGCAGGTCGTCAGGAGGGGCGCGTCGAGCGTGAGCCGCGCACGCGTGTTCGTGTCGAGCAAGCCGGTCTGGGGCAGGTTTTGGATTTCCTGAAAAACCGAAATCGCCTTGCGCGTTTGCGAGCCGGACGCGGCGTCAATCGAACCCGGCGAAATCCCCCGGCGCGCCAATGCCACCTGCGCTTCAAACACGTCGCGCACCGGACGCGGAAAACCAGCCGGCGATTCGGGAGCAACGATAAACGGTCGCAGGGGCGACGCCACGGCCTTCGTCGGCGCACGGACGACTTTGGTTGGATACTCGTGGCGCCCACAAAACCACGCCACGGTCGCGAGCACGGCCAGCGCCAACAGCCAGCGCCAGCCGTCGCGCCTTTTGCGATGCGGGCGGGACGATGAAGACTTGGAATTGCGGCGCACGCGGAGATTAAGCCACAGGCCGGACGGCGACCCAAGACCGAAGTCGGCCTCAGTGCAAGTTCAGAACCGCGGCGCCGATCATCTTCGCGGCGTCATCGTAATTGACCAGGCCGGTGTTGATGATCATGTGGTAAAGCAGTGGATCATTGATATCGGCATTGAAATACTTTTTCAAATAACGTTCGCGGCCGCGGTCTTCGTTCAGGCAGAACTTGCGCGCCTGGTCCCTGGTCAGGTTGAATTTGCTGTATTCCTTGTGGGCGTATTCGACGCGTTTTTCGAGCGGAGCCACTAGGCGGACATGCAGCACATGCGGCAGTTTGGCCGTGATCACGGTGCCGCCGCGGCCGATGAGGATCACGCTGCCCAGGCCGGCCAGCCTGAGAACAGTCTCGGTGGTTTGACGGACAATCGTCTCCACCGACGGACGCACCTCGAACAACTCCGCCAGAATGTCATCGATTTTCGAAACGGTGTTCTCGGGCAGCAACCTGGCCAGGCGGGTCGGCAGGTTGTGGTCCTCGAGGACCTTGTCCATGAGATTGCGGTCGAACACAGTCCACGGACAGGCGTCCTTGGGCGAGTGGGACTGCAGGTATTCGGCGAGTTTCTGGGCGACAGCGAGCGCGCCGCAACCCGCCTGCCGGGAAATGGTCACGGCGTGGCGCACGCCCCCCTCAGCATGTGTTCCGGACTTCCCGCCATCCCGTAACTGGCAGTTGATGAAGGATAAACAATGTTCAAGACCGGCGCTCTCGATCATAATGACCTCCGGGGTTGTCCAACCGGCGGCACACCTGATTCGTCGTCGCCGGCTTCCATTTCCAGAATACTGCCGACGCAACCGGTTTCAATGCCGCAAAAACGATTTGATGATGACTAATCCAAATGATTAACGGCCTGTTAAAAAACGCTTTCTTTCGTAGCAGCCGAGGTAACGAGGCTCAAATTTTCTTGGAAACAATCATTCGTTTAGAGCCTCCTTACGTCGGCTGCTACTTCTTCAACGGGCTGTTAACCATCCCGGCACGCTTACGGCTGGGCGAGCATTTCACAGTAGGCGCGCGAAATTTGCTCCACCAGCGGCGACAGCGCGACCGGCTCGCCGTCAAACGCGGCCACGGGCACGATGCCGAGCGCGCTTTGCGTGATGAAGAGGCCGGCGGACTTTCTCAGCGCTTCGGGTTTGATGACGCGTTTGTTCGTCGGCAGGCCAAGCGTCTGGCAAATTTCCAGCACCACCGAGCGCGTGATGCCGGGCAGCACGCCACGGCCCGTCGGCACGGTGCAAATATTGTCCTGATAAACCCAGAATAAATTGCCGCTGGCCGTTTCCGCCACTTCGCCGTTCGTATTGACGAGCAACGCTTCGTCCGCGTCCTTTTCCACGGCTTCCATGCGCGCCATGATGTGAATCAACTTGTTCGCCGTCTTGAATGACGACAGCGGATCGCCTGCCGGAATGCGATATGACGACGTGATGAGCCTCCACTGAACCGGATTTCCCACATCCATCGGCGGCGCGGTGTGCAACGTCATCACGATCGTTGGCTTGCTGTCAATCTGCGGCGTGTACCCGCGTTCGCCCGGCCCGCGCGTCAACGTCACGCGCAGGACCGCCTCGGGCATTTGATTTTGTCCGATGAGTTGCCCGGCAAAATCCTGCAATTCCTTCGGCGTGAATGGACATTTGATTTTCAGGAAATTCGCGCCGCGCGTCATCCGTTCCAGATGCTGCGCCATGCGAAACGGCCGCCCGCCGCACACGCGCATCGTTTCAAATAGTCCGTCACCATACATGAAACCGCGGTCGTTGACGGGGACGACCGCTTGTAATTCCGGGACAAATTGACCGTTCAGAAAAACAATCATGCGTTCCTAATGGTCTTTCCACTACCCGAAACATTGCAATTCCGCGAGTAGAAAATCAGAGCGTATCGAAAACCCCATGATTTGTAGGAGCCGAGGTAACGAGGCTCACTCCAATGATGAAGGTAGAATGAAGAATTAAGAAACGACTTCCACTTGCTCAATCCGTTCGCGATTGGTTTTCTACATTCTTCCTTCTTCATTCCACCTTGAACAGGGCCTCCTCACGTCGGTTCCTGCAATTCAGCGCCGCCAGAAAACCCGCCGCCTTCGCCAGCGTTTCATCATATTCCGCTTCGGGATTGGAATCGGCCACAATGCCAGCGCCGACGTTGAAATGCGCGACGCCGTCTTTGCAAATCGCCGTGCGGATGATGATGTTCAACTGGCTTTCCCGGTTGAAACCGAGATAGCCAAGCGCGCCGGTGTATGGCCCGCGCGCGAGCGGTTCAAGCTCGTCAATGATTTCCATCGCGCGGAACTTCGGCGCGCCGGTGATGCTGCCGCCGGGAAAACAAGACGCCAGCGCCGCCAGATGCGTCACCTCCGCGCGCAGCCGGCCTGCCACCGTCGAGACCAGATGTTGCACCTGCGCGAAGCGTTCGAGCCGCGCCAGTTCCGGCGTTTGCACCGAGCCAAACTCGCACACCTTGCCCAGGTCGTTGCGGAGCAAATCGGTGATCATCACCAGCTCGGCGAGTTCCTTGGCGCTGGTTTGCAATTCGTAGGCGAGTTGCGCATCGCGCGTCGGGTCGGCGGCGCGCGGGCGCGTGCCCTTGATGGGCCGCGTCTGGATGTGCAAACCGCTCAAACGCAAAAACAATTCCGGCGACGACGAAGCGATTTGGAAATCGCCACAATCCACGAACGCGGAAAATGGAGCGGGTGAAACCGCGCCCAACTGTTGAAACAATTCCCAACCCGAAAAATCGCACCGGGCGGCGAGCCGCTGCGAAAGGTTCACCTGATAAATGTCCCCTGCCCTGATGTAACGCTGCGCGCGTTCGACCACAGCGAGGAATTCGGCGCGGGATAGGTTTGAATGTAGGGCAGGCTTTCCAGCCTGCCGGTTTCCCGGACATTCCTGTCCGGTGTTCCAACTGGCGACTGGAAAGTCGCCCGAACCGGCAGACAAGAATGTCTGCCCTACATTTGCAATGCGGGATTGAAGCTGCGTTGTCCAAAATTCCATTTGTTCCCCTGCCCGCTCCTCGCTCCGCGAACCGTCGGCGGCGAGACCGGTCGAAACGACGAACGTCTTGCCGAGGTGATGGTCGAACACGACGAGACTGTCATAAAAACCCACGTGGCAATCGGGCAATTCGAGGTCATTGACGGCACGGCGCGGGAGTTTCGGCTCGACGAAATTTTTCAAATCGTAACCCCAGTAACCGAAGCAGCCGCCGAGCGGGAACGGCAGGTCAATCTCGTCCAGCAATTCGCAGCGCGCCAGCAATGCATCCAGGATCTGCCACGGATTACCAAACTGTGGTTGAGGGTTGGGGGTTGAGAGTTGAGGGCCAGCGGAAACAATTTCGCAACGCGAGCCAAAGGAGCGGAACGTCAGGAACGGCCTTGCCGTAACGAACGAATACCGCGCCTGTGGCGAATCGAATGTTCCGCTTCGCAGCAGAACCATCCCCGGCAGGCCGCGCAGTTGTTCGGCCAGCGACTCCGGCGTGTGGGTGGTCGTAATTTCCTGGATCAGCGGACGCATCGCAACGCGGGAATTAAACCACGAATGAACGCGCCTGCCAAATCAAAGCGCGGCCGCCGCGTCATCGCCTCACGAACACCAGGATCAGCAAATCGATGGCGAAAAAAATCACGATGATGAGTTCCAGCCAGAGCATCCGCTTTTCATTCACTTCCGTGTGAACGACGCTGTAAAGCTTGTCGAGCTGGGCAAGGCGCTGCTCCACGCTGGCGCGCCATTGGTCGAGATAGAAACGGTCGCGCGCGCCGAGATAAACGCGGGCGAGATGCCAGTCGCCAAAAAATTTGGTGATGTGCGTGACCTCGTCGGCGAGCTTCGCCACGTCCACGCGGAAACGGCGCAAATGGCGCAGGGTCTTGGTCGCCCCGCCGAACAGCGGCAGCCGCCGGCGGTCCAGATCGTCGTAGGCGCGGTCGAGATACGTGTCGAGCCGGCGGTCCATCACCCGGAACTCCTCCAGTTGCAGGTTCGCCAGTTCCAGCGCGTACAAGACGTCGTCCACGTAACCCGTCAGGTCCACCACCAGCGCCGCGTCCCAGTCAATCACCGCCAGGTCCGTGTTCTCGAACGAGCGCTGGATGCGCAGCACCTCGCCCACCTGCGCCTCGCTCAACTGGTTCGCCGGCGTCTCCGTGAGCAGGCCCGCCACCTCGCGCCGCTGGTCGCCGAGCCAGCGGTTCACGTCATCCGCCCCGGCCAGGTCGGTCAGGCAAAACACCGTGTAAGCCTCCGGCGGCGGCGGAAATTCCGTGCGCCCCACCATCAAGTCTCTCAGACCATCACAAACCTCCGCGCAAAGCTTCATTGCCACCGTGTCCAGCGTCAGCCCGTTCTCCAGCTTCGGATTGTGGAACGGCATCAGGTCGGCGAGTGCGCCCACCTCAAACGCCACCCGCAGCATCACCGTGACCACCCCCACATCATAGACGCGAATCAGCCGGCGGACGGTCGCGCCGCGCAATGAGGCGGACAGCGGCGACGGCTCGATGGCGAGCGGTTTGTAGAGCGGCATGTCCTTCGGCAGCGTGCGGTCCATCCGGATTTCGAACGGAAACGGTTTTTCCGACAAAATTTCCTGCACCCGCGGCGTGATGATTTCATTCGCCACGTCGAACGCGTAAAGATAGACCACCTCGCCTTTCATGCTGATTCAACCTTACCCCACACCCGCCATTTGTCGAGAACCAGGGACCGACGCGCGGCAGCTTTCGGCTTGGCGGAGCGGGTCCGGCGGCCATAGAATCCGCCGATCTGTCAACCCGGGACCACAAAATATGGAAAACTCAGCGACATTTAATGCCAGGTTGGTTTCCACCCGCTCGGACAGCGCGTATCGCGTTTACGCGCGGGGAAACGACCTCTACTTCATCCAACTCGCCGGTCTGAGCACAACCGCACAGGCGCTCACGGTCCACTTCGGCCTTATCGGGATGCTGATTGGAGAATCCTTGAAACGGCGGGCGAAAAAGAAAACCGAGGAATTTCTCCAACGCGCCGGGCAGGTGGACCCGGAAGAATTGCTCTGCGAAAACAAAAACAATTTCAAAGTCTATATTCCCGAGATTCGCGAGGCGGCGATTGAACCGCCGGCCCTGTTTGCCATGCACGGCAAACAGGCGGGGCGTTGGAACTTCTCCCTGCGGGACGGCAAGAAAATGCGATTCGAGTTTGAAAATAGCGACGAACTGAAAGCCGCCTTGGACGTGCTCCCGCGATTGCTGAATGCGACTCTGCGGGTAAATGTGGAGTGGGATGAAATGAAGAAGCGGTTTCAAAAGATAAAACACCACCATTGACCTGACGCCACGTCGAGCCGGGGCACACGGCTTGTCTCGCCGAAATCCGATGAAGGCGGAAGTGACGCGCCCTGCCTTTTCATTTGAGCGCAATGACCCGGATGGGCATGGTGATGATGCCGCGCCGCCAGGCAATCCGCGCACTGGAATCATCAAAAGGAAGACCCAAAACATCCGCCCGAAACCACCACAACCGTCAGCCGGTCGGCCGGGCAACGTCCGGGAGCAGCTCAAGGACGAGGCACGAAGCCCATTTGAGTCAGGATTTCCTGCCCGCGCTTTGATTGGACAAACTGGACAAAATCCCGTGTCGTCGGCGATTCCTTCTTCGTGTCGGTGTAAAGGTGGAGCACACGCGCGTAAGGATATTGAACTCCATTCACCGCCGCGATGGTGGGGGCCACGCCTTCGATCGACACGGCCTTGATCCCGTCCTTGCTGACCAGGTCGATGCTGGCATAACCAATTCCGTTCGCATCTTGAGCCACCTTCTGGATGATTCCCAGGTAATTGGTGAACGCTTTCAGGCCCAGGGCATAAGGCTTGTTTTCCATCGCCAATTCCCGAAAGCCCAGATGGGTTCCTGAAATTTCATCGCGGCTGCACAAATGAATCGGCGCATCCGGCCCGCCCACCTCTTTCCAGTTTATGACCGCTCCGGTAAAAATGTCCCGCACTTGATCCCGCGTCAGGTTCCCGATGGGGCTGCCGGCATTGACGATGACCGCCACGCTGTAAGCGCCGATGACGTAATCGTTAAACGCTATATCCCGATCTTTGGCCAGTTGCACTTCGTTCGTGCTCACCGGCCGCGAAGCCGCGGCGATGTCGCATCGCTCAACCATCAATGCCCCCATCCCATACGTGGTCCCTTTGTATTCGGTGTCAAAAACAACCGTGGGATGCTCCTTCCGGTACTCCGCAATGAGCCGCGAGGCCAATTCTTCTCCAAACGTGTTCGAGCCCCGGATGGTGATTTTTCCCGGTTTCCCACAGCCCGCGACCACCACACCGAGCACCATTAAACTGAGGCTGCCCACGAGTGTGATTCGGCGGAGACCAAAGCAATCGTTAATTATTTTCATGACGCACCCTTCTGTTCACAGCAAAACCATTTTCGGGCTGATACTCCATCCGTTGCGGCAAACAGTTCAAGGAAAAAATTCGCGCCGTCGCAGCGGGCCGGCTCGGCGGAAAGCAAAGCGAAGATGGAAACGCAGACGGATGAACCCGGATGTCTGGAAACTCCCTTAAACACCCCCACCGGTCCCGCCCCCGCCGCCGATGCCATCTCCCCCAATCAGTTCAATTATCGGCAGGAACATGGCAATCACGATGCTGCCAACGACAATGGCCAGGAAAATAATCATGACCGGTTCAAGCAGCGACGTCATGGCACTGACGGCGTTGTCCACCTCCTCGTCGCTGGTGTCGGCGATTTTCATGAGCATGTCCGGCAGCGCGCCGGTTTGTTCGCCCACGTCCACCATGCCGGACACCATCGCCGGGAAAATCCGGGATTCTTTCAGCGGCCCGGCGATGCTCCCGCCCTCCTTCACGCTGTCGTGGATTTTGGAAATCACGCCGCCCATGATGACATTGCCGGCCGTTTCCTTCACGATGGTCAACGCCTGAAGGATGGGCACGCCGCTGCCGAGCAGGGTCCCAAGTGTCCGGGCAAATCGTGAGAGCACCACCTTTCGGCAAATCGTGCCGACGACGGGCATGATCAGTTTGAAGCGGTCAAACCACCGCCGGCCGCGCCGGGTGCGAACGAGAATCCGTAACGCAACCGCCAGGGCCAGCCCAACCATTCCGACCGCCAGAAAGTGGCTTTTGAACACATCGCTGATTTTCAAGACCAACACGGTCAACGCCGGCATGGGCCGGCCATTGAGCAACCCATCAAAGATCGCCTGGAACCGCGGAATGACAAAAACCATCAGAATCGCGAGGATGCCCGTCGCGACCAGCAGCACGGCGACCGGATAAAACATGGCGGCCTTGATCTTGCCTTTGATTTTCAGCGCCTTCTCCATGAACTCCGCCTGGCGCCGGAGCACGACTTCCAGGACGCCGCCCATTTCGCCCGCCTTGACCATGTTCACGTAAAGCGGGCTGAAAACCCTTGGATGCGCCGCCAGGGCCTCGGACAACGTACCCCCGCCTTCGATGGCCGCGGCCACGTCCGTGATGACGCGCTTCAGCGCGTGATTCTCCGTCTGCTCCTGCAGGATGCGCAACCCGCGCATGAGCGGCATCCCCACTTCAATCAGCGTCGCAAGCTGACGGGTGAACACCGCGAGGACGGCCGGTTTGATTCTCCCGCCCGGCATTCGAACCTGCAGTTTGAGCATTTTGGGAACGGCAAATGCCTTTCTTTGCCTGCGCCGGAATGGCGTTGGTTGCGCGACCCTGGTCGGAAACAACCCCATTTCTTTGATCCGCCTCAACGCCTCGCTTTGATCGGTGACATCCAGCGTACCTTGGGTCTTCAGTCCGCCGGCATCCACAGCCTCATAACAATAACTGGACATAACAACCTCGTTTCAGGCCCTGCCTCGCGTTGCAGGTGCTCTTGCTGGTTTGGACAGTGCCCGGATGACTTTGTCACGCAGCAATGGAGATTGAATTGTTTCAGCGCGACTTGTCGTAGCGGGCCGGCTCGGCGAAGGCCGGCGCCGTTGTTAGACGGCAGATTCATGCGGGGCATGTGGCAACCATCGGGGAACGCTGCGGCGGTACGCCTCGTAAGACTCACCAAACTGACGCCGCAACGCTGGCTCCTCGTAGAGCACCACAAAGAGATGAGTGATAATGAAAAAGACGATGGCGTAGCAGAGCAGCGAGAGAGACCAAAATAAGAGAGCCTCCCCAAAGAGAATCGAAATCACCCCCACAGACATCGGATTACGAACATACCGATACAGCCCACGCACGACCAAATGCTTCGGCGGGTCAACCGGGGCCAAGGTGCCACGCCCGGCAACGGCGAAGTCCCAGACGCACCAGAACAGAATCCCTGCTCCAACGATGATGGGCAGCAGGCTCAGGTAATGCCAGAGCGTCCAACTTTCCAGGCGGTCAATGTGGCCGCCGAAAACGACGAAATAGGGAATCACCACGGTGACTGTGCCCGGCAACAAGAACGTAAAAAAAATGCTTCGTAGTGTTAGCATAACCGGGCGCGCCATGCTGCCTGACCGGTTATTGAGCCGCAAACGGGCGGCATTATTTTTTTCACGTTTAAAAACATGTTCAGGCCCTTCTTTCGTGTCGAGAAGAATTTGGGCCAGGGGGCGGGCGCGAATACACGGAAACATCGAACATCCAACTCCGATAAAACGCGAGCGGGCATCGAACGCCCAACGTCGAAGTGAAGGCGGGCGGGGCAATAATTCGATGTTCGATGCCTGCTCGCGCGATAGCGGAGTTGAATGCCTGCTCGGGCGAAGCGGAGTTGGGTGTTCGATGTTTTCCGGTTGCGTCTCTGCGTCGCCTGCTCGCGACACCGACCTTGTCGCGTGCTCGCGCTTGCGGAGTTTATCGGAGTTGGCGTTCCTTGCCGCGCCGACTTGCCGCGCCAAAGCGCAGCGACGGCGGGCGCCCGCAATGCGGGAGAAGGCGGAAGGCGTGCAGTTCCAGCCCCGGCGGGGCGGCATCTTTGTAGTTGAACGACAAAAAACCATTCCAGCTCCGTCCCGCCTTCACTTCGTTTCGGCGCGGTCGCGCCGTAGCCGGAGGCGAAGGCGGACAGGAGCGGCATCGAGATTTCGCCCCGACGGGGCCGGGGATTTTTAGATCGTTTGGCTACAAAGATATCGCTCCTATCGGAGCTTGCGGCGGACGACGGCGCACGTGCGTGCGGCTGCGGGACACCCGTTTGGGTCAATACTGGGGGGCCACACCGACCCATTTTCGCGGATGGTTCCCGCCGGGCTGCACATTCGGCACGGACAGACCTTGCGCCTGGGCAAAGGCGACCCGCGAACGCAGCAGCAGGGTGAAACAGCACAAATCGGCGAGCGGCAACACCACGTTGAAGTTTTTGCCCATGTAACGATGGTGCAGCAGGTGGTGCCCGTTCAACCGGAAGAAGATGCCCGAGCGTTCCACGTGCCTTTTCTTCGGCAGATGCATGCACCAATGCAGGTATTCATAAGCCGTAAAATACAGCGTGCAGGCCACCGCCGCACCGCACAAAATCCCCCACTTGTGCAGCAGCAGGGCCGGAACCAAAAATGGCAGCTGGCACACGGCCACGATGGCCGGCCCGCTCCACCACGCCATGGGAATGGTTTTTTTGTCCGGCTCATTGACGAGGTGGTAGGTGTGGTCCGCCTTGAAAATCCGGTGGTGCACCAGCGCATGCCGTTCAAACGGATACCGGAACCATTTGACGGAGTGGTGCATGATATAACGGTGCAGCGTCCATTCAAAGAAGGAGCCGAACAGGACTCCGGCAACAATTCCAATGGCGCACCAAAAAAAGAACATGGTCATAAATAATTTTCTGCTGTTGAAAACTGAAGGAGAATTTCTCACAACCCCCCAACGCTGCCTCACGTCTAATCAGTCTTATTTGCTGCACTAACTCTCGCTCAGGTTCGAATTCGTGCAAGTCTTATTTCAACATTCCGCCGGCAACCGCGCCCGGCGTGCAACTGCGGGACACCCGTTTGTGTCAATACTCAGGACCCGTTTTCGTTTTCGCACCCTGACCGGGAATTTAACCGCCCCAAACCACCCTGCCCTTCAAATGACTTCCCGCGCGCTTGAAACCGAGCGAGCCGGTAATCATATAGAAGGCCGGTCGCCCCTGGGAATGTTCCTTGAGAGCGTCTTTTCTGATGAATTTCATGATCAAGGGCAATGACAGCAAATCCGAGGCGATCAAATCATTGTCCCGGTAGATGGAATACTTTTGTTTCGAGTCATTCATGGGTTTGTCTGCCGGCAAATGTCTATTGGCTGGTCGCCCCTCTCCAAATCATTACCGCGACCACGCTGCCGGCGACAATCAGGCCCAGCGACAAGGTGGCCGCAATGATTATAAACTGATGGTTGTATTGTGAACGATGCCATCGGGGGAACAGCAGTTTTCCTAAATAGTTTATTAACATGAAAGCCTTCGGTTGATGCTCAACCGATGAAAGCAGCTATTTCCTCTAAAATCCACACATTCTTCGGAAAATATATATTGAAATAAAGTGATCGCTTTCCTCATTCCGGTGTATGTTCGTTTTATGAAGGAGAAAATACCGGACCCGACGAAAAAAAACTACGGCCCCCTGCCGTCCACGGGCGTCCCGGTGCAGATCCAATGCGACGGTTACAAGTGCATGGCCTTCCTCGACCGGGAGGGCCGATGGGTGGACCTTTTCAGCCGCCAATTCGTGCCCCGGGTCATGGGCGTGGTTCCCGCTTGATTGCGCTGACCAGTTTTTATTCACCCGCGCGGCGCCAGTCGTGCGGTTTTTTTGTTTTGCAGCGCGCCGGACGGATTTATTGCCCGGGCGCAAAAGTTTTGACCGCCCGTCCTCCGCAGTCCCGCAATGCGGGACGGAGGGTGGACGAAACAAACGAACCACGCGAAAATGAAAAGCGGTCCCGATGCATCGGGACCGCAGTCCAAGACCTGTCGGACATTTCAACGACTCCCTGACGCGCGAAGCGTCTTGGAGTGCGCCAGCCCCCTGGCGCTTTCAATCCGGCTCCACGGCAAACGCCAGACACCGCGCTCGATGTGCAGCAGAAACCCGAGGTCGCGTCCCGATGCTGTTTATCGGGACTGGCGGATTTGGGGGCGGACATGCCGGCCTGCCCCGTGTTATTTACGGGGTTGTCCGGATGAAGCTGTTCCAGTTCCCGCTCAAAAGCGTAAACATCTTCGTTCGTGAATTCCCCGGAAGGCGGAGTTCTACGACGCCCCATCTTCCCTGAATCAGGGCCGCGCGGAGCTTGGCCCTCCGAAACGAGGCGGCGGACGTAGCGGCGTCTCGGACTCGTCTCGCCGAAGCGAGCGAAGGCGGAAGAGCGCCGCAAACATGTCCAGAGACTCCAAGATGGCGGCTTTCTCCCGAAAGCCGCTACGGTCCAACCGCGAATGAAAAGCGGCGGTGAACGCGCCGCAGTCCAGACGCTTCGCGCAATTCGAGGATGCCAAGCCGTCGCGCCAGCGTTTCGTAGTGCGGTGGCTTCAGCACCGCCTTTAGCACGAAATCATTTCCAGCGCGCTGACCCGGATGGTCACGGTGATTGTGCCGCGCTCCTACGGCAGACGCCGGGGGCGATGTTCAACCCGGCCGGCGGCCAACCATGTGTTGGCACCCTGGCGTTTGAAAACTCAATCCATGTCGTCCGTGATTTCCTCGATGGGCAGGGGCGGATGATTCTTCAGGTCCTTCAACCAGCCCAGCACCTTTTCGCTCGGATGGAACAGCGCCACCAGCTCATCCGTCACCTCCACCACCTCCACGTCCGGCGACTGATAATTTAGTTCCCACTTGCTCACGATCACCTGCACGCCCGCCTTCTTCGCCACAGCCGGCAGCGAATCCTTGATTTTCGCCATGAAGCCCGCCACCGAGCCGGAGCTGAACCCCTGCTCGTGCAGCCGCCGCTGCTGTAACTTCATCTGGGCATCAATCTCCTTCATCCGCTTGTCGTTTTTTTCCTCCTTGGCTTTGTTGTAATCGGCGCGGCTGGACTTTATGGACTGCTGGAACTCCGCCGAATTGCCATACGCAATGGCGATGGCGCGCGAATCATAAACCCCAATCCGCAACTTGTTCGTCTGCGACTGGGCCAATGCCGTTGCGCCGGTCAGGACACACAACGCAACCGCTGAAACGTAACCAACCAACCGTCGGAATGTTTTTGTTTTCATCGGGACCCGTTTTATCACTTCCGTCGCGGCGGCGTTAATCGAAAAAACTTTCACCAACATTGATGCAGGCGATGCGATGCCGCAGCACCGCAATCCAAAATCACGGCAGACGCCAGCAGCCGCGCTCGACGTGCAACAGAAAACCGAGGTCGCGTCCCGATGCTGCCCGCTCGCGACACCGACTTTGTCGCGTGTTTGCGGAAACGGAGTTGATCGGAGTTTATCGGGACTGTCTGATTCCTGCCCCGTGTTGTTATTTACGGGGTTATCCCAGCAGATGGTGCACTTCCTTCAGCTTCGCCACGATGTTGATGTCAGCCTTGCAGGCGGGCATGCAGTCGCCGCAGGCAATGCAGGCCGAGCCATCCTTGGTAAGCGTCCGGTATTCGGCCCGCGCCCGGGAAAGTTCGTGGTAGTCGAGGGCATAGCGTTCGTAGCGCAGGATGTCGGCAATCGCGATGTGTTCCGGGCAATGGGAGACGCAGTCGGCACAGAGCAGGCAGGTCAACCCCTTGTTGTAGGCCGCCAGCAGACCGAGGGCGTGCCGGTCGCCGGAACTCATGGTGCTCTGGCGTGCCGCAGCGAAGTTTTCCTGCAACTGGTCGAAGTTGCTCGTGGTGATGACGGCCGCCGTGAGGTTGGGGTTGGACATCAGCCATTTTACCATCGCCGCGCCGGGTGTGCTGCCGCTGAAGCGCGGTTCGGCCAGCATGGTCTGGAACTTTTTGTCCGTGGACGCCCGTCCCACTCCACCCATGGTTTTCATGGCGATGGTGCCGAAATCCTTCTTTTTGGCCAGCGCCAGCACATCTTCCAGTTCCTGCTTGTCGCCGTAGGTGTAGAAAAACTGGGCGGCTTCGTAGGGCGAATGTTCAATGAGGTAGGTGACGATGTCGTAGGCCATGTCGCCGCCGATGTTGTTGTAATGATGCTGGGAAATGGCGAGGTGCTTGACCAGTCCTTCCTTTTTCAGCCGCTCGTAGGCCCGGACCATTCCCATGTCTGTCTTCGCCTCATTCAGCGAATGGTAGCCGAAGTGGAACTTGAACACGTCGTAATACCCCACGCCCGAGCGCGCGACAGCTTCTTTTACAAATTGATAGTGCTGTTCCTCGTCAATGCGGCCTTTCATGTGGTCGCCACCGACGCGGTCCACGGTGATTTCCAGATAATAGGACTCGCGCGGCTGACTCTTGATCGCTTCGGGCATGGTTTCGGAGGTCCAGCGATGGCCCTTGTGCCAGTAGTTCACCCCGGACTTGACCGCCAGCGGGATCACGGCGGGACTCCAGTCGTACGCCCCCACCAGCGTGCTGATCTCCAGTCCGGTCCGCCCGTAACGACGCCGCGGCAGCAGGCCCGTGGTCTCTGCGGCGGAAACGGTCAACTCTCCCATGCCGGACAGTGCCACGCCCATTGCACCCGTTGCTCCAACCCGGATGAAATCCCTCCGGGTCAGTCCTTTTGTCTCATGGCTGTCGTCATTCATAATGATGTGCTCCTCTTTTGTTAACCGGTTTAGTTAAGCCCTTTTGGGGTTGAGATGCAATCCCAAGACACCAGCAGCCGCGCTCGACGTGCAATAACAAGCCCGGTCGCGCAAAACTTGTAGGGCAGGCTTTCCAGCCTGCCGGTTCACGGGACTTTCCAGTCCCGTGTTCGCAGGCTGGCGACAGGAAAGTCGCCAGAACCCGCAGACAGGAATGTCTGCGCTACGGCAAGCGCCAGCAGCCGCGCTCGATGTGCAGCAGAAAACCGAGGTCGCGGCTTGTCGCGTCGAAGCGTGGCGAAGACGGAAACACCTGAAGTTACCGACGGATTCCTGCCCCAGGTTGTTTGCGAGGTTGCCACGATAAGATACGGCGATTATGACAATTATTTCATTTGAAATATGCACACCGGGCCGTAGTTTTCAAATCGTGAAAACAATCGCGCTCCTCATTCTCTCGCTGGCATCGTTATTGATAACCACCACTGCATTCGCCGGGACCATCAACTTCGACGACGCCAAAGCCGGCGAAGCGCCCGCCGGCTGGACTGCGACCCAGACCGACGGCGGCAACGCAAAGTGGACAATCGAAAAAGACGACACCGCACCAAGCAAACCGAACGTCCTCAAACAATCCGGCGAAGCCACTTACCCCATCTGTTTGAAGAACGACACGAGCCTTAAAGACGGCTTCGTGGAAGTGAAGTTCAAGCCCGTGACCGGCAAGGAAGATCAGGCGGGCGGCGTCATCTGGCGTGCGAAGGATGCCGACAATTATTACATCGCCCGCGCCAACGCCCTGGAAGACAACGCGACCATTTACCACACCATCAAAAGCAGTCGCGTGGCGTTTCAAAACGTGGACCTGTCCTCCATAGTCCCGCAACACGGGACGAAGGCGGGCCTGTCCACCATAACCAAGCGAAGGAGGATTGGCGACGGTGGATGGCACACCCTGCGCGTTGAGTTTCAGGGAAATCATTTCACGGTCACTTTGGACGGCGAAAAAGTCATCGAAGCCACCGACGACAGCTTTTCCGAAGCGGGCAAAGTCGGCGTGTGGACAAAGGCCGACAGCGTAACGCTGTTCGATGACTTCAGTTACGGCAATCGCAGCGAACCGTGAAAGAGCGCCATGAAATGGATTACCCGCGAGAAAGTGAAAGTTGACCGCGTGGCCTGCCCGTGGCTCATCAAGAAGTTCATTGACCCGCAAGCCGAATTTATTTTCGTGCCCGCTGACCAGGTGGCGGTCAAAGCGCCCGAACTCGGCGCGACGCCGTTCGACATTGATGGCTGCGAACTCGGCCATCACGGCGAAGATGTGTCCTTCAACTCCATCCTCAAAAAATACAAACTCACCGACCCCGCACTTACGCTGCTTGGCGAAATCGTCCGCGCCGCCGACTCGCATCCGTCCAAACCGCATCCGGCGGGCGAAGGACTGCGCTGGGTGGCGTTTGGTTTCAGCGCGCTGGGCTTGAGCGATGCCGAGATTCTGCAACGCGAATTCATCGTCTATGACGCGCTTTACGCCGAATGCCGACGACGGGCAACGGACGCGGCGGGAATTTGAATGTCATTTCATGGCAGACGCCAGCAACCGCGCTCTTGTCGCGTCGAAGCGTAACGAAGACGGACGACGTGCAGCAATAATCCCGCGTCGCGCCATCCTATGGGCTTTTCGCGCGGAATCCACCCATGACCCAGACGATAAGGCATATTAGCAGAATTAGGCCAAGTCCGCTGCCGCCGATGACGGGACCTCCAAAGTAAAACCCGCCGCCGCCGAACAAGAGAAGAAGAACAACTACGAGTAATAATAGATTCATGCCGGTAAGATAACACACCGCTGCACGGTTCCTATGGGGTCTTCACCCCAGAGGCGGAAGTAAAAATCATTTCACGCCGATGAGCCAGGGCGGAACGGTGAGTCAAGGCAGACGCCAGAGGCCGGGGCCGACATGCTGCAATAATCCCGCGTGTCGCGCCGAATCCTGCAATGCGGGAGAAGGCGGACGTCGCGCAAGATCCCGCATTGCGGGACTGCTGGCGGATTTGGACTCGCTTGCGCCATGCGGTGTTTACCTTATGGCCAATCAGCCAGAATCGGTTAATTTAGCAGCATGAAAACAAATCGAATACGCCGGACGCTCCGGCTGCTGTTAGTAAATGCGGCCCTTGTGGTTTTAGCCGCTGGTTGCGCCACACAAAATGAGAGATCCTACAATCAGGATTTTAATCAAAACCTTCCAACCTCACCCAACTATACCATTGAGAATGTTGATGACACACATTTTCAAGTTATCGTCCATCAGGGTTCTCCTTTGCCGGGAACGCAGCGCATCATTTTTGTGAAACAAGTGGCCTCAACTGTTGCTGCAACCGAAGCTAAACGCAGGGGCTGGCAAAACTGGGACCTTGGTTATATTCAAGAACGCGATCAAGGGTGGATGCACATTGTTATAGCCGATGTCACCCGTAAAAACGCTGTCGAAATGACACCCGGCTCAACCCAATAACAAACCATAGGTTTCACCGATTTTCGCCGATTTGCTTTACGGCAGACGTCAGACACCGCGCTCTTGTCGCGTCGAATCCCGCAATGCGGGAGAAGACGGACGACGTGCAACAGCAATCCAAGAGTTTTTAACAGGAGCAAACAGAGTTAACAGAGATATTTTGGAAATCAGAAAAGAAATCTCCGCTCCCTCCGCTCCCTCCTGTTCAAAGGCCTTTCGCGGACTTCGGCTGCCGGGGAAATCCGGCTTTCGGTGACGATAGGGATGCGGGCTTCTCATCCGCACTTTCTCCCTTGAATTCAATCCCGCCAACCCTACGATTGGCGCGTGAAGTTCACCCGATATTTCATGGCCATGCGGCAACGACCGGACCGGGCCATGATCCAGATGGAGTGGATTCAACGGGTGGTCGAACACCCCGAAAAAGAGGTTGTGCAATAGGACGGACGCATCCGCCGCTGGGCGCGCATCAATGAGATGGACGGACGCGCGCTTCGTGTTATATTGTTGCCCGACGGCGAGACCGTTCATAATACGTTCTTCGACCGGACATTTAAGCCATGAAAATACGCTATTTTCAAGACACCGACACGTTGCACATCGAATTCAAGTCCGCCGAGGTCGCTGAAACCCGCGACTTGGACGAGAACACGCTTTTGGACGTGGACAAGGCCGGGCGCATTCTTGGCATCACCGTCGAGCACGCCAGCCAGCGTACCGACGTCCCGCGCTTTTCCTACGAGCAAGTCATCGCCTGAGCGCCAACTCACGGCAGACGCCAGCAACCGCGCTCGACATGCAATAACAGGCCGGCATCGCGTAACACCTGAAGTTGCTGGCGAATTCCTGCCCCGTTTTGTTTACGGGGTTATCCCTGACGTGACGGCCTGCCCCGTGTAACTCTGTTATTTACGGGGTTGTCTGGGTGAAGTTTTTCCAACTCGCGGGCGAAGGTCCCGCATTGCGGGATCGGCGGTCGTGAATTCCCCGGAGGGGCGAGTTACACGAGTCCCTAACTGACCGGAAAAGTTTGGGTCTCGCGGAGCTCGCCCCTCCGAAACGAGCCGCCGCACGATGCTCAGCACGTCCAACGTCCAACCTCGTTGCGCAGCTTTGATTTCACCCAGAGGTTTGACGCGACGGAACTGCGCTCGGATTTCGGCTGCCGGGGAACCTGTCCACCGAAGCTTTATGCGAAGGTGGAATCCGGCTTTCGGTGACGATAGGGATGCGGGCTTCGGCGGGGACCCGAGCTTGCCGCGCCGCAACTTCGTGAAGGCGGGTCAAGGCGATGTTGCAGCCGATCCAACCGGCGCGGCGCGGCGGGTGTGGATTGATTTCCCCGATGTGAGCAATGAAATTATCAATTAACGCAGTTCGCCGGCATGAGGTATAACGGCATCATGAAAACAGAACTCAACAAATCAAACATCAAACATCAAAGTGCCATGCCTCATTTCCTGGGACTGTGCTTGATTTCAGCATTCCTGATGCTGGCCTGGACCGGGTGCAAAAATGAAGCGGGCAGCAACGCCAACATCGATCCCACCGGGGTTTATGCGTTGGTCAGCGTGGATGGGAAAAGCCTGCCTTGCAGCCTGACCCATGAAGGGGCGGCGCCGACCATCAAATCCGGAGTCTTCACCATCAAGGCTGACAGCAATTGCAGCAGTCAAATCACCTTCTCCGTGCCAACGAGAGGGGACATGAGCCGCGAGGTGAAAGCCACCTATACGCGCCAAGGAACACAAATCACCATGCAGTGGGAGGGAGCAGGTATGACGATGGGCAATGTCAGTGGAAACACATTCACCATGACCAATGAGGGCATGGTCTTTGCCTACCGGAAGTAAAGGGATGTTTAACTCCTGAAATCACGGCAAACGCCAGAGGTCGGGGCCGGCGTGCAGCAATAATCCCAAGTCGCTCAGGTCTTGCCGCTGCTGGCGGAACATGGAGTTAGTTGGAACGACCGCCCGGCCCTCTCTCCCGCGCGGCGGCGGAGAGGGAGAAACCTGCGCCGCGTTTTTCAAGGCGATGTTGCCGCGCAGTGTTGGAGGCGCGGCATTGTTGTCGAAGACCACCGGGCCATGAATGGCAAACGGATTGTCAGCGCGATTGGCCGGGCGTATCCCCAATTTTGTCCCTTGGTCGCGCACCAGCCTCGTCAAGCTGCGCAGACCATTCCCCAAGTTGGCCCAACAAAAATTATACCAAACAAATCGCCGGTCCACCAAGATGCCATCCACGCCCATCTTAATATATTTAGTCATCAACCTGGGATTATTCACCACCCACGTCCCCACAAAACGGATTTGATGCTGCTCATCCCGCAACTGGCAGGCTTGTCTGATGGCGCCATACGCCGCAAATTGACTCAAGAACGGGCTCAAAGGCACAATGCCATCGCAGAACGCCTGATTCGTCACCCTTGAACCCGCGAAAAACGTGCTCACCGCGACCGGATCGGAATAGCCGTCCACCATCAACCCTTCACGCGGGCCGAGTTGGCCGGCGATGTTCGCGAACATGGCCTTATCCTTGAGCTTTCCCACCGAGATAATCACATTCAAATCCACGCGGTCAGCACCGGAGCCGGTCAGATGCGTCCTGATGTCGCCGAGCAACGTCATGCCCAGCTCCGGCGTCGCGACCAGGGTTTTGCAATCAAAATAGACCAGGCAGAAATGGCTGTTGGTGCGGGCCAGTTCATGCAAGCCCTGCAAGAAATCCACCAGCGGCACGGAATGATGTTTTCCCGCCGCACCCGTTCCCACATCGGGGCCATGGCTAATGCACAGCACGTTGGTCTGTCCGGCCAGCAGGTTCACATCCACTTCGAGGCCGTTGGCCCCCGAACCAATGTATTCCTTGGCCGCCGCCAGCGTATCCGCGCCGTGCCCGATGAGGTAAAAAGGCCGCAGCGCTCCGGCCAGGCTGTTGGCCTCTGCACCCTGAACTGTTGCAAGTCCGGCCTCTAAAAATAACCACCCCGCCGCCGACAAGACCAAGGGCAGGTGAAAGAAATGTCTCAAGACGCGGTTCATCGGAAGTGCGTCCATCATTCCCAACCGCCCGCAGAACCGGCAAGCGCGGTTCGCGAACTGCGGGCCAGGCCGGACGGCTGGCCGGCGGCGGATGAATTGGGCGCAAACATCGCAGGAAAATAATGCATAGCCCGGACAGGGAAAGAAAAAAATGTCCCCGCCGCCTGCCGCCCGGATGGGGCGGGGAAAATTTGAGAGATGCGCGGGCTACAAAGATTCCGCTCCTGACGGAGCTACGGCAGACGCCAGCCCGCGTTCGATGTGAAGCAACAGGCCGGTGTCGCGTCCCGATGTTGTTTATCGGGACTGGCGGATTCCTGCCCCGTGTCGTTTGCGGGGTTGTCGCGGATGTGACGGTTGGCATCAATTTGGTTTTCGTTTTTACTTCAGCCTTTAGCCTTCAGCCTTCAGCCTTCAGCCTTCAGCCTTCGAGATGTCGGGATGGAGTTTTTCCAGTTCGCGGGTGAAATGGGGAGCGCGTGCGTCTCGCGCGCGGCGGTCGGCGTCCCGCCGAACGCTCGGTGTGGAAGATGTTCGCAACGGGACGTTGCCAACGGCGACCGGGACGGTCGCGCTCCCCAATTTGAGCTGATACCCATTTATGTCAATATCAAGAACCGTTTTCGAGGCGGCGGGCCAACCACGAAACACCCAAAATGACGCAAAAAGACAGGCTGAAATCGGATTTGCCGTGCAAACAGCCGGAAAACGTGCTATCCAATCACCATGAAAACGCTGCAAGTCGAATTGCCCGACCAGATGGCGCGCGAAGTCGAACAGGCCGTGAAAACCGGCGTGTTCGAGAACACCGCCGAAGTCGTGCGCGTGGCGCTGCGCGAATTCATCTCCCGCCGCCGCTTTGAATTGATGGAACGGCAGCAGTTGGACGACGTCGCCTGGGCGCTGCGCGAAAAATCCGGCGGCAAATGAAACGCCTCGTCGCCGACACCGGCCCGATTTTGCATCTGCACGAAGCTGGCGCGCTTCACCTGTTCCAGCTCATCGGCGAAGTCCTGCTCGTACCGTTCGTCCTGGCCGAACTCCGCGTCCACGCGCCCACGCTCTGGCCGGGACAACCTCCCCGCTGGGCCAACGCCCAAACCCTTTCACTCGGCTTCCAGCAACGTGCCACCGAATGGCAGCACGCCGGATTGCTGCAAGGCGGCGAGGCCCAAGCCCTCGCGCTTGCGCAGGAGACAAAACCCGATTGGTTTCTCACCGACGACGCGGGTGCGCGGCTGATGGCTGAATCCCTCGGCATCGAAACCCACGGCTCCATCGGCGTCATTCTTTGGTCGGCGGCAACCGGACTCATCCAAAAGCCCGAAGCCGAGACCCTGCTGGCGGGGTTGGAAAAATCTTCGCTGTGGATGTCGCCCCGCGTGCGCGCGGAAGCGCGAGCGGCACTCGCACGGTTGTTTTGAGTTGGAAACGGAGCCGCGCTCCGTCACGGCAGACGCCAGATACCGCGCTCGATGTGTAATAGCAGACCAGTGTCGCGCAGGATCCCGCATTGCGGGACTGCTGCCTGATTTTATCCCTGACATGCCGATTGTCGGGGTGCAACTGTTCCAGTTCGCGGGTGAAGGTCCCGCATTGCGGGATCAGCGGTCGTGAATTCACCGGAGGGACGAGTTATACGAGTCCCTGACTGACCGGAAAAGTTTAGGTCTCGCGGAGCTCGCCCCTCCGAAACAAGGCGGCGGATGGCGTTGAGCACGTCCAGCGTCCAGCCGCGTTGGGCGACGGAAATCTCCGACAACGGTTTGACACGGCGAAATTGAGCGCGCACTTCGCTGTCCGGCAAAGCGCGGCTCTCCCTGACGACGGGGAAGCGGGCTTCGGCGGGAATACAATATGTATCAATATCAAGAACCGACCCGTTTTCGCCGAACGCTCGGTGTGGAAGATGTTCGCAACGGGACGTTGCCAACGGCGACCGGGACGGTCGCGCTCCCCATTTTGAGCTGATACCAAAACACGATGCATTCATAAGAATTGACCCGTTTTGGATTGAATCAAACTTGCTTGGCCCGCCGTTGGAAAAAATTGGCGGGGCCTTGACGCTATTAACGCCGTGCGTTAAGGTTGTGTGCGCAATGATTGAAAGCTTTGCGTGCGCGGAGACGGAAAAGATTTTTCGCGGGCAGGTGTCGCGGCGGTTGCCGACGGACATCCAGCGGACGGCCCGGCGAAAGCTTCTGCAATTGCAGGCCGCAACCGAATTGCGGGAAATGGCGGTGCCGCCGGGCAACCGGCTGGAAGGGTTGAAAGGCCGGCGCGCCGGACAGCACAGCATCCGGGTGAACGACCAGTGGCGCATCTGCTTTCGTTGGGAAGGTTCCGCCGCGCATGAAGTTGAGATGGTTGATTATCATTGAACGAACATGAAAAGCAAATTGCTGGCAAACATCACTCCCGGGGAGATTCTGAATGCGGACTTTCTCAAGCCGATGGGTTTGAGCCAATACCGGGTGGCAATGGACATTGGGGTTCCGCCGCGCCGCATCAATGAGATCGTCAAGGGCGAACGGGCCATCACTGCGGACACGGCATTACGGTTGGGCCGCTATTTCAAGATGTCCGGACAATTCTGGCTGAACCTGCAAGCGCATTACGATCTGGAGATGGTAGAGGAACGCCTGGGCAAGCGGCTGGAGCGTGAGGTCAAGGTGCTGGCGGTTGCGTGAAGGCGAAGCTCGGAACGAGCAGGAGATTCTTTACCTGCCACCTGCCACCTGCCTTGTAGTGCATGAAATAAAAGTTCGGCGTCTCGTCGTGGCGGATGGCGTTGATTTGGTTTTCGTTTTTACTTCAGCTCCGTAAAGGGGCGTGGCCCCCACGGGGCTTTACGCCCTTTAGCCTTTCCTGCCCGCCATAGTCCCGCAACACGGGACGACGGTGGGAGCCTTCAGCCTTCAAGATGGCACCGTCGGTGATGGAATCGTCGAGGCGTGATTTCTGGCTTTTGAGTTGAAACCAGAATCTGCAACTCACGCACCGACTCGGTGTTCACATCAACATGAAACGAATCAATTGGCTCATTATTGGCCTAACGGCGGCTGCGGTGATTGGCTTCGTTTTATTCAAGTTCTGGAATCTTATCGTGGGCGCTGTTGGTGCCGCGATGCTGTTCGTCCTGTTTGCTATTGCGATATATGCAGGAGGCAGTTTTGGTTTAGGTGGCGACGACGAGGATGAAGATGACGACGACGAGGACGCCGAAGATGACAGGGACTGAACCCAATCACCGGCGCTTTAAGCGTGAATGCAACACAAACAACAAACTGCCGAGACTGCCAAGTGCAATAAAACTTGGTTCCGGGACTGTTGTAATTGACACAAAATCAAGTTGCGATGTATGCGCAGGCCCCCAAGGTGCGGCTTGTTCCCGACTAAAGATTTCAATCTTATCTCCGTAACTTGTGCTGGTCAGCGCGGACAAAGTCGGGCTGGCAGAACCAGCAAAATACACACCTATCTGACTTCCTGAATCTGTAATTGTGAAATTGTAAAAAGTGCCCGTGTTAATCTGTGGCGTTGCTTGCGCCAGAACCGTCCCAGTCCCGAGGTCGATTATTTGCAGACTCTGAATCCCCGGGGAAGGATTTGAGCTTGGAGAAAACTGAATTTGAATTCCGCTGAGAGAATCCTGCCAGTGCGGATCAAAAGTTGTGCCGTCGCTCCGTAAAACCACCTTAAATCGGTCGTCGTTGTCTCCGGCAAATTGAAAACTGCCCTGAACCGTCGCGTTAACGAACGACGAAACGGTGATGAGGCCGGCACCGTTTATAAAGGTGGCGTTGCCTCCACCTTCTGTGATCGAGGAATTTCCAAAACTTGTATTGTACGTTGTCCAGAGAGCCGAGTTAATCGTTATGCCATTGAAGTCATCAGCCAAAATTTGAGCGTTCGCCGCACATGAAAGCAAAAGGCACAAAGCTGAGGAGAGCAATCCAATATTCTTCATATTTTTGAGTTTTTAGGCCTGCCATGTGGAAGACCCGGTTTCTGTCTGATTGATACGACTCTACAACCGGCTATTTGTCCGTCCAGAACAAATTATTCACATTCTGATCAGTTTAAAATCAGCCACCAAGGTGCAGAGAAAAGTTGACGGAGAGGTTCGCTCCTGATCCAATCAAAGCATGAAAGCACAAAAACGCATTGCGACGCTAAACGCCCAAGAAAATCACGCATGGGAATTTGCGTTCTGCTTTCATTTGGACGACGGCAAAGCTGACCTCCAAGCAGATAAATTGGCATGGCGCGATTTGCGTTCAGAATTTCCAAGACTTACGAAATACAAGGGTTGCCATTAATTCTTGAGGAAAACTCAAATCCGTTCTTGATCCACAGCCCGATTTCGGGATCGATCCACGGGAATGTCTGAGAAGTCGCGGCGTATTCCGAAAGGAAACAAAGCCGCTCCAAGGAAGCGGCCGGATCAGGGATCCGATCCAAAACGAAGATATACCATCCACCGGAAATTTCCCGACCCGCTTCGATTGCCAGTAAAAAAATCTGCGAAATCTGGCAAAAACCATTCTGCCCTGCGCGATGAACAAATCGCCATGCCGTTTGTTTTGCCGAAGCGCATCGAACCCCAGCCGTTCCTGAAATGGGCGGGCGGCAAAGCGAGTTTGCTCCGTCAACTTGAGGAATTTTTTCCGCACGAAATTGACCGTTACCTTGAACCGTTTCTTGGTGGGGGTGCGGTGTTCTTTCACCTGAAGCATCGCTTTCCCGACATGCGCGCGTTTCTGCGCGACAGCAACAAGGAACTTATCAACTGCTTCCGTGTCGTCCGCGACCGACCGAAAGAATTGATGGAATTTCTTGATGAGCATACACGCCGATTCCGCGCCAACGGCGACGACTACTACTATGGCGTCCGCAAGCAACACGACCTGACTGACGACCTCGCCCGCGCCGCCCGAACGATCTTCCTCAATAAAACCTGCTACAACGGTCTTTGGCGCGTCAACGCCAAGGGCGAATTCAACACGCCCGTCGGCTCAAACAAAAATCCCAATCTTTATTCACGCGAAAATCTGTTGGCTGCATCCGCTGCTTTGCAGGACGCTCAACTGGAAGCACAGGATTTCCGCAAAATTGTAGATGAGGCACGCCGGGGCGATTTCATATATTTTGATCCACCGTACCTGCCAATATCGGTCTATTCCGACTTCAAGCGTTACACACCCGATCAATTTCGCGAAGCCGATCAGGTGGAATTGGCCCGCGTTTTCCGCGAACTGGACGCCAAAGGCTGCCAGTTGGCCCTTTCCAACTCGGAGCATCCTCGAACTCGCGAAATTTATACCGGCTTCAGCGTTGCAGTTGTGTCCGCACCACGGTTCATAAATTGCAAGCCTGGCGGACGCGGAAACGTTTCTGAACTCGTCATCACAAATACGAGGCAAAGACAAAAGCCACCAATGCAATTCACAACTCCCGCCGAACCGACGTTTCCGGAAACGAAGTACATGGGAAGCAAGCAACGATTGCTGCCTTTCATCCTGAAACACTTCGCCTCACTAAAATTCAATTCGGTGCTTGATGCATTTTCCGGCACCGGTTGCGTGAGCTATGCTCTCAAGCGCACAGGGGCACGTGTCTATGCGAACGATTTTCTGAAATTTTGTTTCCATGCAGCCCGGGCTACTATCGAGAACAACGCGACGCTGTTGAATGAAGATGATGTGAGCCGCCTTCTTAGGAAAAACACATCGGCACAGACATTTGTCCGCGATACCTACACCGGTCTTTATTTTGATGCAGAAGATTGCTCTTTTCTTGACAACTTGTGGGCAAACATTTGCGAACTTGAATCCCCACTCAAAGCATCTCTCGCTTTAGCTTCGGCTGCCAGAGCGTGCATGAAGAAGCGCCCGCGCGGCCTTTTCACATTCACGGGAAAGAAAGGTTGGGACAACAGAGTCGATCTCAAATTGAACATGCGTGAACAATTCCTTCTTGCCATAAACGCCTTCAATAGTGCGGTGTTTTCGAATGGCCAGCAGAACAAAGCCTTCAACCTTGATGTTTTTGATCTCGACCCGACACTGGCCGAAGTCGTTTACATAGACACGCCTTACATCAGCCCCTATTCCGACTGCGATTACACACGCCGTTACCACTTTGTCGAGGGCTATTGCCAATACTGGCAAGGATGCGAGATCATGCAGGACACCTCGACCAAGAAAATTCGATCTTACGAAACACCTTTTTCAAACAAAAATGGCGCGGTTCACGCTTTTCAGCGTCTGTTCCACCATTTCCGCAAATCAACCCTGGCAGTCTCGTATTCATCCAACGGAATTCCGAGCAAATCGGAGATGGTTGACTTACTGAAGCAAGAGAAGAAACAGGTAGTGGTGTTTGAAACACCTCACCGCTATCATCACGGAAACCAATCGCACAAAGTTGGCAACAACATGAACGAGGTCGTCGAATACCTCTTTGTCGCACAATGAAAATAATCCTGAATGATCACAAGGGCTCGACGACTTTCAAACAAGCGTTGAGTGAACTGTCTGAAGGCGCTGAAACGCTTTCGTTAGCCGTGAGCTATCTGCAAGTCGGCGGTTGGGAGTTGTTTCGTCACCACACGCGCAGCCTTAGCCTGCCGAAGATGCGCATAGTATGCACCGACCAACTAGGAATCACCCACCCGGAAGCGGTGGGACGGGCGATCAGGAGCGGCGTCCAGATTCGCAATTTCACAGGGAGCGGCGTTTATCATCCAAAAGTCTATCTGGCTCACGACCAAAATGACCGGCCAATCAAGTTTTTGCTCGGCAGCGCAAACCTAAGCAGTTCGGCCTTCACTTCCAGTGTTGAGGCCGGCGTGTTGGGTGATGAAACCGTCGGTCTAAAAAAATTGAATGGCTGGTTCAATGAATTGTTCAACAAGCACACCCAAGCGTTTACGCCCGAACGTCTTCACATAATGGAGGAGAGGTGGCGTTCCCTCGCCGCTGCGCGCGCCCTTAGCCGACTTAAAGTCCATCAGCGACCAGCAGTTTCCCCGAAAACCCAACCTGTTCCGGTCGGCCCGGAAGATCTCGATACGCTGGAGGATGTCTTCGCGACGATTCAGCTCCCGATCGGGTTGCTCAACATGGATTACGCAGGAAACAACGTCCGAAACATCGCCAAGGCGCGCGAGGTGTTGGCAAATCCGGCACAAGCTCACGGCAAGCAACGGAGTGAATTGAAGCTTTTGGGTTTGATGCGTGATGGAAATCTGACTGAACTTGGGAAGGCAGCGGCGGCTTTAAAGTCAGATGACGCGTTCGCAAGGCTCTGGTGCAAATGGCTACAACAAACTTCCAATGAACAGTTGGAATCCATCAACGAGAAATTGCTGGTTGCCAAGAGGGTGTTCCCGCAGTTCTGGCGGCTCAAAGACGATGTCAGGAAATACTTTCTCGCCAACGCTCAAAGCCCTAAAGACCGCCGGACGCTTCAAACTATCGAACTGCTCTGTAATGCCCGCGACGTGGTGCAAGAATTGTCAGTTGATGACATGCGGACGCTTTCAAAGCTCCTTGGCCAGTCGCAGCGTGTGCCGGAGTATATCCGCGATGAGGTTGCGGAATATTTCGGCAACAAAGGAACACGAAGTTGGGACACGCATGATCGTCGCGTAATGCCGGAAGCCTGGAGAGCTGTCGCTGAACGACGATATATAAAACCAGCCTTATTGACTGACGAGCGTCAAATCCATTCCGAACTTTTACAGATAGCCGGCGGTATGGGCTGCCCAACGGAACTCGCGCTGCTAAACGAACAACAGAAAGAAGTAATTCAACGACTGAGCAAAAAGGGATACGTGACGCTTATGAAGAAGCGATTTATGGTGGTCTTGCCGATTGATTAATTATCTCTGTCTCCCAGCAGTCGGCGGTGTGGGTGGTTTCCCGCTTCTTGCCGGTCGAGGCGCGTGATCAGTTCTGTGTCGGCACGCATACGTTACAAGCCGGTCCGGCCAGCCGCAGCCAATGCACCGGTCATGGAAAGGTTCATCTGGTCAACCGCTCAAAATGTGCCAAGTCGCCTGCCTGCATCTTGCCTTTCTGTACTTTCTCGCGCAGTTCATCCAGGTGAATCAACCCAAGGCACAATTCAATTACTGATCGTATCCTTCCTCGACCAGTTCCGGATGTCTGGAAGAAAGTATCCGAAAAGTCAACTGTCGACGCTGGTGACAATTGCTCTTGAAAACTCGCAACCGTGAAATTTTCGCTCTCAACACCTCTCTTTAATATCGCCTTGGCGATATCAAACAGCGCTTGAACGCCTACTGTCCTAATGATTAGGGAATTGTCCCTTGCTCTTTCCCAAAATACTCTGTTCACAGCCGTGAAGTAATTTTTAAGACCGTTGTAAATCAATTCATCATCCTTAGACAAATAAAGCTCCCTCAGTGGAGGGGGAGACTTGACAGGAACGTTCGAAAGCACTGAGCGGTCACGACCTTTATAGTCCAAATCTCCATGGATTGTGTATGCGTCCTGCTTGGGATTGTTCGATATTAACCTTACAATCCCCTCCACCACCGTAGCCGTAGAAACGGCCCATTCATGTCGTTGACGAATCTCGCCTCTTGTCAAAGCGAAATCGCTTTCAGCAGGAACTAGAACGCGGTTATGGAGTGGTGAATCTTTCTCCATATTCAGCCTTCTTGTAAGGAAGACCGCCAATTTTTCTGGCGTCCATTTTTCGGGCGATTCGTCTTCTATATTATATCCAAATAGCTCGTAGGTCTGGCTCTTACTCACAGGCCTTTGATTCGAGTTCACGGTGGCAAACAGAAATGCCTGATACGGTTTTGGTAAGTCAAAGTAAACAGCGCAAACAAGAGAAAAATCCAGATGTCTTTTTAGGCGCTCTGTACCTTCAAACCCAAAAAGTCTGTGCTGCCCATCCATGATTGCTGCCAACTTTGCCGGAGATGGAATTGTCAGAACTCCCGTTGGCCCAGCACCATCAAGCTTAAACGTCCATTCAATAGCTTCCTCTTCTTCGACTAGTCCGTCCGCTTCCCGGTAGTTTGCAGCAAGAATTATAGTATTGGGAAATGTCGCCGATCGCGAATCAATGAATTTACCAATTTCTTTTAGCCGTTCGTCTGACCTGGCTCGTTGCGAACCATCTACCTTATAGGAGCCATCAGCTTGTTTCCGAGCAACCAAGCGGTCACTGTATGCTACGTCAAGTAGAACGCTAGCTGGGATTGCGGCGATATAAAAATCGTCGAACGGTTGGGAGACCATTATGGCAGGGAAGGAAAGAGGATACTCACTCATGTTCGGAAGTCCTTTCTCTTTCCTTTCAGTAGCGGCCTAGATGGATCTCCCCCCTGTGGTGCATCTGGAGGGGGATTATCCCATACCCATTCTTTTTCTCCATTGCCTAACCACCAGAAGAGAAGCGCCGACACTGTACCCACTACAGCCCAACGCAACTGCCAACCACTACTGCACGCTAATGCGATGACAAAGGTAACAAGAAAAAAACTCCCGGCAAGCAGTCCAAAATTTCGCATATATGGTTTCTTTTTATCATGGAAGAATTCGATGAAAGATGCCGTCGCTATCGCTGGAAAATATGTCAGAAATCCCATTGCCAAACTCTTCTCGTCAAGCTGCCCAAATAGCGCGGGGAGCCAAATTCCGAGGCCGCCGCCTATGAGAACAACGAATATCAGAGTGGCGTAGAACGCCGTCGAGTAAAATGGGTTGTTAAATCGCCTGCACAAATCTTGATACAGAGGACGAAATGAATTGGGTGGCTTATCCATAAAGAAGAACTCTCTTTCTCTGAAACGGAACGTGCATGGGTCGATTAGATCAACGCAAAGGGGAGGAATCAACTGGTTTTTATCCTAAACATCTCCGTTTCGCATCGCACGATGTGAGTGGTTTCACGTTTCTTGCCGGTCGGTGTTTTTGCCCACGCTTCCTGCAGACTCACGTCCACGGTCGTGTGCACCACCGCGCCACGCTCGACTTGAGCGCAGCTCAGAAACACGAACTTGCATTCGTGAAAGATGCGCTCGGTCGGCACTTGCGGTTTGTCGTCCATCGCGCCCGATCCATTGATCGAATCGGGGAAGATCGCAAGATCAATTTGCCGTTGGTAGGGCGCGGTCTCCGCACCGCGCCGCGGCTCGCTCGGAGAGCAAGCCCTACCGGTTACGGAAATATCAATTCGGACGCGGAAGTGGCGGAGCCAGATTTCAATGATTTCACGGTCGGCCCGCCGGGCCGCCATTTCGACGTGGTGCAAATCCAGTTCGATGCCGACGCAGCCGCGTTTGAGCCGGAGGCTGGCCACCGCCGTCGTGCCGTTGCCCAGAAACGGGTCCAGCACCAGGTCGCCTTCGTTCGTCGAGGCCAACAGGCAGCGTTCCACCAAAGCCACGAGTTTTTGCGTGGGGTGTTTGCCGAAAGACTTCTCACCGGTGGATGGAGCGGAGAGAGTCCAGACCGGTGAGAGTTGAGTGTTGAGTGTTGAGGGCTGAGGGTCTTCATCGGTAGGGCTGCGGTGCTCCGCAACCCCAATATCAGGGCGGCGCGGCAACACCGCCCTACCTTCAAACTCCTCTTTTCTCCAAACTGTTTTCATCTGTTTGCCGGTGACTTTCCGCATTTCCTGGTAGTTGAAGACGTGTTTGCTTTTTTCGTTTTTCGCGGCCCAGAGGACGGTCTCCGTCGAGTGCGTGAAGTAACGGCAGCTCAGATTCGGCGGCGGATTCGGCTTTTCCCAGGCGATGTCGTTGAGAATCTTGAACCCGAGTTGTTGCAGGGCGTAGCCGATGCTGAAAATGACGTGGTGCGTGCCGGTCACCCAAATCGTGCCGTTCGGCTTGAGCACGCGCTGACACCGCCGCAGCCATTCGGTGTTGAACTCGTGGTTCAGTTCCGGTCCGCGCGAGACGTCCCAGTCGCCTTTATCCACCTTCACCATTTTGCCCGCGTGATCCCGCACTGCGGGACCGCCGTTCGACAGGAAATAAGGCGGGTCGGCAAAGATGGCGTCGAACCGGCCGTCGGGATATTTGGCGGCAATGGCGTCCAATAATTCCAGACAATTTCCGCAATAAAGACGGACAAAAGGCGCGTCGGAGGTGAAGATGAGGCGCGGCAAGGTGCTGCCATGCGTCTCGCTGGCAGGTCTGACTGATTTGGAAGATGGATCTTCCGGCAGGATGCCGGAAGCACGTTCGGATGAAGTGGAACGTGCCGAATCGGAGTTCGGCGCTCCAATCGAGCCATCTTCGCGCAGGACAAAGGAGGCGGACGAGACGGGATGGGCGTGGGGCAAATCGGCAACGTGCTGCCGGCGTCCCGCCGGCAGAACTGACTTTGCTTTTAAAGATGGATCTTCCGGCAAGATGCCGGAAGCACGTTGGGGGGTTGACCGGGTTTGTAAAGATGGATCTTCCGGCAGGATGCCGGAAGCACGTTTTTGATCTGCCGACAAGATGTCGGCAGCACGTTTCGGTGGCGGAGATTTGTAAAAGGCTCGGCGTTTCGATGATTTGGCTTTCTTCGGCACGAGCGAGATCAACTCCGATGAATCGCGAGTGGATTGACAGATCAGCCGATCGGATCAAGCGTTTTTCACCACGGATGAACACGGATTTTCACCGAAAGGGATTTTTTTAACCGCAAAGAACGCAGAGAACACAAAGGGACAAAGGGAAACATCGAACATCCAACATCGAACGCTGAACATCGAATTTACCCACCACTCGCCACCCGCCACCTGTCACCCGCCACTCGTCACTCAGTTTGGCCAGTCGAAGACGGTTTCGGCGTCGAGATATTTCCAGGTTTTCCCTTTCTTGACGCGGGGCGTGGTGCGTCCGGTGTAGGATAGGATGCGGTGCGGGCTGTCCTTTTCCACGGTAAAGATGAGCGGATTCACCAGCCGGGCGACAATCAGGCCGGTGGGTTCCATCCGGATCTGTTCCACCGTCCGGCCGTTCCACACGGATTCCCCGGTTTTCACGAACCGAAACATAAACGTGCGCTTCCATTCCAGCGAAATGAAGCGGAATTTGACGGCGCCGCCCCGCATCAGGTCGTCCCAGTGGACCATCATGAATGGGTAGATGGTGTCGTCGGTCAAGGTGTCGGGCTGGAGTTTTTGGGCGTCACCCTTCGGCGGATTCAGGCTCTTGGCGTAACCGATAAAGAGCTGTTGCTGTTGCGGGTTTTTGGGGTCGGGCGCAACCTGGACGGCGCCGGAGACCTGGGCCTGGAATTCTTGCATCTGAAAGGAGACGAGCCGGCCGGATTCATACACAACCTTTTCCACGGCGGCAACGGAGCCGTTGGTGCCGAGAAATTCCCGCTCGACGTGGACGGTGGAGTTGGAGCGGGTGGCCGTCCGCCGGAAGGTGTAGAGAACCTTTTTCCGGTCCGACCCGATTTCGTAAAGGGTGCCGGTTAACAGTTTGGGTTCGGCGTAATCAAACGATTCCAGCGACGCCAGGGGTGCGGCGTCGGCGGCAAAACCCGCCGGGACGATGGACAGCCACAACAGGACCGCCACCACCCGGCACGCAGTCGGAATAATGCTGACAGAAAATGTTTTCATCGGTTCCAAATCCGGCCACAGACTATCACAGATTTGATTCCTCAGCGATCCAGATCAAGGAATTTTAACCACGAAACACACGAACGACACGAAAGGTCTGGAGGAACTGGAATTTCAACCGCAAAGAACGCAGAGAACTCAAAGAAACCCTCAACTCTCAACCTTCACGAAATGCGGCACGCCGGGATCAACTCCGAAAGCTTTCGCGAGCGGGTTGATCAGAAAGGCGGATCGGATCAAGTTCTTTTCAATGTGACAAGTGGCAGGTGGCAGGTGACAAGAATTTGAAGAGCACCTCACCCCGGCGCTGACTCGCTCGTGCCCACTCGCTCGGCCCTCACGGGCTTTCGGCTTTACCGAACTCCTTTCACCGCTTCCCAAGCGGCTCAAGTCTCCCCAGCGCGGAGAGGGAGAATTATTGTCCGCTGGCCGTGAAATCTTTGTGCTCTTTGTGGTTGAGGCATCCCTCTCAATTTTGGTTTTCGTGTGGTTCGTGACTACGTTTCGCGCTAGCGAACCGCCTGATTGGGGGCATCCATCTTGTGGCGAGCTTGGGAAGCCAATTTCGCGGTTTATCAAATTCCCCGGCGGTTGTAAAATGCTCCAATCATGTTAGATTTAACCCCATATCCAGCCGCACCAAATGAAGTCAAAGTCGTCCACTGTTCCCCCACCCAATCGTTTGGCCAAAACTTTAACGGCGGCGGCGCTGCTTTTCCTGCTGCAAACGGGGCCGGTGTTTTCCGCGATTTATTTTGTGGCCACAAACGGCGTTGATTCCAACTCCGGCACGAGCAACAGCCCGTTTGCCACCATCATGAAGGCCCAATCCGCCGCCACTTCCGGTGACACGGTTTATCTGCGCGGCGGGACTTACTTTCTGGACAACTCGAATTTCACCGCCACCAACAGTCCCTGGGCCATCGTCAATAACATCACCAAGAGCGGCATCAGTTACCTGGCGTATCCGGGCGAGCGGCCGGTGTTCGATTTTTCCAGTGTCCAGCCTTCGGGCTACCGGGTGACGGCATTTTTGGTGACGGCGAACAATTGTGTGTTCCAAGGATTCGACGTGGTGGGCGTGCAGGTGACGATTGCCGGAACGCACACACAGTCGGAGAATTTCCGGATTGCCGGCGGGAACAACAACCGGTTTCAGCAGCTCAGGATGCACGACGGGATGGGCAATGGCTGGTACCTGACCGACGGTTCCAGCAACCTCGTTTTGAACTGCGATGCTTACAACAATCGCGGTCTGGACAGCGGCTCGCTCGGCAACACGGACGGCTTCGGCTGTCATCCAGCTCATACGACAGGCAAGGGAAACATCCTCCGCGGCTGCCGCGCGTGGTTCAACAGCGATGACGGCTACGATTGCATCAGCGCGTTTGCAGTGGTGACGTTCGACCATTGCTGGTCGTTTTATAACGGCTATTTCACCAACTTCACCAGTTCCACGGGCGACGGCAACGGCATCAAAGGCGGCGGCTACGGCGTTTCGGGCGGCTCCTATCCGTCCCCCATACCACACCACGTCATCGAGTTTTGCCTTACGGTGAGAAACCGGGCGAGCGGCTTTTACGCGAACCATCACTTGGACGGCCAGATCTGGTTGAACAACACGGCGTATCGGAACAGCACTGACTACAACATGCTTTGCAGCACGAACAACACGAGTTCGGCGTATGACGTGCCCGGCTTCAACCAGGTGATGAAAAACAATCTCGGCTACAAGGGAGGTACGGAAGTCGCCAATCTGGGCACTTCAAATGACGTGACGTTCAATTTTTTCACGCTGCCCGTGACGGTTGCCTCGAATGATTTTGTGACGCTGGATGAAAGCCTGTTGACGGCGCCGCGCCAGGCGAACGGCGACCTGCCCTACATCGCATTCGCGCGGCTGACGAACACGAGCGATTGCATCAACGTGGGAACGAACCTGGGGTTTGCGTTCTACGGCGCCGCGCCGGACCTGGGCGCGTTTGAATTTGGCCCCACGAATGCGCCGTCGCCGACGGTGGCGTTATTCGGGACGAACCTGGTCTTCACCGCCAGCGGCTGGGCGAACACGACGAATTATCTCATCGCCTCGACCAACCTCACGTTCCCGGTGGCGCAATGGACGCGCATCGCGACGAATGTGTCTGATCTGTCCGGCCTCTGCGCCTTCACCAACGCCATCCCGCCGGGTGTGCCGCAGCGGTTTTATCGCATCAGCGTGCCGTGAGGGATGGAGCGCCGATCTCCGAATCGGCGGGTTGGGGGACGAACGGAACGTGCCGAATCGGAGTTCGGCGCTCCCATCGAGCCATCTTCACGCAGGACAAAGGAGGCGGACGAGACGGGATGGGCGTGGGGCAAATCGGCAACGTGCTGCCGGCATCCTGCCGGCAGAACTGACTTTGCTTTTAAAGATGGATCTTCCGGCAGGATGCCGGAAGCACGTTCGGATGAAGTGGAACGTGCCGAATCGGAGTTCGGCGCTCCCATCGTTCCGTCTCCGAACACGCTGAAGCGTGGACACCGAACGAAGCGAGGATGCGGAACTGGAGTGATGGAGTGCCGGGGTATTGAATCGGCAAAGCACCATTACTCCAACACTCCATTTTTACCCGCGTCAGCAACTTCGTCACGGCGCTTGTTCCAACAGCCTGACGACTTCGTTCGGATGCGAGCGCTCGACGGTGTGGTCGCCTTCCATAATTATCGTGGTCCAGCCGCGGGCTTTGGCGCGCTCATAAAAACGGTAGAAGTCGTCCTGCTCCGGCACTTTGCCCTTGTCCACGGTGAGGATGTAGGTCGTCGGTAATTTCCCGGCCACGGCCTGGTTGGTCAAGGAGATGGGTTCGCTGAAAGTTTTGGCCGGGTGCGGCACGTCGTGCGGCGGCGGGGGATTTCCAACAACCCATATTGGAATGATAAACCCATCCATGATCGGCGGGGCGTTTGTTTTTTGCACGTGAATCATGTCCACGCTTTCGCCGTTTTCGGGCAACAAGGCATCAAGGTAAACGACGTGTTTGATGCGGTCGGGCACGCGGTCGGCCACGCCGGTGATGACCATCCCGCCGTAGCTGTGGCCGACGAGCACGACGTTGTGCAGGTCTTCCCACAGGATGACGTTGACGATGTCCTGGATGTGCGTGTCGAGGTCAATGTTGGTGCTGGCGAGGTGGGAACGCTCGCCCTGCCCCGTCAGCGTGGGGCGATAGACCTTGTGACCGTCGGCGGTGAGCAACTGGTCCACATGTTTCCAATCCCAGCCCCCGCCCCACGCGCCGTGGACGATGACGCAGGTGAACTTTTGGTGCTTCGACGACGCGGTCGCCGGACAGTTCGTTTTGCATCCGACGAATACGGTGAGGCAGGCCAAGGCCAGACATATCAAGGAAAGTTGAAGGTTGAGCCGTCTTCGCTGCGCTTCACCACGTCGAGGAGTTGAGGGCGTAAAGCCCCGTGGGGGCCACGCCCCTTTACGGGGTTGAGGGCGATGGGTGAAGAGGAATGGTTTGGTCATTTTCATGGGCGGTTGCAGGCAAATTTAACCACGGCTGGTCGCGCCGTAAAGAAGTGAAGGCGGGACAAACTCATGGGGAAACATCGAACATTGAACATCGAACGCTGAACATTGAATGAAATGCGCGCCGGAAAAACGATTCGATGTTGGATGTTGGGCGTTGGTTGTTCGATGTTCCCATTAATTCATACCGAATCGGCAAAGCCTCATCATTCCAGTACTCCAACACTCCATTTTTCCCGCGTCAGCGATGCCAGCCGCCGCCACCGTGGAAACCGCCGCCGCCGCGGTAGCCGCCCGAATAACCGCCCCGGTAGCCACCACCCCAACCGCCCTGGTAACCGCCACCCCAACCGCCGCGGTAATAACCGCCGCGATAGCCGCCGCCGAATCCGAATGAAAATGACACCGGCGGATAATTCCATCCGTCGTAATACGGATAGTAACCGTAGGACGGTTGATAATAATTGTTGTAATACCGATACGTTTGCGTGTCGGGAATCACATAGACCGACGAGGAGGGAACATAGGTTGTCGTCGGCTGGACATAAGTCGCCGTGCTGCTGGCGGTGGGATAAGCCGGCTGCGGTGCGACCTGTGCCATCTGCCGCGGCTGGTTCAGCATGGTATTGAGGACGGCGTCGGAAACGCCCTGCTGCTTCAAATAAACGATCTGGCTTGCATCCATGCCGTAACTGCTGCCGGAATTCCGGATGTAATTGACGATGGTGTCTTCGCTCACTTTCGCCTTCGAAAGCTGGATGATTTGCGAGACGCCGTAGGACAATTGGACGGGCGCGGTTTGGGCGGCACTGGTGGTGGTGGAATCCTGTGCCGGAACGTTGCGCGCTGCCAGGACGAGCACAGCGGTGATGGTAACTGTCAAAAACAAGCCGCGAGAGGTTCGAGTTTTCATAAAATCAACACCTATTAATTCAACACCGCATACTCGCGCGAGTTGCGCGGGTTGTCAAGGAGCGCGGAAATGCCGGCGCAGGGTCTGGGGTCTGGGGAATTGGAGATGGAGGATGCAAGATGCGGGATAAATCGTCCTCGTCCTCGAAATCATCCGGTAAAATCGAGGGAAAATGGAAACATCGAACAACCAACATCCAACGCTGAACATCGAATGAAGCCAGGGCCAACGGACACGCTCAAGCGTGGACACCCAGCGCAAAAGAAGCAGTTGACCGCGCTTGTGCGGAGGATTCGATGTTCGATGTTCAATGTTCGATGTTTTAACCACTAAGTCAGGCAAACGCCTTGGGCATCATGGCGGGCTGGCCAACGCGGCGTTCGTAGTCGAGAATGATGTGAACGGCTTCCGCCGGATCGTCGGTGACCTTGAACAGGTCGAGGTCGCCGGGGCTGATATGTCCGTGCCGCTCCTGCATTTCGGCTTTCATCCAGTGCACCAGCCCCTTCCAGTATTCGTTGCCGAAGAGGATGAGCGGGAATTGCGGGACGCGCTTGGTTTGCACGAGGGTCATGATTTCGAAAAATTCGTCGAGCGTGCCGAAGCCGCCGGGCATGTAAATGAAGCCGAGGCTGTATTTGGCAAAACAGACTTTGCGCGCAAAGAAATAGTGGAAGTGCAGCGGAATGTTGGCGAAGCGGTTGCCGGCCTGTTCATGCGGCAATTCGATGTTGAGGCCCACGGATTTGCCGCCACCCTGCGCCGCACCCTTGTTGGCGGCTTCCATGATGCCCGGCCCGCCGCCAGTGATGACGGCGAACTGATGTTTGGCGAGGTTCCTGGCGATGTTATGGGTGGCGCGGTAATATTTATCGCCGGGTTTCGCCCGCGCCGAACCGAAAATGGTCACGGCCGGACCGATTTGGGAAAGCGTTTGGAAGGAATCCACGAACTCGGCCATGATGCGGAAAATGCGCCAGGGGTCTTCGCGCATGCGAAAGGTGGTGTCGCTCATGGCCGGAGCATAGTCGCGGCGGCGAAATGAGACAAGCGCCGACGGTTGTAGCGTGCGCTGTCCACAGCGCAAACTGGCTGATACCAGTTCCCGACGATGATCATCACATTCCCCGGACGGTAGGGCCGCGTTGCCGCGCGGCCATCATACCCGGCGGCGCAGCAGCGCCGCCCCACCAATTGCACCGATTGTTTCCGGCATTGGTATGCGACGGTCGCAGACCGCCGCTACAGTGCCAAAGCAAACAGGCCGGAGAATCGAAATCCCCCGGCCGGTTGCGTTTTCGGTTCCTCAAGAGCAGCCGAGACTCTCACCGCAGTTCAGGCATTTGAAGCAGGCCCCGTTGCGCACGGCGACGTGGCCGCAGTTCGGACACGTGGGCGCGTCCTGCTGGAAGTGCGCGATGGAGTCGCTGAGAGATTTCACCGGGTGTCCGGCGCCGGGCGCGTGATGGCCGTTGCCGTTGCCGGGTTCCTTCATTTCAAGCACGTCGGGGTCTTCGGCCAATTGGAGTTCAGGCACCGGACGGTTCACTCTTTTTTTTTCTTCTTCGAGCAAACCGGGCATGGCGAGTTCCGGCTGCGCGCGATTGACAGCAACCGCTTCGCGGTAGCCGGGAATGAATTGCAGCGCCAGCCACCGGAACACGTAGTCGGTGATTGAGGAGGCGTTGCGGATTTCGGGATTTTTGGTGAAGCCGCTCGGCTCGAACCGCTGATGCGCGAATTTGCGGACGAGGGCTTCCAGCGGCACGCCGTATTGCAATGCAATGCTGGTGAGCGTGCCGATGCTGTCCATCAAACCGCCGATGGTCGAACCTTCCTTGGCCATCGTAATGAACAATTCGCCCGGCCGGTGGTCCCCAAACAATCCGACCGTCATGTAACCTTCATGGCCGGCAATGTCGAATTTGTGCGTGACCGCCGTGCGCGTGTCAGTGAGACGGCGGCGGAGCGGCTTGCCGGCTTCGATGCGCAGTCTGGCAACTTCGGTTTCAAGTTCCTTGATGCGGGCTTCAAGCGCGGAAGCATTGGCGGAAGAAGTTTTGCCACCACCATCGCTGGTCTTTTTGGTGTTGAGCGGTTGCGAGCGTTTCGAGCCGTCACGGTAAATCGCCACGCATTTCAGCCCCATCTTCCACGCCTGAACGTAAGTGTCGCGGATTTCCTCGATGGTGCTTTCATGCGGCATGTTGACGGTCTTGGAAATGGCGCCGCTGATGAACGGCTGCGCGGCGGCCATCATTTTCAAGTGCGCCAGATAATGGATGCTGCGCTTGCCGCGATACGGCTTGAAGGCGCAATCGAACACCGGCAAATGCTCCGGCTTGAGGCCGGAACGCAGCCGCGACGCCTCGTCGCGTTTAGCCGATGTCGGCGAGGCGCCCACGCCACTTTTCTGCGACGGGGCGTCGCTGCCATAATCAACGTCTTCAATCGTGTCGAATTTTTCGATGTGCGCGATGATGCCTTCGATTTCCTTCGCGCCGTAGCCGAGACGGCGCAACGCATCGGGCACGCCGCGATTGACGATTTTCAACATGCCGCCGCCGGCGAGGAGCTTGTATTTGACCAGTGCGATGTCGGGTTCCACGCCGGTCGTATCGCAGTCCATCAGGAACGCGATGGTGCCGGTCGGGGCGAGCACGGTGACCTGCGCGTTGCGGCAGCCGTGCTGGCGGCCTTTGGCGAGCGCGCCTTCCCAGGTTTTGCGCGCCTCGTCCTTCAAATAATTGAATTCCTGGCTCGGCTGGATTTGTTCGACGGCGTCGCGATGCTGTTGAATGACGCCGAGCATGGATTCGACGTTGTCCTTCGCCAGCGGATTGGACACGTGCGCGCAACGCGCGTCGCGGTAACCCGGAAACGCGCCGATGTCCGCGGCAATTTCCGCGCTCTGCTCGCAGGCGTGGCCGGTCATGATGGCCGTGATCGCGCCGGCGAGCGCCCGGCTTTCGTTGCTGTCATACGGCAGGCCGTAGCTCATGCAAAGCGAGCCGAGGTTCGCGAAGCCGAGGCCGAGCGTGCGGAAGATGTGGGAATTTTCCGCGATGTCTTTCGTCGGGTAACTGGCGTTGTCCACCAGGATTTCCTGCGCGGTGATGAAAATGCGCACGGCGGCCTTGAACCGTTCCACGTCAAATTTGCCGTCTTCGCGTTTGAACTTCATCAGGTTCAGCGACGCAAGATTGCAGGCGGTGTTGTTGATGAAAACGTATTCGCTGCACGGATTCGTGGAGTGAATCGGCTCGGTGCCCTTGCACGTATGCCATTTCTGGATCGCGCCGTCGTATTGCATGCCCGGATCGCCGCAAACCCACGTGCCCTCGGCGATTTTGTAGAGCAATTTCGCGGCGTCCTTCTTTTCGAGCGGCTTGCCGGTGGTGATGGAACGCGTCCACCATTCCTTGCCGGCGAGCGCCGCCTGCATGAATTCATCACTGGCGCGCACGGAAAGGTTTTCGTTTTGATACATCACACTGCCGTAGGCGTCGCCGTTGTAGGAACCATCGTAGCCCTGTTCAATCAATGCCCACGCCTTCTTTTCCTCCTTCTGCTTGGCGTCAATGAATTCCTCGATGTCGCCGTGCCAGTCGCGCAACGTGTTCATTTTGGCCGCGCGACGGGTTTTGCCGCCGGATTTCACGACATTGGCAACCTGGTCATAAACTTTCAGAAAACTCATCGGGCCGCTGGGCCGGCCACCGCCGCTGAGCTTTTCCCTGGCCGAGCGGATCGGCGAAAGGTCCGTGCCCGTGCCGGAGCCGTATTTGAAGAGCATCGCTTCGCTGCGGGCGAGGCGCATGATGTCTTCCATGTTGTCCTGGACCGACTGGATGAAGCAGGCGCTGCCTTGCGGATATTCGTATTGGGTGGTGGCGCGCTCAACCTGGCGCGTCTTGCGGCTGTAAAACCAGTTGCCCTTGCAGGAGTTTTTGCCGATGCCGTATTCATGGAACAGCCCGACGTTGAACCAGACCGGCGAGTTGAACGCGCCGTATTGGTTCAGGCACAGCCAGGTCAGTTCCTCGTGGAAAATCTCGCCGTCCGCCTTGCTGAAATAGCCGTCCGCGACGCCCCAATTCGCAATCGTCCGGGAAATGCGATGAATGAGCTGGCGCACCGAGGTCTCGCGCTCCGGTGTGTTTAGTTCGCCGTAAAAATACTTCGAGACGACCACCTTGGTCGCGAGCGACGACCACGACTTTGGCACCTCGACATTTTCCTGCTTGAAAATGACCTTGCCCGCGTCATCGGTAATTTCGGCGGTGCGCCGGTCCCATTCAATCTGGTCGAACGGCTTGACCTTCGGATCGCTGAAAACGCGCTCAACGCGCAGTGATTTTTTCGCCGCCCCGCCGTTGGTCTTGATATGGCGCCCCGCCACCACCGTTGCGGAACGACGACTGCCTTTATGCGACGCTGGAACCGAAACCTCTTCGCGTGCGTCAATCATGAATTTTTCCTTTCGCGGCGGCCGAAATTTTATTTTGTAACAAATCACCCGACCGTCTTAACACAGAAGACCGGTCGGGAAAATCGACTTCTTAGCCCGCTATTTCGGGTTTTCGCCGACCGCCCAATTCCAAGCGAAACCCCATTTAGTGGGCAACAGTGGGAGCCTATACCCTACATATTGTGGTGACAAGAAAAATTTTCAAAAAAGTTGCTGGAACAATGTTCCCAAACAAAATCATGGGAATCTCCGCGTCTCCATTGCGCAAACAACAACTTGTTCGCCGCGGTGAACAAAAAATTCAGCGCGACTTTTTCCCGCGCGCCGGCGGAAATTTCCCGGAGTGTTTCCTTTGCGGCAACTTGAACTTTCGTATCGGCTCAATGGTTTTGGGGCGCGGTTTGGGCACGAGCACCATCGGACAACCTTCGTAGCCAAACGCCCGGCGCAATTCGCCGGCCAGATATTTTTTGTACTGGTCGGAAAACAGTTCGTCGCGGTTGATGAACAGCAGAAACGTCGGCGGCGCCTGCCGCACCTGGGTCGCGTAGAAGAACTTCAGCCGGTGCCCCGCCGCGCTGACCGGCTGGCGGCGCTCGATGGCGTCGCGCAATGTGCGATTCAAAATCGCCGTCGGGATTTTTTGCTGCAACTGCGCGGCAACGTAACGCACCGCCTCGAGCAATCGGTCGAGATGAAAACCGGATTTGGCCGACGTGAAAATCACCGGCGCGTAATCGAGGAAAAACAATTTGTCCTGCACCCACTGGCCAAATTCGCCGAGCGTGGATATTATCTTTGCCTGGCCTTCGCTCCGTTCCTTTTTGTTGCGGCGCTCGATTTCCTCTTCGCGCACCTGCCGGACAGATTCCGCCACCAGATCCCATTTGTTGACGACCACGATGCAGGCTCTGCGCGCTTCAACGATTTTGTCCGCAATCTTTTTGTCCTGTTCCAAAATGCCGGCCTCGGCGTCCAAAACCAGCACGGCGATGTCGCAACGTTCGATGGAATCCACCGCGCGCTGAACGCTGAAAAATTCGACCGAATCATCCACGCGCCGCGCCTTGCGCATGCCGGCGGTGTCAATAAGGACGTATTTTTGCCGCACCCCGTCGGTTTCGACCTCGAAGGGCACGTCAATGGAATCGCGGGTCGTGCCCGGCACCGGGCTGACGATGACCCGGTCGGATTGTGTTAACGCGTTGATAATCGAGGACTTGCCGACGTTGGGGCGGCCAACGATGGCCAATTTCAGCGAAGACGGAAGATGGAAGATGGAAGATGGTGTTTCATCACCTTCGTCGCTTTGGACTTCGGACTTTGGACTTTGGACTGGTAACAACGCTGTTGCCGCGTCCATCAACGGCTGGATGCCTTCACCGTGAATCGCGCTGACGGGAAAAATTTTCTCAAAACCAAGTTGGGCAAATTCATCGGCGCTGATCTCGGCGCGATGCGTGTCCACCTTGTTGACGGCGACCAAAACCGGTTTTCCACTGCGACGCAATTTTTCCGCGACTTCGCGGTCGAGCGGCACAATGCCTTCCTGCACATTGACGACGAGGAGGATGACATTCGCGGATTCAACGGCCAGATCCACCTGCTCCATTGCCGCCTTGATGATGACGTCGCCCGCCTTTTCGCGCCGCAACAGGCCGATGCCGCCGGTGTCCACGAGCGTGAAGGCGCGTCCGTGCCATTCGGCCTCGGCGGTGATGCGGTCGCGCGTGACGCCGGGCTGGTCGTGGACAATCGCAATTCGTTTTCCGACGATGCGGTTGAACAGCGCGGACTTGCCGACGTTGGGGCGGCCGACGATGGCGATTAAAGCGGACACGCTCCAAAGATGAAGAAATTTGTGCGCCGGCGAAAGGTAAAAGCCCATTGAAAGTCAAACTCGGGCGCAGCCGGACACTGCCACCATTTTTCTCCCTCTCCTCCCCCAAGGGAGGAGAGGGGTGGGGTGAGGAGGTCAATTGTTTCTAAATTCAAATCCCCTCTCCCCGGCCCTCTCCCCGCTCTGGCTGGGAGAGGGAGTTGGTGGTGGTGTCAAGTTGCGCCCCAGGTGTGTTTCTAAAACTTTTTCTGCTTTACCTTTTCCCAAAAGCTGTTTGGCTTGGGCCGGTTCCGGGTTGCCTCAATGTAAACATACTTCTCGCCATGAAAAAAAATCACTTGTTCATTTACGCACCAGCACTGGTCCTGCTCGCCACCCTCAACTACGGCTGCGGCAAAAAAGAAAGTCCGTCCGCCACGCCACCCAAGCCGGCCACCGTGCAAAACGCGCCCGCCATCGTCTCGGCGGAGAAGACCAGCTTCACCGAGGTCACCTCCCAGCTCGACCCGGGCGGAAACTTTTTCCTCTATCTCGGCACCGCGCAATGGCTGGAACATCTTTCCGGCCGCGTGGAAGCCTGGCGCACCACCGTCAACGCCATGCCCGCCCTCAAACCGGATGACACCACCAACGTCAATAAAGCCTTCGACATCGTCACGCGAGTGATCAAGGACAGCGGCGTCGAGGACATCAGCGGCGTTGGCTTGAGTTCGATTGAGATCGAGAAGGGACTGTATCGCAACAAGGTGTTATTGCATCATTATCCGGGCCAAGGCTCGGGCTTTTTGTGGAAGTTTTTGGGCAAGGAACCGCACGCGCTCGCGGGACTTGATTTGCTGCCGGCGAACACGGCGCTGGCGATTTTTTCGGACCTGGACGTGCCGTTATTGTGGTCGGTCGCGCAACAGGAGGCCGCCCAGTCCAAGTTTCCGCAGGCGCAGGCATGGTTGCAGAAACTGCCGGACCAGTTTGAAAAAAGCACGAAGGTCAAATGGGATCAATTCCTGAATTCACTCGGCGGCGAGTTTGGCCTCGTGCTCACGCTGAACGAATCAAACACTGTTCCGATTCCGCTGCCGTCGGGACTGATTCAGATTCCAGAACCGGGCCTGCTCATCGTCGTCAAGGTCAATGACGACACGATTTTCAACCGCATTGACGAAGAGTTGAAAAAAAATCCGCAGGTCATCAGTGTTGATAAAACGGAACTCAAAATGCGGACAATGCCCGTGCCGATTCCGATGGCGATAAATCTTCGTCCCACGACCGCCAGCAGCGGCGGTTATCTGTTCATTGCTTCATCCGATGCGCTGGTTGAAGCAGCACTGGCCGTGAAGAGCGGGCAACAACCCGGCTTGAAAAGCACGGACGAATTCAAGCGCCTCGCGCAGAACATTCCTGACAAGGGAAACCAGTTCACCTTCATGAGTGAACGGTTCGGCCAGGCTCTGTTCCAAATTCAAAAGCAGGCCATGAGCGCATCCGCCATGCGCGGCTCATCACCGGCACAAGCCCAATGGATGCAAGCACTCTTCCGTCAGAACCGGCCTGCATTTTCCTATTCAGTCGGCGTCAACACTGAAGACGGCTGTCTGACCATCGGCAACGGCAACCAAAGCGCCGCCGTCGTTGTTTTGCTTCCCGCCGTCGCCGTGTCCGGAATGCTGGCCGCCATCGCCATTCCCAATTTCGTGAAAGCCCGGTCCACCTCGCAGCAAAACGCCTGCATCAACAATCTTCGGCAGCTTGACGCCGCCAAGCAACAATGGGCCTTGGAAAAGGGCAAACAGTCCACGGACGTTCCGACGGAGGACGACATAAAGGTTTATCTCTTCCACTCGCAATTGCCTCATTGCCCGGCCGGCGGCACCTATACCATCAATGCGGTTGGCCAACCGCCCGAGTGCAGCATTCCCGGCCACAAGCTGCCTTAAAATCACAAGGCCGGTCACACGCCGGGGTCATCGGAATTTGCCAGCGCAAATTTCCAGCGGGCTTGTTGCCCTGTGAATTCCACGCTCGCCACGCCCGTCCGGTTGAATTAATCTTCCCTCGCCATGACGCCATTGCCGCAACCGGATGTAATTTTCACCCACGAAAGCGATCTCGACGGACTGCTGGCGGGTGCGTTGTTGCAGCGGCTCGCTCAGAAACTGTTCGGCACGGACATCCCGCTGGAAGCGTATCACTACAATTTCTGGAAACAGCGCGAGTTGCGCGAAAGGTCCGCGTGGGTCGCGGACTTCACCTTTGAGCCGCGCCTCGACAAGCCGGATTGGGTCGTCATTGACCATCACGTCACGGAAACCGCGCCGAAAACCGCGCGGCTCATTCACGACGTGAACAAATCCGCCGGGCTGCTTTGCTACGAACTTTGCCAACAGCACGGCATCAGTTCACCCGCGCTGGACCGGCTGGTGCATTTGAACAACGTCGCCGATTTGTTTTTGGAGGATGATCCCGATTTCGTTTTGGCCTGCGATTACGCGAACCTCGTCAAAATTTACCAGTTCTGGAATCTGCACACGCTCATCGGCGGTGAAATTGAAAAATTGCTCGACCATCCGCTGCTCGAAGTCATGGCCGTCAAACGCCGCATTGAGAATCCGATCGGCTTTGAATGGAGCAAATCGAACATCACGGAAATCAGCCCGGCCATGGGGTTTATGGACACCGTTGTTGGCAACAATAACCTCATCGTCCACCAATTGCTGGAGCAACAGGCGACAAAATATCCGGTACTGGTCACGTTGTTCCGGCGCGGGAACGCCGTTTTCGCCAGCTTTCGCAGCCGCAACGGCGAAGCGCTCAAAGTTGCGGAAAAATTTCAGGGTGGCGGCCACGCCAATGCCGCCGGCGCCATTCTGCCCAAATCCGTCCGGAACATTCCCGATGGCGTTGAATACCTGCGACAGATTTTGAATCCCAAAAACGAGACGGAACAGACGCGCCTTAACAGTTTGGAAAGCCTGTTCGCCGGAATTGAAGCTGAACAAAAGAAGTAACCGCCAATGGAACCGAGGGTCTGAATGGGTGCATCTTGACACTATTCTCAAAGGCTGCGTGGCGAACTCCCTCTCCTCCATCGGCTGGAGGAGAGGGCCGGGGAGAGGAGGCGCGTTTTTTCTCGATATCCCCTCTCCCCAACTCTCTCCCCGCTCCTTCGTCACGGGGAGAGGGAGTCGGAAACCAAGAACAGTGTCAAGATGCACCCGGTCTGAATCGGCCAAATCACCCCTTAAATCCCTAATAAAACAGCAGTTTTAATCTGGTCATCAAGCATTACCACCCACCAGCACCGACCAGTGTGCGCATCTCAGTTTCTTGCAGGGCTAAACGCGCCGTCCAAGAATCCCAAAGGGATTCCGCCTCAAAGCCCAGGGTCGCGAGGAACGAGCCACCCTGGGTTAATCCGTCGGGAGAAAATCACAACCCCAACGGGGTTGCGGCGTTGGTGAATGTCACCGGTCCACAACCCCATTGGGGTTGCGTTCATGGGCGTAGCGTTCCCAAGGTAGCTCGTCCCTCGCAACCTTGGGCTGAAGGACACAATCCCTTTGGGATTGAGCAACCAGGCCACTTCTCAAAAATTGAGGTGCGCTCCCGACCATCTGCCGCGCCGAAACTGGATTGACAATCCGGTGCCAAAGTGGCACCATGTGATTATGGAACATGTAATGGAAGAGCCTCGCAAGAGGATTACGGCCCGCGTTTCGGACAACGTGCGCGTGACGCTGGAACAGGCGGCGGAGCTTTTGGGCGCGACCGTCAACCAGTTCGTTGTGCAAACGGCGTATCAGGAAGCGCAGCGCGTTATTGAGCGTGAATCGGTCATCCGTCTTTCGCAGAAGGACGCGCGGAAAGTTCTTTCCCTGCTCGACCATCCCCCCAAACCCAACAAGCGCCTCAAGGACGCGGTAAAAGAGTTCAAAGGCACGGTGCGTGCGTAAAATCGAACTGCTGGCGAAGTCTCACGACCGGGACGGATTCGACTGCGGAAGTGAGCCGCTTAATCTGTTTCTCAAGCAAACCGCGCGACAACACGCGACGCGGGGAATTTCACGGACATTCGTTCTGGTTGAGGGTGGCGCTTCCGAGTCGAAGCCCATCATGGGCTTTTTCTCTCTCAATCTCTGCCAGTTGAAGTCAGAGTCCCTTTCAGCGGAAGAAGCGAAGAAACTGCCGCGTGACGTGTCCGGCATCAGGCTTGGCCGGTTGGCGGTCGTCAGGGAATATCAGCGGCAAGGCATCGGGAAAACTCTGCTGGTTGCGGCCATGGGAAAGTTCATCGAGATTTTCAACACGGCGGGCGGGATTGGCCTTTTCGTGGATGCCAAAGATCAAGAAGCCAAACACTACTACGAGCAATTTGGCTTTGTTTCCCTGCCGTCCAACGAACTTGAATTATTCCTGCCGGTAAGGACGATTCAAGAGGCATTGGCGCAAAATTCCTGAGAGTGTTTCCTCTGACTGCCCAAATCCGTCCGGAACATTCCCGATGGCGTTGAATACCTGCGACAAGTTCTGAATCCCAAAAACGAGACCGAACAGACGCGCCTTAACAGTTTGGAAAGTCTGTTCGCCGGAATTGAAGCTGAACAAAAGAAGTGACCGCCAATGGAGGCGAAGGTCGGAATCGAACGAGGAAGCTTTACCGTTCCGAGCCTAACACACTCTGTTTCAAGGCTTATTGTAGCCTTATTTTACAGGGGTTCAAGCTACTTTTTCAGTTACTTGTTCACCGCTACGCATTGCCCCGTTACCGCCTCCAAACTGCTTGTCAGGTGAAACTTTTGTCTGTGCCATTTTTAATTTGCAATTCCCTTGCCGAGGCGTAGAAGCTTATTTGAAACAGGAATTCATTGAAGTAAGGATAGCTAAACTTGATTATTATGAAAACCAAACTTCACTATTTGTTCATCACGCTGGCCTTGTTTGCCGGCGTTCATCCAATTCTGGCGCAATTGACTAATCTGGGTATTGCGCCGGCGGGCAATCAAACCGTTCTCTTTTGGCCGACTACGGTTTCGAATTCCGTTCTGCAAAGCACCACCAACCTGGCCTTGCCAAACTGGGTCACAGTCAGTAATGCCGTCCCGTTGACCGCCGTCACCGTCACCAACACCTCGCCTGCAAGGTTCTTCCGTTTGTATAACACCAACACAACAGTCATCCCTTCGGGCATGGCGCTCATTCCTGCGGGGTCGTTCACGATGGGGAACTCAATTGGTGATGGCGACATCGGTAACGCAAACCCCACGAATACAACGGTATCGGCGTTTTACATGGATACGAATCTGGTGAGCTACAGTCAATGGCAGACGGTCTATAATTGGGCTACGAGCCACGGATATGGCTTTGACCATGCCGGTTCGGGCAAGGCGGCGAATCATCCGGTGCAGACGGTGAGTTGGTATGACAGTGTGAAGTGGAGCAATGCGCGGTCGCAGCAAGCGGGTTTGACTCCGGTGTATTACACGGATGCGGGATTGACGCAGGTCTATACGAATGGGGATTTAGCGCCGTATGTGAATTGGGCGGCCAATGGTTATCGGTTGCCGACGGAGGCGGAGTGGGAGAAGGCGGCGCGGGGCGGGTTGAGCGGGCAACGGTTTCCGTGGGGCGACACGATATCCGAAAGCCAGGCCAACTACTCCGGAAATACCGGCTACAGCTACGATTTGGGACCGAACGGCTATAACGCAGCCTTTGCGACCGGAGGGTATCCCTACACGAGTCCGGTGGGATATTTTGCGGCGAACGGTTATGGCCTCTACGACATGGCTGGGAATGTATTAGAGTGGTGTTGGGATTGGTTTGGGACGCCGTATGGTCAACCAACCACTACTAATCCAACTGGACCGGGAACAGGGAGCCAGCGTGTGTTGCGCGGCGGCGATTGGGTCAGTAACGCATACCTCGCGCGGTGCGCCTTTCGCAACTACAACAGCCCGTTCAACGCCTTCAGCGACTTCGGGTTCCGGTGTGTGAGGGGGCTTTAGTTTTTGCTCTTTTACCCTCTGAACCTTTTGCATGAGCGGTAATGAAACAAACAGATGCGACAGTGCAAAGAAGTGGGGGTCTGGGGGCAAAGCCCCCAGCGGAAAACTTTTTTGTTGAAACAATGGCATGGCTGAAAGCGACAACATTCTGACGAAGCTGCAAGACCTGATGCTTTACCTGTCACCGGAAGCCTAACGTGCTGAGTCAGACGCATTCGATAGGAGATTCAGGCGTCGCTCCCTTTTGTGCCGCCAGTATTTGGAAATCTCCTTCGTGGCCTTGTGCAGCCAATCTTTATCAGCAGCCAAACGGATCATCTCGACCGCCGCAAACCACTTGGGCGCATTGCCCAAGACACCCCACGCGACCGAACTGCGCCACCGCTGCACTCCGCCCAGGTTGCCGCTCCATTCCGGCAGCCAAGTTTCGTCACTCCGCAGAATTGAATGGTGCGACCAAAGCGCCGTTGGATTCTCCGCTAAACGACGCGCTCCGAACCCAACGCCGCTCTCGTCGCAAAACGGCTGGCGCACGCTCCACGTCCATGTTTCCAGCAACATGGCAATGGTTTACTGAGGCTTTTCTTCACTGGGCTGCATTGATAATCTTTCTGCGTGGCAACGACTCGGCATCCAAAAGCGAACTTTTTAGCCCGGGGACGTTTTTTCTCTGGCCTCACGAGCTTTGCAGAGTTGGAACAGAAAATCGCTACACTGCCCGATGAGAAAACGCGGGGCGATGCCTTTGAAGTTTTTGCCGAAGCCTATCTCGCCACACAACGCAAACATGATGC